>Ga0134121_10000068_pt1 | contig 113280 bp, 93 predicted proteins | sample KB301_FD_96463 | JGI IMG/M metagenome (GOLD analysis project Ga0134121, IMG submission 96463) | Terrestrial soil microbial communities without Nitrogen fertilizer from Kellogg Biological Station, Michigan, USA - KB3-0-1 | ecosystem: Environmental > Terrestrial > Soil > Unclassified ...
CGCCGCGTGATGGCGGCGAAGACCTCCTCGGCGTCGGCGAGCTGCGGGATGGCGCGCGGCGAGACGAAGGCGCTGACCTCGATCTCCGGCAGGCCGCTTTCGGAAAGCGCATCGATGAACGCCACCTTCACCGCGGCGGGCACCGGCCGCGCCTCGTTCTGCAGGCCGTCGCGCGGCCCCATCTCGACCAGCCGGATCATGGCCGCGTCGCCAGCGTCACGAGGGGCTTGCCGAGATCCACCATCTCCCCTTCGGCGCAGTGGATGGCCTCGACGCGACCGGCGCGCGGCGCCGTCAGGCGGTACTCCATCTTCATCGCCTGCAGGATGACCAGCACCTCGTCCGCCGCGACGTCGCTCCCCGCGCCGACCGCCACCTTCACCACACGCGCCGTCATCGGCGCCCGGATCTCGGACGGCCCCTCGCCGTCGGCGCCCCGGGCAAAAACACCAGGGCGCTCGGGCTCGAAGAACTTCGCCCCGCCGGGCCAGCCGACCCAGACGCCCTGTGTCGTCCGCACGACGCGGAGCCGCCGGGTCACGCCGCTCATGGACGCAGCCGGTCGCCGGCGGCGTTCGATCGCCACGGGGAGTGACGATCCCCGTCCGCGGGCACGCGACCGTCGGCGTCCTCCGCGGCCGGAGACCCGAGCGCGCTCTCGGCCGCGGCGATCGCCTCGGGCGGAATCGGCGGCTCCGTCCAGCGGGTCGATTCAATCAGGGTCGTGTGCACGGCGCCCGACCGGAAGGGCGCGCTCTCCAGCACCTGGAGCAGGAACGACAGGTTCGTCGCCACGCCGAGGACCGTCGTGTCGCGCAGCGATTCGACGAGCCGCCGGCGGGCGTGCTCGCGGTCCTCGCCCCAGGCGATCACCTTGGCCAGGAGCGGGTCATACTCGGGGCGCACGTCGCTGCCGGTGCGGATGCCGGCGTCCACCCGCACGCCGGGACGCTCCGGCCACTCGGCGAGCAGCACGCGGCCGCTCGACGGCAGGAAGCCGCGGTGCGGATCCTCGGCATTGAGACGCGCTTCGATGGCGTGGCCGCGCGGCTCGCGCGGCTGCGGCAGCGGCTGCCCCTGTGCCAGCGCGATCTGGGCGGCCACGATGTCGAGGCCGAGGAGCCACTCGGTGACCGGGTGCTCGACCTGGAGGCGCGTGTTCACCTCGAGGAAGTAGTGCGCGCCGTCCGGGCCGACGAGGAACTCGACCGTGCCGGCGCTCCTGTAACCGCAGTGCCGCGCCAGCCGCGCCGCGTCCTCGAGCAATGCCCGCCGCGTCTTCTCCGGCAGCCCCGGCGCCGGCGCCTCCTCGACGATCTTCTGGTAGCGCCGCTGCAGCGAGCAGTCGCGCTCGCCGAGCGCCATCGCGTCCTTTCCGTCGCCGAGCACCTGCACCTCGACGTGACGGGCCGGCGCGATGAACCGCTCGACCAGCAGCCGCCCGTCCGCGAAGGCCGCCTCCGCTTCGCGCCGCGCCGCCGCGAACGCCTCGTCGAGATCGGCGCGCCGCTCGACCTTGCGCATGCCCTTGCCGCCGCCGCCCCCCGCCGCCTTGAGCAGCACAGGGTACCCGGCCACCTCGGCCGCCTTCGCCGCATCGGCCACCGTGTCGGCCACGCTCGCCCCGGGGATGACCGGAATGCCGCACTCCTCGGCGGCCTTCCGCGACGCCCGCTTGTCGCCGAGCCGCCGCATCGCCTCGGGCGAGGGACCGACGAACGTGACCCCGGCTTTGGCGCACGCTTCCGCGAATGCCGCGTTCTGCGACAGGAAGCCGTAGCCGGGATGGATCGCCGTCGCCTGGTGCGCCCGCGCCGCGGCGAGGATCGCCGCGCCGTCGAGATACCCGGCCGCTTCGTCTCCCGCACCGTCGAGCCGCGCGACCTCGTCGGCGAAGTCGAGGTGCATCGCCGCGGCGTCGACGCCGGTGTGAACGGCGACCGAGCGGATCCCCGCCTCGCGCAGGGTTTTCAGGATGCGGCACGCGATCTCGCCGCGGTTCGCGACCAGGACCTTCATCAGCGGAGGTCCAATCTTATGTCCGGAGGCGGGACGATGCGAGCCGCCCGGCCGCCGTCAGGCGAGCCAGCGCGGCTTGCGCTTCTCGAGGAACGCGGCGAGCCCCTCCTGACCCTCGGGGGAGACGCGCACGCGCGCAATGGTGCGGATGGTGTACTCGATGGCGTCGTCGCGGCCGCGTGACAGCCCCTCGCGGACGATCTCCTTGGCGGTCGCCACCGCCTCCGGGCCGCACTTGAGGAGCTCGCCGACGATTCCGTCCACCGCGGCGTCGAGCCCCGAGTCGGGGACCACCTCGTGCACCAGGCCCATCTCCTTGGCGCGCGCCGCGTCGAAGCGCTCGCCGGTCAGAAAGTAGCGGCGCGCCGCGCGGGCGCCGATCTTCGGCAGCACGAAGGTGGAGATGTTCGCCGGCACGATCCCGAGGCGCACCTCGGTGAAGCCGAACGAAGTCCCCTCCGCCGCCACGACGATGTCGCAGCAGGCGACGAGCCCGGAGCCTCCCCCGAGCGCCGCACCCCGCACCTTGGCGATGACCGGCTTCGGACACTCGTCGATCGCCCGGAACATCATCGCCATGGCGCGCGCGTCTTCGGCGTTCTCGCGCTCGCTCTTGTCCTTGCTCTTCTTCATCCACTGCACGTCGGCGCCGGCGCAGAAGATGGGCCCCTCGCCGGTGAGCACCACCGCCCGCACCTCCGGCCCGAACGACGTGAAGGCACGCCGCAGCTCGTCGATGAGGACCTCGTTGAAGGCGTTGCGCACGTCGGGACGCGTCAGCGTCACGGTCGCGACCCACTCGCGCACCTCGATTTTGATCGTCGTCATCGGCTGCGTCATGTCGTCACCTACATCCGGAAGACCGGCAGCGGGCCGCGCTTCACGGGCGCGTTGAAGCAGGCCGAAAGCGCCAGCGCCAGGATGCGCCGCGTCCCGGCCGGGTCGATGACTCCATCGTCCCACAGGCGAGCCGAGCCGTAGTAGGGATCCCCCTCGACCTCGTACTTTTCCCGAACCGGAGAGGCGATCGCCTCGGCCTCGGCGTCACCGAGCTTCTTCTTCTCGCGCTCGAGCTGCTCGCGCTTCACCTGCACCAGCACGCTCGCCGCCTGCTCCGCCCCCATCACCGAGACCTTGGCGTTCGGCCAGGTGAACAGGAAGCGCGGCCGGAAGCCGCGGCCGCACATGGCGTAGTTCCCGGCGCCGTGCGACGCGCCGATGATCACGGTAAGGCGCGGCACGCGCGCGGTCGCCACCGCCTGCACCATCTTGGCGCCGTCGCGCGTGATGCCTCCCTGCTCGTAGCGTTTCCCCACCATGAACCCGGTGATGTTCTGCAGGAAGAGAAGAGGCGTGCGCCGCTTGTGGCAGAGGTTGACGAAGTGCGCCCCCTTCTGCGCGCTCTCGCCGAACAGCACCCCGTTGTTCGCGACGATGCCGACCGGATAGCCCCACAGCCGCGCGAACCCGGTGCAAAGCGTCGCGCCGTAGTTCGCCTTGAACTCGTGCAGCCGGCTGCCGTCCACGAGACGCGCGATCACCTCGCGCACGTCGTACGGGTGTTTCGTGTCGCGCGGCAAAACCCCGTAGAGCTCCTCGGCGGGATAGAGCGGCTCCTCGGGCGCCGCGAGGTCCAGCCGGACGCGCTTCACCGTGTTGAGGTTGCCGACCACGTCGCGCGCGAGGCGCAGCGCGTGCTCCTCGTCGTCGGCGAGGTGATCGGTGACGCCGGAGACGCGCGAGTGCATCTCGCCGCCGCCGAGCTCTTCGGCCGTGACCTCTTCGCCGGTCGCCGCCTTCACCAGCGGCGGCCCGGCGAGATAGATGGTGCCCTGCCCCTTGACGATGATGTTCTCGTCCGACATCGCCGGCACGTAGGCGCCGCCCGCCGTGCACATGCCGAGGACGACCGCGATCTGCCCGATGCCGCGCGCCGACATCCGCGCCTGGTTGTAGAAGATGCTGCCGAAGTGGCCGTCGTCGGGGAACACCTGCGACTGCAGCGGGAGGAACACGCCGCCCGAGTCGACGAGATAGACGCACGGCAGCCGGTTGTCGAGCGCGATCTCCTGCGCCCGGACGTGCTTGCGGATGGTCTCGGGGAAGTAGGTGCCGCCCTTGACGGTCGGGTCGTTGGCGACCACGACGCACTCGCGCCCCATGATGCGGCCGATGCCCGTGACGATCCCGGCCCCCGGCGCGTTGCCGTCGTGCAGCCCCCACGCCGCCAGCGACGACAGCTCGAGGAAGGGTGTGTTGTCGTCGAGGAGGCGCTGGACCCGCTCGCGCACCGGCAGCTTGCCGCGCTTTTTCTGCGTCGCCGCCGCCTGCGCCGACCCGCCCTGTCGGACCTTGTCGTGCCGCCCGCGCAACTCCTCGGCGAGCCGCCCATGGTGCTTCGCGTTCTCCTGGAACGTCGAGGATTTCGGATCGAGCCGGCTTTTGATGACGTCCATCGCGGGCGGAGCCTAGCCGTCCCCCCCCGGTGAGGTCAACGCCCCGGAACACCGCACCCGCGAAGCATCGTGCGCAGGAGGCGAGGCCTCAGCGTGACTGGGCGAGCCGGTCCTGGGCCAGCAGCAGCGCGCAGATGCTCTTCGAATCGACGAGGCGCCCGTCGCGGATCATGGCGATGGCCTCGGTGAAGGGCACGCGCTCGACCGTGAGGACCTCGTCGTGGTCGAGGTTCTGCTTCACCGGGGTCAGGTCGCGGCCGATGTAGAGGTGGATGACCTCGTCGGTGAAGCCGGGAGTCGTATAGATGGAAGCCAGGTGCTCGAACCGGGCGGCCCTGTGGCCGACCTCCTCCTGCACCTCGCGCGCGGCGCACGCCTCCGGCGCTTCGCCCTTCTGCAACGTTCCGGCCGGCACTTCGTAGATGAACCCTTTCGCCGCGTAGCGGAACTGGCGCACGAGCAGGACCTCGTGGTCGGAGACGAAGGGAACGACGGCCGTCGCGCCCGGGTGCCGCACCATCTCGAGGTCGGTCGTACCGCCGTTCGGCAGCTCGACGCGGTCGCGATCGATCTTCAGCAGCCGTCCTGAGTAGACCCGCTCGGAGGAGAGACACTTGAAGGACATGGCGCGCCGACTGTAAGCCGCGCGCGGGGCATGGTCAAGCGGCGTGCGTCACTTCTTCGGGCACTCGCCGTCCTTGAACTTCGAGATCCTGGCGCGCTGACGTTCGCAGTCGTTGGAGTAGGTCTTGCCGTCGCAGCCGCAGACCGGCTTGAACTCCTGGGTGCAGACCTCGGGGGCGCGCAGGCAGGTGCCACCGGCGTCGGGGCTGCTGCATAGACCGGCGGAAATCTCGCACCACAGACCGTCGTCGCACACCAGGCCCCGGATGGTGCCGCAGCTCTCGCCGGCCTTGCTCTTCTTGTCCGTCGCAGGAGTGCCGGCCGCGGTGAGCCAGAAGCCGACCAGGAAGAGTCCGAGGACGCAGGGCGGGAACTTGTCCTTCATTCTTCACCTCCGGCGGCGAAGCACCGAACCGGCACTCCCAGAGCCGCGTCGGCGCGAGAAAAGCCTGGCACGGCGCCGGCATCGCGGAATACTTCCGCCGCATCGAATACTTCGGCGGGACCGCGTCGCCGCGGTCCCGCCGAAGCCTCCGTTCAGTCCCCCTCGCCGCCGATGGGACGTGAACGAACTCGCATGGCAGTCGGCCTCCGCGCGCAGCCCGGAGGGAGCCAGAAACAGCGCGCGGAGGCCACGGTCGCCCTCTCCCCGAGCACGACCGCTCCCTCGCACCGGCGGCGCGGGGCATTTCCCGGATGGCGACCCGCACGGCAGTGCGAACCCCTCGATTTCGTCAGGAATTGCGACGAGTCGGCTGGCAACCGGCCCGTCAACGAATCCCCCCTATGCCTGGTTTAGTCGCAGCCCTGCCGCGAACGTTAGGGGATTTTTTCTGCCGTCTCCGTCGTATGCTGTCCGGCGGAAAAGCCTTCGCAATGAGCAACGACGATCCACCCGCGAAGTCCCGAGAGATCGAGCTGTTCCTTGCAGGGGATCCGTCGACCGTCGCGTCGGTCAGGAAAATCATCGAGTCCGTTGTTTCCCATAAAAAATACGGCATCCCTCGCGGCGAGCGTCCGGACATCGTCCAGCAGACGCTGGCCGACCTGTGCCGGGCGGCGCGCAAGCCGGACTACGTCGTCAAGACCCTTCCGTGTTTGGCGGCCTACATGGCGCACTGCCGCTGCGTGGACTGGCTGCGCAAGCAACGGGAGCGGAGGTTCCGGGGGCTGGAACCCGTCCCGGACGGGCTGGTCGACCCGAAGCCGGGGCCCGATCAACAAATCCTCGTAACGGATGACGTGCTGATCACGACAAGGATCATGGAGAGGCTTCCTCCGGCGTGCCGGTGGCTCATGGAGATGGTCATCGGCCTGGACATCCCGTATGCGGACGTCGCCGCGATGACGGGACGGTCGGAGGGGGCGCTGCGGGTGCAGATGTGGTCTTGTATCAGGAAGGCGCGAAAAATCCATCAGGACCTCAACGGCGGCCCGCCCCGGGGGACACATCCGCGCGGAACGACGCCCCCCAGGGACGGGAACAAGCCGTGACGCATGAAGAGGCCGTCGGCCTCCTCACCGACTTCGTCACCGGGCGCCTGGGTGGCGCGCAGCAGCGGGCGATGCAGGAGCATTTCCAGTCCTGCGAGGAGTGCCGCGGACTCGTGGACACCGTGCGCCTGATCCGCGGACCGCTGGGCGCGTCCGAGCCGGAGCGCGGGCCGGCGGGGCACCCGACGAGCGCGGGACTCGTCGGCTTCGCGCTCAGTCGTCACGAGCTGACGGCGGAGGCGCAGCGGGAGCTGGCCGCGCACCTGTCAGGGTGCGCCGAGTGCGCGCGCATCGTCACTCTCGTCGGCGAAACGGCGGACCCGGCCGGAGGTCACGAGGCCTGGTGGCCGCGCGCCGCCCTGGCCGCCGCGGCGATCGCGACGGCCGGGTTGGCGTGGCTCGGTCTCTACCGCATCCCGCAGCTGAAGACGCAGGTCGCGGCGCTGGAGGCGAAGCCGAACCCGGAGGCGCCGGATGTCCTGCGCGGAGGAACGTTGCGAGAGCTCGGAGCGTCCGGAGCGCCCGCATCCGGACCGAGCGGACCGATCCGCGTGCAATCGCTGCCGGCGCCGCGCCGTGGCGCCGAGCCGCTCGCGCAGGTGACGCTGACCGGCGACGACAGCACGCTCTACCTGTCGCTCCCGCTCCCGGACCTGCCCGGCTCCGGCGACCAGATATGGAAGCTCACCGTCCTCGGCGAGAAAGAAGAGTCGCTCTGGTCGCAGACGTCGAGCGCCGACGAGTTGCGCCGCCTGATGAGCGGCACGCCGGACCTGGTCCTCGCCGTCCCGGCCGCCGATTTGCCGGCGGGCCGCAAGTCGCTGCGTCTCGCGGGGGCCGAACCGGGTGCCCCGCCGCTGCTCGAGATTCCCTTCCTGGTCCGGCGGCTGCCGGCGGTGAATCCCGGCCGGGACTGACCCTCAATCCAAGCCGTCCGGCTCCGCCCCGTCGCCTATCCAATGTTTATTGTCCTTGCTCCCGGGTGGCGGTCGTCGTAACTTCCCGGGCTCCGGTCCCCTCCCGGACCCATGGGTTCGCCGCCCGAGGAGCGTGGCATCGATGTCGCGAAAGTTCTTTCGCAGCAGCCTGATCCGTTCCCTGTCCCTTCTTTCCGTCGTGGCGACCATGGCGGTCGTGGCCTGGCTGACCGCGGCGCCGGCGCTGGCGCTCGCCCCGCGCGCGGACGAGGACCTGGACAAGCAGGTGATCCCGGCCCCTTACCTGCTGCCGATCCCGGAGCGGGCGGAGGGCGGGGGGCCCGGGCCGGCCGCCGCCGCGGCGACGGGCTTCAGGCGCCGTCACGGGGGCGCGTGGAACCTGACCTTCGATCGCCGCACCGGCCGCCTGTCGCTGCTCGAAGGGGAAGGGCTTCCCCTCTTCCCCGGACGCGGGAACGGCCTCACGGCGGCGCAGGCCGGCCTCGACCACGCCCCGGCGAGGCTCGAGGACGTCGAGCCGCTCGGCCGCGCGTTTCTCGATGACGAGCGCGATCTCCTGCGCCCGCAGCAGGGGGAGCTGCGCCTCAACCTGGAACGCAGCGCCTGGCTCGAGGACGGAGCGCTCGTCTACCTCGACTACGACTGGTTCGTGGACGACATCCCGGTCGAGGGAGCGCGCGCCTTCCTGCGCGTGAACCACGGGAACATCGTGCAGGCCGGGTCGCAGCGCATCGGCGCGGGGCTGCCCCGTTCCGGGCCGGCCCTCGACGCGGACGCCGCGCTGGCGCGTCTCTTCGAGCACGCGCTCGGCCGCCGCGACAGCGACGTCGTCGTGGAGGAGCCGCACCTGGTCTTCGTGGCCCGATCCGCCGCCGAGGTGGACGTCCCGTGGGGCGGCGGCGTGCGCTGGCACCTCGTCTGGCGCGCCGCCTTCCAGCGCAAAGGCAGCAGCGCCACCTGGAGCGGCGACGTGGACGCGCGCACCGGCGACATCCTGGCGTTCGAGGATCGCAACCGCTACGCGCGGGTCACCGGCGGCGTGCACGCGCGCACCGTCACCGATCCCGAGCAGGAGCGCCCGTTCACCAACCTGCGCGTGGTCACGTCCGCGGGCGGCGTCAACACCGGCGACGCCGGCACCTTCGCCTACACCGGCGGCCCGGCGTTCACGTCGATGGACGGGACCTTCTTCCGCCCCTTCTGCTTCGGGTGCTTCCCCCTGCCGCGGGCCTTCGCCTGGACCGATCGCGGCACCGGCGATCTCGACCTCGGCACCGGCGGCGTGGACCAGTTCGGCAACGGCGTCTCCACCCCGGCCGAGCGCGATGCCTTCTACCACCAGAACCGGGCGCGCCTGGTGGCGTCGAAATGGCTGGCGATCTCCTGGTTCTCGACGACCGTGCGCACGACCGTCAACATCCCGGACGTCTGCAACGCGTTCTGGGACGGCACCGGCACCAACTTCTTCCGCAGCGGATCCGGGTGCAACAACACGGGCGAGATCGCCGACGTCATGTACCACGAGTGGGGCCACGGCCTCGACCAGAACACCAACATCGGCGACGGCTCGACCGGCGAGGCGACCGGCGACATCAACTCGATGTCCATCGTCCACGACCCGAACCTCGGCCCGGGGTTCTCGACCAACGGCGACCCGGTGCGCATCCTCGATTCGAACCTGGTCGGCTACCAGGCGCGCGTCAACAACCTCGACACGTTCTGCTTCGTCTGCGCCGCCGGGCAGTGCGGCAACGGCACGTTCGGCCACGAGGTGCACTGCGAAGGAGAGATCTACGGCCAGACGCACTGGGACCTGGCCCAGGCGCTCGTCGCCCGGTACGGCTTCAACACCGGCTGGCAGGTGGCGGAGCGGCTGTTCTACGCGTCGCTGCCGCAGGCCGACACCATGAACCCGGTGTCGGCCCAGAGCGCCTACAGCGCCTACCTCGCCGTGGACGACGACGACGGCAACATCGCCAACGGCACGCCGAACTGCGTGCAGATCTTCAACGCCTTCAGCACGCACGGCATCGCCCCGAGCACGCCGTGCGCGGGCAACACGCCCGTCTGCACGCGGCCGGCCCAGCCGGCGCTGACCGCCACCCCCGGTCACGGCAAGGTCGTGCTCGACTGGACCACGTCCGCCACCGCCGCCAACTACCAGGTGCTGCGCGCCGAGTTCTCGCCGACCCAGGTGTACCTGCCGACGGGAGCGGTGCAGGCCGGGACGCATTTCGAGGACACGACGGTGCAGCCGGGCGTGAGCTACTCCTACGTCATCGAGGCCCGCACGGCCGGCGGCTGCCGCTCGACCATCGAGAACGCCGTGACGGCGGCGGCGCTGCCGGACGGCCGGCTGACGATCGGCCCGGTGGTCGTGGACGACATCCCGGCCGGCAACCGCAGCGGCGACGCCAACCCGGGCGAGTCGATCGACCTGACGGTGCCGCTCATGAACTCCGCCCCCGCCGGCGCGGTCACCGCCGCCTCCGCGACGATGGCCAGCACCACGCCCAACGTCACGATCGTCAACGGCGCTTCATCCTACGGCTCCATCCCCGTGGGCGCGACGGCCAACGGCGTCGCCTATCGCGCCGCGCTCGGCGCGGCGCTCGCCTGCGGCCAGACGATCAACACGACCCTCACCATCAATCCGGGCGACGGCGGGGGCGCCACCACCGCGTTCGTCCCCGTGCTCCTTGGAACCAGGAAGGTCGTGCGGTATGTCGAGAATTTCGAGGACGAGCTCCCGGCGTGGACGACCACGGCCGGCTCGCCGGCCGCGACGACCGGCGCGTGGGTGCAGGCCTTGCCGTCGCAGCCGGCCTCGCAGGACCCGCTCGCGTGGTCCTGGTCTCCGTCGTGGTGCGCCGGAGGAGTCGGGCAGTGCCTGATCACCCAGCAGAATTCCGGGGCGCTGGGGAACGAGACCATCACCGACGTGGACTCCGGCGAAACGATCGCGACGTCGCCGATCATCGATCTCTCCGGCGCGGTCGCGGCGCGGCTCTCGTACAAGCGCTGGTGGGGCGACTCTTCCCTCACCGACACAGGCGATGCGCTCATCGTCGAGGTGAGCGGCAATGGCGGGACCTCCTGGGTCGCCGCGGAAACCGTCGGACCGGACGCCCGCAACCTCGCCTGGCAGCCGGTCGAGGTCCGCCTCGAGAGCCTCGTGCCGATGACGTCCACGTTCCGCATCCGGGTCCGCGCCCGCGACACCCTCGCCGACAACATCGTCGAGGCCGGGATCGACGACGTCGAGGTGGACGAGGTGCAGTGCGACCTGACGCCGGTCTGCACCACCGCGCCGACCTTCGCCGGGCTCGCGAGCGCCGCGCCGGGCGCGTCCTGCGCCGAGACCGACCTCGCGTGGGGCTCGGCATCGACCAACTGCCAGAACGCGTCGATCCAGTACAACATCTACCGCTCGACCAGCCCGGGGTTCACACCGGCGGCGCAGAACCGCATCGCCTCGGGTCTCGCGGCGCCCGGCTTCCACGACACGCTGCTGCAGCCCGGCACGAGCTACCACTACATCGTCCGCGCCAACGACTCGCGATCCGGCGAGGACGCGAACACGGTGGACCGGAACACCACGGCCCCGACCTCCCCGGACAACGTGTCGCCGGTCTTCCCGGGCCTGGGCACCCTGGCGACGGGAACCGGCTGCGGCGACACCGTCCTGTCGTGGTCGCCGGCGGCGGAGACCTGCTCGACCCCGGTGCACTACAACGTCTATCGGTCGACGACGTCCGGCTTCACGCCCGGTCCCGCGAATCTCGTTGCGTCGGTGCTGGACACGGGCTACGTCGATCGGGCCCTGCAGCCGCAGCAGACCTACTTCTACAAGGTCCGCGCCGCCGACGCGAAGGGGAACGAGGATACGAATGCGCTGCAGCGCAGCGCCGCCGCGCACACGCTGCCGCTCGTCTTCTACCAGACGTCCTTCGAGAACAACGACGGCGGCTGGGGGGTGACCACACCGAACGACGCCACGACCGGCAGCTGGCAGTGGGGCGACCCGCAGGGCACCGGCGCCCAGCCCGAGGACGACGCGACCCCGCCGCCCGGGACCAACGCCTGGGTCACCGGGCTGCAGGGAGGCGGCGTCGGCGATGCGGACGTGGACGGCGGCACCACGACGCTGATCTCGCCCACCCTCGACCTGACCGGCCGGTCGGGTGCGATCCTGCGCATGGCCCTGTTCTACAACAACACCGCGGGCGCCAACCCGGGCGAGGATCCGCTGCACGTGGACGTCACGTCGAACAACGGCACCACCTGGACGCCGCTGTTGAACAGCCCGAGCGACATCGCTCCGTGGACCCGGACGCCGTTCACGCTGACCGGCACGGTGCCATTCACCAGCCAGTTCCGCATCCGGGTCACCGCCGCGGATCTCGGCGTCGGCGGCTCCATCGTCGAGGCCGGCGTGGACGACGTGTCGATCGAGGAGCCCGGGGCGGCCTGCAATGCCTGCAGCGGTGCGGTGGGAACCGTCGGCCTCATCCAGGTGAGCCGTTCGGGCGACGACATCCTGCTCGACTGGAGCGCCGACCCGGTCAACGCCGGCGCCTACGTCGTCTACCAGCGATCGGGTCCGGGCCTCGCGACGCTCGTCCGCGTGGGAAGCACGACGACCAAATCCTTCGTCCACGCCAGCGCGGCGCTGCTGAGCAGCCAGGACTTCGACTACGTCGTCTCCGCCGTCGACGCCTGCGGCCGCGAGTCGGCCGCCTACTGATGCGACCGCGGCGGGGGTGAGAACACCCCCGCGGGACTACTGGGCGGCCGCGGGGTTGGTGCCGGCAAAGGTTGCGCCGGCCGAGCTGGTGCGGGACAGGATCGGGAGCGTCTGGTTCCTGAGCACCTTGCCCGGACGGGCGGCGGTCGCGTGACCGTCCTGGTAGACCAGCTCGCCGCCGACCCAGACGGCGCGGACACCGTCGGACAGCGCATGCGGCTCGGTGATGGTCGCCTTGTCGACGATCGTGGCGGGGTCGAAGAGCACGAGGTCGGCCGCCTGCCCCGGGCGAACGTAACCCCGGTCCTTGAAGCCCATGTGGTCGGCGGCGAGACCGGTGGCGCGGTGCACCGCCTCCTCGAGGGTCAGCACGTGACGGTCGCGCACGTAGCGGCCGAGCACGCGGGGGAAGGCGCCGAAGCCGCGCGGGTGCGAGCCGTCGAGCGATCCGTCGGTGCACAGGTTCATGTGCGGCCAGCGCAGCAGCGCCTCGAAGTCCTCCTCGGTCATGCTGGTGCCGATGATGCCCTCTCCCGCGTCACCGGTCTTCGTCTTGCGCGCCTCGGCGCGGCGGATGAGCATGATGAGGGTGACCGCCGGGTCTTCGTTGCGTGACTTCGCGATCTCGGCCAGGCTCTTGCCGACCCACGCCGGCTCGTCGTCGTACTGCGTCAGGAAGAGCCCCTCGGGCGGAGCGATCTCGTTGACGACCAGGTGCGCCTCGTCGAGGTCCTCGAAGTCGCGCTTCGGGAAAAGGACCGTCAGCGTCGAGTGCCAGTACAGGTAAGGATAGATGTCGCCGGTGATGTCGATGCCCGAGGCGCGCGCCTCGTCGAGGCGCTTCAGCAGCCGATCCGACTGCCCCCACCAGGACTTCATCGCCAGCTTGGTGTGGGAGATCTGCACCGGCAGCTTCGCCTCACGGCCGATGGAGATGATCTCCTCCACCGCCTCCCAGAAATTGCGGTCCTCGCTGCGGATGTGGCTGATGTAGCGCCCGCCGTGCGCCGCCGCCACCTTCGCGAGCGCGATCACCTCCGACGGATCGGAGTAGATCCCCGGGTCGTATTCCAGCCCACTCGCGAGTCCGAGCGCCCCGGCCTGCATGTCCTTCTCGAGCAGGCGCTCCATCTTCTTCACTTCCTCCGGCGTCGCCTTGCGGCGGAAGTCGTCCTTCATCACACGCTCGCGCAGCGTCCCGTGCCCCGAGTACGACGCGAGGTTCACGGTCGCCGGGTGCCGCTCGATCCGGGCGAAGAACTTCTTCAACGGCCAGGAGGAGCCACCGTCCTGGCCACCGACGATGGTCGTGATCCCCTGGCTGACGTCGGCCAGCGCGTCCGGGTGATCGAACAGGTCGTCGTCGGAGTGGCTGTGGGTGTCGATGAAGCCGGGGGCGAGCGTCAGCCCCTTCGCGTCGAAGACCGCCTCGCCCGGCTTCGGGGTGAGCGCTCCCACCTCGACGATGCGGCCGGCGTCGATGCGGACCGCGACGTTGCGCGCCGCGCCGCCGGTACCGTCGAGGACCGAGGCGTTGACGATGAGGGTGAGGGCGGCGATCGCCGCGCCCGTTCCGCCGGGGGACATGACCGGCGGATTCTACGTCAGTCCCGGGCGACCGGGCCCGGGACGATCGGCCCGGCCGGCGCGGCCGGGGCCTCGGCGGGAGGGCCCGCCTTCCAGCCGTTCTCGCTGCGCCGCTTCGCCACCGGGCGGCCGCCGGGGCCGCGCTCGTAGCGCTCTTCCCAGGTGACGTTGTTGGCGGAGGTCGCACCGGGAATCCGCGTCACCTCGAAGAGCGCCGGGCAGGCGTAGCAGAAGTGATCGCGCAGCGCCGGGTCGCGCTCGACCCGCGTCGGGTCGCCCGCCAGGCGGCGCGCCTGCCGGAACCTGCCGTTGTTCCACACCTCCGCCACGCCGGTGGCGAAGACGTTGCCGAGCGCGCGCGCGTCGGCCGACGTCGAGTACTGGTGCCCGATGCGGAACGAGCAGCAGGGAATCACGTCGCCGTTGTACTTGATGACCATCGAGCTGTGCGGCCAATGGCACAGCGGCACGCCGCTCTTCTTGCGCGGCCCGAGAACCTCGGCGTACTCCGGGTCGGTCTCCGTGTAGTTGCCCAGGTCCCCCCAGAAATCCGTCAGCTGGTCGACGCCGATCTCCCGGAACAGGCGGCGGGCCTGCTCCATCTCGTCGAGGTTGTGCTGGAACTTGATGTACTGCACCTCGACGCGCGGGTGGACGCGCCGCTCCTCGTTGCGGAAGCGGATCAGGCGCTGGAGATTGGAGAGCACCACGTCGATCCGCCCGCCCACGCGGGTGCGCTCGTACTGCGCCTGCGACAGGCCGTCGACGCAGACCGACAGGTGCGTCAGGCCGCTTTGCACCATGCGGCGCAGGCGCGCGTCGTCCAGGGTGAAGCTGAAATTGGTGCTGATGTGCACGTTGAGCCCGGCGTCGCGCGCGATCGAGCACATGGCGTCGAGGTCGGGATGCACCAGCGGATCGCCGACGTAGTAGAGGGACAGCGCCGCGGTGCGGCCGCGCACCTCCTCGACGATGCGACGGAACTGCTCCACGGTCATCTTGTGGGTCGGGTCGAAGCGCTGCCGGGCCAGCGCCGGGTCGCCGTTCGGCTCGGCGTGCACGCAGACCGTGCACCGGAGATTGCACAGCGGCGAGATGTCGATCTTGAGGATGGGGGGCAGCGCGTACGAGCGCTCCCGCTTCAGAACGAAGGCGGCGCCGGTCAGCGCCAGGTTGAGCCCCTTGCGGACCGTCAGCCGCTCGTAGAGCCAGCGCTTGCGCCGCCGCGCGCCCGTGACGAGGAGCCGCACGTGTGCGCTGCGCGACGCGGCCAGCGCCAGGTAGAAGCGGGGATCGAGGAAGCGCAGCCGGCCCCGCCGCCAGGTGGCATCATCCAGGCTGTAGGCGTCGATCGTGACCATGTGCGTTTCCGCGTGTCCGCGCCAACCCGCCGGGCGGGTCGCGCGGAACATGGCTCCTGGCGGCGAATCTCTTCCGTGGGCCGAGAATAACACAGGGGGCGACGTGCCCCTCGAAAGGCGCGTCAGTCGCGGGAGGGGCGGAACGGGACGACGTTCGGCGCGGCCTCGCGCGCGGCGCGGCGCGCCTGGCGGTTGCGCGCCCGGTTGAGCGAGGCCCGCTGCAGGAGGTCGTCGACCCCTTCGCCGTCGAGCGGGTAGATGGCGATGCCGACCGACAGCCCGGCGCGGGCGGCGTCACCCTCCCCCAGCCGGAGAACGAAGCCGTCCACCGCCTGCTGCAGCCGCTCGGTCAGAAGCGCCGCGGCGGCGAACCCGGTCCCCGGCAGGAGGGCGGCGTATTCGTCCTCGCCGAGGCGCACCAGCACGTCGCGCTCGCGCAGGTGGCTGCGCAGCACGCGGCCGACCTCCATCAGGAGGCGGTCGCCCGCCTCGCGGCCGTGCCGGCGGTTGACCGCCGCGAAATCCTCCAGGTCCATCTCGACGACGCTCAGCGGCTGCCCCGACTGCTGGCTGCGGACGATCTCCTTGCTGAACGCCTGCCTGAGGTACCGCTCGTTCGGCAGGTGCGTGACGCCGTCGCTGAGGCCCGCCTCTCCCTCCTCGAGACCGAGACGGCCTTCGTGGATCGCCCCCGACGCGAGGCGCGCCAGGATCTCCATGACCCGCACGTGGTCGTCGAGGCACGGCGCGTTCGCCGGGAAGTAGACCGTGATGACGCCGAGCACCTCGTCGGCGTGGACGAGCGGGAAAGCCGCCACCGTCGAATACGCGACCGGATCGACCTCCGTCCCCCCGAGCTCGAGGGCGGCGCCGCCGTCGAAGCGGCTGGTGCGATGCGTGGCCGCCCAGCCGGTGATCCCCTCGCCGAAGCGCAGCCGCCGGCCGCGCAGCGGCGCCGCGTTCGCCCCCGAGACGAAGCGCGCCTGCAGCTCGCCCGGCGACGACACCAGGTGGACGACGCAGGTCCGGAAGGGCACCAGCATGGCGATCTTGCTGACGACGAGATCGAGGACATCGGTGAGCCGCAGGCTCGACCCGAGCGTGCGGGCGATTTCGTACAGGGCGTACACCTCGCGCTGGGCCGCCGCCGCGTCCCTCGGGGCGCCGGACGCCGCGGAGAGGGCGCGCGGCGCGGCCGCGTCCGACTGCGTGACTCCGCCCCGCGCCCGCACGACCCCCTGGTGCAGGAGCGTTCCGAAGCCTCCCGGGTCGGCCGGCTCGGGGACGGCGGCCGCGGCGCCGGCCGCGCTCGCGAGATCGGACTCGCTCCCATCGAGCCGGGGACCCGAAGCCGAGGCGCCCTTCATCGCCGCGGCGATCGCCTCCACCTGCCCGAGCACGACGGCCACGACCTCGGGATCGAACTGCACGCCGGACCAGGTCTCGATGAGTCCCGCCGCCTCCGCGGGCGGCAGGCTCCCGCGCCAGGCGCGCTCGGAGGTGAGCGACTCGAAGGCGTCCGCCACGGCCAGGATGCGCGCGCCGAGGGGAATCGCCGTGCCCTGCAGCCCCTCGGGATAGCCGTGCCCGTCCCAGCGTTCGTGATGGTGGCGGATGATCTCGAGCACCGGCTCCGGAAGACCCGACGGCGCGAGGATCGCCACACCGGCCTGCGGATGTGCCTTCACCTTCTCGAACTCCGCGTCCGACAGGCGCCCCGGTTTGCAGAGCACGTGTTCCGGGACGACGACCTTGCCGACGTCGTGCAGGAGCGCAGCGAGCCGCAGGGCCCGCAGCCCTTCCGGATCGAGACCGAGCGTTCGGCCGACCTCCATCGCCCCCGCCTGCACGCGCCTCGCGTGTCCGCGCGACGACGGGTCGCGCGTATCGAGCGCCTGGATGAGCGTCTCCAGCGTGGCTGCGATCGGATCTTCGGGATCGCGCGGGTCGACGGGCTGGACGCCGGTGGGGGGCGCGGGGACGCCGGCGGGAGCAGCGACCGCGTCGGAGGTGGCGACGGCAGCGAACCTCCGGGCGAACAGGAACCCCAGGACCGCGGCGACCCCGGCGACGAGGAAGGCACCCACGAATTCGTTCACGCCCGGCTCAGACTCCCTGTCCCCGCCCCGGGGAAAGCACCAGAGCCGGCCCCGTGGGGAGGTGACGGGACCGGCTCAGTGCAGGTTTCCCTGCGTGTCAGCTCGCTCGCCCTTCGTTTCGCCCGCCGTCCTCCTTGCGCATCCCACCGATGCATTCCCCCTTATCGCAACGGCCGTACCAGCCGCGGCCAGGCCTCGCCCTGGACCAAGGGAGCGCGCGGAAACCACGGCAGGGAAAAGGGTTGGCCAGTCAGTCGCGGTTCGGTCATCGGATGTGGGCGGGGTTGCGTCAACGAGCCGTCGTCGCGGGACGTCGAGAAGCTGGACGCGAGCCGTTCGGCGGTGACCAGAGCCGGCCAGATAAAATGCGCAAACTGTTGATTCCTAATGATTTATTACTCGTGGCCGAAGACTGGTCAGCCCTCTCCGGGCCGTGTCCATGGATTGATCACGGCCAAATTCGGTAGATCCATCGGCTTGACCGACCATGGGGGGGTCGGTACTATTCCGGCACCCTCTGGGGGGCCGACGAGGGCGGGGTCCTGATGGAAATCGCGTGGTTCAAAAAGATCCGCAAGCCGAAGCAGGCCGTCGAACATCGGCGCATCCAGGTGCCCGAGGGGCTCTGGGTCAAATGCAATTCCTGCAAGGAAATCATCTATAAGAAGGAAGTCCTCCGGAACGCCAACGTCTGCCCGAAGTGCGGCTATCACTTCCGCATCTCGGCGCGCGAACGACTCTCGTCGCTGTTCGACGAAGGGCGCTACCAGGAGACCGACACCGACATCTATTCGGTCGACCCTCTGAAGTTCCGGGACCAGAAGCCCTACCGCGATCGCCTGCGCGAGTACCGCGACAAGACCGGGCTGCACGACGCCGTCATCAACGCGCGCGGCAGCCTCGGCGGATCGCCCGTGATGATGTCGGTCATGGAGTACGGCTTCATGGGCGGATCGATGGGTTCGGCGGTCGGCGAGAAGGTGACCCGCGCCATCGAGCGGGCCCTCGACGAGCGCATCCCGGTCATCGTCATCTCCTGCTCGGGCGGGGCCCGCATGCAGGAGGGCGCGCTGTCGCTGATGCAGATGGCGAAGATCTCGGCGGCGCTCGGCAAGCTCCACGAGGCGCGCCTGCCGTTCGTCTCGATCCTGACCGACCCGACGACCGGAGGCGTGACCGCGTCGTACGCCATGCTCGGCGACCTGAACATCGCCGAGCCGAAGGCGCTCATCGGCTTCGCCGGGCCCCGGGTCATCGAGCAGACGATCCGCGAGAAGCTGCCCGAAGGATTCCAGCGCTCCGAGTTCCTCGTCGAGCACGGCATGCTCGACTTCATCATCGAGCGCCGGCAGATGCGCGACACGCTCATCCAGTGCCTGCGCGTCATGTTCAACCGTGAAATCGCCCGCGCCGGGCACCCCGAGACCGGCGCCCCGGCCGGCGAGACCGGCCGCTCCGACGGCGAAGTGGTGAAGGAGCGCGAAGGGGGCCGCACCGTTCCCTTTCCCACCACCATCGCCCGCAAGCCGCAGAACCAGCCGACCGAGATCTGACGAGCCTGCGCTCGTGACGGTCGCCGTCCCGTGAACGTCGCCGGGCGGCTCGACCCGCTCCCCATCGGTCCCTTCCACCGCCGCCTGCTGCTCCTCTCGGGGCTCGGCTGGCTCTTCGACTCGATGGACACGGGCCTGGTGTCGTTCGTCGGCGAGGAGACGCGCGGCCGGACGCTCGAGCAGATCGCCGCATGACACGGGCGGCGGCCGGCTGCAGAATGCTCGGAGCATGACGAACGCGCAGGCGCTGGCCTGGCTCGACGGCCTGGAATCGCTCGGCATCCAGCCGGGACTCGAGCGCATCACGGCGCTCTTGGAGCGCCTCGGCAACCCGCACCGGGACCTCCCTTCCGTCATCGTCGCCGGCACCAACGGCAAGGGATCGGTGGTGGCCTTCCTCGCGGCCATGCTCGAAGCGGCGGGGATCGAACCCGGCGTCTACACCTCGCCGCACCTCGTGCGCTTCCGCGAGCGCATCCGGGTCGGCGTGGAGAACATCACAGACGACGAGCTGGCCGCGCTCACGGGCGAGGTGCGGCGCGCCGTCGAAGCCATGCGGCGCGAGGGGCTTCCCTCGCCCACCTACTTCGAGGCGACGACGGCGCTGGCGTTCCTGCACTTCCGGCGCCGTGGCGTGCCTCTCGCGGTGCTCGAGGTCGGGATGGGCGGACGTTACGATGCGACCAACGTCGCCACGCCCCTGGCCTGTGCCATCACGCCGATCGCCCTCGACCACACGCAGTTCCTCGGCACCACCGTCGCGGAGATCGCCTTCCAGAAGGCGGGGATCGTGCGGCGCGGGGTGCCCGTGGTCGTGGCGGCGCAGCCGACCGAAGCGGAACAGGTCATCCTCGCCGCCGCCGCAGCGGAGGGCGCGCCGGTGCTTCGGACGAGCGCCTGCCGCGTCGAGCCGGCCGGGGGCTTTTCCGATCCCCCCGACGTCGTCTTCACGACGCCAGCCGGGCATCGGTTTCATGCGCGCCTCGCGTTGCGCGGCGATCACCAGGTGGACAACGCCGCGACCGCGCTCCTCCTCGCCGAGACGCTCCGTGACCTCGACCGCTTCGCAATCGACGACGCGGCGATCGGGCGCGGCCTCGCTTCGGCCCAGTGGCCCGGCCGCCTCGAGCTGCGACCCGGCGGCTCGCGCGGCCCGGTCGGCGGTGCGGCGGTCGATCTGCTCCTGGACGGCGCCCACAACCCGGCGGGGTGCCGGATCCTGGCGGGATACCTGCGGCATCACCAGGCCGCGCGAGCGCGACGCGTGCTGCTGTTCGCGGTGATGCGCGACAAGCCGGCGGCGGAGATGCTGTCGATCCTGCGCGACGTGGCCGACGAAGCGGTGGTCACGACCCTGCCGCTGCCGCGCGCCGCGCCCGCCCCGGACCTCGAGCGCCTGGCGCGCGACGCGGGCCTGCCCGCGACCGTCGCTCCCGATCCCTCCGCCGCACTGACGGTCGCGGCGCGTCACGCGGGGAAGGGCGGCCTCGTCGTCGCCTGCGGCTCCCTCTATCTCGTCGGCGCGCTCACCGGCTAGCGCTTCGCCGGGATCGCAAGCGGGATGAACTCGCGGTCCGTCCCGCTCACCATCTCGACCAGGAGGCTGCCTCCCTTGCGGGGCAGCATCGTGGGGAAGGAATAGGAAGCGCCGGCGCCGCTGGCGCATTCATGGCAGGCGATCGGCACGTTGTTCAGCCGGATCCGGCCGCGGCGCGGGTCGACGAAGTAGAGGTTGAAGGCCCCGACGTCCACCTCGTGGGTCGTGCTCCAGGTCGCCGTGAACGACCGCCGCCCCGCCCCGGGAACCAGGACCGCGTCCACCACGGCCTGGTGGCATGCTTCGGGATCCTGCGTGTGGTTGGCGATGGTGGGGCAGGTGTCGGCCTCGTCGGCCACGCCGTCGCCGTCGCGGTCGAGCGCCCCGTTCAGGTTCAACAGCACGAGCCCCGAATCGCTCGCCAGGTCGACCCAGCCGTCGCCATTGAAATCACCCGGCAGCGTCCGTACTCCACCGGTCATGAAGTGCCCGACGCGCTCGAACGATCCGTCCCCGCGCCCGCGCATGAGCAGCCCGCCGATGGCCAGGTCGAGCCGGCGGTCGCCGTCGTAGTCGGCGAGCCGCAGCGGCTCACGATGCGTGAGCGAAAGGGCCCCCGCGGAGGATCGATAGTCGGATGGGATCACCGTTCCGACCTGGCCGCCTCCGAGCCCCGGCCACACGAGGAGCGCGTCCTGGCTGAGACCGACGAGGTCCTTGCGGCCGTCCCCGGTGACCTCGGCGCAGCCGAGGGCGATGAGGTTCTCGCTTCTGTTTTCGACCGGGATGATCCCGCCGGCGGCGCCGCGCACCGCCGTCCGCAGCACCCCTCCCGCCGTCTGTTCGTATTCGGTCCAGGCCAGACCGGGACGGACCGCGCCGGAATCGAAGTCGCACACGACGACGCTGTCGGGGTTCGGCCCGGCCAGTGCTGGTCCGGCGGTGAAGTGGCCGTCCGCCATCGACAGCAGCACGGCGACGCGCCCCGGGGCCGGGTGACAGCCGGGATCGCACACGGTCTCGCCTCGCTGGGTGACGATCAGATCGTCCCGGCCGTCGCCGTCGTCGTCGCGCACGGCGACCGACTGCACCGGTGTTCCGAGCGGCGTTCGCGCCACGGGATCGAAAATCCCGGCGCCCCGGTTGAGGAGGGCCCAGATTTCCCCGCTCCGGTCGATCTCCAGCAGGTCGGGCGCGCCGTTGCCGTCGAAATCCCCGTGCTCCAGGATCATCGGCTCGGCGGCCGCGTTCACCACGGCGCTCAGCAGCCGGAAGGCGCCGCGTCCGTCGCCGCGCTCGAGGGTGATGGAGGCGTAGAGGTACGACTCCGCCACGTCGAGCGCGCCGTCGCCGTCGAAGTCGGCCACGGTCATGAGATCGATGTGGCCGTCCTGCGAATAGCGCAGCTGCGGCCCGAACCGCCCGTCACCGAGCCCCGGCAGCACGCCGACGAAGGCGTTCATGAATTCGCCCGGCGCATCCTGCAGGCCGGCGGTCGCCACATCGAGCCTGCCGTCGCCGTCCATGTCCGCGACCGCGATGGGCTGCACGTAGCCGAGCACCTCGGAGTAGCGCGGCGCACCGAAGGTGCCGTCCCCCCGCCCCAGGATCGTGACCAGCTCCACTCCGAGGGGAATTCCCAGCTCCGTCGCGCGTCCGACGATCGCCGCGAGGTCGAGCTTCCCGTCGCGGTTGAAATCGCCGGACACGACACTGAACGGCTGGTCGGGGATCTCGATCCTCAGCGGAGCGCGGAAGGTGCCGTCCCCCTTGCCGGGAAGGAGGTTCATCGCTCCGGGACTGTAGCCATAAGAACCGCGGGAGAAGAGGACCACGTCCGGGATCCCGTCGCGGTCGAAATCCCCCGCCAGGAGCCCGTCGCCGCCACCCCAGATGCTGCGCGGGGGCTGGAATCCGCCCCCGGCCGCGCCGGGAAACACTTCCAGCTCCGAACCGGAGCACAGGGTGAGGTCGATTCGGCCGTCGCGATCGAAATCGGCGGCCACGAGCGCCCGGCCTCCGGAGTGCTCGAAAGTGAGCGGCTCCGCGAAGCCCATGCCGCCGAGCCCGGAATAGACCGACAACCCGCTGCCCCCGACCGCGAGATCGACGTTCCCGTCGCCGTCGAGGTCGGCCGCCAGCAGCGACTGGGGGTTATAGGACGTCTCGATCTGTCCCTTGTCGATGAAGGTGCCGTCGCCCAGCCCGCGAAAGAGGTGAAGGAAGCCGGGAACGTCCCCCTGGTTGCGGAGCGCGACGATGTCGAGATCGCCGTCCCCGTCGAGGTCGGCGAGGGCGAGAGCCTGGGTCGTGTACCCAGACTCGATTTCGAACTCCTCCCCGAACGTGCCGTCGCCGCGTCCGAGCATCACGGCGAGGTCGCCGTTGTACGCGGCGACGAGATCCTGCACCCCGTCGCCGTTCAGGTCCCCCACCGCGAGCGTGTTGACGTAGTAGTCGACCCGGGTCAGGGGCGTCGGGAAGCGCGGCTGCGCCGGCGCAATCCCGGTGAACCCGGCGATCACGGCGGCGGCGCACGCGGCTCGAGGCAACGAAGCTCGCATCATCTCGACGGACCTGTCGCTCAACTCGTGTTGGGGCGGCGAAAGGGATTTACGCGCAAACCGGCCGGGGTTGTCAAGATTGGCGGGCCGTCAGGCGGACCGCGGCGCGGGCCCTTCCCCGCTCCCGCGAGCCCGGCCGAAATGGTAGCCTCTCCCCTGCATGTCCGACCGCCAGGCCTTCCGCGGCCTCCTCGTCTGTCTCCTCCTGTCCGGCATGAGCGGCCTCATCTACGAGGTGGCCTGGGTGCGCTCGCTGGAGCTGATCTTCGGCGCCACGACCTTCGCGGTGGCGACGGTGCTCGCCTCGTTCATGGGCGGCCTGGCCGCCGGGAGCGGCGTCGCGGGGGCCCTGGCGGAGCGCCTGGAGCGCCACCATCCGCTCCGGGTCTACGCCCTGTTCGAGGTCCTGATCGCCGCCACGGCGCTCGCCGTGCCCCTGACCTTCACGCTCCTCGTGCCGCTGTCACGGGGGATCTGGAACGCCTTCCAGGCCTCCTTCGCGATGTTCAGCCTGCTGCGCTTCCTGCTCTGCGTCGCGGTGCTTTTGGTTCCGACCGCGCTCATGGGGGCGACGCTTCCGGTGCTGAGCCGCTTCGCGAGCGCGGGTCTGAAAGCCGATGGCGGCGGCGAGTCGGCGCGGCGCGTCGGGATCCTGTTCGCGGTCAACACGGCCGGAGCCGTCGCCGGGTGCGCCGGCGCGGGGCTCCTGCTCCTGCCGGCTCTGGGACTGCTCGGGACGCAGCGGCTGGCGGTGGCGCTGAACCTGCTGGCGGCCGCGGGCGCCTTCACGATCGCTTCGCGCTTCCCGTTCAAGACGCCGGAGCGCTCGACGGCCGCCGCTTCGACCGCGCCGGCCGGCGCGGCTGCTTCGTCCGCAGCGCCGGGCGAAGCCGGGACGACGAAGGCGGCGCCTTCGACAGGTCCGGCGGTGCGTCTCGAAGATAGGCGGCGCGCCACCTTCCTGGTCGGCGCGTACGCCGTGTCGGGCGGCGTGGCGATGCTGTACGAAGTCGCCTGGACCCGTTATCTCGTCCTGGTGCTCGGCTCCTCCACCTATTCCTACACCACGATGCTGACGACGTTCCTCGTCGGGCTGACGATCGGCGCCTGGATCGGCACGCGGGTGCTGCGCTCGAAGGTGGACGCGATGGTGGCGGTCGCGGTGGCGCAGCTCGCGACCGCGGCCGGCACCCTGATCGGTCTCTATGTCGCCGGTCAGCTGCCGTTCCTCTACGTGAAGTTCTACGGCCTCCTCCAGATGTCGCCGCGCGGGCTCGTGGGCGTGCAGATGCTGCTCGCCTCCGCGGTGATGTTCCTGCCGACGCTCGGCCTCGGGGCGATGTTCCCCCTGACCATCGGCGGACTGGCCCCCGCCGGCGAGCGCGCCACGCGCCTGGTCGGGCGGGCCTACGCCTGGAACACGCTGGGCGCCATCGCCGGCTCGGTCGCCGCCGGGTTCTGGCTCCTGCCGGGCCTCGGAAGCAAAAACGTCCTGGTGCTGGGCCTGCTGCTCAACACGGCCCTGGCGATCGCGGGCTTCCTCCGGACGTCGAACGTTTCGCTGTCACAGGTGCGCCGCATGGCGCTCCTGGGCGTGGCGACGCTGCTAGTCGGGAGCCTCGTCTTCGCCGGCCCCGTGTGGCGCACCGACATCCTCTCGAGCGGCATCTACCGCTACGCCGAGCGGTACCTCGGCCTCGATCACGCCGCGTTCGACGCCCGCGTGCGGCAGAGCCACGGCGAGTTCCTGTTCTTCGACGAAGGGCTGACCTGCACCGTCGGCGTCTTCCGCACGACGCAGTCGCTGACCCTCCAGGTCAACGGCAAGCCGGACGCCTCGGTGCCGCCGGGGGTTCCCGACCCGGTGGCGACCGGCAAGGCGGTCCCCCTCGGCGACATGCCGACGCAGGTGCTGGTGGCGCAGCTGCCGCTCCTGATGGCGAAGCAGATCGACGACGTCCTGCTCATCGGCCTGGGAAGCGGCGTGACCCTCGGCTCCGTGCTGACGCACAAGGTGAAGCAGGTCGACACGCTGGAGCTGGAGCACGCGGTGGTGCTGGCCAGCCGGTTCTTCGACGGACACAGCGGCGCGCCGCTCAAGGACCCGCGCGTGCACTTGATCGTCAACGACGCCCGCAACGACCTGCTGGTGCGCGATCGCACCTACGACGTCATCATCTCCGAGCCGTCGAACCCGTGGATTCCCGGCGCCGCCACCCTGTTCACGCGCGACTTCTTCAGGATCGCCCGGAGCCGCCTCAGGCCGGACGGCGTCCTGTGCCAGTGGATCCAGCTGTACGAGCTGTGGCCGGAGGACTTCCAGGCGATCCTCCGGTCGTTCCAGGAGGTCTTCCCGTCGGTGCAGATCTGGCGCGTCGGGTACGACGCGGTGCTGCTCGGGGCGCCGGCCGACATCCCGCTGCCGGTGTCGCAGATGTTCGCGCGCGCCTCGAACCGGGTGCGCGCCGACCTGTCGCGCATCGGCGTCCGCGGTCCCGAGGACCTGCTGGCCCACTTCTGGATCGGCGGGGACGACCTGAAGGGCGCGATCGCGCCGGGGCCGATCAACACCGACGACAACATGCGCATCGAATTCGCCGCCCCGCTGCGCATGCTGTCCCGCGATCCGAAGCGCCTGGAGCGCCAGGGGGCGGAGCTGGGGGCGATGTTCCGCGGCCGCACCACCGGGGCGCTGTCGCTGCTGCGCTTCCCGGACGCGGATCCCGCCCGGCGCGCCCTCTTTCTTTCGCGGCTCTCCGAAGCCACGCTCGAGCAGGGTCACGCGGACGAGGCGGCGGTCTACGCCACCGAGGCCTGGCGCCTCGACCCGCAGCCCGATGCGGGCCGCGCCCGGGCGGCGGCGCTCGCCGCGGCCGGCCGCGCGGAGGAGGCGCGCGCGGCGCGCGAGGAAGGAACGCGCGCCTTCCCGAACGATCCGGAGATCCGCCGCCTGGCCCTGGTCGCGGCGGCGCAGGCGTCCGATCCCCAGGCCCAGGAGCGGGAGGCGAAAGCGCTGCTCGCGCTCAAGCCGGACGATGCCGAGGCGCGCTTCCGTCTCGCGCAGGCGCAGGAGAAATCGGGTGACGCGGCGACCGCCCTGAAGACGATCGAGCCGCTGCGGCCGCTGCGGGGCGCTGCACCGGCGGCGCCCGCGGCTCCGGCCGCGCCGGCGGACGAGCGCCTCGATGGAGCGGCCCTCCTCCTGGGGCGTCTCCTCGTCGGAGCGGGTCGCGCAGCGGACGCCATCGATCCCCTCACGCAGCACCTGACGCGCCATCGCGACGACAAGGAGGCGCAGGCGCTCCTGGTGCGTGCCTTCAACGCCTCGGGCAGGACCGAGGAGGCGCAGGCGCTCGAGCGTCGACTGGCCCCCGACGCGCCGGCGCAGGCCGAGCGCCGCCTGCAGGAAGCATTGGCTGCTTTCAACTCCCGGAACCTCGCGGCGGCGCGCAGCGCCCTGACGCAGGCGCGCGACTACGCGCCCGAGGATCACCGCATCGCGTTCCTCCTGGCCCGCACCCTGCGCGCCGGGGGCGATCGTGCCGGCGCCATCACCGAGATCGAACAGTTCCTGCACCTTCGTCCGGACACCCCCTGGGCCCTGGGCTTCCTCTCGCAGCTCTTCGGCGAGGACGGACAGACCGAGCGCGCCACCGCGACCGCGGCCCGTTATCGCGCCGTGGCCGGCGGAGAAGACTGGGCGAAGGTGGATTGACCGGGGCCGCCCCGGTCGCGGGCGGGAATCCTAGAGAGTGACGCGCAGGGCCAGCCCGGATCGGCGCACAGGAAACCCCGGCGCCGTCTCCATCGCGTCGTTGGTGCGCAGGTGGTACGCCTCGAGGCGATAGCGCTCGGCGAAGCGCCAGACGATCGATCCCGTGCCGCCGTGAATCGGGCTGTCCAGCGTGGCGACCGGGGCGCGCGGCGCATCGTTCTCGTCGTACGCCTGCCGGCCCCAGGTTCCCTCCACCTTCCACGAGAAGCGGCCGCCGTCGAGCTGGTCGGTGAGCCGCATCCGGAAGTATTCCTGGTCGTAGCGGATCGGGTCGAGGTAGCCGAAGTCCCGATCGTCGTTGTAGCGCATGAGCCGCGCCACGCCCGCGAGGGTCAGGGTCGGTCGTGGCCACGTCGTGCGCCATTCGACGCCGGCGCGCAGCCCCTCGCGCGCGTTGCCGTCCGAGTAGCGTCCCAGCTCGCCGTAGCCTTCGAGGGTCCACGCCGGGGTGAAGCGCCACCAGACGTCGAGCGCCGCGGTGTCGAGCCGGATGCCCCAGTCCACGAGCGCGGCGGAGTCCAGCAGCGGCCGGCGCGACGTGGTGGCGACCATGGTCAGCGACGGGCGCGCTTCCCAGCGCAGCAGCGCGTCCCCCATCACGAAGGTGCGGTCGTCGCCGTCGAGATCCTCCTGGCGCGCGGCGCCGGCGCGCGCCTCGAACGACAGTGGCTTCACCAGGTGCGACGCAACGCCGGCGACGAACGAGGTGGTGTCGAGCTGCGGGTCGCCTGTGCCGGAGAAGCCGGGAGCCGATTCGCTCTCGGTCTCGTTCCCGGTCAGGGCGACCCGCACGTGCGTCTGCGGCTCGGCCACGAACGAGCCGGCGAGCAAGAGCGAAGCGAGGTGGTTGCCGCCGTTGTCCTCCTGGAACGTCGGCGCGAGCTCGAGCGTCGGCTGCTGGCTCAGGTGGATCTCTTTCTGCAGCGCGCGGGCCTCGGCGCTCTCCGGATGATCGAGGACGAGCGTGTCCGATTGCGGCAGCGCCTGCCGGTCGAGGCCGAGCGCGTGCGCCTCGCGCACGGCGCCGACGCGGGCCTCGACGTTCTTCGGGTCGGCCCGGTTGACGTCGATGTAGAAGAGGCGGGCATGCTCGTGATCGCCGATCGCCGCCTTCACGCGCGCCCGACCGAGGTGCGCCTGGATGGGCGCGATGCGTCCCTTCTCCATCTTCACGTAGTGCGCTTCCGCCTCGTCCCAGTGCCGGCGGGCCTCGAGGTTCAGGCCCTGGGCGAGGAGACGCTGCGCCTCGAGATCCGGCCCGGCGTCGGCGGCCGCCTCGGCGTTCGAGGGAGGGGTCGGGGGCACCGGGACCTCGGTGGCCGGAGAGGTCGGATTGGCAGGCGGCGGATCGGCTGAAACCCGCTCCGGATCGGGGTTTCCGGCGGCCCTCGCCGGCGAAAAGACGGCCGGAAAGAAGGCCAGGAAGGCCGCCAGGGCGGCGCCCGCAACTCGAACGTTACGCGTCAGATAGGCCTCTTTCGTCGCTGCAGGAATCGGAGACTCGCCTTTCTAGCCCAAAGGAGGTTCCTTGACAAGCGCCGTATCCTTTTAATACTGTCGTCGCCTCCCGCGTCGCAGTGAGGTGCTCGATGGCGTCCCCTTCCAGGGGCGATTTCGACCGCGCGCGACGGCTGGGGGTCGTGGTCCTGACCCCCGATGACCCAGGATATCCCCCGCTCTTGAAGGGGACGGCCGATCCGCCCGGGGTCCTTTACATGAGGGGCGGGATCTCAGCCGACGACCGGCTGGCGATCGCGGTCGTCGGGGCGCGCCGGGCCACCCCCCATGGGCTGGAGCTGGCCCGGGGGATCGGCGCCGATCTCGCGCGGGCCGGCTTCACCGTGGTGAGCGGGCTGGCGCGGGGCATCGATGCCGCGGCACACCGCGGGGCCCTCGAGGGAGGAGGGCGGACGGTCGCGGTGCTCGGCTCGGGGATCGATCGCATCTACCCCGAGGAGCACGAAGCGCTGGCGCGGTCGATCGCGCAGCGCGGGGCGCTCGTGAGCGAGCGCGCGCCGGGCGATGCGCCGCTCGCGGCGCACTTCCCGCAGCGCAACCGCATCATCGCCGGGATGGCGTGGGCGACCGTGGTCGTGGAAGGGACGCACAACTCGGGTTCGCTCATCACCGCGAACCTGGCGCTGGAGGAGGGACGACTGGTGTTCGCGGTGCCCGGCAACGTCGGCGAGCCGAACGCGGAGGGGACGAACGCGCTGCTGCGTTCCGGCGCGCACTGCTGCCGTGGCGCCGGGGACGTGCTCGAGGATCTCGGTCCGATGATCGTCGAGACCGCCGCGCAGGTCGCGGCCGCTCGCCGCCCGTCCGCGGACGCCGGTGCGGCGGTGCGGAATGGAGACGGTGTCTCCGGCACGCCGTCCGCGGGCGCGGACACGAGTCCGGACGAGCGCGCGGTGATCGCGGCGCTCGCCCGCACGCGCGGCAAGGATGCGGAGGCCATCGGACGCGCCACCGGGCTCGCGCCGCAGGCGTTGTCCGTGGCGCTCCTGGGGCTCGAGCTGCGCGGAATCGTGGCCACGAGCCCCGGTCCGCGCTATTTTCTGAAGGCGTGAGGTCTTTTCTGAAGGCGGCTCCGGAGCGCTCCGGATGGGCACCGGGCTTGCAGGATTTGACAGCCGCCTATATTTGTCCAACGATAGGGACCCCTGCGGGGCCGAAGGAGAGTCTTCTTGGGTAAGTCGCTGGTCATCGTCGAGTCGCCGGCCAAGGCGAAAACGATCAACAAGTTCCTCGGCCGCAACTTCACCGTCAAGGCCTCGATGGGTCACGTGCGCGATCTGCCGAAGCGCAACCTCGGGGTGGACGAGAAGAACGACTTCAAGCCGACGTACGAAGTGCTCCCGGGCCGCAAGAAGGTCATCGACGAGCTGAAGAAGGCGGCGCAGGGGGCCGACAAGGTCTACCTCGCGCCCGACCCGGATCGGGAAGGCGAAGCGATCTGCTGGCACCTCGCCGAGATCCTCAAGAAGACCAACAAGAACCTGCACCGCGTGATGTTCAACGAGATCACCAAGCGCGCCGTGCAGGCGGGGATCGACAACCCGCACAAGATCGACGGCAACCGGGTGGACGCGCAGCAGGCGCGGCGCATCCTCGACCGCCTGGTCGGCTACAAGATCTCGCCGCTGCTCTGGGACAAGGTCCGGCGCGGCCTGTCGGCCGGGCGCGTGCAGTCGGTGGCGCTGCGCATGGTGGTCGAGCGCGAGCGCGAGATCCAGGCGTTCGTGGCCGAGGAGTACTGGACCCTCGGCGCCCACCTCGAGGGATCGGCGCCGCCGCCGTTCGAAGCGCGCCTCATCAAGATCGACGACAAGAAGGCCGACCTGAAGTCGAAGGACGAGACCGACGCCATCGTCGCCTCGCTCAAGGGCGCCGCCTTCACCGTCGGCTCGGTCGAGTCCAAGGAAAAGAAAAAGAACCCGGTCCCCCCCTTCATCACCAGCAAACTGCAGCAGGACGCGTCGCGCAAGCTCGGCTTCACGGTCAAGAAGACCATGACCCTGGCGCAGCGCCTGTACGAAGGAATGGAGCTGGGCGACACCATCGGCACCGTCGGTCTCATCACCTACATGAGAACCGACTCGACCCGCATCGCCCCCGAGGCGCTGCAGGAGGTGCGCGATCACATCGCCCGCGTGCACGGCCCGGAGTACCTGCCCGACGAGCCGCGGCAGTACCGGACGGGGAAAATGGCCCAGGAGGCGCACGAGGCGATCCGCCCGACGTCGATGGAGCTGGCCCCCGACGCCGTGAAGGCCTATCTCCAGAAGGACGAGTTCCTCCTCTACAGCCTCATCTGGAACCGCTTCGTCGCGTCGCAGATGAAATCGGCGGTGTTCGACGTCACCAGCGCCGACATCAAGGCGGGACGGTGCCTGTTCCGCGCCACCGGTTCGACCTTGAAGTTCGCCGGGTGGCTGGCGGTCTACCAGGAGATGATCGACCGCGAGCGCGCCGAGCGCGACCGCGCCGAGCGCGAGCGCAAGGACCCGGGCTCGACCGCCGAGGAGGACGACACGGCGCGCCTGCTGCCGCCGCTGGAAGCCGGCATGGCGCTGGAGCTGAAGAAGCTCGATCCGAAGCAGCACTTCACCCAGCCGCCGCCCCGCTTCACCGAGGCGTCGCTCGTCAAGGAGCTCGAAGAGAACGGCATCGGCCGCCCGTCCACCTACGCGACGATTCTCGCGACGCTGCAGAACCGCGAGTACGTCGAAAAGACGGAAGGGAAGTTCGTCCCGAGCGAGCTGGGGCTCACCGTCACCGACCTCCTCGTCAGCCACTTCGGCGACATCGTCGACGTCGGCTACACGGCGAAGATGGAGGAGGAGCTCGACGAGATCGAGGAAGGCCGCCTCGACTATGTCGCGGCGCTGAAGGACTTCAACAAGCAGTTCTCGAAGGACCTGAAGGCCGCCACCAAGAACATGGAGAACATCAAGACCAAGGAGGAGCCGACCGATCGCGTCTGCGAGAAGTGCGGCAAGCCCATGGTCATCAAGTGGGGCCGCTACGGCCGCTTCCTCGCCTGCACCGGCTACCCCGAGTGCAAGAACACCCAGGAGCTGGCGTCGGTTTTGAGCAGCGGCGCGGCGTCGGCCGCCGGCGGCGCCGCCGGAGCCAACGGGACCGTGTCCGCCGAGGCGCCGGTCATCCCCGAGGACCACGGCACCTGCGAGAAGTGCAGCTCGCCGATGGTGTTGCGCCGCGGCCGGTTCGGTCCGTTCCTCGCCTGCTCGGCCTACCCGGGCTGCCGCAACACCAAGAAGATCGCCCTCGACAAGGAAGGGCGGATCACGGTCACGAAGAAGCCGGACCGGATCCTCGACGAGCCCTGCCCGCAGTGCAGCAAGCCCCTGGCGGTCAAGGACGGGCGTTTCGGCGAGTTCACCGCCTGCTCGAACTACCCCGAGTGCAAGTACATCAAGCTGAAGGAAGTCGGTCTCGACTGCCCGCGCGACGGCTGCGGCGGCAAGATCGTCGAGCGACGCTCGCGGCGCGGCCGCACTTTCTTCGGGTGCAACAACTATCCGAAGTGCGACTTCGTCACCTGGTACCGGCCGATCGCCGAGTCGTGCCCCTCGTGCAATCGTCCCTACACGCTGGAGAAGGTCACCAAGCGCGAAGGGACGACCCGCTTCTGCGACAGCGAAGGCTGCGGCTACAAGAAGGCCGTCAACTCCTGACGGGGCGCCTGCGCGCCCGCGGAGATCCGATGCCCATCGCGCTCGACTACTTCCACAAGCCCACCTGAACGTCCTGTCGCAAGGCGAAGAGCCTGCTCGCCGCCCGTGGGGCGGTGCTCAAGGAACGGGACCTCGGAAAGAATCCGCTGTCCGAAGACGAGCTGAAGGCGCTGTTCGCCGGGCGTGATCCGCGCGACTTCCTCAATCCGCGCAACGAGCAGTACCGCGAGCTGAACATGAAGGAGAAGCCGCCTTCCGCCGCGGAAGCGATCCGCCTCATGGCGAAGAACCCCAATCTCATCCGCCGGCCGCTCGTCCTCCGCGGCAAGCGCATGGTCGCCGGCTTCGACGAAGACGCCCTCAAAGAGCTCACCTCCTAGCCCGTTCCGCAGCGGCTTCGGTCGCCGACACCCGGAGCGGAGCCTCGCTCCGGTCAGTGCGATCCCGACAGGCCGATCGGGAAAAGAACCCGCCCCAGGCGGAAAGCCGCGCATGGTCCGTCTTGCGTCCCGGCGGTAGAAATCTCCTTCATGTCGTTCGTTCTCTGAAGGAGGACCTGCGATGTTCAAAGCCGTGACCGCACGGCACCCCGCAAAACGCCGGAGTGTTCGGCGCCCGGCCGGGTGCCTGCTCGCGATCGTGCTCGTGGCCGGAAGCACCGCCGTTGCCGAGACCCGCATCAAACCCGGATTCAACCTGTTCTCGGTGCAGCAGGACGTCGAGATCGGCCGGCAGTCGGCCGAGGAAGCGGAACGCCAGCTGCCCATCCTGAACAGCCCGGCCGCCCAGGACTACCTCACCGCGGTCGGCAAGCGGCTCGCCGCCGCGGCGCCGGGAGCGAAGTACCCATACCAGTTCAAGATCGTCAACACGTCCGACATCAACGCCTTCGCGCTGCCCGGCGGATTCATGTACGTGAACCGCGGGCTCATCGAAGCCGCGAAGTCCGAGGGCCAGCTCGCCGGCGTCATGGCGCACGAGATGGGCCACGTCGCGCTGCGGCACGGGACCAACCAGGCCTCGAAGGCGTATCTCGGCCAGATGGGACTGGGGGTGATGTCCGGGCTGCTCGGCAGGAACTCCGACACGACCGCGAAGGCCATTGGCGCCGTGGGCGGATTCGGCCTGAACACCCTGTTCCTCAAGTTCAGCCGCACCGATGAAAGCCAGGCCGACGTGGTGGGCGCGCAGATGATGGCGCACGCCGGCTACGACCCGCAGGACATGGTCTCCTTCTTCGAGATGCTCAACGCCCAGCAGAAGAAGGAGCCGGGCAAGGTGGCGCGCTTCTTCTCCTCGCATCCCCCTCCCGCGGATCGCGCTGCCAGGATCCGGGACGAGATGCGGGAGCTGTCGGTCCGGCCGACCGCGCCGGTGGGGGGATTCCGGCAGGCGCGCGCCGAGCTCCAGGGGCTGCCCGCCGCGAAGTCGATGCAGGAGATCGCCCAGGCGACGCCCTCGCCGACCCCGGGTCCGGCGCCGGATTCGACCACCGGCCGCCGGGGAGGTGTCACCGAGGTCCGCGTGGAGCGCCCTTCCGCGACCTATCGCACCTTCGAGCAGCGGGCCGGCTTCTTCCGCATCGACGTTCCGGACAACTGGGTCGCCCACGAGCCCGCGAACGGCTACGGCGTGACGCTGGCTCCGGAAGGCGGCCTCGTGGACTCCGGCCATCAGGAAAAGAGCCTGGTCTACGGGGTGATCGTCAACCACTACGACCCGATCGACCGCGATGTCGACCGCTTCGGGAACCGCGGGTCCACGGGATTCGGACCCGCCTTCATCGAGCGGGACGGCCGGCTCGTCAGCGGCACGCATCTCGCCCAGGCGACCGACGACCTCGTCGCGCAGATTCTCCGCTCGAATCCGAATCTCGAGACGGTCCCGGGCTCGCAGCGCACCGACACGATCAGCGGAAGCGCGGCGCTCTCGCTCGTCCTGTCGGGGCGATCGCCGATCACCGGGGACGAAGAGCGGGTCACGCTGTTCACGCGCGAGCTGACCGACGACGACGTGATCTACGCGATGGTCATCGCCCCGGGACGCGATTACCACCAGCTCTCAGGGACGTTCAACCACATGCTCGACAGCCTGGATGTCAACGATCGAGCGGTTCACCCGTAGTGGTCGAAAATGGGCCATCCCACGCTTTTTCCAGCCCTGTGGGGAAATCCCGGACAGGCGGTTCGGGAAACCAGTCGCGCGAAGCGCGAGCTTCGCGCATGGGCGGCTCTTCGCGCCGCCGGTAATGTCTCGCGCAAGCTCATCGAGGAGGGTGAATCAATGCGCAGACCGAAGACTCTCGTTGCAGGAAGCCTGGTTCTCGCCGCCGCACTCCTGGGCGCGTGCGCCCAGGCCAAGGACGCGACGGTCTCGGGTTCGGTCAAGACGAAACTCGCCGCGGACAGCCAGGTCAACGCCGGCGAGATCAAGGTCGACTCCGTCAACGGCGTCGTGACGCTGACCGGCAACATCGACAGCGAGGCCGCCAAGGAACGCGCCCTGCAGATCGCCCGCGACACCAAGGGCGTGACCCAGGTCAAGGACATGATCTCGGTGCGCGAGAGCGCCCACAGTGGTGACGCCCCCAGCCCGAGCCGCACGATGGGCGAGCGCCTCGACGACACCGCCATCACGTCGCGGGTCAAGAAGAGCCTGCTCGACGATCCCGCCGTGCGCGGGCTCAAGATCGACGTCGACACCCGCGAAGGCGTGGTCTACCTGACCGGCTCGATCCCCGGCTCGGCGGAGCGCGAGAAGGCGGTCCAGATCGCCCGCGCCACCGAGGGTGTCCGGGACGTCGAAGCGAACTTCCAATAACCGGTTTCCCCCCGCGGCTTCGGCCGCCTCCCCGGCCCCGCGCCGGACGCGCCTGCCCCCCCGCGACGCGTCCGGCGCGGGGTTCCTCTTTGCGGCGCCGGTTCCCATGCACGCCTGCGGCGCGGGGGTCCTGTGCGCGCGTGCTAGAATCCGCGCTCCATCGGGACATTCCATGCAAGCGACGCGCGTCATCATCATCGGCGGAGGCCTGGCCGGCTCCGAGGCCGCCTGGCAGGCGGCGCGCCGCGGCGTGCGCGTCGAGCTGCACGAAATGCGCCCCGTGCGGCCGACGCCGGTGCACAAGACGGGTGACCTGGCCGAGCTGGTCTGCTCCAATTCGCTCAAGTCGAACCTGCTCGACACCGCCTCCGGTCTCCTGAAGGAGGAGATGCGCCGGCTCGACTCGCTCATCGTGAAGGTCGCCGACCGCGTGAAGGTGCCCGCCGGCGGCGCCCTGGCGGTCGATCGCGACGCCTTCGCGCGCGAGGTGACCGCCGCCGTCGCGGCCGAGCCGCTCATCCGCCTGGTGCGCGGCGAGGCGACCGGGATCCCCTCCGAAGGCCCGTGCATTCTCGCGACCGGGCCGCTCGCATCCGACGCCATCGCCGCCGCCATCGCCCGCTTCACCGGATCGGAGTACCTCTACTTCTACGACGCCATCTCCCCCATCGTCGAAGCGGACACCATCGACCGGTCGAAAGTGTTCACCGCGTCGCGCTATGGCAAGGGCGGCGACGACTACCTGAACTGCCCCCTGACGGCGGAGGAGTACGGGCGCTTCTACGACGCGCTCGTGGGCGCCGCCGAGGCGCCGTCGCACGACATCGACCGCCCGGCGCACGGCAGGACGCCGTATTTCGAGGGCTGCCTGCCGATCGAGGAGATGGCGCGGCGCGGCCGCGAAACTCTCACATTTGGACCGATGAAGCCGGTCGGCCTGGTCGATCCGCGCACCGGCCGCCAGCCCTTCGCCGTCGTGCAGCTCCGGCAGGACACGCTCGCCGGGGATTTCTACTCGATGGTCGGCTTCCAGAACCACCTGAAGTTCGGCGAGCAGCAGCGGATCTTCCGGATGATCCCGGGGCTCGAGCACGCGGAGTTCCCGCGCCTCGGGCAGGTGCACCGCAACTCCTACATCAATGCGCCCGCCATCCTGCTGCCGACCTTCCAGGCGCGCCGCCGGCCGGATCTCTTCTTCGCAGGACAGATCTCCGGCGTCGAGGGGTACCTCGAGTCGGCGGCCGCGGGGCTGGTGGCCGGCATCAATGCGGCGCGCCTGGCGGACGGGCTGCCGGTCGTCCATTTCCCTGCCACGACGGCCCTCGGCGCGCTCGGCCGCTACATCTCGGCGTCCGAGCCCAAGAACTACCAGCCGGCCAACATCGCCTTCGGCCTGCTGCCTCCCCTGGCGCAGGAGATCCGCGACAAGCGGAAAAAGAAGGAAGCGCTGGTGGCGCGCGCGCTGCGCGACCACGACGCCTTCATCGCCGCAAGTCTCGCACCCGCTCCCGCTCCTATCGCCTGAAGCCGCGCCGAAGACCGGCGTTCAGTTCTTCGCCGCCGGGCCGTACGTGTCCACGACTCCGGTGACGTGGACCAGCTCGATGTAGATCTGGTGCCCGCCCTTGTGCTTGGGGATCACCTGCGCATACGAGACATCGAGGCCGGTCGCACACTGCTGGCACGGGATGAGCACCAGGTTCAGCTGGACGCGCGGGCCCGAGTCGTACGTGACGACGTTGAATCCGAGCACGTCCACCTCGTGCTTCGTCAGCCAGGTGACGAGCCCTGAACCCTTTCCGGCCGGACTCTTGAAGTCGATGGCGACATCGGTCACCCGCTGGACCCCGCAGTGGCAGGGATTCGGCAGTCCGGGCTCCGGCTCGAAGCATTCGTCGCACGCATTCCCGACGCCGTTCGCGTCGCAATCTTCCTGGAACGGGTTCGGAACCGTGCGGCAGTTGTCGCAGCTGTTCCCGAGGCCGTCCCCATCGTCGTCGGCCTGGACATGGTTCGGCACGGTCGGGCAGTTGTCGCAGACGTCGCCGACGAAGTCGTTGTCGCCGTCCGCCTGGTTCGCGTTCGCGATGGCCGGACAATTGTCGCACTCGTCCCCGAGACCGTCCCCATCCCCGTCGAGGTTCGATCCGCTCGGGACGGTCGGGCAGATGTCGCACGCGTCACCGAGACCGTCCCCATCGGCATCGCTCTGCGGCGGGTTCGAAGTCGCCGGGCAGTTGTCGCAGGCATCACCTCGGCCGTCCTGATCCACGTCCGTTTGACCCGGGTTGGCGACCCTGGGACAGTTGTCGCACACGTCCCCGAAGCCGTCGTCGTCCGAGTCCAGCTGGTTCATGTTCGGCACGAGGGGACAGTTGTCGTCCCCGCAGACGAGACCGTCGCCGTCCGCATCCAGGTCGCAGAAGTCGTCCACGATCCCATTGCAGTCGTTGTCCTGACAGTCGCACGTGTCGAAGACGCCGGGATGGATGGCCGGGTCGCTGTCGTTGCAGTCCCCGCACGGGACCGCCGGGGTCTCGCACGCGGACGAGCAGATGGCGTAGCCGTCTTCATCGGCGTCGGGGCACGCAGGGAGTCCCTGCGCGGTGGCAACGCCCGGAAGCAGGATGAAGAGCGCGGCGCCGAGAAGAAGGAGCGGGAAAGAGCGGCTCGGTCCGGACACCATGGTGGCCCTCCTCGGGTTGCGGCGGCGCCCGGAGCTGGGTGTTTGACTGCCTTGTACGACCGGAACCGGGTCGTGTCAAGCGCGCGTCAGGCGCGATCCGGTCAGGGCTCCGTTTCGAGGACGGCCCAGGCGATGAGGGTTTCGCGCGATTCGCCGTCGTCGCGCTTCAGGCGGTCGAGGATGGCGCGCTCGAGCCTGTCCTTGTCCGGCTCGACGCGTGCGGCCTCGATCTGCTGCGGCCCGCTCGTGGTGAAGCACAGCCGGCACGGAGGCAGGTCCTGTCCGTTGAAGCGCACGGGAGGCCCGTAGGTCCGGCACGACACCGGCCGGTGCGCATACAGCCCGCATGTCTGCGTGGCCGGGTCGAGGACAGGGCACGGCAGGTCCGAGTGGCGCTCGAGGAACCGATCCTCCGCCTCCTCGTCCCCCTGCAGCAGGCCGCGCCCGGCGTCCCCGGGGAAACCGTCGCGCAGCGCCTCGACCGCGGTCCGGGCTCGTTCGACGAGGCGCGCGGCCCGATCCGGATCCGCCTGGCGCAGCGCGGCCAGCCCCTCGCGCAGACGCCACGCATCGAGGCGGGTGATCGGGAACGGGCCGATGCAGCACCCGCTGCACCCGGGACGGCAGACGAGCGCCGGTCCCGCCACCCGGGCCGCCCGGGCGACGGCGGCATCCACCGCTCCGGTGAAGTCGGCGTCGGCGCGCAGGAGGTTCCGCCGCGCGATCCCGGCATCGGACGCAGCCGCTGCCGCGCCCGGTGTCGAGGCGGCCCCGGCGCCCGGGGCGGCCACGGTTCCGAGCCTCTTCTTGATGACGGGTCGAAGCGGGCGTCCGCTCATGAGTCGCTGCGCGCCGTCATGAATCCCGGTGCGAGAGCGCGGCCACCACACGTCCGAGCGCCTGCGTCCCTTCGCGGCCCCAGCCGTGCTCGCGCGCCGCCTCGAAGAGGCGGCTCATGATTTCCGTTGCCGGGAGCTCGGCCCCGGCCGCCTCGGCGGTCTCCGCGACGAGCCGGAGATCCTTGAGCATCAGATCGATCATGAAGCCGGGGGCCACGTCGTCCGCCAGGATCTTCGGGCCGAGATTCGAGAGCTGCCACGACCCGGCGGCTCCGCCCGAGACCGCGCGCAACATGACCTCGGGATCGAGACCACCCTTGCGGGCGAAGGAAATCGCCTCCGAGACGCCGAGAAGCGTCACCCCGACGAGAATCTGGTTCGCGAGCTTGGTGAGCTGCCCGTGGCCGACCGGCCCACAGTGGGTGATCGCCTTGCCCAGCTTCTCGAGCAGAGGGCGCGCCTTCTCGAGCGCCGTCGTCTCGCCGCCGACCATGATGGCGAGCGTGGCGTTTTTCGCCCCCACGTCCCCGCCGGAGACCGGCGCGTCGAGATAGTCGGCTCCGCGCTCGCGCAGCAACGCCGCCATGCGGCGCTCGGTCGCGGGCGCGACCGTGCTCATGTCCACGACCACCGCCCCGTGGCCAATCCCTTCGGCAAGACCACCCGGACCGGCGACGACCTCCTCGACGTCCTTCGAGTCGGTGACGTTGACGACGATCACTTCTGCGGCCCGGGCGACCTCGGCCGGTGAGGCGGCGCGGCGCGCGCCGGCCGCGACGATCTCGTCGGCGCGCCCGGCGGTTCGATTGAAGACGGTCAGCGGGAAGCCGGCGCGCAGCAGGTGCCCGGCCATGGGCCGTCCCATGATTCCGAGGCCGACGAATCCGGCCGACGGGAGCGTGGCGGTGGGATCGGCTCCGGCGCGCGGCGGCCGGCTCATTCCACACCCACCTTGCGGCTGCGGCGCTCGAGGAGGAGCACGTCGCGCCAGCGGCCGTTCATTTTGCCGAGCTTCTCCCTCGTCCCCACGTCGCGGAAGCCGAGCGCGCGGTGCAACGCCAGGCTCGCGGTGTTCTCGGGGAAGATGCCCGCCTGCAGGGTCCAGTGCCCCGCTTCTTCGGACGCCGCGACCAGCGCGGAGAGGAGCGCCCGCCCGACGCCGCGCCCGCGCGCCTGGGGAGCGACGTACACGCTGAGATCGACGACGCCGCCGTAGACGCAGCGCCCCGACACCGGGACGACCGCGGCCCAGCCGACAATCGGGGCGCCCACCCCGGTCCGGGCCACCAGCCGGGGCGCCCCCAGGTGATCGCGATCCCACGCCTCCCAGGAGGGAGCCTGCGTCTCGAAGGTGGCGTTGCCGGTGGCGATGCCGGCTTCGTAGATCGATCGCACAACCGGCCAGTCATCCGGGCGCATCGGTTCCACGACGAGGGGAAGCGGGACCCCGGCCGGACGCGCACTCATACTCCGGATTCTACACGGCGGGCGCGGAATGCCGGGCGGGCCGGACGCGGGAAAGCAGCAGGGCCGAGAGCACCCCGCACAGCGCCGCCGCGGCCCACAGGGCTCGGGGCGACAGCAGCTCCATGGTGCGCGCACCGAGCCAGGGGGCGATGGCGAAGGCGCCGCTGAACGACATCGAGTAGAGACCGAGATACTCGCCGCGCCGCTCGGAAGGAGCGATGTCGGCGGCGAAGGCCGCGCTTCCGGGGAGCAGGACCATCTCGCCGAAGGTCCAGACGACGACCATCAGCGCCACGCCGGCGGCGGAGTGAACCAGGCCGACGCCTCCGAAGCCGAGCCCGGTCAGAAGCGCCCCCAGCGCCAGCGTCCGCCGGTGCGACCAGGCGGACGTCGCGCCATTGAGCGGCACCTCGAGCGTGATGATGAGCAGCGTGTTGATGGTGAACATCATCCCGTACATCGACTCCGTCAGCCCGAGGTCGCGCACGAGGTAGAGAGGCAGCGTCGAGGCGTGCTGAAAGAAGACGATCTGCACCGGCAGGCAGCCGAGCAGGAAGTAGAGGAAGGACCGGTCGCGCATGGCGCGTTTTCCCTTCGCGCCTGCGCCTGGGCTCGGGCTCGTGGCGGAGTCGGTGCCCGCGCTGACACTGAGGTTGGCGCCGCCCGCCGGGTCGTCGGGCGTTCCCGGAAGAGCCCCGGCGGCCCGCCGCGCCGAAGCTCCGGACGCGGTGGGGAGCAGCTCCTTCGTCGCGAAGAGGACGATCACCCCCGAGAGGATCGAGGTCAGCGCGTCCAGGAAAAAGATGGCCGCGAACGATCGCTCCACGATGAAGCCGGCGACGGCCGGACCGATGCTCATCCCCAGGTTCACGGCCAGGCGGTTGAGCGCGAAGGCGGCGCGCCGCTGCGAGGGCTTCACCACGCCGCTGATCCACGACAGTGTCGCAGGGCGCAGCGCCTCTCCGGCCACCGACCAGATGAAGGTGAGCGCCAGGATCGCCGGGTACGAGCGCAGCCATGGGTACGGCAGCAGGAGCAGCCCCGCCGACAGGAGCGAGGTCGTGACGATGCGCCGCGGCCCGATCCGATCGGCCAGCCGCCCGGCGAAGGGCGCGGTCGCGACCGCCCCGAGGCCGTAGACCGCCATCGCCAGCGCGGCGCGCGACGGCGACTGCCCCAGATCGTGCGTCAGGTACAGGATGAGGAACGGGATGACCATCGTCCCCATCCGGTTGACCAGCACCGCGCCGCACAGCACCCATGCCTCGCGCGGCAGCCCCTGGAGCGACGAGTAGGGATTGAAGCCGCGCCACCGGCTCATCGATGGCCCGTGCGCGGCCGCGCGACCCAAGGTCTCATGCCGCGCGCTTCACGACGAAGAACTGGCGCGCGCGCACCGCGGTGCGCCGGGTGGTCGTGCCGTCCGGCCAGGTGACCAGCACCTCGTCGGCGGTCTCGGCGGACCCCAGGCCGAAGCTCAGGCGCGGGTCATGCGATGACGCGTACGAGTCGCCGGCCTGAACGTCTCGAACGAAAGTTCGGTCTCCCGCCTTGACGTGCACCACGGTTCCGGGAGGCGGCGGTCCGCCGTCCTTGCCCTCCGGCACGACGGTCAGCCACGCGCCCTGTGGCGTGTCGTTGCGCACGAGCGCCGGCGGGGCGTCGAGCCGCAGCACGAGCAGGTCGAGGTCCCCATCGTTGTCGTAGTCCCCCATCGCGAGACCGCGGTGCGCCGCCGGCTCCGCGAAGCCGGGACCGGACGCCTTCGACACGTCGGTGAAGTGGCCGCCCCGGTTTTCCAGCAACGTCATGGCCTGCGCGTAGGGACCGACCAGCTCCGGATGCCGGTCGATTTGCGGATAGATGTGCCCGTTCGCCACCACCAGGTCGAGGTCACCGTCGGCGTCGAAGTCGGCGAAGGCGGTCCCCCACGACAGCGACTTCCAGGTCGCGGGGCCGACGCCGGTGTCCTCGGAGACGTCCTCGAAGGCGCCGTTGCCGATGTTGCGGTAGAGGGTCGAGTAGTCCTCGCTGAAGTTGGTGACGAAGAGGTCGAGCCGGCCGCTGCCGAAGACGTCCCCCGTCGCGATCCCCATGCTCGCCTGCGCGGCGCCGGCCGCGTCGAGCGCGCAGCCCGACCACACGCCTACCTCGCGGAAGCGGCCGCCACCCTCGTTGCGGTAGAGGTAGTTGGGGTCCGAGTCGTTGGCGACGAAGAGATCGGGATCGCCGTCCCCGTCGAAATCTCCGGCGCGCACCGCGAAGCCGAAGCCGAGGCCGCGGTCGGCGAACCCGGCCTCCTCCGTGGCGTCCACGAACCGTCCCCCCTCGTTGCGGAAGAAATGATCCGGCGCGCCTTCCAGGCCGAACGGTCCGAAGGCGACCTTCTCGACTCCCTTCCAGTCGAGCGTCGGCGTCGCCTTCAGCACGTCGTCGACCGACGCCTCGATGTAGGCCGCGACGTAGAGATCGAGGTCGCCGTCCGCATCGGCGTCGAAGAAGGCGGCGGCGGTGTTCCAGCCGGGCGCCTCGACCCCGGCGCGCGCCGCGACGTTCTCGAAATGCCCGTTGCCGAGATTGCGATAGAGGAGGTTCTTCCCGAAGCAGGAGACGAAGAGGTCGGTCCAGCCGTCGCCGTCGTAGTCGGCGGCGACGACGCCGGTCCCCCAGCAGCCCTCGCCGTCCACACCGGCTTCGGCGGTCACGTCGTGGAACGAGCCGTCCGGCAGGCCGCGGTAGAGCGCGTGCCGACCGCGCTCGACGATGCGCCCCGCATCGATGCGCCAGCCGTTCGGCAGGTACACGTCGAGACGTCCGTCCCGGTCGTAGTCGAGGAAGGCCACGCCCGACCCGGCGGAGTCGAGCAGGTGATCCTTCCCCGGCCGCCCCGCGAGGGTCACGCGGTCGAGCCCCGCCTCGCGCGCCACGTTCACGAACGAGAAGCGTGAAGCCCCGGCGGCCGGCTCCGGCGTCGCGGCGGGCTTCACGGCCGGCGCGGCAGACGGCGGCCCGCCGCCGGTCGCAGGGGACGGACCCGCGCCGCCCCGCGAGGCGCACCCGGGGCCGGCCGCGATCGCGGCGAGGAGGACGGCCCAAACGACGAGCGCCGCCACATCGTGGCGGCGCCCTCGGGATGTCAGCACGACGGAGACGGGACCGCGGCTACTTCATCAGGGCCGACCAGGCCGCCTCGACCTTGACCCACTCGGCCTCGAGCGCGTCGGCCTTCGGCGCCTTGGCGAGCTGGCCCAGCACCTTCGCCGCGTCGAGGAACTGCGCCTTCGCCGCTTTCGTCACGATGACGAAGCCCTCGTCGTAGATCCCCTTGGCCTCGCCCTCGGAGTTGTGATGGTGGCCGCCCTCGAGAAGGCGCTTCCTGACGGCGCCGACCGAAGCATCCCCTTCGGATCCGATCTGGCCGACCGCCGCCGCCATGTTCTCGATGGCGGCCTGCGCCCCCTTGGCGTCGTTTCCCTTGAGCGCGGTGCGCGCCCGCATCAGTTCTTCGTACGCCCGGTCGTGCGCCGACGTCAGGATGCTGCGGACGAGATTGGCCTCGGTCTTCTTGGCGCCGAGGATCACGTCGGCCAGCGTCTTGTACGACGCCACCATCGCGGACGGCGTCTCCCCCGCCCCTTCCATCGCCCGTGCCGGGAGCGTCCCCGCGAGGACCAGCCCCAGGCCCAGCCCCGCCGTGATCCCGCTCTGCCACCGTCGTCTCGAGTTCATCGACCCTCCTTGGATGGTGCTGCGGTGGCGAGTCTATCGGTGTGCCGCGCGCCTCCGCAATGGCCGATCAGTCCCACTCGAAGGCGGCCATCGAGAAGGTGCCGAAGGTGAAGGCGGCGTGGATGCGGCGCCCCGGCCCGGACGCGGCGCCGAGCGGCACGAACAGCGGCATGAAGTGATCGGGGGTCGGGTGATTGCGCAGCGGATCGGGGGCGCGCTCACGCCAGGCGACCAGCTCGTCGACGCGGTTCGCCTCGATGCCGGCGCGCAGCCATTCGTCGAAGGCCTTCGCCCACGGCGCGGGCGGTGTCCCCTCGACCGGCGCCTGGCCGAAGGTTCCGAGGTTGTGGACGGCACCGCCGCTGCCGAGAATCAGGATGCCTTCGCTGCGCAGCGGCGCGAGGGCGCGGCCGACCTCGAGATGGTGCCGCGCGTCGAGCTGCGACTGCACCGAGAGCTGGACCACCGGGATGTCGGCCTCCGGATACATCAGGAGGAGAGGCACCCAGCAGCCATGGTCGAGCCCGCGCTTCGGATCGATCGCGGCCGACCGCCCCGAGGCGCCCAGCAGGTCGAGGACACGCTGTGCCAGCGCCGGGTCTCCGGGGGCCGGGTATCTCAGCGCGTACAGCTCCTCGGGGAAACCGCCGAAGTCATGAATGGTCTCCGGCGCGGAAAAGCCGGTCACGCGCAGCGACGGGGTGTCCCAGTGGGCCGAGACGCAGACGATTCCCGCGGGCCGGCCGAGGCGCCGGCCGAGATCGTGCAGGAACGGACCGGTCGGGCCGGGGTCGATCGGCAGCGTGGGCGCGCCGTGCGACACGAACAGCGCCGGAATGGACGAGGAAGAAGTTGCCATGAGGGCGGAACGGCCTGGCCGGGCTCCCTAGAAACGCTGGCCGAGCAGGAAATAGATGCGGTCGCGGCCTCCTTCGGTGAATCCGTATCCAAGATACACCGGTCCGAGGACCGTGCGGGCCCCGAGGAACAGGGAGCCCCCCTTCAGCAGGCTGTCCCAGTCGATCGCATCGTCGCGCTGGTAGACCTGCCCGGCCTCGAGGGACAGGCCGAGGTACACACCCTGGGTCAGCGAGCCGAGGTCGAGGCGCGCCAGGGAGTAGTACGCGATGACGCTGGTGAACACCGACTTGTCTCCGAGCAGCTCGGTCTGCCCGAGCCCGGAGAGCTGCAGGAACCCGCCCAGCTTGCACGAGGATCCGACGGTCGCCGGCTCGTCGAGGTTGATGCAGCCGTCGCCGACCGGGTAAAGCGTCACCTTGCGCATCGCGATCGCTTTCGAGGCGCGCAGCGTGGCGCGGGTGCGGTCGAGATCCGCGCCCCAGGCCTCGCGCGAGTCGTACCAGCGCGCCTGCACCGACGTGCCGCGGTGCGGGAAGACGACGGCGTCGAGGGTGTCCACGTTGAAGCCGAAGGAGTACCCGGCGTCGGTCTCGTGGTAGGAGGGAATGGTGGGATCGCCGACGCGCACGTCGCCGGTCTCGTAGGCGTAGAAGGCGCCGATCCGCGCTTCGCCCCAGCGCCCGAACACCCGCCCGAAATCCACGTGCGCCGAATTGCGGTTCACCCGGAACTCCGCCAGGACCTGCTCGTCCTCCCAGATGTCCCAGTTGGTGCGGCGGGCCTCGGCCCCGACCGAGGTGAACCATTTCATGTGGGCGTCGAACGGCTGGTAGAACTCGGTGCGGGCCAGGTCCACGTCCCCGATCTGGCCGATGTTCTCCCACTCGCCGCCGCGCCGGTTCGCCGCGATGTCCAGGTGGCGGAAGGACAGCGCGTAGCCGGTGTCTCCCTTGAAATCATCGCGGAACGAGGCGCCGAACTGCAGGCTGTTGTGACCGTACACCTTCTCCGGGACGTTCAGCGACAGCGTGTTGCGGACGGGCCCCGCCGGCTGCCCCGGCGCCGAGGCCGGCGTGTGTTCCGGCTGCAGGCGCACGTCGATGGTGCCGCTGTAGTCGAGACCGTGCAGCCGCATCACCTGCTCGTTCACCTTCGGCTCGTCGAACGGCGTCCCGGTGGGAATGTTGACGTGCGCCGCGACGATGTCGTCGTCCACCCAGGAGTGGTTCTCGATGCGCACGGCGTCCACCACGGTCTCCTCGCGCGGACGCAGGTGATGGCGCTCCTGGAACGCCTTCCAGGTCGCGTCGTCCGCCGCGAACGGCTTCAGCACCGGGATGGCGGCGCGGGCGTACTTCTCGCCGATCTCCATCGCCTCCCCGGCCCGATCGAAGCCGATGAAGGAGATGTCCCCCAGCTCGGGGGTGATGATGACGTCGCCGGGCCGCAGCCGCTTGATGTCCTCGCGCCTATTTCCCTCGGTGATGTAGCCGGTCCACTGGTTGTAGATCTGCACCAGGGACCCCAGGGTCTCGATGTCGCCGAGCGGCGAGGTGATGTCGACCGCGATGATCTTCTCGGCACCGAGCGCCTGCGCGATGCCGATCGGCAGGTTCGACGCCGCCCCGCCGTCGATGAGCTTGATGCCCTCGATGTCCACCGGCGGGAAGAGACCGGCGATCGCCATGCTGGCGCGCTGCGCGGTCGCCAGGCTCCCGCCCTCGATGACGACGCCCTGCCCGTCGGCGAGGTTGGCGCCGACGGCGCGGAACGGAATGGTCAGCTTGTCGAAATCCTGCTCGCCGGTCGACTGGATCTCGAGCGAGCGCAGCAGCAGCGCCATGCGCTGCCCGCCGAGGAGCGACGCCGGCAGGTACGGCTTCCATCCCTTGAAGCGCAGCCGCAGCGGGATGAGGAAGGTCGCGTCGTCCTGCTTGCGGCGGTAGGAGCGGTCGGTGCGGTCCACCTTGTCGATGAAGATCTGCTTCCAGTCGACGCCCTTGAGGATGCCCTCGATCTGCCCCGACGAGTAGCCGGCCGCGTACAGCCCGCCGACGATCGACCCCATGCTGGTGCCGACGATGAGGTCCGGCTTGACGTGCAGCTCTTCGAGCACCTTGAGGACGCCGATGTGCGCCGCCCCGCGCGCCCCGCCGCCCGAGAGCACCAGGGCCAGCTTCGGCCGCGGCGACATCGGCTTCAGGTCTTTCGTGAGGACGCAGGCCCCCTTCGCCGGGTTGATGGCGACGGCGTCCACGTCCGGCTGCTTCTCCTTCGAGCGCTCCGCCGGCGGCGGCGCCTTGGCCCGCGGCGGCGCGGCGGCCTCCTGCGCCGATGCCGCGGTGGCGAGCAGCAGCGGCAGGGCGAGCGCGAGGCCGGCGAACCAGGGGGGAAGGCGCATGAAGGGTGAATCCTAGTCGTCCCGAATCGGCGCGCGCAACCGGCCCGCGCGGTCAGGTGCCGGCCGCGGTGGCGCGCTCGATGAGGACCTGCGCCTCGGCGACGATGCGCTCGAGGTGGTCCTGGCTGCGGAAGGATTCCGCGTAGAGCTTGCAGACGTTCTCGGTGCCGGAGGGGCGGGCGGCGAACCAGCCGCCGTCGGTCGTGACCTTGAGGCCGCCGATCGACGCGCCGTTGCCCGGCGCGCGGGTGAGGATGTCGCGGATCGGCTCTCCGGCGAGACTCGATGCGGTGACCGCCTTCGGCTCCAGGCTCTTGAAGGCCTGCTTCTGCGCCGGCGTGGCCGGCGTGTCGATGCGGATGTAGTGCGGCGCGCCGACCCGCTCGCGCAGTGCTTTGGCGCGCTCCCCCGGATCCCGTCCGGTCACCGCGGTGATCTCCGCGGCCAGAAGACCGAGCAGCGGCCCGTCCTTGTCGGTCGTCCAGACGGTGCCGTCACGGCGCAGGAACGACGCCCCGGCACTCTCCTCGCCGCCGAAACAGCAGGTGCCATCGAAGAGGCCAGGCACGAACCACTTGAAGCCGACCGGCACCTCGTAGATCTGGCGGCCCGCCGCCGCGGCGACCCGATCGACGAGGCCGCTCGTGACCAGCGTCTTGCCGACCACCGCGCTTTTCGACCAGCCGGGCCGGTGCTCCAGCAGGTACTCGATGGCGACCGCGAGGTAGTGGTTCGGGTTGAGCAAGCCCGAACCGGGCGTGACGATGCCGTGCCGGTCGGCGTCGGCGTCGTTGCCGAAGGCCACGTCGAACCGGTCTTTCAGCTCGACCAGCCCCGCCATGGCGTACGGGCTGGAGCAGTCCATGCGGATTTTCCCGTCGTGGTCGAGACGCATGAAGCGGAAGGTCGGATCGATCGCCGGGTTCACGATATCGATGGCCAGGCCGTACTCCTCGCGCACCACCTCCCAGTACGGCGCCGCCGCGCCGCCGAGCGGGTCGATGCCGATGCGCACGCCCCTGGCGCGCACCGCCTCGAGGTCGAGCACGTTCGCCAGATCGCGCACGTAGGGACGGATGAGATCCTCGAAGCGCGTCGTCGAGGCGGAGCGCGCCCGCTCGTACGGCACCCGCCGCACGTCGGCCGCCGCCGCCGTTCCGAGCAGCGCGTTCGCCCGCGCCTCCACCCAGCCGGTGACGTCGGTGTCGGCCGGGCCGCCGTCGGGCGGGTTGTACTTGAAGCCGCCGTCGGACGGCGGGTTGTGCGACGGCGTCACCACGATGCCGTCGGCGAGGCCGCTCGTGCGCCCGCGGTTCCAGGCGAGGATGGCGCGCGAGATCGACGGTGTCGGCGTCGGCTGATCGCGCTCCTGCAGAATGGTCACGACACCGTGGGCCGCCAGCACCTCGAGGGCGGTGCGCTCGGCCGCCGGCGACACCGCGTGCGTGTCGCGCCCGAGGTACAGCGGTCCGTCGACCCCCTTCCCCTTGCGGTACTCGCAGATCGCCTGGGTGATGGCGGCGATGTGGTCTTCGTTGAAGGAGCCGGCCTCCGGCGAGCCGCGGTGCCCGCTGGTGCCGAAGGCGACGCGCTGCGCCGGGACTTTCGGATCGGGATGGAGGGCGTAGTAGTCCCGCTCGAGCCGGGCCGGGTCGATCAGGACGTCGGGCGGGGCGGGCTTTACGGCGAGCGGATGGATGGCCATGTCACAGGATAGCGCGGCCGCCGCCCGCAGGCCTCAGAAGGCGAAGTTGAGGTAGAAGGACCAGCCGCGCACCTCGTACCGGAAGCGCGCCCGCGTGTCGCCCGATTCGTAACTCTTCAGGTCGATGCTTTCCTTGTCGAGCCCGGCGGAGATCCCGGCGTGCTTCACGTACCACCACTGCAGCCGCGCGGCGGTTTCGCCGATGCCGCCGTTGATCCCCGCGAAGTTGACGTAGATCTGGCGGTTGTAGAGCAGGACCGCGAGCTTTTTCGTCAGGGCCCAGTCGATCTGCAGGCCGAGCTGCGGCACCGGGGCGCTGACGCTGACCTTTTCATTGACGTCCCCGCTGACGGGGGTGCCATTGATGTCGGTGACGTTCCCCGAAGCATCCAGCTCGGCCCCGATCGACAGGTAGTCGATGCCGGCGGAGCCGGAGATCCTCACCTGGGGGAGATCGAGAAACGCGTAGCGCCACGCGACATAGGGGAAGTTGGTGTCGAAACTGGCGGTCACCTTGCCGTTCGCATGGTAGATGAAGTCCCCCCACTGGACGTCTTCCGTCAGGATGCGGGAGCCGGAGCGGTTCAGCTCGAGGTAGCCGAAGTCGAGGAACTGGCGCTTGTTGATCCGCCAGTTCAGCTCGAAGCGGGCGGCCTTCTTGCTTTCAGGCAGGTCGAAGATGTCCTCGAAGTTGATGGTGGCACCGACCCCGGCCGTCGTCGAGCCGAGGGCCGCGTCGGTGTAAGCATCGGCGAAGATGCCCCCGACCGCGATCCGGACCTTGTCCGGAACATCGCCGGGCATCTCGGCGCGCGCCTGTCCCGTCCCCGCCAGACCGACCAGCGCCGCGAACAGCAGGGTCCCGCCCACGCGTCGCCCCATCGCGCGACGCGGCACCACCGGTTCCTGCATCATGAGTCGATTCCTCCGGGCGGCGGTCAGGCTTTCCGCCGGGCGCATCATAGTGCAAGCGCCCCCTCCGGGCGCGATCCGCAATGGTGCTGAGGGCGGCCTGATCCGACTCGTCAGCGGGCGGCGGGGGCGGAGGTTGCCGCCTTGGTCGGAGGATCGAGCTTCGGGTCCTTGTAGTTGCGGTCGATCTCCTTCTGCAGCGCCTTCGCGCGCTCCGCCGACAGGGAGTGGTTGCCGAAGAAGAAGTTCTCCACCTTGCTCTGGTCACCGTACTTCTGGGCGAAGCGGTTCCACAGCGCCGGGGCCTTGCGGTAGTCGTAGCCGGCCTCGTACACGTAGCGCAGCCCGACGCGGTCGGCCTCGTCCTCGTAGTCGCGGCTGAACGAGTTCCCGAAGGTCGTGGTGCCGAGCGCCGTCGCCTGCTGCGCCGCCATTTTGCCGAGATCGTTCTTGATGAGCCCCGAGGCCATGTTCGCCGCCTGGCCCGCGACGCCCGAGGCCATGCCGGCCTTGGCCTGGCGGCGGCTGTGCTCGTAGGTGGCGTGGGCCAGCTCGTGCCCGAGCACGATGGCCAGCTCGTCATCGTCCATGTCCTTCATGAGCCCGGAGAAAGTGTAGATGGAGAAATTCGCCATCGCCATGGCGTTCCATTCCGGGTTGTCGACGACGTAGACGCGCACCTTGCCCGGCTCGACGTAGGACGGCAGAAGGCGATCGACGATCTTCCGGCAACGATCGACCTCGGGCCCGCTGTCGATCAGCTTGCCGACCACCTGCTCCTTGCCGTCCGGGCCGGCATCCGAGACCTTTTTGGCGGAGACGTACTGCTTCTCGGCCTGGTTGGTGCCGGCGATGACGTCGCTCTCCAGGAACTCCGATCCGTTCTTGACCGCCTCGATCGTGCCCAGGACGATCGTCCCCTCCGGGCTGCGGCTCCCCTTCGCCTTGATGTGGTATCCGATGGGGATGTCGGCCGCCTTCTTGAATTTTCCGGCGCTGATCTTCGTCTTCTCGGTCACCTGCAGCCGCTGGCCGTCCACGATGATGTAGCCCGGCTTCTTGAAGTCGAGATAGCCCTGCACGGTGATGGCCCCGGCCAGCACGGTTCCGGCGGTCGCGAACGACAGGACGAGGGCGGTGAGGGCGCTTCTCGAAGGGCGCATGACGAAACCTCCTGACAAGGATGGCCCGATGATAAACCCTCCGGGGGGTCGAGGGGGTCGATATAATTCCGCGCCCGGTGAACCTCATGCGCCTCCCCCGCTGGCTGCTCCGGACCGTCGTGGTCGCGGCGGCGGCCGTGGCTCTCTACGCCGCGGTCGGCTTCCTGATCCTGCCCCGGGCCCTGCGCGGCCCGATCGAGCGTGAGGCGGCGGCCCGGCTCTCCCGCCAGGTCACCTTGCGCCGCCTGCGCTTCAATCCTTTCGCCCTGACGGTGACGGCGCTCGGGCTCGAGGTGATGGACAAGGACGGCACGCCCCTCCTGCGCTGGGAGAAGCTCCTGGTCAACTTCGACCCGGTGCAGTCGCTGTGGCGCCGCGAGTGGACCTTCCACGAGATCCACCTGGCCGGGGCCGCCGGACGTCTCGCCCTGCTGCCGGGCGGCGCCCTCAACATCGACGACATCATCCAGGCGCTCAGCGCACCCGACCCCAACGCGCCTCCCCCCGGACCGCCCCCGGTCGTCACCATCCACCGGCTGGGGATCGAAGACACGTCCCTCTCGTTCGTCGATCGATCGGGGCCGACGACCTTCACGACCACGCTCGGGCCGCTGCGCATCGAGCTGCTCGACTTCACCACGCGGCGGGGTGAGAACAACGCCTACACCTTCACCGGGGCCACCGAGATGGCGGAGTCGTTCTCGTGGACCGGCCATTTCGGGCTCGACCCGCTGCGCTCCGACGGCGAGGTCAGCCTCACCAAGGTGACCCTGTCGAAGTACCAGCCCTACTACCGCGGCGTGATCCCGTTCGACATCCGCGGCGGCGACGCCGACCTCAAGTCCGGCTACCAGGTCGTCTGGGGGCCGAACCAGAAGGTCCTGAAGATCCGGGGCGGCGCCGTCACCCTGCGCGATCTCAAGCTGTCGGAACACGGGAAGGAGGAGATCGCCTTCGACGCGCCGCTCACCCAGGCCGAGGGCGGGGACATCAATCTGCTGACGGGAGAGGCGACGATCGCGAAGCTGGTCACGCGCGGCGGCCATGTCATCATGCGCAAGTCGAAGGAGGGGCGCGTCAACCTGCTCGACATGATCCTCCCCTTCTTCGAGGCGCCCGAGGCGGGGGGCGCACAGGGCTCGAAGACCCTCGCCGCCTCGGAGCCGAAGTCGTCCCCGCCGGCGCCGCCGGCCGCCGCGGCGCGCATCGGAGAGCTCACCTTCGCCGACTACACGCTCGAGGCGGAGGACCTCTCGCCGCCGCGGCCGGTGCGCGTGCGCCTCGATCAGATCGCCCTGAGCGGTCACGGGGTCGACAACATCCCGGGGACCACCGCGAAAACGACGCTCGACCTGCGCTGGAACGGCGGTCCCGGCACCGTGCACGCCGACGGCGATCTCTCGCTCGTCGGGCTGAACGGCCGGTTCAACGTGAAGCTCGACCAGCTCGACGTCGTGCCGGTGGAGCCGTACGTCGAACCGGCCCTCGATCTCCGGGTGGGGCGCGGCACCGTCTACGCCGACGGGCGGTTCCACGCCGACCTCCTGGACAGCGAGCACCCGAAGATCGCCTTCCAGGGGGACGTCCGCATGGACGATTTCACCTCGGTGGACGGCCGCGACAAGCAGGAGTTCCTGAACTGGAAGAGCGTCCGGATGGACAAGGTCGACTACGTCTACGAGCGCGACCGGCTGCGCATCGCCAACATCGCGATCACCGGCGCGCGCGGGACTCTTTCCATCGCGCCCGACGGCATCGCCAATCTCGCCACCGTCCTGCGGCTCCCGCCGCCCGCCCCCGCGCCGCCCGGGGAAGAGGCTCAGGAGGCGGAGGCGCCGGTGCCGCCCCCGGCGCCGGCCGCGCAGGCTTCCCCGGCCGCGGCGGACGAGGGGGACACGCGCATCACGAAGGCGCTCCTCAAGGACAGCGCCATCAGGTTCATCGATCGGACCATGACGCCGCCCGGGGAGCTGCTGCTGCAGAAGCTCGAAGGCACCCTGACCGGCCTCTCGTCGAAGCCGGGGGTGAGCGCCGGCGTCCACCTCCAGGGGCTCGTCGGCGACACGGCGCCGGTGCAGGTGGACGGCCAGGTCGATCCGCTCGGCGCCGACGTCTCCACCGACCTCGCCCTCACCGCGAAGGGCATCGATCTCGCTCCGCTCGCGACCTATGCGGCCCGCTATCTCGGCTACGACCTCGACCGGGCGAAGCTCAGCCTCGACATGAAGTACGTGCTGGCCGATCGAGCCCTCGAGGGGACCAATGTCTTCACCGCCGATCCGTTCCTGCTCGGCGCCAAAACGGACAGCCCGGACGCGACGCACCTGCCGGTGCGCCTGGGGCTGGCGCTGCTGCGCGACCGGCACGGCGTCATCGAGCTTGACGTGCCGGTCAAGGGGAGCCTCGACGATCCGAAGTTCAAGCTCGGCCGCGTCATCCTGCGGGCGGTCGTGAACGTCTTCTCGAAGCTGGTGACCGCCCCCTTCACGCTCCTGGCGCGCGCCTTCTCGGGGGGGAAGGACATCGACATCAGCCTGATCGAGTTCGCCCCCGGCTCGGCGGCGATTGCCGACGGCGAGAAGCCGAGGCTCGAGACGCTCTCGAAGGGGCTGACCGACAGGCCCGGGCTGATGCTGGCGATCACCGGCCGGGTGGCGCCGGAGCCGGGGTCCGGGCCGGGGTCGGACTACGAAGCCCTGCGCAGGAGCAAGCTCGACGATCTCGTCCGCGCCGCCAAGTGGAAATCGCTCCGCAAGTCCGTGCGCGATACGACACCTGTCGAGCAGGTGGTCGTCGAGACGGGTGAGGCGACGAAATACCTCAAGGCCGCCTGGAAGGATTTCCTCGAGGCCCACCCGGAGGCCGCCGGCGAGACCAGGCCCGAGACACCCGAGGAGATCGAAGCGCGTCTGCTGCCGCGGCTGGAGGTGCCGCCGGCCGACCTGGCGGCGCTCGCCGAGGCCCGCGCCGCGGCGGTGCGCGACGCCCTCGTCGCCGCCGGCATCGACGCCGCCCGGCTCGCCACGAAGAGCGACCCGACCGGCGGCGCCCGGGCCACCTTCGAGCTGCAGTAGCCGGCCGAAGTAGAATCCCGTCCCGATGCCCCGGACCCGACGCTGGCCGAAGCCGTCGCTGCAGTGGCTCCTGGTGTTCATCCCGCTCACCCTGTGGGCCGAGTTCACCCGTCCGGAATCGCCGGTGCTGATCTTCTCGGCGGCGTGTCTCGCCATCGTGCCGCTCGCGGGCCTGCTCGGCCTGGCGACCGAGCACCTGGCGACGCGCGCCGGTGAAGGGGTCGGCGGGTTCCTCAACGCCACGTTCGGCAATCTCGCCGAGCTCATCATCGCCGTCGTGGCGCTGCGCGCCGGTCACGCGGAGGTGGTGAAGGCGTCTTTGACCGGGTCGATCATCGGCAACGTGCTGCTGGTGCTCGGCGGGGCGTTTCTCGCCGGCGGGCTCAAGCACCCGGTGCAGCGCTTCAAGGCGGCCGGGGCGCTGGCGCAGACCTCGACCCTGAGCGTCGCCGCCTTCGCGTTCATCATCCCGGCCGGGTTCCACGCCCTGGTGCGCGGCGAGATGTCGCAGCAGCAGGAGCATCGGATGAGTCTCGGGATCGCCGTCGTGCTGCTGGCGGTCTACCTGTTCGGGCTGCTCTTCTCGCTGCGCACCCACCGGGCCCTGTTCACCGCGGACCGCTGCGAGGAGGATCTGCTCGAGCACACGCCGGGCGGCGCCCACTGGGGCGTGGGCCGCTCGGTCGGCGTGCTCCTCGGCGTCAGCGCCCTCATCGCCTGGATGAGCGAGATCCTCGTCGGGTCGGTGGAAGGAGCGGCGCGCACCCTCGGCATGTCGGAGGTGTTCGTCGGGGTGATCGTCGTCGCCATCGTCGGCAACGCCGCCGAGCACTCGACCGCCATCCTGATGGCGTTGAAGAACCGCATGGACCTGGCGGTCGGCATCGCCATCGGCAGCAGCACGCAGATCGCGCTGTTCGTCGCGCCCTTCCTGGTGCTGGTGTCGTACCTCGTGGCGCCGCAGCCGATGGACCTGACCTTCACGCTGCCGGAGGTCCTGGCGGTGGTGCTGTCGGCGCTGCTGATCACCCAGGCGGTGTCGAACGGCGAGACCAACTGGTTCGAGGGCCTGCAGCTCCTCGGGCTCTACGGCATCCTCGGCGTGGCCTTCTACTTCCTGCCCGCCTAGGCTCCTAGAGCCGGTCTTCGAAGATGAGCTGCGTCATCACGTCCTGAACCAGGAAGTTCGCGTCCTTGCGCAGCTTCTTGACCTTCACCGGGAAGCTGCGCGCGGCCCAGATCCGCTGGCCCGTCTGCACGTCCCACAGCGCGAACTCGATGCCGAGCAGCCTGGCGTCGGGGTGGAGGTTCTGCAGCGCCTCGCTGACGTAGGGGCGGATCGCAACGGGAGACTCGACCTCCTTGCGCCACGCTTCGGCCCAGTCCGCCTCCTTGCGATCGTCGAGCGAGACGGCGCGGGCGGTGATGACGCCGTCCACGCCGCCGGCGAAAAGGGTTTCGAGGATCTTGTCGCGGTCCCCCGGGTGCTCGAGGTCGGGGACGATCGGATAGGAGGTGAGTCCCTGCTCTTCGCGGCCGCGGATCTGGCTGACGAAGAGGTCCTCGTACCGGCGGCGCGCCGGGGCATTGCGCGTGATGGCGACGACCAGGACCTTGTGGAACGGGACGCGCCCGGTGCCGGCGCTCCAGCGATCGGCGAGCACCGGCTCCTCCGCCAGCGCCGCGGGGGCGACCGGTCCCGGCAGGGTTCCGCCGGCGAGGGTCAGAAGCGTCAGCGCGAGCGCCGCGGCGGAGCGATTTCGAAGCGTCATGGGTCGCAAGACTCGGCCGGGATCATAGCCCATCGCGCCGCGGGCCGGGGACGAGGAGTCATGCGGCCGCGGCGAAGTGATAGCCTCCGCGCGGCGCCGTTCCCGCACCCTGCGAGCGAGGACCGTGAAGAGATTCCCGCGACTGTCGCCGAAGCAACGCCTCCGCCGCTTCTGGGAGGAGGATCGCGGCCTGAGCGTCCTGCTCGGGTTCATCCTGCTGATCGCTTTCGTGATCGCGCCGCTGGCGGAATCGCGGGCGGGTGGCGGCACCGCGCTGCGGGCCTGCGTCACCATCCTGTTCGCCTACGGCGCCTACGTCCTCTCGGAGCGCCGCGCGGCCCGCACCGCCATCCTCCTCGTGGCGGCGGTGCCCATCGTCCTCGCCTGGCTGGAGCCGTTCCACGCGGGCATCGCCTCGTCGGCCGCCGCGGCGGCCGCCGCGTGCCTCTTCGGGCTCCTGCTGTCCGGTCTCGTCATCCAGCGGGTGTTCCGGGAGGGCCCGATCACCGTCCACCGCGTGGTCGGGTCGATCGTCGTCTACCTGCTGCTCGGAATCGCGTTCGGCGAAGCGGCCCGGTTCGTCGCCATCCTGGATCCGGGCGCCTACACGTCGGGGACGTTCTCGCGGATCGACCGTCCCGAGTTGTACTACTTCAGCCTGGTGACGCTGACGACGGTCGGGTACGGGGACATCACGGCGCTGCACCCGGCGGCGCGATCGCTCGCGGTCCTCGAGGCGCTCACCGGGCAGCTCTTCCCCGCGATCCTGATCGCGCGGCTGGTGTCGCAGGAGCTGATGAGCCGCGAGTCCCGCAAGGGCTGAGGCGGGCCCGAGGCTCGGCCGAGGCCGCGCGGCTTAGAAGGTGCGGCCGAAGCCGAGGATGTACTCGGTGTCGAGGTCATCGCCGCCGCGCGCCTCGAACCAGCGGATGCGTGCCGCCGGCCTCAGGTAGAAGTGATCCCCGAGGACGAGCTTGATGCCGAAGCCGGCCTGGGCCGTGAAGCTGGTTCCGTCGAGATCATCCACCTCGATGCTGCCGATCCGTCCCTCGACCTCGCTGTCGAGATTGGCGAAGGCCAGGCCGGTTCCGAAGGTGAACGAGGGGACCGCCTTCTTGCTGTGCCCGAGCGGGATGTCGAAGAGGAAGTCGACGAAGAAGGCGTCCCAGTCGACGCTTCCCGTCACGCCGCCGCTCGTGGCTTCCCCCGAGAGGCTCACGTAGCCGATCTCGCCCCCGAAGCCCAGCCCGTCCGGACGGCGGATCATGCTGCGCAGACCGAAGGAAATGTCGCTGTCCATGAAGGAGGGATCCGGATGATAGGAGCCGATCCAGATCTCGCCGTCCTTCCCCTGGGCCCACGCGGCCGGCGCGAGGAGCGGGGCCGCCAGGAGCATCAGCGCGGACAGGACCAGGAAGGACGAACGGCGCACGCCACCTGCTCGGATCGATCTCATCGTGTCCTCTTTTCCCCCGATCGGCGCGTGGCGCCGCCGGCGCGGAAGCTCAGTACTTCACCATGTACTTCTTGGCTTCGAGGCAGACGGTGAAGGCCTTCTTGAAGTTGTCCATCTGCTCGGCGGTCGCGGCCTGCGCCTGCTGGCCCTGCGCATCCGCCTGGGCGGCGGCCTCTTTCTTTCCCCGGCGGGCCTTGCTGCGGCCGGCGACCACTCCCGCCGCCGCGCCGTAGGCGGCGCCCTGACCGGCGTCGTCGTTGGCGATTTCGCCGATGAGCGCTCCCGCGGCGGCTCCTTTGACCGCGCCCGCCATGCCGGCGCCGCCGCCCGCCTTGGCGGCCTGCTGCTTCTGGGCTTCGGTCTGCTGCGCCTGGGCCTGCGCCTGCTTCTGCAGCGAGAAGGGGTCCGTGCCGGTCTCCTTGTTCGCCCACGCGTAGCACTCCGCCTCGTCCTTCGACTGCTGCGAGGCATCCTGCCCGGTCGTCGGGAAGACATAGACGTTCATCGTCGCGCCGATCGTCTTCGCCGCCGGCGCGGGGGCCGGCGCCGGGGCCGGGGCGGGAGCCTGGGCCAGCGTCAGGGTCGAAGCCAGCGCCAGGGCGCCGGCCGTCATCGTCAAGGTCCTGTTCATCGTCGATCTCCTTCCGGTCCTATTCTGCACCCGCCCGCCGCTCAGCGCCCCGGGGCGGCCGTATTGATCGTGCACGCCCCGAACACCACCACCGCCTTGCCTTCGGCCGCCACCGCGGCCGACAGCATCCCGGTCCCCTCGCTGATGACGAAGGAGAACGCCCGTCCCCCCTCGAATCCCTGCAGCACGATCACCCCTCCCGTGCGCTTGAGGTATTCGATGGGCGTGGAACGGTTCTCGCCGCTGGCCTTCGTCGTGGACAACCGCTTCGCGACCATGTCGACCTGGATGAACTGCGGCACGTTCAGGTTCCACGGGAGGTCCTGGTAGCAGTCCCCCTCCTCGGCGCACTTGGTCGCCTGCACCGCGGTGCACAGGATCTGCTGCGCGCCGGTCAGATCGTCGGCCCGCACCAGGGCGCCGGCCAGGAGGAAAACCATCGCCGCCACCAGCGTCACGCTCAAGCCGCGCCTCATCGGAGTCTCTCCTCGCATCGAAACGGAAACGGTCAGCGATTCGCGGCCGGCTGCACCTGAACCAGCGGCAGGACGCGCGTCGTCTCGGCGCGGACGATCGCGTCGAGCTTGTATTCGATCTGGAAGAAGCGCGTCACCGTCTTGATCGGCAGCTCCTTCTTCATCTTCCCGAACCATTTCTGCTTGGTCTTCAGCTCGTCCTTCTGCACCACGAAATAGTCGCTCATGAGCTGCGACGCCTCTTCGTCGGTCAGCCCGACGTACTTGCGCGCGTAGTCCTCGATGAGGTGGATCTTGCGATCGGTGATGGCGTCCATCTCGGCGCCGTACTCGCGGAACAGGGGCCAGAAGACCTTCGCCTGCTCCTCGGTGAGGTCGAGGTTGGCGGCGATGATCGCCTGGCGCTCGGTGGTGATGACCGACTTGGTGAGCTCCTTCTCGTCGGTGGCGGTCTGGGCCGCGGCCGGGGCCGCGACGAGCAGGGAGGCGAGCAGCGACAAAGCGAAAAAGGCGTGCGCTCGTGAGGTCATCGTGCTCCTTTCGTCATATCCCGGGAGGCGGCATCTATGTCACAGGGCCATGCGGGTGTCAAGGCGCGGCGCCCGCGCGGGAGCCGGCGGGACGCCTGCGCGACGCGCGATCACGCGCTCCGAAGACGAAAACGCCGCCGCGTCCGGCGCAGAGCAGGCGGACGCGGCGGCGCGAAGTCTGCGCTCGAAAAGTCCTACCAGCGCCAGCCGACGACGATCGGGAACGTCTCGTAGTACTTCTCGACGTTCACCCAGTGGTACTGCGCCTCGATGTAGATGTCGCTGTTCGCGAGCGGGAACGACACGCCGGCGGTGGCGTAGTACCCGAACTTCGTCAGTGTCTTGTTGGCCAGGATCAGGTCTCCTTCGACCAACCCGGGATAGCAGTACCAGTACCAGTAGGGATCGCAGATGTAGCCGGGAACCAGCACCGTCTGGGTGAGGTCGGCGTGCAGCCGGTAGGCGCCGATGCCCGCGCCGCCGATGAACTTGACCTTGTCGCCGTGCGACTCGAACTGGAGCCCGGAACGCAGGCTCCACTGGTCGCCGTCGCCGTCGTCGATGCGCACCTGGTGATCGGGCAGCTCGCCGGTGTTGACGTCCCACCAGTCATAGGCGAAGTCCCAGCGGATGCCGAACGGCTGCTTGGCCCACGGGCGCACGACGCCGCCGAAGCCGATGGTCCAGCCGTCGTCGAACACCTGGCCCGGCGTCCCCTGGACCATGCTGTAGCCGAAGTCGAACTGGTACGTCACCGGCTTGCCCGCCGTGCCGGCCATCGCCTGCGATCCGGCCGCCATCATCACGGCCAGCGCCAGCCCCACATTGACGAAACGCTTCATGACCACCCTCTCCGTTCTAGAACCGCCAGCCGATGACGATCGGCAGGGTCTCGAAATACTCCTCGACATTGACCCGGTGGTACTGCGCCTCGATGTAGATGTCGGAGTTGGACAGCGGGAAAGACACGCCCGCGGTGGCGTAGTAGCCGAACTTGAGGAGAGTCTTGTTCTGCAGGATCACATCCCCTTCGACCAGGCCGGGGTAGCAGTACCACCACCAATAGGGATCGCAGATGTACCCCGGCACGATGACGGTCTCGGAGACGTTGGCGTTCAGCCGGTAGGCGCCGATGCCGACGCCGCCGATGAACTTCGCCTTGTCGCCGTGGGACTCGTACTGGATGCCGGTGCGCAGCGTCCACTGGTCGCCGTCCCCATCGTCGACGCGGATCCCGTCCAGCTCCGGGACGTTGCCGGTGTTGACGTCCCACCAGTCGTAGGTGAAGTCCCAGCGGATGCCGAGCGGCTTCTTCGCCCAGGGACGGACGACGCCGCCGAACCCGATCGTCCAGCCGTCCTCGAGGGCGTCGCTGGCCTTCCCCTCGACCATGCTGTAGCCGAAATCGAACTGGTACGTGACCGGCTTGCCGGCCGTCCCGGCCATCGCGACCGAACCGCCCGCCGCGAACAGGACCAGCAGCAGCGCCACGCTCAGATGCCGTCTCATTCCCACCTCCCGGTCGGACGTACGCACCTTTCGATGATTGGTTCCGCCCCGAACTCGCGGGACGCTAGCACCCTCGTTCCGACCCGGTCAAGCCCGGGCGGATTGCCGGATCGCGCACTCAGCGCGGCCTCAGAACCGGATCACCGGGACGACGGCCGTGTACCAGCCCCCGTGCAGATCGAAGCCCGCGTCCAGCGACAGGTCCAGCCAGCGCTTCGGGCTCCACGAGGCGCCGGCGCCGTAGGTGTAGGCGAAGGCCGGTCCCTGGTCGACCTCGAACTTCAGCGTGCCGCCATCCGGGTCGTCCACCGTCCCGGTCACCTCGGCGAACGTGTCCCAGTGCGTTCCGTTCACCCAGAACCGCAACGGGCGGCCCGCGACCGTTCCGTTCCAGCCGGCGCGGAGCGACGAGACCGTCGCCTTCAGGGTGTCGTCGAAGCCGAGGTCGGCGCGCGCCACGTTGATGTCATAGGCGAAGAAGAACGGTCCGTAGCCGCCCGCGAGCGTCATCCCGAGACCCCCGACGCTCCCTTCCATCGTCGTCGGCACCGTCAGCTGGAACTCGCGCGGCGTGCCACCGGGCAGGATCGGCGGCAGGGTGACGTCGAGGTGCGTGTCCGACTTGTTCCAGATGGAACCGACGATGGCGTAGAGATTGACGAACGGCAGGATCCAGAAGTCGGCCTTGACGTTCACGTTGTCGACGCGCGAGTCCGATCCGAGGTCGGCGAACTGGCTCACCGACTGCGGGTCGGCGCCGTTGCGCCCGACGCGCACGTCGCTGATCTCGATGGCGCGTTCCAGGTGGTAATAGACGAGGCCGACGCCATAGGTGCGAGGCAGCTCGATGCCGCGCTTGCGGGCCTCGGCGGCGAGGAATGGAAGCCTGTGGTGCTTCTCCTCCGTGGCCGGACCCGGGGTCGGAGACGGAGAAGCTCCTGGATCGTCCTCAGCGCGGGCGAGGGATCCCGCAAGCGCCAGCACCGCGACGAGGAGAGCCGGGGTCCCGGGAGTGCGCCGACGGCTCTTCATCGCCAGGCGCTTCCCACTTGAAGATAGACGGCGTGGTCGTCGGGGCCGACGGCATAGTCGACGCCCGACGCGAGACGCAGCCGCCGCGCCAGCAGGTAGCGGAACCCGACTCCCTGGGTGTCGCGGTCGGAGGCCTCGTCGAAACCGTCGAGCCGTCCCCAGGCGCGCCCGAGGCCGGCGAAACCGACGGCGGACCAGCGCGGCGTGATCAACCAGCGCACCTCCGCCTCGGCCATCGCGACGTTCTCGTCCTGGTACCGCAGCGCCGGGATGCCGCGCAGGTCGACGTAGGGGAGCTGGTAGAAGGGGACATCGCCGCGCGCCGTGCGCCCGTCGAGGCGGCCGCCGAGGATGACGTGCTTCCCAGCCGGCACGTAGCCGAAGACCTGCGCGCGGTACACCTGGAAGGTGTTCTCGCCCCCCCATGAAGGATCGTAGAAGAGGCTCTCGACGGCCCCCTTCACGCCGCGCGTGGCGGTGAAGATGGAGTCGCGCGAGTCGTACTCCCACGACAGGCCGATGCCGGAATCGCGCGCCGCGCGCTCCTGGCCGGTGAGCGCCGGCTCGATGTGGTCCTCGTCGAATTCGTTCTGCAGATCGAGCCAGACCCAGCGGAAGGCGAGGTGGTTGTTGCTGTTCCCGAGGCGTCTGAGGATCTGCTGCGACGACAGCCAGCCGTCGAGGTTGAAGCCGATCTTGTTCTCGCCCGTGCCGAGCTCGCCTCCGATCCCGTAGAAGGTGAGGTTGGCGTCGGTGTAGGCGACGCCGCCCTGGTAGCGCCACTGGTCGTCCTTGAAGCTGAGCCGGGCGCCCGTCCCGCCGAAGGCCGTGCCGTTCTCCGTGCCCGCCGCGGCCACGCCGAAGATGCCGGGCGGCGTGAACCGCTTGCCGGACGATTGCGCCTCGGTTTCCTTCTCGCGCAGTGAGCCGCGGAAGAAGACCAGACCGACGCCGCCGCCGTAGCCGACCGCCGGCTCGGTGATGAGGATCGGCACCGGCAGGAAGCCTTTGCGATCGAGCAGCCACTCCGAGGCGTCGAGCTTCTTGTCCTCGGGATCGTGGAAGGCATCTTTCGCGGCCGGCTTTTCCGCCGCGGCGGTTGTCGCGCCGGCCTCTTCTCCGGCACGCGCGGAGCCCCCCGGCGCCGCCGCAGCGAGCAGGGCGGCGAGGGCGAAAGCGCTCCGGACTCGGAAAGGGATCACGCGGCGCGAATTAGCAGACCTGTTCGCGGCGTGTCAACCGGGCTGCTGAGCGGGCCAGCTCAGGAGGCGAGCGGGAGGGTGACGGTGAAGGTGCTGCCCTGGCCGAGGGTGCTCTCGACGCCGATCGAGCCGCCGTGGGCCTCGGCGACCCAGCGCGCCAGCGACAGGCCGAGACCGGCACCGCTGCCGTCGCGCGAGCGGGCCGGCTCGGCGCGGTAGAAGCGGTCGAAGATGCGCGGCAGGCTCTCGGCCGGGATGCCGATCCCGGAATCGCGGATGGAGACCTGGACGGAGGCGCCGTCGCGCCGCGAGCGGATGCCGATCGCCCCTCCCGCGTCGCTGTACTTCACCGCGTTCGACAGGAGGGACCGGAACAGGCGCCGCAGCCGCGCCGCGTCGCCGATCACGGTGGCCGGCGTGTTCTCCTCGACGGTCACGTGCAGCCCCTTCTCCTGGGCCAGGATGCCGGCGTCCTCGCGCAGGTCCTCGATCAGGTCCTCGATGCGCACCGGGCGGCGATCGATCGCCACGCGGGCGGGGTCCTCCTGCGCCAGCGTCAGCAGGTCGTCGACGATGCCCGACAGGCGCACGCTCTCCTCGAGGAAGGTCTGGGCCAGGCGCTGCGATTCCTCCGGGCTGTGCGGCGCGCCAACCGCCAGCTCCGCCTCGCCGCGCAGGATGGTGAGCGGCGTCTTCAGCTCGTGCGCCACGTTGGCCGAGAACTGCGCGACGCGGCGGAGCAGCGCGGTCATGCGATCGGCGGTGTCGTTGAGGGTGCGGATGAGGCGACCCACCTCGTCGTCGATTTCCGGCTCGGGAATGCGCTCGTCGAGGTTGCGGGCGTTGCGGCGCGCCGCCAGGGCGACGATCTGGTCGATCGGGCGCAAGGCCCGGCGCGCCATCAGCCAGCCACCGGCCGCGGCGACGGCCGCCATGACCGGCGCCATCAGGAAGAGGATGCGGCGCGTGTTCGCGAGGACGCGGCGCACCCCCTCCGCGGTGACGCCGACGCGGATCTCGAACGTCTCTCGCGACAGGCTGGCGATGTGGTACGTCCCTTCGGGACCGCGATCGATCGAGGCGAGCACCGTGCGCCCGCTGGCGACGGGAGACCGGGTCACGTCCACGGCGGCCCGATTGCCGGTGGCGAAGAACTCGCGGCCGTCCTTCGATTGCACCAGCACCGAGTAGTGATCCGCCTCGGCGTCGAGATGACGCTGCAAGTCGGCCCGCACCTCCTCGGGAAGGTGCGACAGCGGCTCCGCGGCATCCCCTGGCTTCAGGAGAGTTGCGATGCGGTTGGAGATCCAGATCGCCTGCGCCTGCAGGCCGCGGTCGATGGCGCGGCGGCCTTCCCAGCGCAGGTAGGCGTAGAGCGTGAGGCCGGAGACCGCGAACGCGGCGAGGAAGATGGCCGTGTACCAGAAGGTCAGCCGGGCGCGCAGCGTCCGGAAGCGCGCCGGGAATCTCACCGGCCCGGCTCCTCGAGGACGTAGCCGACGCCGCGCGCCGTCCTGATGAGCGCGTGCTTCGCGCCGTCGTCGATCTTGCGGCGCAGCCGGTTGATGACGACGTCCACGACGTTGGTCCCGCCGTCGAACTGCATGTCCCAGATGTGCTCGACGATGAGGACGCGCGACAGCACCCGGTTCTTGTGGCGCATCAAATACTCGAGAAGCTGGAATTCCTTGTTGGTCAGCTCGATCTCCCGGTCGCCGCGCTTCGCCCGGCGCGTCGCGAGATCGAGGCTCAGGTCGTCGACGCGCAGCGAGGGCAGGACGTCGCCGGCCTGGCGGCGCATCAGCGCACGCACCCGCGCCAGGAGCTCCGCGAAGGCGAACGGTTTGGGCAGGTAGTCGTCGGCGCCGAGGTCGAGCCCCTTCACCCGATCCTCGAGCGCGCCGCGCGCCGACAGGATGAGCACCGGCGTCTTCTTCCCAGCCTTGCGGATCGACTCGAGCACCCCGAGCCCGTCCAGGCCGGGAAGCGTCAGGTCGAGGACGATGACGTCGTAGTCGTTGTCGCGCGCCAGCACCGCGCCATCGCGGCCGTCGCCCGTGACGTCCACGGCGATCGCCTCCGCCTCGAATCCCTTCTTCAGGAACGCGGCGACGCGCGTCTCGTCCTCGACGATGAGGAGGCGCATGGCGGCGTCATGGTAGCCCCGCTCTCCCGCGCCGTGCAATCGCACCCCCCGGAAAGCCCCGTTTGCCCGCGGTTTGGCGAGGATGACAAAGATTTCATCCGCGCTTCATGGTGGCGTCATGCGCGTCCCGTAACTAGGGTCCTCATGAACACCAAGCGGATTCCCCACGGCCCGGCGTTCGATCGGTATCTGCGGGATCTCGAACACTGCCCGCCCCTCACGGCGCGGGAGGAACTCCACCTGGCGCTGCGCATGCGCCGGCTCAAGGCGCGGCTCGTCGCGATCCTCGGCCGGCGTGCCGAGCTGCGGCGCCCGGCCGGGAAGAGCGGCCCCCTCGGCATTCCCTTCGCGCGCCTGGAGGCGGCGGTCGCCGGACTCGAGCGCGCCGCGGCGGAGCGCGCCGGCGTGACGCGCCGCAAGGCGCGCCGGGCGCGCGCGGTCCTCGGCACGCTGCACCGGGTGCGCACTGTCTTCGTCACGCACAACCTGCGACTCGCCTTTCACCTGGCGCGCCGCCTCACCGGGCGCAGCGCGCCGCTGCCGGACCTCGTCCAGGCGGGAAACATCGGCCTGCTCGAGGCGGTCGATCGCTTCGACCCGCGTCGCGGCAACCGCTTCTCGACGTACGCGGCGATGTACATCACCCGCGCCGTGTACCGGGCGCTGCCGCGCCTGACCCAGCCGGTGCACGTCTCCGAGTACCAGCGCCGGCTCAAGAGCCGGCTGACCGAGTCCCGGCGCAGCCTGATGCAGGAGCTGGGGCGCGTCCCGACGCTCTCGGAGATGGCCGCGCGCGCGCACCTCGAGGAGCGCAAGGCGAAGGACCTCATGACCGCCAGCCTGTCGATCCTCGAGCTGGACGCGCCGGTCCCCGGCACGGACGGTCTCTACGGCGACACGCTCCCCGGGGAGGACGGCGCGACGATGCGGGAGCGCCTGGTGATCAGCGACCTCCTGAGGCACATGCACGGCCTGCTGCCTTCGCTCGACCCGCGCCTGCGGATGGTGCTCCGCCTGCGCTACGGACTGGAAGGCGACGAGGCGCACACGCTGAAGGAGTGCGGCGATCTGCTCTGCCTCAGCCGCGAGCGGGTGCGCCAGCTCGAGGAGGAGGCGATCCAGATCCTTCGAGCGCGGCTGCGCAGTCTGGACTACGGCGCCGGCCGCTTTCGGGCCCTGTCGGCCTGAACCGTCGCCGTCCCCGGCCGGCTTTCAGGGCTAGCCGGGAATTCCGGGCTAGAATCGCGCGTCCCTTTTACAACGCCCGATTCGGAGATCCCGGACGATGACCCGACAGCCGATGGCCACCGTGCTCGCGATCGCCCTCGCCGCCCTCGTGGCGGGGACGGCGGTGTTCGCCGTGACCGTGAAGTCCGATTACGACAAGAACATCGATTTCACGAAGTACAAGAGCTTCGCCATGAAGAAGGGCACCGAGGCCCCGACCCCGTTCGCGGAGGAGCGCATCCAGACGGCGGTGAAGAACGAGCTGAAGGCGCGCGGCCTCAGCGAGAGCGAAACCCCCGATGTCTTCGTTTACACGCACGCCAAGGTCAGCACCGAGAAGCGGGTGGACGTCACCAGCTTCGGCTACGGCGGCTACCCGGGCTGGGGCGGCTGGGGCGGATCGTTCGGAACGTCCTCGGCGATGGTGACGGACGTGCCCATGGGGACGCTCATCGTGGACATCGTGGATGCGAAGAGCGATCAGCTGGTCTGGCGCGGCATCGGAAGCGACACGCTCCTGACCAACCCGACCCCGGAGAAATCCGAGAAGCGGATCAACAAGGGCATCGCCAAGCTCTTCACGAAATACCCGGTCGTGCCGGGAGGCGAGAAGAAGAAGTAGAGGCCGGGCTCAGGCTACGGGCCGTGGCTCAGGCCACGCCCGTCCGCTCGATCGAAAGCCCCGGTCAGTGGTGACCGCCGCCGCCGCGGGAACCGCCGCCGCCACCGCGCGGACCGCCACCGCCCATCATCCGGCCGCCGCCACTGAAGCCGCCGCCACGGGGGGCTGACGGCACCATCGAACGGCCGCCGAAGCCGCCGCCACCGGGCATCGACGGGCGGCCGTACCCGGGCATCCCGCCGCCGTAGCCCATGGACGGCCCGCGCATCGACTGGGACGGACGCGACGGCTGCGACGGAGCGGAAGGCTGCCCGCCGGGCCGCGTGTAAACCCGTCCCGGCCGCGGCGTCGTCGGACGCGACGGACCATAGGTCCTGGCGGAGGGCGCCGGCTGAGCCGACGGCACCTGCCCCGTCGGCTGCGAGGGCCGCGGAACCGGCCGGCCGGTCGGACGTCCCTGCTGCCCCGGAGATGAAGGCCGCGCTGTCTGGTTGCCACCCTGTTGCGGCGGTCGGGCCTGCTGCTGCGCACCCGGTTGCGACGGCCGCGCCTGCGGTTGACGGCCCTGCTGGGCCTGGTGACCTTGTCCTTGTCCCTGACGACCCTGACCCTGGGCACCCTGCCCCTGCACGGTCGCGCCGCCCGGAGCCGTGCCGGTCGAAGGCCGGGCCGGGTTGGCCGGCCGGCCGACGCCGCCGTTGCGGGGAACCTGCCGGGTCGAGCTCGTCGGCTGACCCGTCGCGGTCCCGGGGCGGGCGCCATTGCGGTTGCCCGGAGCGGACGTCACCTGGCTCCCGGCGGGTGCCGCGGTCAGGCCGCGGTGCGGCGAGACGCCACGCTGGGCGAACTTGTCGTGCGTCTGCGCCGTGCGCGCCGCGTTTCTCGGCGTTCGATAGAGATTGACGTTCGTCCCCCGGGGCAAGCGCGTCGCGGGAACGCCGGCCACGGCGACCGCGCCCCTCGCATAGGCGCCGTAGTACGGCGCCCCATACGGGGAATAGCAGTGCCCGTACGGTCCCCACCAGCCCGGATAGCCCCAGGCATAGGCCGGGTATCCCCAGTAGTAGGGGTAGGAGGCGTAGTAGGGGTAACCCCAGCCCCACCCGAGCCCGAAGCCGAACGACCAGCCCCAGCCATACGAGTAATGGGCCGAGAAGCCCCATGTCCACGGGTAGGGGTAGTAGGCGCTGCCCCACCAGCCCGGATAGTAGTAACCGGTCCCCCACACGACGGTGCCGTGGTACGGGTAGGAGCCAACGTAGCCCGGCAGGTAGCCGTAGTAGACGACGTCGGGGTTCGAGTCATAGACGTAGACATACTTGGTGTTGTAGGCCGGCGAATCCGGAGGGATCTCCTGGACCTCCTGGGGCACTTCGTCCGACAGCACCCACGGGCCGTCCGGCGCGTCCGACTCGAACCAGACCCCCTGGTCGACCGCGTAGTACTTTCCGTTGATGAGCAGCACCTGGGTGGTGGTGTTCACCGCGTACTCGATGTCCGTCTTGGGGATCTTCTTGAACTGCGGCGAGCCATCGTACTCGACCGTCAGCTGCGCCTCGTCGCGGCGGACCGCGGCGGTCTGCGGGACGGCGGCGTCCTCGACCGCCTCCTCCGCCTGCGGCGTGCCGGAGATGCTCGCCAGAACGCTCCCCTTCGCCGAGCCCGGCGGGATCTTCGCGAAAGCGTCCGGCAGGTTGTCGGCCCGGACGTACTCCCAGGGTCCGGTCTGCATGTCGGCGGTCCGGTACCAGCGGCCCGAGAGCAGGACGTAGTACTTCTGCGATCCCACGTCCATCAGGACGTCGCTCGCCGTGTTGCTGAGGTAGAGCAGGTCGCCGCCGGCGATCGGGGCGAACTTCGGCTCGCCTTCGGTGACGATGAGCTCGGCCGGCTCGGTCGCAACGATCACCTGGGGCGGCGGCCCCTCCTTCGCCTGCGCCTGGTCGGCCTTCGCCTGATCGCCCTGCTGCGCCGACGCCTTGGCCGCGTCGGCCCCGGACTGGTACAGCTTGCGGACGTCGCCGGGCGGGGAATCGATCGGCCTCCACGGTCCCTTCACCGACTTGGCTTCGTACCAGTTGTTGGCGGATTGCAGATAGAGCTTGTTGTTGTCGGTGTCGCGCACCATGAAGGCGGGGGTATTGACCACCCGCTCCAGATCCTCGTCCTTGACCTTGACCGTCTTCGGGCCGCCGTCGAGGACCACGAGAACCGACGGCGTCTTCTCGAAGAGGATGCGCGGCGGATTCATGTTGAGGTTCTCGGCCTGGGTGCGCTCGTCGCGCGTCGCCTCGAGGCCCCGCGTCAGGGTCTCGAGCCCGGTCTTCACCTCGAGATCCTTCGCCACCTTGCGGGCCTGATCGAGGAGGCGTCCTTCCTCGCCCGGCGTCGAGTCGGGTAGGTGGACCTTCATGATCCGCACCTTGTCGGCTTCGACGGTCCCCTTCTCGCGGTCGACCGTCACCTCCGCCTCGATCCAGGCGGCGCCGAAGATCGGCGTCGTGCGGCCGGACTGCGTGACCGCAAGAGCGGAGCGGCCGGAAAGAACGTCCTGCTCGAGGGCGTCCCACTGCGGCTGATAGAACACCAGCTTCGTGCCGTCGACTTTGAACTCCTGCGGCCAGGCCGACTCCTCGGGCGGTTTGGCTGCCCAGGTGGTCGTGCCGGCCATCGGCACGGCGGCACACAAGGCTGCCGCCAGGACCATGAACAGGGAAAGGGACGGACTCCGACGGCGGGGTCGCGCGGGAGACACAACCATGGCAACACCTCGTCCCGCGCAACGGAGGCGACATACGGTCGCCGGAAAATGTCCGTCCAGCGCGGTGTATCAAATATAACACGCGGTGCGGTTGAAGGCCCGCCCGATTCCCATTTCGTCCCCGGCCCCAGCCCTCTTTGCGTCCCCCCCGGGCCTGTAATAGGATGCCTGCCGTCCGGGGACAAGCTGACAGTCCGTCAAACGGTCGACACCCAGAATGGGAGGATGTTCTATGTCCGTCAGAATCAAACAGTTCGCCGCGATCGCCGTGCTTCTCGCCGTTCCGGCGCTGGTCCTGGCGGCCGCCGCTCCCGACAAGGCCGAGAAAGTCGCCGAGAAGATGCTCGGCCTCGACAAGGCGATTCAGCAGGGGGCCGCCCAGATCGACAAGACCCTTGCTTCCCTGAACGCGCTGGCCCAGCCGGAGGGTGACCTCACGGCCAAGTACAAGGACTTCTCGAAGAACGTCGACACGCTCGACAAGATGTCGCAGAAGGCGAAGAGCAACGCCGAGGCCGCGGCCAAGGATCGCGACGCCTACATCGCCCAGTGGAAGGCCTCGCAGGACAAGATCCAGAACCCCGAGCTCAAGACCGCATCCGAGGCACGCCGCGCCGAGCTGCAGCCGAAGATCGAGGCGATCAAGACCTCGCTCGGCGCGGCGCGCGAAACCTTCACGCCGTTCATGCAGGACCTCAAGGACCTGCGCACCTTCCTTGCAAACCAGCTCAACCCGGGGGGCATCGCCGCGGCACAGTCGCTCATCACCAAGTGCAACGAGAGCGGCGAGAAGGTGAAGTCCGACCTGTCGCAGGGCTCGACGGCGGTGAAGGATCTCGCCCAGAGCATCGCGCCCGGCGGCGCCGCGAAGAAATAGTCACGGGCCGCATTTGAAGTCGGCTTCGTTCGTCGCCGCCGCGGCGCTCTCGACGCTCCTGTCGGGCGCCGCGGCCACGGCGGAGAGCGTCTCCTCCTCACCCGCCCCCACCGACCACTGGCAGCAGCAGGTCGCCCTCTACGTCGCGGCCGTCGGCATGTCGGGGCGCGCCGGCGTCGGCGGTGTCGAGGCGGACGTCGACCTGTCCTTCTCGGAAATCATGGACCAGCTCGAGGCGGCCGGGATGATCGCCTACCGCGCCGAGAAGGGGGACTGGGCGATCTTCGCGAATGCCATCTTCATGGGCCTGGGCGCCACGAAGGATCTGCGCTTCGGCGGGACCGCCGAAGCCGATTTCGACGAGACCATTTTCGAGATCGACGGCGCCCGACGCTTCGCGAAGCGCTGGGAGGTCTACGGCGGCGCGCGGGTCATGGACGTCGACGCCAGCCTCGAGCTGCGCCCGGCCGTCGGGCCCGACCTGGGCGCGGACGGCCGCAAGACCTGGGTGGACCCGCTCGTCGGCGTGCGCTACCAGGCGCCCCTCGGCAGGAGCTGGTCGTTCGTCGGGCGCGCCGACGTCGGCGGCTTCGGCGTCGGATCGGATCTCGCCTGGCAGGCGCTCGTCCATTTCGACTGGCGCCTCTCGAAGCACTGGGGCGCCGCCTTCGGCTACGTCGTGCTCGACATCGACTACGACGACGGCGATGGCTCCGACGAGTTCCTCTACGACCTGCGTTCGGAGGGTCCGATCGTCGCCGCGACGATCTCGTTCTAGACCAGCCACATGCCCCACGGGGCGCGGGAGGTGACGATGTTCGCTTCGATTCTGTCGCGTGCCTGGTGGATGATCCTGCTGCGCGGGATCGTCGCCATCCTCTTCGGTGTCATGGTCTTCGCCCAGCCGGGCATCACGCTCGCCTCGCTCGTCTTCGTCTTCGCCTGTTTCGCCGTCTTCGACGGCATCACGCACGTCGGGACCGCGCTCGGAGGCGGTCGCGAGCAGGAGCATTTCTGGCTGCTGCTCCTCACGGGGCTCGCCGGAATCGCCATCGGCGTGCTGACCTTCACGAGCCCGCAGATCACCGCGCTGGCGCTGCTCTTCTACATCGCCCTGTGGGCCATCGCGACCGGCCTGATGCAGATCGTCGCCGCCATCCGGCTGCGCAAGGAGATCGAAGGCGAGTTCTGGCTCGGCCTCGCCGGCGCCGCCTCGGTGCTGTTCGGTCTCCTGCTGGTGACCCGGCCCGCCGCGGGGGCGCTCGCGGTCCTGTGGCTCATCGGTTCGTACGCCCTGGCCTACGGCGTGATCGTGCTGGTGCTGGCGTTCAAGGCGCGCGCCTTCGCCCGGCGCGTCCGCGGCGCGGTGACGGCCACCTAGCAAGCGATGCGGGGGCGTTTCGATCCCGCCGGCCGGTGGCTCCTGGTCGCGGTCGCGGCCGGCCTCTCCTGTCGCGACGGGGGCGCACCCGCCCCGGACCGTGCCTCACAGACTCCGCCGACGTATGTCGGCGCGACGGTGTGCGCGCAATGCCACGCGGACGAGACGGCGGCGTGGCGCGGGTCCGATCATGCCCTGGCGATGCAGGAGGCGACCCCTGCGACGGTGCTCGGTTCCTTCGACGGCGCCCGCATCGCGGCGCAGGGCGTGGAATCGACCTTCCTGAAACGGGACGGCCGCTTCATCGTGCGCACCGACGGACCGGACGGCAAGCCCGCGGAGTTCGATGTCGCCTACGTCTTCGGGGTGCGGCCGCTGCAGCAATACCTGGTTCCGTTCCCGCGCGGCCGCTACCAGGCGCTCGGTCTCGCGTGGGATGCGCGGCCGCGCGGCGCAGGCGGGCAGCGCTGGTTCCACCTCTACCCCCGCGAGACGATCCGCGCCGGCGACGCGCTCCACTGGACCTCTCCGCAGCAGAACTGGAACTTCATGTGCGCCGAGTGCCACTCGACGAATCTGCAGCGTCGCTATGACGCCGGCACCGACACCTTCTCGACCACCTGGTCGGAGATCGACGTCGCCTGCGAGGCCTGCCACGGTCCCGGCTCGGCGCACGCCGCCGCCGACCGCGCCGCGACGACCAACCCGGGCCTGCCGGTGCGGCTGCCCGCGTTCGACCCCGCCGCCTGGTCCTTCGACGGAGCCCATCCGACCGCGCGTCGGGTGAAGCCGGCGCCGCCGGACACCGGGATCGACGCCTGCGGCCGCTGCCATGCGCGGCGCGGCTGGGTCTGGGAGGAGATGCGCGCCGGCGCGCCGCTCGCCGACACCCATCGCGTCGCGCTGCTCGACGCCGACCTCTATTTCGACGACGGCCAGATCCGCGAGGAGGTGTACGAGTACGGCTCGTTCCTCCAGAGCCGCATGCAGCGCGCCGGTGTCGTCTGCACCGACTGCCACGACCCGCACTCCGGCCGCACGCGCGCCGCGGGGAACGATCTGTGCGGCCGCTGCCATCTCCCGTCGCGCTTCGACACGCCGGCGCACCACCACCACGGCGACGGCTCCACGGGGGCGCGCTGCGTCGGTTGCCACATGCCCGAACGCACCTACATGGTGATCGACCCGCGCCGCGACCACAGCCTGCGCGTGCCGCGCCCCGATCTCTCCGTGTCGCTCGGCGTCCCGAACGCCTGCAACGGCTGCCACCAGGACCACGACGCGCGCTGGGCGGCCGCGACCGTCGCGGGCTGGTTCCCGCAGGGGCGATCGGGCACGCCGCACTCCGGCCTGGCCCTGCACGCCGCGCGCGCGGGTGTTCCCGGATCGGCGGCCGGGCTGCTGTCCGTCCTCGCCGACCCGGCGGAAGCCGCCATCGTCCGCGCCACCGCGCTCGCGGCGCTGCCGCACGGCGAGCGCACGCCGGAGGGAGCGGCCCGGGAGCCGGCGATCGCGCGGGCGATCGCGGCGGCGGTCGCCGATCCGAGCCCGCTTCTGCGCCGCGCCGTGGCGGAGTGGATCGATCCGCTGCCGCCCGAGGCGCAGGCCCGGCTCGGACTGCCGCTCCTGGACGATCCGGTGCGCACGGTGCGCCTCGCGGCCTCGGCCACGCTCGCGGGGCTGCCGCCGGATCTCGCCGGCGGCGCCGCGGCCGCGCTGGCGCGCGGCGTGGAGGAATACCGGCGCTCGCTCGCCATGAGCGCCGATCGCGCCGAGTCGCACTTCAACCTCGGGAACCTCGAGCGGCAGACGGGGCGTCCCGCCGAAGCGGAGGCGGCCTACAGGAAAGCCGCCGCCCTCGATCCGACCTTCGTCCCGGCGACGGTCAACCTCGCGGACCTGCTCGCCGCGCAGGACCGCCACGACGAGGCGGAGCGCATTCTGCGGGAGGCCCTCCGCCGCCAGCCCCAGAGCCCCGACCTGGAGCACGCCCTGGGCCTCGCGCTCGTCCGCCGGCAGGACCTGCGCGCCGCGCTGCCGCACCTCGCGGCGGCGGCGCGCCTCCGTCCCGCGGACGTCCGCTATGCCTACGTGCATGCGGTCGCCCTGCACGACAGCGGCGACCGGGCGGGCGCGCTGCGGATTCTCGAGCGCGCGCTGGCGATCCGCCCCGCCGACGCCGACGTTCTCGAGGCGCTGGCCGCCTACAGCCGCGAGGGCGGGCCTCGATGACGATTCCGTCACCGGCGGTCCGTATCCTTATTAGTGGCGCGCGCGCCGGGCCGGGGATGCTATCCTCCGCCCTCGCGTGGCCGGCTCGCGTTCTCCCTCCTGGGTCGAGCGTCACCTCGATCCCGGCGAGCGCCTCGGCGAGATCCTCTTCGGTCTCGTCATGGTGCTCACCTTCACCCTGACCGCCGGCCTCTCGGTCACCGAGGGGCGCGAAGGGGTGCGGGCGCTGCTCACCTCCGCCATCGGCTGCAACATCGCCTGGGGGATCATCGACGGCGTCTTCCATGTCATGGGAGGGCTCTTCCATCGCGGCCGGCGGGTGCGCATCGCGCGCGCCATCCGCTCGTCCGCGGACGAGAAGGCCGCGGAGGCGCTGGTCGCCTCCGAGCTCGAGCCGACGCTCGAGGAGGTCGCCTCCCCCGAGGAGCGGCGCCGTCTCTACCGCGACATCGTGCAGGTGGTGCGGCGCAGCGCGCCCGCCAGGGTCGGCATCACGCGGGACGATCTCTGGGGCGCGCTGGCGAGCTTCTGGCTGGTGGTCCTCTCCACCATCCCGGCCGCGCTCCCGTTCCTCGTGTTTCGCGAGGAGACGCGCTTCGCGCTGCGGGTCTCGAACGGGCTGCTCATCGCGCTGATCTTCCTCGTCGGCTTCCGCTGGGCGCGCTACACGGGCGGATCCGGCTGGCGCACCGGCGCGGCCCTGGCGGCGATGGGGATCGCGCTCGTGGCTGTCGCCTTTGCCCTCGGCGGCTGACGGCGCGGCCGCTACGGGGCCGCGGTCGGCACGAGGTAGCAGACCGCGGCGAGCATGATGTACACCGCCAGCAGCTGGACCCCTTTGAACCAGTTCGAGCGTCCGTCCCCGGCGACGAGGGCTCCCAGCAGGACGGAGATGAACAGGCACCCCATCTCCCCCTGGTTGAACGACAGCGTGAACGGCCTCGGCCCCACCAGCCCGCCGACGAGCACCAGAAGCGGCCCGACGAAAAGCGCGATCTGGATGCACGAGCCGAGAGCGATGCCGACCGAGAGATCCATCTTGTTCTTGCGCCCCATGGCGATGGCGGAGCCGATCTCGGCCGCGCCTCCGACCGACGCGAGCAGGATCAGGCCGATGAAGGTCGGCGACATGCCAAGCGACTTCCCCGTCTCCTCCGCAGCGCCAACCAGCACCTCGCTGAGCCAGGCGGCTCCGGCGGACGCGGCGATCAGCGTCGCGGCAGCCCGCGCCGGGCTCCAGCGCGGGCCGTGCCCCTCGTCCGCGTCCCCGGCGCCGGCGGCCCCCGGGACGGGGACCTCCTCGGCGAACGCCTCCTTGTGCGTGCGCAGCTGGTAGACGAGATAGAGCCCGTAGGTCAGCAGCAGGACGATCGCGACGCTCTTGTCGAGCGCCTCGCCGTGCAGGAATCCCTGCTCGACGCCGAAGAAGCGGTGGAAAGCGCTCGGGATCGCCATGCTGATCACCGCCAGGAGCATCATCGAGGCATAAGCGCGCGCCGCCGCCGGGTTGTAGTCCTGCACGTGGAAGAGCAGGCCCCCGAGCAGGAAGGAGAACCCGAGTCCCAGGAGGAGATTGGCCAGGAGCGCCCCGACGAGCGAGGCGCGCACCATCTCGAGGAGCCCGGCGCGCAGCGCCACGAAGGCGATGATGAGCTCCGGCAGGTTCCCGAACGTCGCGTTGAGCAGGCCGCCGATGGCGGGGCCGGTGACATGGGCGATCGATTCGGTCCCCGCGACGATGAGCGAGGCGATCGGGACGATGGCGATGGCGGCGCAGAAGAAGATCGCCGGCGCCGGGGCGCCCGCGTGCTCGAGAACGATCGCCAGCGGTGCGAACAGCAGCAACCAGAGCATCGCCTCACCTCCCCTGGAGACCGCCGCCCCAGCGATGCTGCCACCCGAGGCCGGTCAGGAGAAAATCGTCCCCCACCCGCGTGGACACCCCGTTGCTGACGTAGAACTTGAGCGAATTGCGCCGGTCGATCGGGAACGCCGCCGTGAGGCCGGCGCGCCAGTTGCGCTGCAGGTCGTCGCTCACGACCCCGTCCACCGTGGAGCGGCCGCCGGTGTACCAGGTGGCGTCGAAGGCGGTCCAGATGTTGCGCGGGAAGAGATAGATGACGTGGCCCTGGGCCGAGTAGATCGGGTCCTGCGAGCGGTGCTGCCCCCCGAAGAAGTCGTCGTTGTCGGTGTAGACATTGACCGCCCCGGTTCCCTCGAGAATCCAGTGACCGAGCGCCTTCGACAACCCGAATTCCGGCTTGAACGCCCAGCGGTTCGTCCCGAGGTTGACGAGACGATCCGGGTCGTACTGCCCGAGCGGCGCGCTGACCTGCAGGCTCACGCCAACGACGAGGTCCTGGTGGTAGTCGCGGAACTCCGGCAGTCTCAATGCCGGCGCGCCGTGCAGGTTGATCGCGAAGCGCACCGCCGGATCGCCGAAGCCGTTCACGTCGCGCGTGCGGAACTCCCCGGTCGCCTCCAGCGTCGCCTCCCCCGACAGCCACGCATAGGCGACCAGCCCCTGAACCTGCGCCGAACGCCCGGCGACCGCGATCGAGCGGGAATACGCGACGAACGTCGATTGCACGGTGAGCGAGGCGTCGTTCAGCGGGACGGAGGGATCCAGCAGCACGCCGCCGGTGGAACGGGCGTACCCGCCGATGAGGAAGTTCACGCCGATCGGCGCGTTCGAGAAAAGACGCGGCTCGATCGACTGCCCGCACGCCGGCAGCGGGCTTCCGAAGACGATCGCCAGCGCGGCCAGGAGCATGGGGGCGCGTGGTACCCTCCCGCTCCGATGATCCGGGTGCATACGGCGGCGGCCGCGGTCCTGCTTGGTCTCGCGCTTGCGACCTTCCCGGCTCTGGCCGCCGGCGAGCCACCGGCCTCCTCCTGGGAGACCACCCTGACCGGCAACGGCTATCTCTTCCCGGGCGAAGGGGATTTCCTGCTCGGCATCGCGGCCGCCGATCACGGGCCGCTCCATCTCGAGGGCCGCTTCAACTACGAGGACCGCGACACCGTCTCGTTCTTCGGCGGCTGGAACTGGTCCACCGGCAAGACGGTCGAGCTGACCGTGACGCCGATGCTCGGCGCGGCCGCCGGTGACACGGACGCGGTGATGCCCGGCCTCGAGCTGAGCCTCGCGTGGAAGCAGCTCGACTACTACTTCGAAGGGGAAGTCCTGTTCGACCTGCACGACCACGCCGACGACTTCGTCTACGGGTGGAGCGAGCTGGGCTGGACCCCTTACGACTGGCTGCGGGTCGGCTTCGTCGGCCAGCGGACGCGCGTCTACGACACCGGGCTCGACATCCAGCGCGGCCTGCTCTTCCAGGGCCTCGCCGGCGGCTGGTCCTTCGGAGTGGACTGGTTCAACCCGCGAAGCGACGACGAGTTCACGGTGGCGGTCCTCGAGGTCACCTTCTGACGGCCTCATGGCCGCGGTTCCGCGCCGCGCTCGCGCTCGCGGTGCGCCGCTGGATCGACGCGCGCACCCCGCTGTTCTCGGCCGCGCTCGCGTTCCAGGCGCTCCTGGCCATCGGGCCCGCGCTGCTCATGCTGCTGGCGGTGGCGGGGCGGTTCCTCGGGCAGGAGCGGACGCAGCGCAGCCTCTTCGACGCGGCCAACCGCTTCGTCGGGCACGGGGCGGACCAGATGCTGACGGCCCTCCTGCAGTTCATCCAGGCGGGGCGCCCGCACGTGGTCGGCACCATCGTCGGCGCCGCGCTGTTCGTCTACTCCGCCTCCTCCTTCTTCGCGCGGCTGCGCGACGCCTTCGACGACATCTGGGGCGTGCACTCGCCGGGATTCGGCCGGGCGGTTTTGGAGCGGCTCCTGTCGATGGCCGAGGCGGTGGTGGCCGCCGCCGCGGCGCTGTTCCTGCTGGCGGCCGCGGCGCTGCGGACCGTCGTCGGACCCGCGGTGGCGGAATTCGGCTCGGCCGGGGCGATCATGTGGATCGCCTGGACCTACGCCGCCACCTTCATGATGACGTTCGGAGGGCTGACGGCGGCGTTCCACTGGATCCCTTCCGCGCGCCCGCGCCCGGGATGGGGGGCGGCCGCGGCCGGGGCGTTGCCGGCGACCATGCTCCTGAACCTCGCCAGCCACCTGTTCGGCCTCGTCGTCGTGCGCAGCACGATCGCCTCGCTCTACGGCGCCGCCGCGAGCGTCATCATGTTCCTCCTGAGCGTCTACTACAGTGCCGCGATCGTCCTGTTCGGAGCGGAGGTCTGCCGCGCCTGGGAGCAGGTGGCCGGGACCCCCGCGCCGCGCGGCGCCGAAGCCCCCGGCATCTGATCGGCGGCCGCGCCCGGCGAAGATCACGGCTCGTACATGAACGACGCCAGGGCGCGGCGGAGGTCACGGGGCCGGCGGGCGCGGGCCAGCCCCATCGACCAGGCCTTCGCGGCGACGGCGGCGGCTATCGACCGCGAGATCCGGCGGATGTCGCGCAGCGGCGGGTAGAGCGAGCCCGCCTCGAGATCGCGCGGCCGGACGAGATCCGCGAGCGTGCGCGCCGCCGCCAGGAACAGCTCGTCGGGCAGTCCCTTCGCCTTGCAGAAGATCGCCCCCAGGCCGATCCCCGGGAAAACGTAGGCGTTGTTCCCCTGCCCCGGGCGACGGGTCTTCCCCCCGAGCGCCACGGGGAGAAACGGGCTGCCGCTGGCGAAGACGGCACGCCCCCCGCTCCACTCGTACGCCTGCGCGGCGGTGCACTCCGCCTTCGAGGTGGGATTCGAGAGCGCGAAGACGAGCGGCTGCTCGTTGTGCCGGGCCATCCGCTCGATCGCCTCGCGGGTGAAGGTTCCCGGCGACCCGGTGGCGCCGATGAGCACCTGCGGCTTCAGCGCGTCGATCGCCTCGAGGAAGCCCAGCGGCGGGTGCGCGTGCGCGTAGGGGCGGTTGTGCTCGAGCAGGTCGTCCCGTCCGGCGACCACGAGCCCCTTCACGTCCACGAACCACAGCCTTCGGCGCGCCTCCTCGGGTGCAAGACCCGCGTCGACGAAGGCCGCCACCATGAGATCGGCGATGCCGGTCGCCGCCGAGCCGGCGCCCAGGAAGAGGATGGTCAGGTCCTCGAAGCGGCGACCGGTGACGCGGGTCGAGGCGAGCACGCCCGCCAGGACCACGGCCGCGGTCCCCTGGATGTCGTCGTTGAAGCAGAGGAGACGCTCCCGGTATCGCTTCAGAAGCGCGTAGGCGTTCGGCGTCAGGAAGTCCTCGAACTGCAGCAGCGCGTCCGGATACCGCGATCGCACCGCGTCGACGAACTCGTCCACGAGCGCGAAGTACGGACGTGGCTTGATGCGGCGGCGCGGGTAACCGAGGTAGAGGGGATCCTCGAGGAGCGACGCGGTGTCGGTGCCGACGTCGAGCGTCACCGGCAGGCACGCCTCGGGGGGGATCCCCGCGCAGGCGGTGTAGAGGGCCAGCTTGCCGATCGGGATCCCCATCCCGTTGGCCCCGAGATCGCCGAGGCCGAGGATCCGCTGGCCGTCGGTCACGACGATCACCCGGATGTCCTTGTCGGGCCAGTTGCCGAGCATGCGGCGGATGCGACCGCGGTCGTCGGGGGTGATGAAGAACCCCTTCGGCTCGCGCGCGATGTGCGAGAACTCGCGGCACGCCTCCCCCACGGTCGGCGTGTAGATCCACGGCATGACCTCTTCGATGTGGTCGATCAACGTCCGGTAGAACAGGCGCTCGTTTCTTTCCTGCAGCCCGGACAGGAGCATGTAACGGTCGATGTCCCGCGGCAGGCGGCGCAGGTTCGTCATCACCCGATCGACGAGACGCGCCTCGCTCCACACCCGGTGCGGCAGGAGCCCCTGAAGCCCGAGCCGCACCCGCTCGGTGCGCGAGTACGCGATGCCCCGGTTCAGGTGCTTGTCGCGCAGGATGTCGAACCCCTTCTTCATCAGTACTCCTCGAACATCCGCTGGATCTCCTTCGGGTCCTGCGTCTTCGTCATCGCCAGGCGCAGCAGCACGCGCGCCTTCTGCGGATTGTGCTCGAGCGAGGCGACGAACCCGAACTTGTCGTCGTCCACCTCGACCTTGCGCCCCACCTCCCCGGTGGCGACGCGCGAGGAGCGCACGCAGACGATCCCCTTCTTCGCCTGCGCCGCCAGCGCATCGAGCGCCGCCTGCGTCATGTTGCCGTTGCCCACCCCGGCGACGACGATCCCCTTCGCGCCGGCGGCGACGGCGGCGTCGATCAGCTTCCCGTCCATGTTCTCGTAGGCCATGATGATGTCCACCCGCGGCATCGGCGCAACGTTGCCGGCGAACTCCGACCCGGTGGTGTTGCGGCCGACCGGGCCGCGGTACCAGTCGATGTCGCCGTAGGCGACGCGGCCGATGAGACCCGACTGCGGCGACAGGAAGGTCTGCACCGCCGTGGTGCTGGTCTTGGTGAGCGACGACGCGCCGTGGATCCAGTCGTTGACCACGACGAGCACGCCGCGCCCCGCCGCGTCCTTGTTCGCCGCCACGGCGACCGCGTTGAAGAAGTTCAGCGGCCCGTCCGCCGACAGCGCCGTGGAGGGGCGCATCGCGGCCGTCAGGACGACCGGCTTCTTCGACTTGACCACCAGGTTCAGGAAGTACGCGGTCTCCTCGATGGTGTCGGTGCCGTGGGTGATCACCACGCCGTCCACGTCGGACATCGCGGTCAGCTCGTTCACCCGCTTCGCCAGCTTCATCCAGACGTCGTCGTTCATGTCCTGCGAGCCGATGTTGGAGATCTGCTCGCCGCGCATCTTCGCCAGCTTCTGCGCCTGCGGCACGGCGGCGAGGAGCTGCTCCACGCCGACCTGGCCCGACTTGTAGCCGGCCTGCACGTCGCTCGCGGCGGCCCCGGCGATGGTGCCGCCGGTGGCGAGGACGACGATCGACGGCAGCGCCGCCTGTCCCGCCGGAGCGGGCGCGGCGGCCGCGAGGACGGCACACGCCAGGGGGACGAACACGGAACGGGACACACGGGAGAGCGACATGGATTCCTCCTAACGGGTCAGAAGCACGATGACGGGGCCCCACGCGGTCAGCAGCACGTTGCCGATCGCGTACGGGACCGTGTAGCCGAGCACGGGAAGCTTGCTCTGCGCTTCGTCCTGGAGCGAGCGCAGCGCGGCGGTGACCGTGCCGGCGCCGGAGCAGGCGCCGAGCAGGATGACCGGATTCATCTTCAAGAGGAAGCGGCCCACCAGGATCGCCACCAAGTGCGGCACGACCGCGACCACGAAGCCGACCAGGAGCAGGCTCGGACCGGTCTGCTTCAGCCCGGCGACGAAGCCCGGGCCGGCGTTGAGCCCGACGACGCCGATGAAGACGGCGAGGCCGATGGTGTCGAAGACCCACAGCGCCGGCTCGGGGATCCGTCCGAAGGTCGGGCGCACCGAGCGCAGCCAGCCGAAGAGGAGTCCCATGACGAGAGCACCCCCGCTGGCGGTGAGCATGAGCGGCAGACCGGCGACCTCGATTGACAGCAGCCCGAAGAGTCCCCCCACGAAGATGCCGAGCCCGACGAAGACGACGTCGGTGGCGCTCGACGGGCGCTCGATGTAGCCGAGGGCTTTCCCGGCCCGCTCCACGTCGCGCAGCGCTCCCGACAGCCGCAGCAGGTCGCCGCGCTCGAGCCGGGTCGAGGCGGAAAACGGGATCTCCTGCCCGCCCCGGACGAGGGACTCGAGCGCGACCCCGCGTCCGTGCCGCTCGGCCACCTGGCGCATCGTCACGTCGACCAGCTCCCGGTTCGTCAGGACGACGTCGAGAGTCGCCACCGGGAAGTCGAGCAGGCGCCGATCGTCCACCTCGGTCCCCCCCTCGAGGCCGCCGGCCAGGACACGTCTCCGGGCGGCGATCGCGACCACGTCCCCCTCCGCGAGCTTCGTCTCCGGGGCCGCGACGAGGAGCTTGCGGCCGCGGCGGATGCGCTCGACGAAGACACGCTCCGGGGCGAACGACTCCTCGAACGCCCGCACCGTCCCGCCGGCGCGCGAGGCGCCGAGGCGATAGGAGCGCATCGACCACTCGCGGTAGGCCGGCTCCTCCCCCTCTTCCTCCTCGGGGCCGCTCCCCTGGAGCTCCTGCTGGAGCTTCTTCGCCTCCGCCTTCAGATCGATCCGCAGCAGCCGCGGCGCGAGGCTCGACAGGAACCAGACGACGAACCCGGTGCCGACGAGATAGGAGACGGCATAGGCGATGGGGATGTTGTTGAGCAGGCGCTCGGTCTCGGCGGGGGCCAGTCCCAGCCGGCCGATCGTGTCGCCGGCGGTGCCGATGACCGTCGACTCGGTGAAAGCCCCCGCCAGGAGCCCGGCGGCGGTGCCGCAGTCGTAGCCGAAGACCTTCGCCGCGATGAGCGTCGCGGCCAGGCTCGTGACGCACAGCACGACCGTGACCACGACCTGGGGGATCGCGCCTTTCCCCAGGCCGCGGATGAACTGCGGGCCGACCTTGTATCCCGTGGCGAAGAGGAACAGGTCGAAGAAGACCACCTTGACCAGCGGGTCCACCGGAATCGCCAGCTGCCCGATGACCACCCCCGCGATGAGGGTGCCGACGACGTTGCCGAGGGTGAAGCCGCCCAGGCGGAGGCGCCCGAGGACGAACCCGCACGCGAGCGTCAGGAAGATCGCCAGCTCCGGATGCGTCCGCAGCGCGGTCACGACCCAGGTCATCGCGCCACCATCAGCAGCCACGGCGTCCCAACCGCCAGATAGAGGACCAGGCAGAACGCCGTGGTCAGGGCGCCGAGCTTGTAGAGATCCCCCTGCGACAGGTAGCCGCTCCCGGCGAACAGCAGGTTGGCGCTCGAGGCCTGCGGCGTGATGGAGGAGAACCAGTTGGTCGCGAACAGCAGATGAAAGGCGAGCGGCGCCGGGGCGACCCCGAGCTTCACCCCGACCCCGAGGAAAACGCCGAACAGGGCCAGCAGGTGCGCGGTCTGGCTGACGAACAGGTAGTGCAGCAGGGCATAGGCGACCACGAGCAGGATCCCCGCCGGCAGCGGCGACAAACCCTCCAGCCGGCCGACCAGGCGCTGGCCGAGGAACTCCATGAACCCGAGCTTGTTGAGCTGGTCGCTCATCGTGAACAGGACCGCGAACCAGATGAACGTCGCGAGGACGTCTCCTTCCTTCGCGATGTCGTCGAGGGTGAGCACCGCCGTCGCGAGCAGCAGGCCGAGCCCGAGGAAGGCGACCGCGGTGGCGTCCACTCCGAGCATCGCCGACGTGCCCCACAGGGCGACCATCCCGACGAAGGTGGCCGCGACGATCTTCTCGTCGCGCGTCAAAGGGCCGAGCGCCGCGAGCGCTTTGCGCGCCTCCGCCGGGGCGTCCGGCGTCGCCGTCACCTCGGGCCGGATGACTTTGTAGAGAAAGACGGGAAGAAGCGCCATGGCGGCGAGCGTCGGCACCGAGGCGGCGACGAGCCACGACCCGAAGCTGATCGTGACCCCCAGGCCGCGGGCGATCTCCGCCCCCAGCGGGTTGGCGGCCATCGCCGTGAGCCACAGCGCCGACGACAGCGACAGGCTGGCAATCCCCGAGAACATCAGGAACCGGCCGAGGCGTCTCCGATCCTCCCGGTCCGGCTTCGCCCCCGCCGCCTCGGCCACCGAGAAGACCAGCGGATACAGGACCCCCGAGCGCGCGGTGTTGCTCGGGAACGCCGGCGCGATGATCGCGTCCACCGCGAAGATGCTGTACGACAGGCCGAGCGTCGAGCGGCCGAACAGCGCGATGACGCGGTAGCCGAGCCGCTGTCCCAGCCCGCACTTGACCACGGCGCGCGCCACGAGGAACGCGATGACGATCAGCAGGATGGTCGGGTTGCCGAAGCCGGCGTAAGCGTCCGCCGGAGCGAGCGTCCGCGTCAGCACCGCCGCCGCCACCGCGAGCACCGAGGCGGTCAGGATCGGGAACGCCCCGATCACGACCGACAGGATGGCCGCAGCGAACAGCGCGAACAGGTGCCAGGCGGGCGGGGTCAGCCCTTCGGGGACGGGGAGCACCCACAACCCCGCCGCCGCCGCGAAGGCGGCGAGGCGGAGCCAGGCACTCCGGCCCGGAGGCTTCACGACCCCGGTCTCAGTCGGCGCGCCGCTGGCCGGTCATGGCCGCGGGGTCGAAGATCTCCTTCAGCTGCGCTTCGCTCAGGATCTTCTTCTCGCGCACCAGCTCGACGATGCCGCGGCCGGTCTTCATCGCCTCGGCCGCCAGCGCGGTGGCCTTGTCGTAGCCGATCACCGGATTGAGCGCGGTGACCGTGCCGATGCTGTACTCGACGTAATGCCGGCAGACGTCCTCGTTGGCCGTGATGCCGTCGATGCAGTGCACCCGCAGGGTCTTCGCCGCGTTCATGAACATGGTCTGCGCCTCGAACAGGCACGCGGCGATGACCGGCTCGAAGACGTTGAGCTGCAGCTGCCCCGACTCCGCCGCGAGCGACACGGTCAGGTCGCCGCCGATGACCCGGTAGCAGACCATGTTGACCACCTCGGGGATGACCGGGTTGACCTTCCCCGGCATGATCGAGGAGCCCGGCTGCTTCGCCGGCAGGTTGATCTCGCGCAGGCCGCAGCGCGGCCCGCTCGACAGCAGCCTCAGGTCGTTGCACACCTTCGCCAGCTTGATCGCCAGGCTCTTCATGATCGAGGAGTACAGGACGAACGCCTGGGTGTCCTGGGTCGCCTCGATCAGGTCCTCGGCGAGATGGATCGGCAGGCCGGTGATCTGCGCCAGGTGCGCGGTGCACTTCTCCGCGTAGCCCTTCGGGGCGTTGAGCCCGGTGCCGATCGCCGTGGCGCCCATGTTGGTCTCGCAGATCACTCTCTGGATCGTCTCGAGCGCCCGGACCTCCCCCTCCAGCGTGCGCGCGAAGGAGGCGAACTCCTGCCCCAGCGTCATCGGCACCGCGTCCTGCAGCTGGGTGCGCCCCATCTTCAGAATGGAGGCGAACTCCTTCCCCTTGCGGTGGAAGGCGGCGATCAGCTCTTTCACCTCGGCGATCAGCTCGATGTTTCCCAGCGCCAGCCCCACGTGCAGCGAGGTCGGGTAGGCGTCGTTGGTCGACTGCGAGCAGTTGACGTGATCGTGCGGGTCGCAGTGCGCGTACTCTCCCTTCTTGTGCCCCATCAGCTCGAGCGCCCGGTTGGCGATCACCTCGTTGGCGTTCATGTTGGTCGAGGTGCCGGCGCCTCCCTGGAAGACGTCGAGGCGGAACTGGTCGTGGAGCCTGCCGTCCATCAGCTCCCGGCACGCCCCTTCGATCCCCTTCAGGATCTCCGGCTTCAGCAGGCCGCAGTCGTGGTTGGCCCGCGCCGCGGCCAGCTTCACCATGGCGAAGGCCCTGATGATGTTGGGATAGAGACGCAGCTCGACGCCGGAGATGCGGAAATTGACCAGGGCCCGGGCCGTCTGCACGCCGTAGTAGGCGTCGGCCGGGACGCGCAGGTCCCCGAGCAGATCGTGTTCGGTGCGGAACTTCTCTTCGTGGCTCATGACGAACCTCCCTTCAAACCGCCCGCCGCCGGGACCGGCCAGATGCCGGACCCGGCGGCGGTTCACATCTTTTCAGCTCACTTCGGCTTCATCGCATAAGGGTTGCCCCCGAGCGCGTTGCTGATGTCGGCGATCGCCTTCTGCGCCCGCACGCTGTTCCCCGCCTCGTCGAGCGGCGGGGAGATGACCGCGATGCCGAATTTTCCCGGCGAGACGGCGATGATGCCGCCGCCGACGCCGCTCTTGCCCGGCAGCCCGGTGCGGAAGAGCCATTTGCCGGAGTCATCGTAGAGCCCGGCGGTCGCCATCACCGCCAGGATCTTCGGAACGTTCTCGGTCTTGATCACCTGCTTTTTGGTGGCCGGGTTCCTGCCGCCGTTGGCGAGCGTCGCCGCCATCATGGCGAGATCCTTCGCGTTGACGCTCACCGAGCACTGCTCGGTGTAGATGTCGGTGGCGCGGTTCGGCTCCGCCTTGATGTAGCCATAGGCGTGCATCAGCATGCCGATGGCCTGGTTGCGCTGGTTGGTGTCCGCCTCCGACTTGAAAACCTCCTGGTTGACCTTGAGGGGCCGCCCGGCACAGTCGGAATAGAAGGACAGGATCTTGCTCCAGATCTCGTCCCGGGTCGCCCCCTTGACGAGCGACGTCGTGGCGATGGCGCCCGGGTTGACGAGCGAGTTCATCTCCGGGCCGCCGAGCACCTTGTTCGCCATCTCGACCGCGACGATCGAGTTGAAGCGCATGCCGGTGGCGTCCACGCCGATGGTGTTGGCGATGAAGTCGGCGCCCGACTCCTCCATCACCTTGGCCATCGTGAAGACCTTGGAGATCGACTGGATGGAGACTTCCGAGGTGATGTCCCCGGTGGTGCTGACCGACCCGTCCACGCCGACGAGCGCGATGCCGTAGATGTTCGAATCGACCTTGGCGAGGGCCGGGATGTAGTCGGCGTTCTTCCCTTCCTTGAGCGTCCTGTACTTGTCGTACGCCGCCTTCATGGCGGCGTCGACCTGGGGCTTGGCGGGCGCCTGCGCGTGGGCGGCCGGAACCGCCGCCAGCGCGAAAACGAGCCCGAGCGCCAGCGCCCGGGTGGGTGTGATGGTCCTGGTGTTCATGCGCCTTCCCCTGCCTTTCTCCCTAGGTGCCGCTCTCGCGGGTGTTCTTCTTGAAGACGTCCTTGGTCGAGAAGGAGTAGTGGAACGAGAACTGGACGCGCAGGTCGTCGCCGCTGTCGTCGTCGTTGTCGGTCCGCTTGCCCCACAGCGCCTCGCCCCCGCACATGACGTTCTTCGTCGGGTAGTAGAGGAGGTTCGCCGAGGCGTACTCGCCGTTGTGGTAGGCATCCACCGCCTGGAGATCCCGGTTGTCCACCTTGGTGAACGAGTAGCCGAAGGCGCTCGAGAACCTGTCGCTCCAGTACTGGTTGTAGTAGGCGCTGACACCGAGGAGCGGCAGCGCCGCCGGCTCGGGGTCGACGAGCGTCCCGTCCGCCGAGAGATCGACGCCGCCGTCGTTCATGTACGAGGCGATCCCCTTCCCCCAGACCACGCCGGCCATGATGGAGTTCTTCTTCTCCTTCCCGAGCTTCAGGGACCCGGTCAGATCGACGCCATAGCCCGTCTCGCTCCCCTTCGGCTCGGCGTCGGGCGCGCCCGGGGTGTCGAAGGCGACCTTCCTCAGGAGGCCGGCCACCTGCCAGTGTCCCCAGCCCTCGACGTTGCGGAACTGCGCCGTGAAGTCGGGGACCTTCTCCGACCCGGTCACACCACCCAGGGCCGGGTCGATCTCCCGGATCTGACCTGGATCGACGTCGCTCGACGGCCTCTCGATGGCGATGGAGAAGGTCCGGTGCTCCGTCTGGACGAATGAATAGCGGATCTGCGGGTTGCGGATGAACACCATCCCGGCCGGGCCCCAGTAGTCGATGACGTTCGGGAAGATGCTGGCGTCCATGAACAGCGTGTTGGTCTGCCCGGCGAGCCAGTGGTTCCATTCGCCGTAGGCGTGCCGCAGGCGGATGGTCGTCTGCCCTTCGTCCACGCCCACGCCGAACATGTCGAACTCGAACTTGGTGTAGACGGGATGGTTGCTGGTCGGGAAGTTCATCAGCACGCCGAGCCGGCTCTGCTTCGCCGACAGGCTGGCCTGGCCGTCCTCGCCGAACTGGTCGTCGGTGGTCGGGATCTTCGACGGGCGCAGCGTGTCGTTCCAGGCCGGATCCACCCGCTTGAAGTCCTGGATGTAGTCGGCCTGCACGAAGCCGTACACCTCGACGTGCGGCGTGTTGTCCTGCGCCAGCGCGGTTCCCGTGCCCGGGAACGCGACCAGAAGCGCCGCCATGACGACGAAAGTCCCTGCCGCCGAGAACCACCTCCGAGTGCTGTTTTCCATCGTGCCTCCTTGCGAGTCTGAGTGGACGGTCGACGTGCCGGAGCCGTTCAACGCTCCGCTGCTCTCTTCACTGGCCCTCACTTCGCGTGCGCCTTCTCCCAGGCCCGCACCTTCATGCGGGCCGCGTCGAACAACCGCTCGTAGTTGCCGCGCAGGAATTTCGCGCGCGCGTCCGGCGTCAGTTTCGCCAGCAGCGGCGCGTACAGGTCATAGGTCTTGAGGTAGCTCTTCTGGTTCGACGGCGCGACCTCGTCGGTGCCGAACAGCACCCGATCGGGGTTGCGGTTGATGAAGTCGGCGGTCGCGGCGATCGACTCGGGGGAGGCCACGGCGTATTTCGCCACCTCGTCCCACGACAGATCGACGTACACGTTGCGGAGCTTCGCCATCGCCAGGGCCCGCTCGATGATGCCGAGCTGGTCGCGGACGGGATGAACGATGCGCCCGAGCCCCATGTGGGCCCAGATGACGGTGGCGTCGGGGTGGCGCGACAGGAGCTCGCGGAGCTGCACGGCCGGGTACGGATCCTGTCCCGGCTTCGGGAAGGGCATGTCGATGTCGTTGTGCAGCAGGACCACCAGACCCGCCTCGGCGGCGAAGTCGAGGATGCGGTCGAGCGCCGGGTTCGTCAGGCTGGCGGTCTCGCCGGCGACCTTCGACGAGACGAACTCCTTGTGGATGGTGAACTCGCCGATGCCGGAGAAGACCCCGGGGAAGGTCAGAAGCACCCGCCGGATGTGATCGGCGGCGTACATGTCGGCCGGGTTGAAGCCGGTGATCATCGGGTCGAAGCGCGCCTGCTCGCTCTTCGCGAGGGAGCGGTACGCCATGGCGATGAAGGCGTCGGTGAACGAGTAGTAGTAGAGAGGCGCGTCGGACTGGAGGTAATACGTGGGCGCGAAATCCCCGCTGTTGCCGTACGACCAGGTCTGCTGCAGCGGGATGCCGAACAGCGCCACCCGGCCCACCTTGTCCCCCATGATCTTCAGGAACTCGCGGATGTCGGTGCCTTCCTGGACGTAGTTGGTCAGGTGGAAGTGGCAGTCGTTCACGACCTCCGCCGAGCCCGACGCCGGGGCCGGAGCGGCGCCCGCGGCGCCGTTCGCCAGGAGCGCCGCGAGCAGGACCGCGCCGGCAACTCGGAGCCGCATCAGAAATTCATCTCCATGTTGACGTGGTAGACATCGCCGTCGCCGCCGACCGGGTAGGGCACCGCCGCGTAACCGACGGGGCAGTTGTTCAGCCGGATCCACTCGGCGTTGAGCCGGAAGCCCCGCTTCTTCAGCGGATACCAGTTCGCCCCGGCGCGGATCTCCGTGCTGTCGCCGAAGTCACCGTTGATCTCCGCGCCGCCGGCGTAGAGTTGCAGCGCGTTCTTGATCACCATGGCGGACGCCTGCACCTGGTAGCCGTCGTCGGTGATCGGCTCGAGCAGGTCGGTGCCGGGGCCCCTGTAGTCGCTCAGCCGGCGCCGGAAGTACTCCGCCTCGACCGAGAACCCCTTGTACTTGAAGCCGCCGTCGAGACTCGCCATCTCGTAGAGGACGTCGGTGACGTTGATGCCGACGCCGAAGAGATCGGGGGTGAAGATGACGCTGCCGTCGGTGAGGCGGATCTGGCTGTTCTCGATCGAGTCGGTCCCCGGCTGCGACTGCTGATTCTCATGACTCTTGGTGTAGTGCCCGGCGAGGCGGGTCGCGGGCTTCTCGTGCCAGTCGTAGTCGCCGAAGGTGCCGTACAAGCCGAACTCTCCCGTCGTCGGCAGCCACTGCAGCATGTACGACATGGTGTTCAGGCCGTTGTCGATCTGCGTGGCGCTGACGCCGAGCGTGCTCAGGTTGTTCCCGAGCATCACCATGTACTTGAGCTTGGTGGTCAGCTCCCCCTTGATCCAGGCGCCGCTCGTGTAGGAGCCGCGGAAGAACTCGTCCGACGTCAGCCGGTCGTCCACCCCGAGCCAGTAGGGGAACTGCCCTTCGGTGCTGCGGGTGCTCGGGAGGCTGGTGATGCCGGCGCCGAAAGTGACGAAGCGGTTGAAGGTCCACGACAGGTTCCCGGCGCCGACCACCTGCGCCGGATCCCCCTGCGAGGTGTTGGCCGACCAGACGTACAGGTAATAGCGCAGGCGCGGATCGAGGAACCAGCCCGAGAACGGCAGGAAGAACTTCACCAGCTGGATGTCCTCGCGCAGCTGCACGTTGTGCTCGTTGCCGAAGAAGTCGGTGTACGACGGCTCGAGGCTTTCCTGGTTCAGGTAGCGCGCGTAGGAGAAGAGCCGCATGTAGATCTGGCCGTTGTCGCCGTCGAAGAGGAGGAACCCGGCGTTCGGCACGTACCGCGGCGCGCGCTGCTTCGTCGCGACCTTCTCCACCGCCTGCGACAGCTCCTCGCCGACCACGAACTCGCCGGTGCAGCCGTCCGAGACCCAGACGCCGTCATCGTCGTAGCCCCAGGTCTTGCCCAAAAGGCAGGACGCCTGTCCCGACGAGCGCAGCAGCGCCACCCCCTTGGTGGTGTTGGCGGGACAGTGGTTGCGCTCGCCGAGCTTCGAGGCGCACGTGATGGTGACCGCCTCCCGGGCTTTCTGCAGCTCGTGCGACTGCGGCTGGTCCACGGGAGGAGGCGGCGCGCCCTGGGCGATCAGCGCGGAGGGGAGGAGAGCCGTCACGGCGAGCCCCAGGAGGCCCGCCAGCGCGGCGGCCGGGACCTTGCCTCGCACCGCTAGTCGACTTTGACGATGAGCGCGTTCGAATAGGTGACGTCGACGCGGTCGCCGGGCTTCACGCCCTTGAGGAGCTTCTTGTCCTCGACCCGGACGCTGACGGTGTGGTAGTCCCGGGCGAGGAAGGTGAGCACGCCCGAGCCGCGATCCACGTCCTTCACCAGCACGGTCCCGGTCATCTGCCGGGTCACGGTACCGCCCGGCTTCGGCCCGGTGCCGCGGACGATCGACGCTTCCCCGCTCGCGGCGGCGGGCAGCGGCTGCCCCGGCTTGCGGACGCTCACCGCGATCGCTTCCGTGTACTCGAAGGTGACCGTGTCCCCGATCTGCAGCTCGTCGAAGCGCTGGATCCCGGGCTCGGCATAGAGGGTCTGGAGGTTGCCGTCTCTGTCCTTCAGGGACACGGTGCGGCCGGCGCGGTCGATCGCCTCGATCTTCGTCTTGAGGGTGATCGTCCCCTTCTTCTCGATCGGCTGCGGTTCCGCGGCGATCGCCGTCAGGGCCACGGCAAGCCCGATGCCGAGCGCGGCGACCAGCAGGATGCCTTTCATGGCTGAACCCTCCTCAGGGGCGATCCCCCCCAGGATCATCGGGGCTTATATCACGGTGAGACCCGCTCCTGCTGCCAGGCGCGCGGGTTTCAGACGGCCTTCAAACCCTGAGAGCGGAACATCGCGACGGCGCGTTCCGCGCTCCCGGACGACGGCGGCTCGGTGGCCTCGAGCGTGTAGTCCATCTTCAGCTCCTTCCACTTGAAGCGCCCCAGCTGGTGGAACGGCAGGACGTCCACGCGCTCGACGTTGCCGAGTTCCCGGCAGAATGTCGCGATCGGCTCGATGTTCTCCACGTCGTCGGTCAGGCCCGGGACGAGGACGAAGCGGACCCAGACGGGACGCCGCTTCGCCGCCAGGCGACGGGCGAAGTCGTGCACCGGGCCGACCGGCTGCCCGGTGAGCCTGCGGTGCCGCGCGTCGTCCCACGTCTTGAGATCGAGGAGGACCAGGTCGAAGGCCTCCAGCTCGGCGTCCGACAGGCGCTCGCCGAGGAAGCCGTTGGTGTCGAGCGCCGTGTGGATCCCCATCCGGCGCGCCGCCGTGGCCAGGTTCACGACGAAGCGGTCCTGCACCAGCGGCTCGCCGCCGCTGATGGTGAGCCCGCCCGACATCACCTGGAGCCCGCTGCGGTACTTCGCCAGCTCCTCCGTGGCACGCGCCAGGGTCACCGGGATGCCGTTGCTCATCTTCCAGGTGTCCGGGTTGTGGCAGTAGAGGCACTTGAACTGGCAGCCGGTGGTCCAGACGACCACGCGCATTCCCGGCCCGTCCACGGCCGACGCGGTCGTGAACGAATGCAGGAACCCCATCTGTCCGGTCTGGAGTGCGGTGCGGACGTCCGCTTCGGGAACGCCCTCGCCGAGATGGACCCGCAGCTCGTAGGGGCTTTTCGCTTCGAGGTCGCTCACGAGGCGCCCGCGCCGTGGAACGTGCGGTTGATGACGTCCATCTGCTGCTCTTTCGACAGCCGCACGAAGTTGACGGCGTAGCCCGAGACCCGGATGGTCAGGTGCGGGTACTTCTCGGGGTGATCCATCGCGTCGAGCAGCGTCTCGCGGTTCAGGACGTTGACGTTCATGTGGAAGCCGGTCGATCCGAAGAAGGCGTCGAGCGCGCCGCGCAGGTTGGCGATGCGATCTTCGGGAACGCGGCCCAGCCCCTCGGGAAGGATCGACGCGGTCAGCGAGATGCCGTCGGCCGCGTCGCGGTAGGGGATCTTCGCGACCGACGAGGCGGAGGCCTGCAGCCCGTGGCTGTCGCGCCCGTGCATGGGATTGGCCCCGGGAGCGAACGGTTCCCCCTGCCGCCGGCCGTCGGGGGTGTTGCCGGTGTTCTTGCCGTAGACCACGTTCGAGGTGATGGTGAGCACCGATTGCGTGTGCAGGGCGTTGCGGTAGGTCGGGTACTTGCGCAGCATGGCCATGAAGGTGCTGACGACCCACGACGCCAGGTGATCCACCCGGTTGTCGTTGTTGCCGAACTGCGGAGACTTGCCCTCGACCTTGTAGTCCTTCACGAGGCCGGTCTCGTCCCGCACGACCGTCACCTTCGCGTGCCGGATGGCCGACAGGCTGTCGGCGACGACCGACAGCCCAGCGATGCCGAAGGCCATCGTCCGCAGCGGCGCGTAGTCGTGCAGCGCCATCTCCAGCCGCTCGTAGGCGTACTTGTCGTGCATGTAGTGGATGACGTTCATGGCGTTGACGTACACGCCGGCGAGCCACTCCATCATCCGCTCGAACTTCTCGATCACGTCCTCGAAGACCAGCGCATCCCCCTGCACCGGATCGAAACGGGGCGCGATCTGTTCCCCGCTCATCTCGTCGCGGCCGCCGTTGATGGCGTAGAGGAGGCACTTGGCGAGATTGGTGCGGGCGCCGAAGAACTGCATCTGCTTGCCCAAAAGCATCGGCGAGACGCAGCAGGCGATGGCGCCGTCGTCCCCCCAGGCGCGGCGCATCATCTCGTCGCTCTCGAACTGGATCGACGAGGTCTCGATGGCCACCTTCGCGGCGTAGCTGCGGAACCCGTCCGGCAGCTTCGGCGAGTACCAGATCGTCAGGTTCGGCTCGGGGGCCGGCCCCAGCGTGGACAGCGTGTTGAGGAAGCGGAAGGAGCTCTTCGTCACGAGCGCGCGCCCGTCGTCCCCCATGCCGCCGATCGACTCGGTCACCCAGGTCGGATCGCCGGCGAACAGCTCGTCGTATTCCGGGGTGCGCAGGAAGCGGACGATGCGCAGCTTGATGACGAAGTCGTCGAGGATCTCCTGCGCCTGCTCCTCGGTCAGCGTCTTCTCCGTCAGGTCCCGCTCGAAGTAGACGTCGAGAAAGGTGGAAGTCCGCCCGAGCGACATGGCGGCGCCGTTCTGCTCCTTCACCGCCGCGAGATACGCGAAGTAGAGCCACTGCACCGCCTCCCGGGCGCTTGTCGCCGGGCCGGAGATGTCGAAGCCGTAGGCTTTGGCCATCTCCTGCAATTCGCCGAGGGCGCGGATCTGCTCGCTCAGCTCCTCGCGGTCGCGGATGATGTCCTCGGTGGACATGCGCGCGTCGAGCCGGTTCTTCTCGTTCTGCTTGCGCTCGACGAGGCGCGCCACGCCGTAGAGCGGCACCCGCCGGTAGTCGCCGATGATGCGCCCGCGCCCGTAGGCGTCCGGCAGACCGGTGAGGATGTGCGAGGAGCGGCAGCGGCGGATGTCGGCGGTGTAGGCGTCGAACACGCCGTCGTTGTGCGTCTTCCGGTATTTCGTGAACGTCTCGACGACGTGCGGGTCGGCCTCGTAGCCGTAGGTCTTCAGCGCCCCCTGCACCATGCGGAAGCCGCCGTTGGGCATGATGGCGCGCTTGAGGGGTGCTTCGGTCTGCAGCCCGACGATGATCTCCCGCTCGCGCTCGATGTAGCCGGGCTGGTGCGCCAGAATACCGCTGGGGATCTGCGAGATGTCGAGGACCCCCTTCTTGCGCTCCTCGACGAACAGGACGTTCAGCTTCTCCCAGATTCCCTGCGTCCGCTTCGTCGCCCCGGCGAGGAACGCTTCATCCCCTTCGTACGGCCGGTAGTTCGCCTGGATGAAGTCGCGGACGTCGATCTCCCGCTTCCACAGGCCGTCGGCGAACCCGCGCCAGGCCTTCGTCGTGTCGATCGGCTTCTTGTCCTCTTTCACTTTCACCGTCTTCATCGCCCTCACCTTCTTCACAATCCCAGAAGCGCGGCGGTGTGCCGCGCGATCATCAGCTCTTCGTTGGTCGGCACCACCCACGCCGACACCCGGCTCTTCGCGGTCGAGATCCGCGGGCCGCCACGCTCGTTCGCCGCCGCGTCGATCTCGAGGCCGAGCCAGGCGCAGGCCTCGACGATGCGCCGGCGGATCTCCGCCGAGTTCTCGCCGATGCCGGCGGTGAAGACGAGACCGTCCAGCCCCTGGAGCGTCGCCGCCATCGCCGCGACGTGCTGCGCGGCCGAGGAGACGAAGTAGTCCACCGCGAGGCGCGCCTCGGGCGCGTCGTTCCCCACCAGGTCGCGCATGTCGTTGCTGATCCCGGAGATTCCGAGCAGTCCCGACTTCTTGTAGAGGAGTGTTTCGATCTCCTTCCCCGACATCCCCATCCCCTGCACCAGGTACAGGACCGCGCCGGGATCGAGGCTCCCGGGCCGCGTTCCCATGCACAGCCCGTCGAGCGCCGTGAACCCGAGCGTGGTACCCAGGCTCTTCCCGTTCTTCAGCGCGCAGAGGCTGGCGCCGCTGCCGAGGTGCGCGACGACGACCCGCTTCAGGGCGATCTCCGGCGCCACCTCGGGCAAGATTGAGGCGATGTACTCGTACGACAGGCCGTGGAAGCCGTAGCGCTGCATCCCGGCATCGCGGAACTCTTTCGGAAGCGGGACCAGCTCGGTGACCGCCGCGCGCCCACGGTGGAACGAGGTGTCGAAGCAGGCGACCTGGGGCACATCCGGGAGCTTTTCGAACACCGCCTCGATCGCCGCCAGGTTGTAGGGGACATGGAGCGGCGCCAGGGGAATGAGCTTCTTGAGCTCCGACAGGCATCGCGCGTCGACCTTGACCGGCGCCGTGTAGGTGGGACCGCCGTGCACGACGCGGTGCCCGACGCCCAGCACCTTGCCTCCTCCGAACTTCGAACGCAGCCAGGTGGCGACGGCGTCGAGCACCGGCCCGCCGTGCTTCAGCGACGCGTCGAGCTCCTGCCCGGCCAGCGGCTTGCCCTGCGCGTCCTTCACCGTGAGCTGCGGCTTGGTGCCGATTCCTTCGATCTGCCCGCGCGCCTCGAGTTCGAGGGCCCCCTGGCGAGGGTGCCCGAAGACGCGGAACTTCAGGCTCGAGGATCCGGCATTGAGAACGAGGAGATGATCGCCCACGGCGCCCCTCAGGCTTTCGGAGCGGGGGTGCCGCGCCGGGCGTGCGCCGCCAGCATGGCGACGGCGCACGAGGCGATGCGGGCCCGCACGCTGTCGGCCCGGCTGGTCAGGATGATCGGCACCTTCGCCCCGAGCACCAGCCCGGCGCTGTCGGCGTTCGCCAGGAAGGTGAGCTGCTTGGCGAGGATGTTGCCCGCCTCGAGGTCGGGGGCCAGCAGGATGTCGGGGTCCCCGGCGACCTCGGACGTGATCCCCTTGATCTTCGCCGCCTCGGCGCTGATGGCGTTGTCGAACGCCAGCGGCCCGTCCAGTATCGCGCCGGTGATCTGCCCGCGGTCGGCCATCTTGCACAGCGCCGCGGCGTCGAGGGTCGCCGGCATCTTCGACGTCACCGTCTCGACCGCGGCCAGGATGGCGACCTTGGGCTTGTCCCGTCCCAGCGACACGACGAGATCGATGGCGTTGCGCAGGATGTCCGCCTTGTCCTCGAGCGTCGGCGCGATGTTGATGGCGCCGTCGGTGACCACCAGGACCTTGTGGTAGGTCGGCACGTCCATCACGAAGACGTGGCTGATGCGGCGCGCCGTGCGCAGCCCTCCCTCGCGCGCCACCACCGCCCCCATCAGCTCGTCGGTGTGCAGGCTGCCCTTCATCAGGAGCTCCGCCTTCCCCTCGCGCACGAGGGACACCGCCTTCTCCGCCGACCCGTGGCTGTGCGGCGCATCGACGATCTCGTACGGCTTCAGGTCGAGCTTCGCCGCGGCGGCGACCGCGGCGATCTTCGCCGCCGGCCCGACCAGGATCGGCTTGATGAGCCCGAGCCGCGCCGCCTCGACGGCGCCGGACAGCGCCGACTCGTCGCACGGGTGCGCCACCGCCGTGGGGATCGGCTCGAGCCTGGCGCAGCGCTCCAAAAGGGCTTCGTATTTCCCGGTTCCGGTCCTGGCGCTCATCGAATGCTCCCGTTCACGTGGGACTGCGCACGGCCGCCGCGGTCGCGGGGAGGGCCCGCCCTGCCCGCCCGGTCTCCTTGAGCAGGAGAGTGAGGACGATCGCCCCGGCGATTCCGTAGAGAAGCGGCGTGAAGGCGGCGCGGTAGTGCTCCAGCGCCATGGTCGCGGCGCCCCCCGAGGCGCGCCGCAGCGCCGCGGCAAAGAGGGGGCCGAGCAGGGCGCTCAGCGTGAAGTTCACGAAATTGATGACACCCGTCGCCGTGCCTCCGAGGGACGGCGGGTTGGCCTCCTTCACGACGGTGTACGGGATCATCGCCGCGCCCGAGGCGACTCCCATGGCAAGGCCGACGACGTACGGCGGCAGCGCGTCCGCTCTGCCGTACAGGGCCCACGCCGTGCACGCGAACACCATCAGGGCGCCGCCGAGAATCACCGGCTTGCGCCGGCCGAGCCGGTCGGAGATGAACCCGAGCAGCGGACAGCCGACGATCCAGCCGAACGGAACCGCCGCCGATCGCAGCACCGCCTCGGCGTACTCGAGGCCGTGCCCCTCCTGCAGGTAGCGCACGCCCCAGACCATGTCGAAGATCGTCGTCGGAATGAAGAGCAGCCCCGCGATGAGCCCGCACAGGATCGACTGCGGGTTCCTGAAGACGAGGCCGAACGCCGCCGCCAGGCCCGGCTTCGAACCTCCCGCCGGGGCGGCCGGCTTCCCCTTCGGCAGGATGAGCATCAGCACCGCGCCGATGAGAAGCCCGGCGACGCCCATCCCGATCCAGAACGCGCGCCAGGTCACTCCCGAGGCGATGAGCGGCCCGACCGCGAACTGCCCCACCGATCCTCCCGCCATGCCGCACATCTGCGTCGCGCCGATGAGGGTCGCGGCTTTCCCGGGAGGGAAGGCGCGCGTGGCGACGTCGATCGCCCCGATCAGGGCGAAGACGCCCCCCGCCCCCTGGAGGAAGCGGCCGCAGCCCGCCGCGGCCGGATGGCCGGTCGCGAACAGCAGCGCTCCGATCCCGACCATCGCCGCCGCCGCCGGGACCACCCGCGCGGCCCCGAGCCGGTCCATGGCGGCGCCGGAGACCAGGCTGAACGGAGAGTAGCCGTAGTAGAAGAGCCCGACGAGGGACGCGACCGCGAGGGCGCTGATGCCGAGCCCTTCCGAGAGCTGCGGCAGCATGACGGCGGGGCAGGAGCGGGCGACGTACTGGTAGAAATAGAACATCGCCAGGACGAACCACGCCGCCATCGCGGCCCCGACGCCGGGCCTGCCGCCGCTCCCCACGACCTGCCGGTCCTAGCAGAGCGTGACGGAGACCGCCAGGCCGCCTTCGGAGGTCTCCTTGTACTTCGAGTTCATCTCCTTGGCGGTGAGCGCCATGGCGTTGACCGTCGTGTCGAAGTCGAGGCGCCGGTTCACGGGAATCTCGTTGCTCGCGATCATGAACCCGGTCCAGGACTTGATCGCGCCGAAGGCGCAGCGCTCGATGCACGGCACCTGCACGTAGCCCGCGACCGGGTCACAGGTCATGCCGAGATGGTGCTCGATCGCCGCCTCCGCCGCGTTGGCGACGACCTGGGGCGGGAAGTCGTGCGCCTGGGCGATGAGGGCGGCCCCCATGCCGGAGGCAACACCAATCTCCGCCTGGCAGCCGCCTTCCGCGCCCGACAAGGTCGCGTTGTGCTTGCACAGGTACCCGACCCCCGCGGCGGCGAGCATGCCGTTGCGCAGCTTCTCCGGGGGGAGCTTGCGTCCCCCTTCGCCGAGGCCGTACAGCACGGCCGGGATGACGCCGGCCGAGCCTCCGGTGGGGGCCGTCACGACGAGGTGGCCGCGGGCGTTTTCCTCCGAACCCGCGAGAGCGTACGCCGCGACGACGCCGAGCCCGCGCTGCTTCTCGTACTCATCGTCCATCGCCCGCTTGTAGACCTCCCCCGCCTTGGTCTTGAGCTTGATCGGCCCGGGAAGCGTCCCCTCCGGCATCGCGAGGCCCGACTTCACGATGTTGCTCATGGCCAGCATGATCTTGTCCACGAAGGCGTTGATCTCCGCCTCGCTCTTCCCGGAGACCGCCACCTCGTTGGCCATCACCACCTGCGCCACCGACAGGTTGTTCTTGGTGGCGTGATCCACCAGCTCCTTCATCGTGGCGTACGGGTATTTCGGCTGCCCCTTCTTCGGCGGCTGGTACCCCTTCCACTCGATGAAGCCGCCGCCGACCGAGTAGTACTCCTGCTCCAGGAGGACCTTGTTGGCCGGCCCCAGGAGCTTGCAGGTCATGGTGTTCGGGTGCGGGAAGGTGCCGTCCTTCTTGTCGTAGATGATGTCCTTGAGCGACATGTTCAGCGTCTTGTCGCCGAACTTCACCGGGAAGGTCTGATCCGGCTTGTCACGCAGGCTGTCGAGGAACTCGGGCTCGACCGTGGCCGGCTCCTTGCCGATGATCCCGGCGAGGCAGGCCCGCTCGGTGCCGTGCCCCAGACCGGTGGCGCTGAGGCTGCCGAACAGGTGCACCTTCAGGCCGGCCACCTGCGCGAGCGTCGCGGCCGGGAGCTTGGTGCAGCGCTGGTAGAAGTCGTAGGTGATGCGCATCGGGCCGATGGTGTGGCTGCTCGACGGGCCCGGACCGACCTTGTAGAACTCCTCGATGGTCGTCATGACCGGCCCCTTCGACTTCTTGACGACGTCGAGCGTCGGCGCCAGGGTGGTGGCGGTCTTGCCGGCCGGCTTGGCGGCGGGTTTCGCCGCGGCCGCCGTGGCCGCCTCGACTTCGGTGGTCGTCTTCCCCGTCAGGACCGCGGCGGCCCCGACGACGGCGGTGCGCAGGATGAACGCGCGGCGGTCGACCCCCTCGGGGACCTCCTCGAGCACTTCGGGCTCCACCGGAACGGGGTTCTCCACGGGTTTCTTCGGATCGTCCTGCATGTTCATCCTCCTCTTTCGTAACAGGTCTGTCCCGCCGCGATCGACTACTCGACGGCGACGAGCAGTGCGTTCGTGTAGGTGATCTCCACTTTGTCCCCCGGGTGGACGTTCTTCACCAGGCTCTTGTCCTCCACGCGGACGCTGACGCTGTGGCCGTCCTCGCCCATGAAGGTGATCGAGCTGTTCTTCGTGTCGACCGCCTTCACGGTGACGGACGCGGTGACCTGCTGGGTCATCGTGCCGCTCGGCTTCTCGGTCGCGCCGCGGACGATCGCCGGCTGGCCGTCGGAGTTCGCCTGGACGGGGTCACCCGGCTTGCGGATGCGCACCGCCACCGACTCGGTGTACTTGAAGGACACCTTGTCCCCGACCTTCAGCTCGTCGAACCGCTTGATCTCGGGCCCGGCGGTGAGCGTCTCGTAGTTGCCGTCCTTGTCCTTGAGCGTGACCGTGCGGGCGGCATGATCGATCGCCTCGATCGTGGTCTTGACGGTGACCGTGCCGGTCTCGATCTTCGGCTTCGCATCGGCCGCGAACAGGGGAGCGGCGGCGAGGAGCACGGCGGCGACGGTGAGCGAGGTCTTCTGCATGAGGCGATCCCTCCTGGGCATCGATGAGTTGTCTGAAACGGCCGAAGCATAGTCCCATTCCTCGAGGCGCGGCGAATCTCTTTTTTTGAGCTCGAGGAGGAGGGTGGCGGGGATGCCAGGATTCGCGCCGGTTTCCCGGCCCCTCCCGGCCGGATGGAGAGTCCCGCGTGCGCAGCGCCATCGACTCGCTCATCCAGACGCAGAGACCTCTCTCCAGTCACTCCTTCCCCGATTCGGGCTGGGTTGCCAGGGTCGAAGTGATTCGATCCCGGATCACCTGGAAAAAAGGATTGCTGCGGAGCCGTGCGAAGGCGCCGAGTGGGACGAGGAGGGCGCCGGACTCGCCGCGGGCCTCGAAGGCGCCGAGCTGGAAGCGCGGCTCGGCGGGCGCCGGGGCGATTCCGTAAACCGGATCGTCGGGGGGGATGGGCAGGGCGACATGGCCGAGGGAGAAGACGCCCTTGGGCCACTCGAACGGCAAGTCCTCGTGACGTTCGCCGCCGGCCGCCGCGTCGGCCGGGCTCGGGGGGGCGCCCGCCTCGCGCTCGAACAGGGCGACGGCGTTCGAGCCGTCGGGGCGATTGCCGACGATCGTCACGCGGAACGGCAGCGACGGAACGGCGCGCAGATTCTGCAGCGTCTGGGTCGGGCCCGGAGCGATGAGCCCTTCCATCTCGCTGCGGCGGTTGATGTCGAAGACGACCAGCTCGTTTCCCGGGCCGGGGAGTCTCGAGAGCAGGCCGTGCACCACCTCCGCGGCGGTCACGGTCGAGTCGACCAGCGACTGGAACACGGTGACGCGCGGCATCCGGTCGAGGCGTTTCTTCTCCCCCGCCTCCACGAGCTCCGCGTTCAGGACGTGCGTCAGCGCGTAGATCTGGTTGCCGGCGTTCACCGGGAACGAGTTGTACTTGTACGGGTCGTATTCCGGCAGGACGTCGATCCACTGCGACTTCTCGAAGGCCGGCAGGAACGACAGCCCCGAGACGATGTTGGTCAGCACCGCGAACGGCGAGATGCCGATGGCCGGCGACACCAGGAAGAGCCGCTCGGGGCGCGGCAGCGAGTCGTCCGCCGCCGCCCGCACGGCATAGAGCGAGAGCAGGGCGGAGCCGGTCGAGTGCCCGGCGGCGAAAAACGGGTGCCCCGCGCCGGCGCGCGAGGCGGTGTAGCGCGCCGCGAGCGCGACCGCGGCATACCAGTCCTGCCAGGTGACGTCCCGCAGCGCCCCGGGGATCGTGCCGTGTCCCGGAAGGCGCAGCACCACGACGTCGAATCCCTGGGCGAAGAAGACCTGGGCGATGCCGCGCATGCTGTAGGGCGAATCCGACAGCCCGTGCACCAGCAGCACCGCCCCGCGGGGCGTCGTCGCGGGGGTCAGCTCGTAGGAATGGTTGTGCTCGGTGTCGAGCGCGAGGCGCTCGGGGACGCTGCCTGGATGGTAGCGGCTCAACAGGAACGGGTCGGCCGCCTTCGGATCGTCCAGCACCTTTTTCCGCAGCTCGGCGAACAGCCGATCCTCGAGCTTGCGGTACTCCTCGAACGTCTTGGGCGCTCCATGGGCACCCTGGGCGCCGGCGCGGAATTCCTCGTCGAGACGCACCTTGTGCCAGGCGTGCAGGTCGGAGAGCCGGACGCGCGCCTGGATCGCGAACAGGAGAACGATGCCGCCGAGGGCCGACAACGCCAGCGCGGCGACGGCCAGGAAGGTTTTTCCCAGCCGTCGCCGCCAGCGGCCCGGTGGAGCAGGGGTGGGGCCCATGCGCGCATCATGTCATGCGAACCACGTCCGGCGGGCGCGCGCCGCCGGCCGTCTTACTTGTGCGAAGGCTTGACGCTCAGGAGCAGAGCGTTCGTGTAGGTGATCTCGACGCGGTCCCCTGCCTTGACGTTGTCCAGGAGATCCTGGTCGTCGACCTTCACGGTCATCGTCCGGCCGTCGTCGGTCTCGAACGAGATCGATCTCTCGCTCGGATCGACGTCCTTGACGGTGACGAGGGACGTGACCTGCTGCGTCAGGGAGCCGGTGTTGGTGCCGGAAGGGCTGGCCGCGCCGCTTCCCGCTCCGCCGCCCGGAGCCCCGGGCTCCTTGGTCGGCGTGCCGGGGGTCGGCGCGCCGGAGGGGGTGTCCATCCCCGACGGCGTCTGAGGCGCACTCGAGGGAGTGTCGGATTCGTCCTCCGGGTATCCGGACGCCGGCCGCGGGGCCATGGTGTCGGCTTCGTCCGCCGGCCGGATCTGGAGAGCCCGGCCCTCGACGTACTTGAACGTGGCCCGCTCCCCGACCTTCAGGGAGTCGAAGGCCCCGATGTCGGAGCCGGCCTGGACCGTCACCAGATCACCGTCCTGATCCTTGAAGGTGACGGTGCGGGTCGCGGGATCGATGGCCTCGACAGTGCTCTTGACCGTGACGGCGTCACCGGACTTTTTCGTCTCCGTCGACTTGTGATCGGGGTGCCCGCTGTCGGCGGCCAGGAGCGGCAGCGCGACGAGGCAGGCGGACAGGAACAGAACCGTTTTCTTCATGATCTCTCCTTCTCTCTCCTTGAATGTTTCGGTGCGACGCGCGCGGCGCCTGTGGTCAGTCTTCAGGCTCGCAGCTGACGAGCACCGCGTTGGTGTAAGTCATCTCGATCTGGTCGCCGGCGTGCAGGTTCTTCACCAGGTCCCGATCGTCCACGTGAGTGCTCACGGTGTGGCCGTCCTCGGTTTCGAAGGTGATCCAGTGTCCTTTCGGATCCACGTCCTTGACCGTGACGACCGACGTGACCTGCTCGCCCACCAGGGAGACGGGTTCATCGCCGGAGGGACCGTACTCCGTCGGGCTGCCCGCCGCCGCGGCGGACTCATCGCCGCCCGGAGCGCTGCCGGACGGACTGTCGTAGGGGGCGCCGCTGGGGTCGCCGCCGGAAGGATTGGTGACATGTGTTCCGGCCTGGCCCGCCGGGTGGGTCTGGAGGACCACCCCTTCGGTGTAACGGAAAGTCACCTTGTCCCCGACCTTCAGGTCGTCGAAGCCCTGCACGTCGGGTCCGGCCTGGACCGTGACCAGGTGGCCGTCCCGATCCTTGAGCGTGACGGTGCGGGCGGTGTGGTCGATCGCCTCGACGGTGGTCTTGACCTTGACGGTGTCGGACTTCGAGACCGAGGGCCGGTCCTCCGCGGCATAAAGAGGCGCCGCCAGGAGGGCGGCGCCGAGAACGAACGCGGCTTTCTTCAGCATGGACTTCATCACGAAACCTCCTCCGCACTCCCGGACCCAAGCAGGGTAAAAGCCGCTCCCGTCCGACTCCATACCCCGGACCACGCAAGCCCGGGACAGAATCCTCGCTATAATCCCGTCCGCTCGAGGATCCGGGGTCAATCGATGCGATGGCGTGAAGCCGCTGGCGGCCTCCTGGCCGCGTTCGTCCTGCTCTCTCCCTCCGCCTGCAAGGAAGAGGCGGCGCCCGAGGCGAAGCCGCTCGAGGTGCCGGTCGTCAAGGTGATCCAGCGCGACACCCCGATCACCGCCGAGCGGGTGGGGCAGATCTACGGCGCCCAGGACATCGAGATCCGGGCGCGCGTCCCCGGCTTCCTGCAGGGGATGCATTTCAAGGAGGGGTCGAACGTCCACAAGGGCGACCTCCTCTACACCATCGACCCGAGCGAGCAGCAGGCGCAGGTGGCGCACGCCGAGGCCGATCTGGCCTCCGCGAAGACGCGCCACGTCAAGGCCGTCGCGGACGTGAACCGCTACCGGCCGCTCGCCGAGATGAAGGCGGTCTCGCAGGCCGACCTCGACTCGGCGGTGGCCGAGGAGGGCGCGTCGCGCGGCCAGGTCGACGCGGCCGAGGCGAGCCTGCGCCTCTCGAAGATCAGCCTCGGCTACACGCGCATCTCGTCGCCCATCGACGGCCTCATCGGCATGACGCAGGCGAAGGTCGGCGACTACGTCGGCCAGTATCCCAACCCGATCGTGCTCAACACCGTCTCGAACGTGGCGTCGGTGCAGGCGCGCTTCGCCATCACCGAGCGCGACTACCTCGACCTGATGCGCAAGTTCGGACCGCCGCACGAAGGCAGCGAGCCGCGCATGCACCACGACAACATCGAGCTGCTTTTGGCGGACGGTTCGGTCTACCCGCACAAGGGATCGCTCGACTTCGCCAACCGCCAGATCGATCCCTCGACCGGGACGCTGCAGCTGCAGGCGACCTTCCCCAACCCCGACGCCATCCTGCGCCCCGGCCAGTACGCGCGCGTGCGCATCATCATCGACACCCGCAAGGGAGCCCTGCTGGTGCCGCAGCGCGCCGTGCAGGAGCTGCAGGGACAGCAGATGGTGACCATCGTCGGCCCGGACGGCGCGGCGGCGACGAAGACCATCCAGACGGGGCCGCGCATCGGGGCCCTGGTGGTGGTGGACTCGGGGCTGCAGCCGGAGGATCGGATCGTCCTTGCCGGAGCGCAGAAGATCCGGCCGGGCGTGAAGGTGATTCCGAAGGAAGTCTCCGCGGAGGAGGCCGCCCCCGAGTCCGCGCCCGGCCAGCCCGCCGCGGCGCCGAAGGCGCCCGCCCCGGCACCACCCGCGTCCCACTGAGCGATGGCGAAATTCTTCGTCAACCGCCCCATCGTGGCGATGGTCCTCTCCATCGTCACCGTCCTGCTCGGCCTCGTCGCGCTGACCCGCGTGCCGGTGGCGCAGTACCCGGACATCGTCCCGCCGATGATCCAGATCACCACCACCTACGTCGGCGCCTCGGCCGTGGACGTCGAGCAGTCGGTGGCGACCCCCATCGAGCAGCAGGTCAACGGCGTCGACAACTCGATCTACCTCAAGTCGATCAACGCCAACGACGGCACGCTGACCATGCGCGTGTCGTTCGAGGTCGGCACCGACCTCGACATCGCCAACGTCCTGACGCAGAACCGGCTGTCGCAGGCCACCGCGTCGCTGCCGACCTCGGTCAAGAACTACGGCGTGACCGTCAAGAAGTCGCTCGCCTTCCCGCTGATGCTGGTGGCGCTGAAGTCGCCGAACGGCACCTACGACAGCGCCTTCCTCAGCAACTACGCCGCCATCAACATCAACGACGCGCTCGCCCGCATCCGCGGCGTCGGGCAGGTGAACCTGTTCGGCGGCAGCGACTATGCCATGCGCATCTGGCTCAACCCGGACCGCCTCGCGTCGCTCGGGCTGACCGTCCCCGACATCGTCAAGGCGGTGCAGCAGCAGAACGTCGTGACGCCGGCCGGGCAGCTCGGCGGCCAGCCGGCGCCGCCGGGCACCGACTTCACCTACATCGTCAAGACGCAGGGGCGGCTGATGACCGCCGAGGAGTTCGGCTCCATCGTGCTGCGCACTAACCCGGACGGCTCGCAGGTGCGTCTCGGCGACGTGGCGCGCACGGAGCTGGGCTCGCTCCTCTACACGGCGCGCGGGCGCTTGAACGGCAACCCGAGCGCCGTCATCGCCATCTACCAGGCGCCCGGGTCCAACGCCCTGCAGGTCTCGGACGCCATCAAGAAGACGGTGGCCGAGGCGGCGTCGCGCTTCCCCTCCGACCTCGACTACGAGTTCTCCCTCGACACGACGCTGCCGGTGCGCGAGGGGATCAACGAGATCCTGCACACGCTGCTCGAGGCGGTCGTGCTGGTGCTGATCGTCGTCTTCATCTTCCTGCAGAACTGGCGCGCCACGCTCATCCCGCTGCTGACCGTGCCGGTGTCGCTGGTCGGCACGCTGATGGCGTTCCCCATGCTCGGGTTCTCGGTGAACGTGCTGTCGCTGCTCGGCCTGGTGCTCGCCATCGGCATCGTCGTGGACGACGCCATCGTCGTGGTCGAGGCCGTCATGCACCACATCGAGCACGGCCTGACGCCGAAAGACGCCACCCTCAAGGCGATGGAGGAGGTCTCGGGGCCGGTCGTGGCCATCGCGCTCATCCTGAGCGCCGTCTTCGTGCCGGTCGCCTTCATCAGCGGCATCACCGGGCGGCTGTACCAGCAGTTCGCCATCACCATCGCCATCTCGGTGCTGCTGTCGGCCTTCAACGCGTTGACGCTGAGCCCGGCGCTCAGCGCCATGCTGCTGAAGCCGAAGGGCGAGTCGAAGTCGTTCCTCGATCCGTTCTACAAGTGGTTCAACCGGGTCTTCGACCGGTTCACCAGCGGCTACGTCGGCCTCACCGGCTTCATGGTCAAGCGGATGGTGCGGAGCCTCATCGTGGTCGCCATCCTCATCGTGGCCACGGTGATGCTGGCGCGGCGCATCCCCGGCGGCTTCGTCCCCGAGGAGGACGAAGGCTACGTGATGGTGAACGTCCAGCTCCCCGACGCCGCGTCGCTCGATCGATCCGACGCCGTCTGCAAGAGGGTGGAAGCGATCCTCGGCAAGACCGAGGGGATCGCCTCGTACACCACCGTCACCGGCTACAGCATGCTGACCTCCGCGTACGCCTCGAACAACGCCTTCTTCTTCGTGTCGCTGAAGCCCTGGCACGAGCGGCACGGCGCGGCCCACACCTCGCGCGGCATCATGGCGGAGCTGAACCACGAGTTCGCGCTGACGATTCCCGAGGCGACGGTGTTCGCCTTCGGGCCGCCGGCGATTCCCGGCCTCGGCACCGGGTCGGGGTTCACCTTCGTCCTGCAGGATCGCTCGGGCCAGGCGCCGCAGTACCTCGCCGACGAGGCGCAGAAGTTCGTCGCGGCGGCGTCGAAGCGCCCGGAGATCGGCCGCATCATCACGACGTATCGCGCCAGCGTCCCCCAGGTCTACGCCGAGGTCGACAGGGACAAGGTGCTCAAGCAGGGCGTGACCATCGACGACGTCAACACCACGATGGGGGCGTTCCTCGGCGGCTCGTACGTCAACGACTTCAACCGCTTCGGCCGCGTCTACAAGGTCTTCGTGCAGGCCGAGCCGGAGTACCGCGTGCGCCGGGAGGACCTGAGCCTCTTCCACGTGCGCAACAGCAAGAACGAGATGGTCCCCCTGTCGTCGTTCGTCTCGACCGCGAACGCCGCGGGCCCCGAGTACACCAACCGCTTCAACCTGTTCCGCTCCGCCGACCTGACCGGCATCCCGGCGCCGGGCTACTCGTCGGCGCAGGCGCTCGGCGCGCTGGAGCAGGTGGCGGCCGAGACCCTCGACGCGGGCGCCGGCTACGACTGGGCCGACATGTCGTACCAGGAGAAGAAGGCGGCCGGGTCGAGCGCGGTGGTGTTCGCGTTCGCCATCCTGCTGGTCTTCCTGATCCTCGCGGCGCAGTACGAGTCGTGGTCGCTGCCGTTCTCGGTGCTCCTCGGGACGCCCTTCGCCGCGTTCGGCGCCTTCCTCGGGCTGTGGCTGATGCGCTTTCTGAGCGAGTCGTACGTCAACAACGTCTTCGCGCAGATCGGCCTCGTCATGCTCATCGGCCTCGCGGCGAAGAACGCCATCCTCATCGTCGAGTTCGCGCGCGCCAAGCTGCACGAAGGCATGCCGATCGTCGAAGCGGCGCTCGAAGGCGCGAAGCTCCGGTTCCGGCCCATCCTGATGACGGCGTTCGCGTTCATCCTCGGCGTCGTGCCGCTGGTGCGCGCCTCCGGCGCCGGCGCCGAGGGGCGCAAGGTCATGGGGATGGCGGTGTTCGCCGGCATGCTCGTCGCGACCATCGTCGGCGTCGTGCTGATCCCGGTCCTGTTCACCTTCGTCGAGAAGATCACCGGTGGCGGCAGGCACAAGCCGGCGCCCCCCGGCGGCGAAACCAAGCCGGCGGCGGCGCACTGACATGACTCGCCTCGCGCGCGTCTTCCTCGCGGCGCTGCTGCTGCCGGTGGCGCTCGCCTCCTGCCGGCTCGGCCCCGACTACCAGCAGCCGGAGATGACCCTGCCGCAGATGTGGCGGCAGCAGGCTCCCCCCGGCCAGACCGCCTCCGACACCGCCTGGTGGGATCTCTTCCAGGACGACACGCTGCGCGAGCTGGTCACGATCGCGCTCAACGAGAACAAGGACCTGGGCATCGCCGCGGCCCGTGTCGACGAGGCGCGCGCCCGCTACGGCTTCACCCACGCCGATCAGTTCCCGGTGGTGAACCTGGCGATCGACGCGACCCGCTTCCGCACCAGCGAGCAGGTCGCCGACACCGCCGGTGGCGGCGACACGCACAACTTCTTCAGCGGCCGCGTCGAGGCGTTCTACGAAGTCGATCTCTGGGGCAAGTACCGCCGCGCCACCGAGGCGGCGCGCGCCGAGCTCCTCGGCAGCGAGATGGCGCGCCAGACGGTGGTGCTGTCGCTCGTCTCCGACGTCGCCACCGCCTACGTCGACCTGCTCGATCTCGACAACCGCCTGGCCATCGCCCGCACCACGCTCCAGGCGCGCACCGAGTACCTGCGCATCATCACCGCCCGCTTCGACAAGGGGATCGTCTCGGCCCTCGACGTGCGCCAGGCGGAGATCCAGCAGTCGATCGCCGCCGCCGCCATCCCGCAGTTCGAGCGGCAGCTCGCCGAGACGGAGGATCGCATCCGCATCCTGCTCGGGCGCTTCCCCGGAGACGTGCCGCGCGGCCGGCCGCTCTACGACGCGATCCTGCCTCCGGACGTCCCGGCGGGCATCACCTCGGACCTTCTGGTCCGCCGTCCGGACGTGCAGTCGGCGGAGGCTCAGCTCGTCGCCGCCAACGCCCGCATCGGGGTCGCCGAGGCGCAGCGCTTCCCGCTCATCGCCCTGACCGCTTCGGCCGGCGCCGCCAGCAGCGATCTCTCCGACATCACGAAAGGGGGCGCCGGCACCTGGAGCATCGCCGGGGCCCTGCTCCAGCCGCTCTTCAACTTCGGCAAGAACAAGCGCCGCGTCGAGATCGCCCGCGCCCAGACGCAGCAGGCGCTCTTCTTCTACGAGGGGTCGGTGCAGCAGGCGTTCCGCGAGGTCGAGGACGCCCTGGCGGCGGTGCGCACCTCGAAGGATTCAGTAGCCGCCTACGAGCAGCAAGTGAAAGCGGCCCGGTCGGCGCTCACCCTCTCGACGGCGCGCTACGACCAGGGGGTGACGTCCTACCTCGAGGTCCTCATCCAGCAGACGCAGGCCTTCGACGCCGAGCTGGCCGCCTCGGTGTCCCGCCGCGATCAGCTCGCGTCGGTGATCCGCCTCTACACGGCGCTCGGCGGCGGCTGGGGACTGGAAGCAACCGTGCCTCCGTCCGAAGCGGCCCCGGCCGCCACCGCCGCTCCGCACTGAAAGCGCGCCCCGACGCGCGCGCAGTGTCATCGGGTTATCATCCGCCCCGCTCCAGGGGGAGGACATGAGCGGTCGTCGGGCGACGCTTTGGTCGAGCGGTCTGTGGGTCACCCTCCTGGTGCTCGGCGCCTCCCCGGCGTTCGCCCAGACGCCGCCGGCGACCCAGCCCCCGGTGGAGGAGAAGACCAGCCCCTGGTCGAACTCGACCGAGCTGAGCCTCGTCTGGACCGCCGGGAACTCCGACGTCCAGACGCTCGGCTTCAAGGACACGCTCGAGTACAAGCAGGCGCACGGACGCACCCGGGTCCGCCTCGACACCCTGCGCTCCGACACCAGCGACGACCCGTATCTTCTCGTCGAGCCCGGGCTCACCTTCCTCCCCGGGGAGACCCTGGCAGACCCCCCGACGCACGAGGTGCGCCCGGGGGCCGAGCCGGACGTCGCCCGCTACTTCGCGGAGGGAAAGTACGAAGGGAACCTCTCGAAGGAGGCGCGCTGGTACCGCGGCGCCACGGGGGCCACCTGGAACGCGGGCGCGTCGTGGGACCGCAACGAGGACGCCGGGATCCTCAGCCGCACCATCGTGTTCGGCGGCCTGGGGCACACCTGGCGCGATCGGGACGATCTCAAGTTCCGCACCACGTACGGCTTCTCCTGGACCAACCGCATCGAGGACGTCGACGATCCGGAGAAGGACCAGAAGTTCGTCGGCTTGCGGCTCACCTCCGACTTCACCGACAAGTGGGGGGCGAACACGACCTACGACAACGACTTCACCTACAACGTCAGCTTCAAGGACCTGTCCGACTGGAACGCCGATCTCATCCAGGGCGTCTCGGTGATGATGTCGAAGCACCTGGCTCTGAAGATCAGCCTGCAGCTCACCTACGCCAACGAGCCGGCCCTCGATGAGGTGGACATCATCGTGCGCGGGCAGCTGGTGGACCCGGACGGCATCCCCGGCAGCGGCGACGAGTTCTTCGAAACGGTGGCGTCGGGCGGCAACGAGATCACCATCGGCGAAGGGGTCCTGCGCCGCGAGAAGCTCGACTCGACCTTCCGGACCTCGCTGTCGATTACGTTCTAGCGCTCGGCCTGCAGGTGGGCCTCGACGAACCACAGGTCCTTGTCGACGGCGCGCGAGATCTCGGTGAAGATGTCCGCGGTCCCCTTGTCCCCCATCTCGTCCGAGCGGTCGATCCCCTGGCGCACGACCGAGCCGAAGTACGCGAGGCTGCGCGACAGCGCCTCGACGTGCTCGCGGCCGGAGGCGATCTGCAGCGGGTACTCGGGCAGCTGGGACTGCTTCGCCACGACGCGCGCCGTCGCCTCGACGGTGCCGCCGAGCTGGATGATCCGCTCCGCCAGCAGGTCGGCGTAATCGCCGGCGTGCTCGTACACCTGGTCGAACAGCTGGTGCAGCGCGATGAACGCCGGCCCCTTGACGTTCCAGTGGGCCTGCTTGGCGTGCGTCACCAGGTCCACGGCGTCCGACAGGCGCTCCTGCAGGAGCCCCGCCACCTGGACGCGGACCTTCTCCGAAATGTCGTTCTTCGTCTTGTGCATCGGCATCTCCTCCGGATGGCGACGACAGTAGCCCCGCGCCGGGGCGAGGTCAAGTCCGCGGGCGGCGCAGGGCGCTCCAGGTCCACAGGGCGCCGGCGCCGTCGAGGCCGGCCATCAGCAGGACGAAGCGGGGCGCCGCGCCTGAGACGACCAGCGCCGTGAAGACGACGGCGCCGAGAGCGCGCCCCCCGATGGTCGCGCGGAAAAACGGCGTCACCTCGGCGCGCGCGGCGCTGACGTAGTAGAAGCCGAGGACGAACGACACGACGCCGAGGATCCGCAGCCACGGCTCCTGCGTCGGCGGCTGGCCGAAGATCGCCAGCATGCCGCCGGGCGAGACGAACAGCCCCGCGCCGAGAAGCGCCAGGTAGGCGCCGAAGGCGAGCACGCTGCCCGCGGCGCGGCTCACGTCAGCGACGCCGTCCGCCGCGGCGCGGCCGGTACTTTGCGCCGCGGCCGGCGGCACGGCCATGGCGCCGGCGCCGCGCCACGGAAGCGCGCGGCGCGGCCGCCCGGCGCCGTTTCGGCCTGGTGCCGGTCGCTTTCTGCGGCGGCGCCGGCTCGATCAGCGCCGCGACCGCTCCGGCCGGATCGCGGATGACGGCATAGCGTCCCGCCGAGCCCATCCCCCTGGGGCCGACGAGGACCGACCCGCCGCGCGCGTGGCACTTCGCGACGCTGCGGTCGAGATCGGCGACCGTGACGTAGATCAGCCACTGCGCCGGCAGACCTGCGTTCGTTCCGCGCGCGTGGCAGATGCCGGCGATCGGATCCCCGCCGCCGGGCGGGTGCATGGTGAAGTCGGCGTAGCCGCCCATCTCGACGTCGCCCGCGGTCCAGCCGACGACCTCGCGGTAGAAGTCGCGCACCTCCTGCGCCGCCTCCACCGTCAGGTCGATCCAGGCGATGGCGCCGATCCTCGGCCGGTGCTTGTCGCTCATCAGCCGTTCCGGCGCGAGGTGGCGAAGCGCGGCAGGGAATCCCGAAGCTCGGCCCACGGCAGCATGCGCGAGGCGAAGACATGGTCGTCCGGCGTGATGCTGGACGGATCGTCGAGGCTGCACGTGGTCACGTCGATCTCCCCCGCGTCGTCATGGTTCTCGAAGGTGAGCGGTGTCCCGCAGGTGGAGCAGAAGGTCCGGGTCACCCCCGGACGCGACGCGAACGAGGCGGCCTGCCCGCGCGTCCAGGCGAACGCTCCCGCGGGAAACGTGGACCAGGTCACGAACGCGGCGGCGCTCGTCTTCCGGCAGTGCAGGCAGTGGCAGTGGGTCGAGTTCTTCGGCTCGCCGGTGACCGTGTAGCGCACCGCGCCGCAGAAGCATCCTCCTTCGCGTGTCATGGCGATGGCTCCTTCCGCGCCGCCGCCCGACCACCTCGCGGGGACCGGCGCGGCCGGCATTATCCGCCGGATCGAAGGCGGCCGAGGATCGTCACGTACGAGGCGGGAAGCTCCGAGCCGATGTGCACCGGTTTCCCTGCAGGGGTCCGCACCGCGAGCGACCGCGCGTGCAGCATCAGGCGCTCCGCGTCCACCCGGGTCGATCCTTCCCCGGGAGGCTCGCCGTAGCGGCGATCTCCGGCGACGGGATGCCCGAGGCTGTACAGGTGCACGCGGATCTGGTGACGCCGCCCCGTCACCGGGTGCGCCAAAAGCTCGGTGCACCCTCCGGCGAAGCCGGTGACGCGGTAGTGGGTCAGGCAGGGCTTGCCGCGCCGGCGATCCACCCCCATCCGCCCGGAGCCGAACGGGCGGATGGCCGCGGTGATCTTCCCGTCCGTCGCCGCCATCCGACCCTCGGCCACGGCGGCGTAGGTCTTGCGGGCGCGCCGGTGCTCGAACTCGCCGTTGAGGTGGCGATGCGCCGCGGCGTTCTTCGCGAACAGCAGCACGCCGCTGGTGTCGCGGTCGAGCCGGTGCACGACGTAGAGGCGCGTGCCCGCCTGCGCCGTCGCCACCTCGAGCGCGCACGGGCCGCGCGCGATCCTCTCCGGGATGACCGGCAGCCCCTCCGGCTTGTCCACGGCGTAGAGGTCGTCGTCCTCGTACAGGACCGGCAGCCGGTCCGTCATCCGCGGGCGTGCCAGTCGAGCGCCTCTTCGAGGCGGTCGTTCCCCCAGAAGATCTCGCCCAGGGCGACGAAGGTGGGCGCGCCGAAGATGCCGAGCGACCAGGCGCGCTCCGTCTCCGCACGCAGCAGGTCCTTGGTCGCCTGGTCGGTGGCGCGGTCGAGCAGCGCGCTCGCCGTCGCGTCGTCCGCCGCCGCCCCGGAGCGGCGCAGCAGTTCGAGCATCCGCTCGCGGTCTTCGATGTCCTGATCCTCGGAAAAGTTGGCCCGGAAGACGGCGCGCGCGAACGGCGGCAGCCACGCCTGGCCGTGGCCGAGACAGGCGACGCGGGCCGGCAGGATCGAGCGGCGCGGGAAGACCGAGGGCTTGCGGAACGGCACGCCGTCGCGCGCGCACTGGCGCTCCAGGTCGCGCCACATGTAGCGCCCGCGCGCCGGGTTCAGGTTGTAGGGGCTGTCGTTCCAGCCCTGGCGCTGGAACAGCGGCCCGAGCAGGAACGGCCGCCAGTCGATCGCGATGCCGCGGGCCGCCGCGACGCTCTCGATGCGCTGCGACGCGAGGTACGAGTAGGTGCTGGCGAAGTCGAACCAGAACTCCATCAGAAGACGGGATCGCAGCCTTCGACCAGGATCATCTCGGTGTGGGCGCACGCCTGCCGCAGCTTCTTCGGCTCGGCGTACATCTGCGACGACCACCAGGCCTTCGCCTGCTCGTACGACGGGAACTCGAGCAGCACCACCCGCTTCGGCTCCCACGATTTCCCCTCGAGCTTCTCGGTGCGCCCGCCGCGCGCGACGTAGCGACCGCCGTGCTCCTTGATGGAGATCGGCGCAAGCTTGACGTACTCGGGATAGCGGTCCTTGTCGTGCACGTCCACGTTGACGATGACGTACGCCTTCATGCCTCCTCCTTGCCGGTGGACGCGGTCCCCGGCCGCA
>Ga0134121_10000069_pt1 | contig 112252 bp, 71 predicted proteins | sample KB301_FD_96463 | JGI IMG/M metagenome (GOLD analysis project Ga0134121, IMG submission 96463) | Terrestrial soil microbial communities without Nitrogen fertilizer from Kellogg Biological Station, Michigan, USA - KB3-0-1 | ecosystem: Environmental > Terrestrial > Soil > Unclassified ...
AGGTTTGGCACCTCGATGTCGGTTCGTCACATCCTGGGGCTGGAGAAGGTCCCAAGGGTTCGGCTGTTCGCCGATTAAAGTGGCACGTGAACTGGGTTCAGAACGTCGCAAGACAGTTCGGTCTCTATCTGTGATGGGCGTTGGAAATTTGAGGAGAGATGACCCTAGTACGAGAGGACCGGGTTGTACGAATCTCTGGTGTACCTGTTGTGTTGCCAAATGCAGCGCAGGGTAGCCACATTCGGACGTGATAAGCGCTGAAAGCATCTAAGCGCGAAACACTCTCCAAGATGAGATTTCTCAGGGCCGTAGCAGACTACTACGTTGATAGGTGGCAGGTGTAAAGGTGGTAACATCAAAGCCGAGCCATACTAATTGCCCAATCGCTTTCTACTTTTTTACAGTTTCTTGCATGTTTGTATTTCCGTTTTTCTTTGTGTCACGATATTTTAGAGTTATGAGTATCGAGCTATGAGCACTGAGGTTTTTCCTCATAACTCATTGCGCAAATCTCATAGCTAAAGAGCAAACGGTGACTGTAGCGTGCGGGTCCACCTCTTCCCATTCCGAACAGAGAAGTTAAGCTGCACAGCGCGGATGGTACTGCACCACAATGCGGGAGAGTACGTCGTTGCCGATTTCATTTAAACCCTGATCTCGAAAGAGGTTGGGGTTTTTTTGTTTATAAAAATCACCACACAACTTTCCAATTCTTCTGCTACCTTTCACAGAACAAACTCAGGCAGCTAAATGCACCGCTTCGGAGAAATGCCCTTCGTGCGAATTGTAATTCCGTTTTGTGCAGGCATACTTATTTATGCGCTGTTTAGTTTTCATTTCCCCCTCGTAGTTCTATTTATACTTATTGCATCATACGTCCTGCTGCAAGTATTTCTCAAAAGAAAAACAGAACTTCTTTTTCGCTTTCAATTACTGCTCGGAAGTTTATTGATCACAATTCTTTGCGTCAGCGGAAATCAATTAGCATTCTTTCATGACGACCTCCATGATAAATATCATTACCTGAATCAAAAGTATTTTGATTATGCCCGGGTAAAGTTGTGCGAACCACTAATTGAAAAAGAAAACAGCTACAAGGCACTTTGTGATATTGAAAATGTAATTGTTGGCGATTCCAGTCATGCAGCTTGCGGGAACGTGATTTTGTATTTCTCATCAGAAGACAGCGCTCCTTCTCTCAGGTATGGTGATGTGCTGCTGGTGAAAAATAATTTTCGGGAAGTAGCAGAGCCAAAGAACCCTGATGAATTCAACTACAAAGCATACTTAGCAACACAGGAAATTTATTCTACTGCTTATTTGAAACCCGGTGAATGGAAGCAATTGCCGGAAAGGCATGCGAATCCATTGTTTCAATTTTCATTTTGGCTCAGAGATAGGTCAAGAGAAGCGTTTCACAAATACATTCATGCAGAGCGTGAAGTATCGGTGATGGAGGCATTGGTGGTGGGTTATCGTGATGAAATGTCTTTCGATGTTCAGCAAGCCTATGCAAGCACAGGTGTAATCCATGTGCTTGCAGTTTCCGGATTGCATGTGGGAATTTTATTTGCCTTGCTTGACTTGATGTTACGCTTCATGAACAAAAGGAAGCAAACAAGAAACATCAAATCCATTTTCATTGTGGCTGTGATATGGCTCTTTGCTATGGTAAGTGGCTTAAGCGGTTCTGTGATTCGTGCAGCCGTGATGTTTACCTTCCTAACCATTGGAAAAAATTCCAAACGGTACACAAATACATTCAACATCCTTGCTGCATCAGCCTTAGTGATACTGCTTTGGAATCCGATGTTTATCATGGACGTGGGATTTCAACTTTCTTATGCTGCAATTATCGGCATCGGAATTTTATTTCCTTATATGAATTATTGGGTGAAGCGTGAAACGAAGGTTGGAGATTTTATCTGGCGAACCACTGCGATGTCTCTTTCTGCACAGATAGGAACACTGCCGCTCACTATATTTTATTTCCACCAGTTCCCCATTTTTTTTCTTCTCGCTAATCTCATCATTATCCCCTTGTCAAGTGTGATTCTGATTGGAGGAATAGCGCTGGCTGTATTTCAATGGATTCATCCGCTTGCTGCCTTCATAGGATTACTTCTTGAGCGCCTTGAATGGCTCATGAATGAGATCATTGTTCAACTCAGTCGCTTTGATTTTGCTTTAATCAAATTAGGAACGGTAGAATGGTGGCAGGCAATGTTGCTTGCATCTTTCATTATTTCCATCGGATGTTTTTTCATTTACCGGGAAGTGAAGCCTTACCTGTTTGCAGGATTGCTTTCATTATTACTGCTTATTGTTTCTTCAGGACTTTTCAGTGTCAGACATCAATTGCAAAAACAAATCACTGTTTACAGCATTCACAATAAAAGCGGAATTGAATTTCGCAATGGAAGGTCTGCCGCATTTTTTACTGAACCGAACACGACATTTTCTGCCTGGAATGAAAAGTATTTTCAGAAGCACCGGTTAATGAATGGAATCCGCCGCACAGATATGTTTTCATTCAATGATTCCACGATCAGGAAAGAAATTTTATTAAATCATTCACTGTTGCATGAGGGGAATTATTTTCAACTCGATAATTATCGCACGTGTATTATCAATCATGCTCTATCAGAAAATGCTCCTTCACATACATTGAAAGTGGATGCTGTAATCATTTCCGGAAATCCTTTTCTCAAGCTGAAAAATCTACTTCAGTGGTATAATACACCTATAGTTGTATTTGATGCTACCAACTCACCAAAAAGTGTTCACTTCTGGAAAATGCAGGCTGCTTCTCTGAATGTGAAAACGTATGATGTGAATACAGATGGCGGCTGGGTAGTGAATTTCTGAAGGTGAGACTCTCGCAGGCTTTCACATTGGCTTCGACTTACGCGAGTGCCAGGTTACATTAAGGTTTTCCATCAGAAAACTTTGGTTTGGTACTCACTCAGAATATGACAAGATTGACGTAACAAAAATCCAATTCAAAAAGAAATGAAGCTAAGACCTGTTAGAACAAAAAAAGATTACCAGATACTTCTCGATTGGGTAAATCAGCAATTCGATAAGAAAGTAAAACGTGATTCGCCGGCTGGTGAGCAACTTCAAATTGCATTGCTTCTCATCAAGCATTATGAAGACAAGCAATACCCTGTTCCGCTACCTGATCCTATAGAAGCCGTAAAACTAAAAATGGCGGAACGCGGTTTAAAAAATAAAGACCTTGTGGGAAAACTGGGCAATAAAGGATATGTGTCTGCCATACTCAGTGGTAAAAAACCCATGACATTAGAAATCGCTCGACTGTTTCATAAAGAGTTGGGCGTTCCCGCAGAAGTTTTATTGGCAGGTACTGCACCATCCTGATACATCGGAACGCGCGAGTACATCGTTGCCGATTTCATTTAAACCCTGATGAGGATACTTGTCAGGGTTTTTTTTGTGCAAGGAAATGAATATCGAATAGCGAACAAGGAATAATAAATGATGAACGCACGGCACTCGTCGGCTGCGCATTTGGCTTGGTTTCAGACGAGCGCCAGAATGGGAGCAGCTAATATTTCATTCGCGCGCTAGTGTGCTTTTGTTGTGCTTATTTATTCACCGCAATTTTTCTATATACAACCTGATTACCTGCGCAAATCTGCAAGAGATAAATTCCATTTGATAGCTCACTTGTATTCAACGTTGTTTCATGTTTCCCAGCATCCACGCTACTGCTTGTCATCTTCTTCACGCATTTACCAAACATGTCCACCGCATTGATGGAGACATTTGTTGCCGATGAAAGCGTAAAGTTAATGAGGGTGTTGCCTGAAGTTGGATTGGGAAACACGGAGCAAGAATGCAGAATGTTGACATCAGGAATTGAAGTAGCAGTGGGAATGACAACATTATAATCTTCTGATTCACTATAATTAGCGCTATAATTAGAACATGGTTGCATATTCCCAACACCACTGCCATCACATATAATCCGCATGCGCGTGGTACCACTGACAGCAGTTGATGGAACATTTATCGTGAAGTTTGTAAGATCATTATTGCAGTTAACATTATTCACCATCAACTCTGATGTATCAAAAACTTCATTTTGATCCCAATCTATCCATACATAATAAAAAGAGAAGTTAACACAATAACCCTGAGACTGCACAGAGAGCGTGAATGATGATCCTGCATTTTGAGACACAGAGGGTGAAGTGAAATAACTTACGCCTGAATTATTATAACCAGAATCTACAGCCGGGTAAATGTTTGTTATACCACCTGATGTTGTAACGCTATTAATATAGTTACAACCATTGGTGGGATACAAAGTCGGATTGCAATAAGCTAATGACTGAGCAGGAGTTAGCATCGAAAAACTTGATACTAAAAAAAGGAAGAATAGTTTTTTCATGTTATTTGGTTTTAGTTGTTTAAAAAATTAGTTTTTTCGCCGTTGTTGGTCTTTGCCAAGACCTATGCGCAGGCAGACCAACAACTGAAGCACCTGCACACTTGCTGTTGGTCTGGCTTGGCTGCATTTCCTCGGCAAAGACCAACAGCGGCAACCAATCACCCTTCTCAAAATTCACATCAACCTTCATCAAAGTCATTCGACTATTTTCAAGAGTCACATCAACCTTCACAAGAGTCGAACGATCCTTATCAAATTTCACATCAACCTTTGCAAGAGTCGAACGATCCTTCTGCCATGGGAGCGGATGTTTAGGTGATAAAGAAATAAAGTGGTGAAGAATTTTTTTGGACACTCAAAAATGGTGAATATGTTTTGTATTTCCCAATGGAGTTTTTTTTGTTTCTCTTCCTCAAAAAAAAATTTCTCAAATTATTTTTTACCGGTAATGAAATTATGATTATATTACAATCTGTTAGTTTGATTGTAATACAGCCATGATCTTAAGCGCAGACAGAACGATTGTTCACATGGACCTTGATTGCTTCTTCGTCGCCGTATCGCGATTGATGAATCCTGCATTGAATGGTAAGCCGGTGCTCATTGGCGGCAGCAGCGACCGTGGTGTAGTAGCAGCATGCAGCTACGAAGCGCGGAAATATGGAATTCATTCCGCCATGCCCATGAAGCTCGCAAAACGTCTTTGCCCCGAAGCATTGATCGTGCATGGCGATTATGAGATGTACACGAAGAAATCAGATGAGGTAACGGAAATTATTAAAGAGAAAGTTCCCCTGTACGAAAAATCTTCTGTTGATGAATTCTATATTGACATGACCGGCATGGATCGTTTTTTCGGCTGCTATCAATGGGCGACTGAGTTATGGCAAAAGGTGAAGCATGAAACGGGATTGCCGAGCTCATTCGGTTTATCTGTGAATAAAACGGTTTCAAAAATTGCAACTGATTACATCAAGCCAAATAATAATTACCCTGTGGAGCGCGGAACAGAAAAAGAATTTTTGTCACCGATGAGCGTGAGTAAAATTCCGATGGTGGGTGAGAAGACCTATCATACGTTGCGACGAATGGGAGTTGAAAAAATTCATACCCTGCAACAGATGCCGGTAGAGTTAATGCACGATGTGCTCGGCGAAAACGGAGTTACTATCTGGCATAAAGCAAACGGCATTGACGACACTCCGGTGATTCCATACAGCGAGCGCAAATCCATTTCATCAGAAGAAACCTTTGACCAGGATACGATTGATGTGGTGAAGCTGAAAGATATTCTCATTCGCATGACGGAAAGTTTGCTCTTTCAACTGCGCGATGAAAACAAACTCACTTCGTGTGTGACTGTTAAAATCCGCTACAGCAATTTTGATACGCACACCATGCAATCCCGCATTCCTTACACATCATGCGATCATCACCTGATCTCACGCATGAAGGAGTTGTTCGATAAGCTTTACAACCGCCGCATGCTGATTCGGCTGGTAGGTGTGAAATTCAGTCACCTTGTTGGCGGCGGTTACCAGATCAATTTGTTTGAAGATTCTCTCGAGCAAATTCAATTGTACCAGGCAATGGACCGGCTGAAGAAAAGATTTGGCGATGATGCAGTGATGCGCGCAGCCGGGCTGGGGTTTCACTTGCGAGATTTCAATCCGTTTAACGGAATCAGGAAATCGGTGGCGGGTGGGATTCAGAAAAAGGAAACAGCGATGGCATAATTCAAAAATATTTTTTAACAACAATTTCTAAACTCGAAAACTAACCTCATGAACAACCCGGCTCATTCACCATCTTACATTGAAACACCTGTTGAAGTTTATGAATACCTTCTTTTTATTAGCCCTCCCGAAAAGATTAAGGAGGAAGTAATGATCCTTAAGACGGAATTTCATCAACAACTCAATCACATCCAGGCAGTCAAATCGAAGCCACACATTACACTTATCAACTTCGGTGCAAAAATTCAGGAAGAGGGAATGATCATCCAAAGAATTTGCAAAGCAGTCAGTGTTCATCATCAATTTGAAGTTTCACTAAAGAACTTTGGCCATTTTGGTTTTCATACCATATACATTTCTATAGATACTCCAGCGCCCATTGTTAAGCTTGTTCAGTCATTATATTCAGAACTATATTTTCTAAAAGGCAGGGGATTTTTTGCCCGGAATCCTCACATGACCATTGCAAAAGGATTGGATGAAGATAAATTCTATTCTGCCATGGCAGACTTTCATAGAAGAGAGTATGTGGCAACATTTGTGGCAAATCGAATTGTGTTGATGAAAAGAAAGGGAAAATTTAGCAGGTATGAGATTGTAAAAGAATTTGAATTAGGAATAGAATAACTCAGGGATTTTAAGCTCCCGGAGGGAGCGATATTATGGTAGAAATAAAAAAACAATTTACCAGTGCAGCTCCTCAGGAGTCATTGGAATGAGCAGGCAAAGAAAAATAAATGCCGCTCCTGCGGGGTTGGGCTTTCAACTGCGGGCTTTCAATCCGTTTAACGGGATTCGGAAATCGGTAGCGGGTGGAATTCAGAAAAGGAAATAGCAATGGCGTAAAGATTTTGATACATTGGCAAAAATGAAATTATTAATCAATGAGCAACGATAACTTAATGATGGTTGAAGATTCAGGAGATGATTGGGGTGGACCTTGGACTCAGTCAAAGATTGATATTTTTCTGAAGTATCTGAAGGCTTATCTTCAAATTATGAAGAAACAAAAATTCAAGCTAATCTATTTTGATGGTTTTGCGGGATCAGGAAAAATCGAGTCGGGCAACTATTCTTCTTTGATCGAAAGCGTAGCTCTTCAGGTTTTAGCAATTAGTGACCCTACCGCTTTTGATATGTATTACTTAGTAGAACTAAAAGAGAAAAAATCGGAACAACTGAAACAAGTTATCAAAGAAAAATTTCCGGATAAGAAGCAGGTATACATAGTTGCAGAAGATTGCAATGATAAGCTTGTAGGACTTGCAAATTTTTTGCGTGAGCATAAGAATTATCGTGCACTCGCATTTATTGATCCACATGGCATGGAGGTCAATTGGTCATCGCTAGAAAGCTTCAAGGGGTTAAGTTGTGATATGTGGATTTTAGTTCCAACGGGTATCGGTGTAAATCGAATGTTGAAGAAAGATGGAACCATGCAGGAGAGTTGGATAAAGAAACTTGAAAAGTTTCTTGGTATTTCCGAAGAGGAAATCAACAAGGAATTCTATCAGCAGAGAAGTTCCATGACTTTATTCGGAGAAGAGAAAACGATAGTAAAAGAAACAAGGGCAATAGAAAAAATCAATAAGCTTTATTCAAAACGATTGGGAACTGTTTGGAAATTTGTTTCAAGCGCATATCCAATGACTAACAGCACGGGTTCAATCATGTTTCACTTTTTGATGGCTTCGCAAATTGCCGCAGGAAAAAAGATAGCAGATGATATTATCGGTAAAATGAAATAAACTATGGCACAATCCTCAATCGAATGGACACAAATGACATGGAACCCGACTACGGGTTGCACAAAAATTTCTGCAGGATGCAAGTTCTGTTATGCAGAAGTAATGAGTAAGCGATTGCATGCGATGGGTATAGAAAAATACAGAAACAACTTCAAACTGACCCTGCATCCTGATTCATTGCTCGATCCATACTCATGGAAAAAACCGCAGCTCGTTTTTGTGAATTCAATGAGCGATCTTTTTCATCAGGATGTTCCTTTGAAATTCATTCAACAGGTTTTCAAAGTGATGAATGACTTGCCGCAACATCGTTTTCAGATTCTGACTAAGAGAGCCGAGCGGCTTGAAACATTGCATCGGCATTTGAACTGGACCGAGAATATCTGGATAGGCGTTTCAGTTGAAGATGAGAGAGTGAATTGGAGGATTGATCACTTGCGAAGCATAGATGCTCAGATGAAATTTCTCTCCTTGGAGCCATTGATTGGTCCACTTAAGAAATTGGATTTATCTGGAATTCACTGGGTAATAGTAGGAGGGGAATCAGGACACAAGGCCCGACCTATAAAAAGAAAATGGGTAACTGAAATCCGCGAGCAATGTTATCAGTGGTGCGTTCCATTCTTCTTCAAACAATGGGGAAAACCAGTTTTCAATCCTAATCCCAACGATCCAACAATTAATGCTGTGCATCCCCAACATGCTAAGGGAGGTTGCAGTTTGGATGAATATATTTCTCATGCATTCCCTGAGGAGAATTATTCAGAAGAAGAATTTACGCTCCATGTACACAAGGACAAATTGATTCACTTACCACCCTTGCTTATAGATTCAAAATCGGTTTTTGCTTTGATGTGATAATGCTGCTATTTCACGGACTAAAAATCAGAATGGATGTACCTCAACTGCCACACTTACTACAGCTTCAAGTTCGGTACAATGAGTATTGAAGGCTTGCTGAAAGAAGCAAACTCGAAAGGGGTGCGCAAATTTGTATTGAGCGATATCAACAATACTTCAGCTATTCTTGAAGCGCACCGTTTATCGAAAGTATATTCTGATAAATATCCTGTTCAACCCATCGTCGGAATTGATTTCAGAAACGGTGCACAACAAAAGTTCATCGGCATTGCGAAAAATCATCACGGCTTTTTCGAGCTGAATAATTTTTTGACCAACTGTTTGCATGAAGTAAAGGAAGGATTGACAGCAAGAGAAGTCAAAATTCCCGCTCGTGCACCGGAGTTCGAAGATGTGTTTGTTGTTTATCCATTTTCGTCATTGCGAGGAGGGAAGGGAGAGGATGCGCGTGAGCGTAACGACCTGTCCCGTTTTTTCCGGGAAGCAATCCTCCTGAATCAAGTGAATGCATCAAATAAGGAGATTGCTTCGTCGCCCTCTCACACAAGCCCACGCACGCTCCTCGCAATGACGCCAAGTTCGTCGCCCTCTCACACGAGCCCGCACACGCTCCTCGCAATGACGCCAAGTGGATTGCGTTCGAATGAATTCATCGGTATCAAACCTTCCGATCTTAGTCGTTTAAAATTTTCTGAATGGAAATACCATCCCGAAAAATTAGTTGTACTCGCCCCGGTCACGTTCAGGAATAAAATCGATTTCAATGCGCATCGCTTATTACGTGCGATGAATAATAACATTGTATTGAGTAAACTTCCATTGAGTGAGCAAGCTTCATCTGATGAAATAATGATGAATGAAGAAGAACTCATTCGCCTCTACAAAGATTTCCCCCAGATTATTTACAACACGAAAAAATTGCTCGATGAATGTGAGCCGATCAATTTTGAATTCGGAGAAAACAAAAACAAAAAATATTTTTTGGGCAGTGTAGAAGAAGACCGTGAGAGGTTAGTGCAATTGTGCGAAGGGGGAATGATAAAACGGTATCCAAATGCCGACCAAAAAATAAGAGACAGATATAAAAGGGAAATTGATGTTATCTCAGGAAAGCAGTTCAGCTCCTATTTTCTTATCAATCATGATATCGTACAATTCGCTCAGCGTAAAAACTTGTTTTATGTCGGCAGAGGAAGCGGTGCCAACTCCATGGTGGCGTACCTGCTTTACATTACAGATGTTGATCCTATTGAACTTGATCTTTACTTCGAGCGGTTCATTAATCCGTCACGAAAAAATCCTCCTGATTTTGACATTGATTTTTCTTCTGATGAGCGCAATGATGTGATTGAGCACATTTTCAAAACGCATGGCACATCGCATACCGCATTGCTGGCTACCTATAGCGAGATGAAGGATGATTCGCTATTGCGCGAGCTCGGAAAAGTTTTCGGCTTGCCGAAAGCAGAAATTGATGCACTTCAGGATTATCGGAATCTTCCGCAAACTCCTGATCACATCACCCGCCTCATTTATCAATACAAAGAAGTTCTTAAAACATTTCCTGCCCACCTGAGCATTCATGCAGGAGGAATTTTAATTTCTGAAAAACCGATCGCGTATTACACCGCGCTCAGCAATCCGCCGAAAGGATTTCCGCTCACCCAATTCAGCATGCAGGAAGCAGAGGATGTTGGCTTTGCCAAGTTTGATATTCTCGCTCAGCGCGGATTAGGAAAAGTGAGAGATGCAGTTGATATCATCAGAAAAAATCAAGGTGAGAACATTGACATTCATGAAGTGGAACGATTCAAAAAGGATCCGGATGTTCGCGAGAATTTGAAGAAAGCAAAATTGATGGGATGTTTCTACGTGGAATCACCTGCGATGCGCATGCTGCTTACAAAGCTGGAGGCAGAAACCTATCTTGATCTTGTTGCAGCAAGCTCTATCATTCGTCCCGGTGTTGCTCAAAGCGGAATGATGCAGGAATACATTAAACGCTTTCATGAAAAGGATCATGGTAAGAACCGTGCGATTCCGGAACTGTGGGACATCATGGAAGAAACTTTTGGTGTGATGGTGTACCAGGAAGATGTGATTAAGGTTGCGTATCAATTTGGCGGGTTCACATTGGAAGAAGCAGATAAGTTACGAAGAGGGATGGGAGGAAAGTACAGAGGGCGACAAGAGTTTCTTGACGTAAAAGATAAATTCTTTTCAAACTGTCGGGCGAAAGGAAAAGATGAAAAGCTGATCAATGAAGTTTGGTTTCAAATGGAAACTTTCGGTGGGTATGCCTTTGCGAAAGGGCATTCCGCATCGTATGCTGTTGAGAGTTATCAATGTATGTTTCTAAAAACACATTTCCCGCTGGAGTTTATGGTGGCGGTGATCAATAATGGCGGAGGATTTTTTAGAGTGGAATATTATGTTCATGAAACGCAAATGTGCGGAGGAAACATTCATGCGCCGGAGATAAACAAAAGCGAGATACTGACCACCATTTATGGAAAGGACATTTATCTCGGATTGAATCTTCTCAACGAGCTGGAAAAAACTCTTCAGCAGGAAATTATAGATGAGCGAAAGCGCAACGGTGAATTTTCTTCCCTGGAAAATTTTATACGGCGGGTTTCGGTTTCGATTGATCAGTTGCGCATTCTCATTCGTATCGGGGCATTTCGTTTTACAGGAAGAACAAAGAGGCAACTGTTATGGGACATTCATTCTATTCTTGGCCATCAGAAAAAATCAATGGCACGAAAAGAATTGTTTGAAGGACAAAATAAAAAGTATTCACTGCCTCCACTTTTCAATGATGAATTTGAAGATGCCAGAGATGAAATTGAAATTCTAGGATTCCCATTGTGTTCGCCGTTTGAGTTGATAAATAAAAACGTCATTGCGAGGAACGAAGGGAAAGCGATCAGCGAAGGCGTGCCGACGTCGTCCGCACAAAACCCTTCGCACGCTCCTTGCAATGACGACGTGAATCGCAACGACGTTGTGTTGCTCGCTGCCGACCTCAAAAAACATAAGAACAAAATCATCGAAATCATCGGCTACTATGTCACCTACAAACCTACGAGCACCAAAAAAGGCGAAGCGATGATGTTCGGATGCTTCCTCGATCGTAACGGATATTTTTTCGACACGAACCATTTTCCTGAAGCCACGAGAAGATTTCCATTCAGAGGAAAAGGATGCTACCTCATCAAAGGAAAAGTAGCAGAGGAATTTGGTTTCTATTCGATCAACGTGCTCGAGATGCACAAGATTGATTACGTGATGTATGAAGAAGATGCTGAAACAAAAGCCCGTTCAAAACCCGATCCCGTAATTGTGCCGCCTGTAGTTCCGGCATCAAAACAGTACGAGTACCTGCTCGTCATCAATCCGCCGCCGCATGTGAGTAATGAAGTGATGATGTGGAAGAAAAAATTTCATCAGCAGTTCGATCACTATTTGGCTGTGATAATTCCGCCGCAAATCAACCTCTGTAATTTTTCAGAGAGCGGTATGAAAGAGGGGGAGATCATTAAACAAATTGCCGCAGTTACTCAGCAGCATTCACCATTTCGTATATCACTGGAAAATTTTGACGGACTTCCGTCACATACCATTTTTATCAATGTGCTGAACCCTGATAGCATCATTGAGATCATAAATAATTTAAAAGAGCAGGTAAAACTTCAACCCAAACAATCACGATTCTACATGCAACCTCAAGTGACGATAGCAAGAGGATTAGATCAGGGAAAATTCAGTCGTGCATCCGCAGAATTTTGCGAGCAGAAATATGCTGCATCATTTGTGGTGAGCAGTATAGCACTGCTGAGAAGAGAAGCAAATGTGAAGTTTGCCAAATATGAAGTGCTGAAAGAATTCAGATTAGAAGGCAAGGCAAACAATTCACGCATGACTTCAGCCAAAAAACAAATTTCCATTACTCATTAAAAATCTCTCTATTTTTCTTGCACAAAGTTTTTTTAATGCCCGCACAACCTTATCCCGAACCAACCTCCACCGGCATAAAAAGCTGGGCTGAAGAAGATCGCCCGAGAGAAAAATTAATATTGAAAGGAAAGCATACACTCAGTGAAAGCGAGTTGATCGCCATTCTCGTGCGCACAGGAACAAAAGAAAAAACTGCAGTAGATGTTGCAAAGGATTTAATGAGGAAAGTGAATAACGATTTAGATGCACTCGGAAAACTTTCAGTAAAAGATATTCTCAATTTCGGTTTGCCCGGCATTGGTGAAACGAAAGCAATCACGATTGTTGCTGCCCTCGAGCTTGGCAGAAGAAGGCTGACCTCAGAAGTAAAAGACAAAGAAAAGATCATCACCAGCCGTGATGCGTATGATATGCTCTATCCATTGGTGGCAGATAAATCACACGAAGAATTCTGGATTGTGTTATTGAACCGCGGCAATAAAGTGATAGAGAAAATCCTGGTAAGCTCCGGGGGATTAACGGGAACGGTAGCGGATGTGCGAATGATTTTTAATCACGCAATAAAATCGCAAGCCACTTCGCTTGTTCTCTGCCATAATCATCCATCAGGGAATGTTTCCCCAAGTCAAACAGATATTGATCTCACAAAAAAGTTAGTGAAGGCAGGAGAAACACTCGACATTAAAGTGGTTGACCATCTTATTATTGGCGAGAACAAATATTACAGCTTCGCAGATGAAGGCCTGCTGTAATCATCTTATCACGATCAGTTTTTTCACAGCCGTTACCCCACCACTTTGAATGCTCAATTGATAAAGGCCGGCACACAAACCGCTTACATCTACATCATGCGAATAAACGCCTTCGGAAACGTTCTTCAGATTCATAGATTTCACCACCACACCAAATAAATCAGTAAGCTGCCAGTTAACATCGTGCGCTGGCAGGTTGCTGATTAAATGAACCACATCGCTGGCAGGGTTGGGATAAATGTTCATCGCTAATTGGCCGTCAATGGATTCTTGTGAAGAGGGAATGCCATAAAAAGTGCTGTCGAGAATAATGTCTTCATCACCGGGTTGGTAATCCATAAGCCAGAAATGTACTTGTGCCATTTCGTTCCCGCGTTCCTGACCGCTATGTATATCCTCGGGGGGATTATTTGGATTGTGAGGGTTATTGTTCGTATTATCATATACTGCTGTAGCATAGATAACCGAGCCTGCGGGAATTTTAATCACCTTCGTGAGCATATAACTTCCCTGCCAATCAAAATTCCAGTTGGGAATACTAATCAACGGAATAGTATCCGCTGAGGGAGTAACTATGTAGACCTTCCATGACTTACATATCAGATGGGCATGTGGACCGAATCCTATTAATGATTGATCTTCAGCAAAAACACTGGATTGTAAGTGAAATGTTTGGATCGTATTTGCCGCAATCTCCAATGGACCGTCAATCAATGAAGGCTCATCACCATAGATCAACTTTTCGGTTGATACGGATCGTACATCCGGCACAGTGCAAAACTTTATATTAATTTTTGAGCTATCAACTTCACCCAGAGAAGAAGTATAATAATGCATATCCGATACGTAGTCACTACTGTCCGGTATTCTAAATCCGATGTTTGGAGGAAGTGAAGTAACCCGTCCCTCACTTTGCGACATAAATATTTTATTCCAGGGATTTGACCCAAAATCCCTCGGACAACCCGGTCCGGGGTAATCCAGATCGTCTTGGTGGGCAAGTCCTGTTTTATCATATCCTACTGTTACGTGATGCATGATGGAAGGATTTCCGGCAACAAACTCTACAGAATTAAGATATTTAGTTTCATTGTATCCGGATTGATTTACAAAACGCCAATAAACATCACCAACATCCGGAACGGTAAAGACAGGGAGGTAAACAGTCTCATCAGGGTTTACCATCAGGGAGCTTCCATTATATACAGGTGGATCCGGAGCGAGGCTTGTATCTCCGATTGGCATACCATTATCAACCCAATCGTCTATTGCCGTGATTTCATTTTCTGATAACACCTTTTCATCTCTGAGATGACTGTAATTGGGATCAGGAGGCCATGGGGGCATTATCTTCGCGTTCACATCAGCCTCGATGGAAAATCCATTATCAAAAGCATCATTATATGTGAGGAGTGAAAAAGGAGCAATGCCGCTTTCATGATGACACACCGCACAATGATTATAGAAGATGGACGCAATTGTTGTACTCCAGTCGGGAGTTTGTGCCTGAATAAGGGGGGAGGGTAGTAAGAAAGATGTGACAAGAATCAAGAGTAGTTTTTTCATCATAGGTAATTTTCGATTTCAAATAAATTAATATTTCATTGACCAAAATTCATTCAGGAATAAATTAAAGAAGCGGTGAGATGAGAGAAGAAACGACTGAAGGTAAGAAAAGAATTCAGTGAAGATAACCATAATAACCAATGTTCGGGATAAATTTTAAAAGGGTGGATCTTACCCCACCCTTTCAAAATTTTTGATCTTTTCTAAATATTGAAAAGCGATATGGACAAACAAATCCCTGCTTTGATCTTCACTGCAAATCGTAAAATAAGAAGCCGGCTAATTAATGCATTTCATAGAAGAATGGTTTACTGATCGTCACTTCAAAATACTTCTTGAAATCACAATACGTTGCACCTCACTCGTGCCTTCATATATCTGTGTGATCTTCGCGTCACGCATCAGGCGCTCCACGTGATATTCTTTTACGTACCCGTACCCGCCGTGAATCTGCACCGCTTCTGTCGCAGTCTTCATGGCCACTTCTGAAGCGAAAACTTTTGCAATGCTTCCTGATAAAGTATAATCCTGGTGCTGATCTTTTTCCCAGGCAGCTTTCATGATGAGCAAGCGGGCTGCTTCAATCTCCGTTGCCATGTCGGCGAGTTTGAATTGAATAGCTTGGTGTTGTGATATTTCTTTTCCGAATGCTTTGCGTTGCTTCGAATATGCAAGGGCGAGCTCATACGCACCTGACGCGATGCCGAGAGCCTGTGAAGCAATTCCGATTCTTCCGCCCGCCAGAGTTTTCATTGCGAACTTGAAACCGAAACCATCTTCACCAACCCGGTTTTCTTTCGGGACCACCACATCCTGGAACATGATCGAGTGTGTATCACTTCCGCGAATGCCGAGTTTATTTTCTTTCGCTCCGACAGAAACTCCCTTCCAGCTTTTCTCTACAATGAAGGTGTTGATGCCCCGACTGCCTTTTGATACATCAGTTTGCGCCATGACCAGGTACACCGATGCTGAATTTCCATTCGTGATCCAGTTCTTGGTTCCATTCATAATGTAATGATCCCCCTTGTCAATCGCTATGGTTCGTTGTGATGTTGCGTCGCTTCCTGCTTCGGGTTCGGAAAGACAAAATGCTCCGATATATAATTCGCCATCTTTTATTCCTTTTGCAAGTGGTAGTAAGTATTTTTGTTTTTGTTCTTCACTACCATACGTTTCCAATCCCCAGCACACAAGTGAATTGTTCACGCTCATCACCACCGAAGCCGATGCATCCACTTTTGAAATTTCTTCCATCGCCAGCACATAAGAAATAGTATCGAGTCCGCTGCCTCCGTAATCACCTGAAACCATCATGCCGAGAAAACCCAAATCGGCCAGCTTCATGATTTGCTCTTTTGGGAATTTCATTTTCTCATCGCGCTCAATCACGCCCGGCAATAATTCCTGCTGCGCAAAATCACGGGCGGCTTTCTGAATCATCAAATGTTCTTCGGTAAGTTGGAAATTCATTTCTGTAGAATTAGGTGGGCTGTAAAAATAGGGAGGTAGAGTGAAAGATAGTTAAATGGCTAAATGGTCCCGATTTGATCGGGATGGCTGAAAAACCCGATTTCAAAAACCATTTAGCAATTTGACCATTCAACCATTTAGCCATTCATTATTCAAATACTTTTGCCAAACAATTTTTCCTTCATGAACATGACAAGATTTTTCCGCCGCATCACCGGCTATTTTTTTCGCGGGTTACTTTTTGCCGCACCCATCTTCATCACCCTGTATGTGCTTTTCCTATTTTTCGAATGGATGGATGGACTTATTCATGGACTGTTTCCGCATTTATGGCCGGGGGGCGGCATTCTCATTTTGCTTGCATTCATCACCTTCGTTGGCTTCCTCACCAAATTATTTTTCTTCAATGCTGTAATGGGATGGCTTGAAGATTTGTTTGGACAGACTCCTATTACCAAACTCATGTACTCCTCCATCAAAGATTTGTTTTCAGCGTTCATCGGTGACAAGAAGAAAATGTTTTCGCAACCGGTGATGGTGATGTTATTCAAGGAAGCAGGCATTCGTAAATTAGGATTTGTGACCAAGGAAAATCTTTCTTCCCTTGGTCTGACTGATTTGGTAGCGGTGTACTTTCCTCACTCGTATAATTTTTCAGGAAACCTCTATCTTGTTCCGAGAGAAAACATTACACCCATGCCGCAGTTGCATGGTGCCGATGCGATGAAGTTTATTGTTTCGGGTGGAGTAACGGAAATTTGATTGGTGAATACTTGTCCCGATTTTTCGGGAGTGAATGGTGAATAGTGAATTGTAAAAGAATGTTCTACCCAAATAAAATATTTCGAATCATTGTCGCTTCAACAATATTCTTTGGATTTTGGATTTTGGATTTTGGAATTTCTTTCTCATGGGGATTTTGGGCACATCAAAAAATAAATCACATGGCGGTGTTCACACTGCCGCCGCAGATGGTTTCATTTTACAAAGAGAACATTGAGTATATTACACTGCACGCTGTTGATCCCGACAAGCGCCGTTACAGTGATCCGAATGAAGCGCCCCATCATTATATTGATCTTGATCGCTACGGAAGTTTTCCATTCGACAGTTTGCCGCGGAGATGGGATGATGCCCTGGCGAAATATGGAGAGGATACCTTGAATCGTCATGGAATCGTTCCATGGTATATTACGCTTGAACTGTACCGCCTCACGGATGCGTTCAAGGAAAAAAGCAAGTGGAAAATTCTCCACTATTCCGCTGACATCGGTCACTATATTGCTGATGCGCATGTGCCCCTGCATTGTACCAGGAATTATAACGGTCAGCTTACGAATCAGGTTGGCATTCATGGATTCTGGGAATCGCGCGTTCCGGAATTGTTCGGTGATGGATATGATTATTTTGTGGGCAAAGCGGAATACATTTCACATCCTTCGGAAAAAATATGGGATGTCGTGATGCAAAGCAATGGTGAAGTGGATTCAGTATTGAGTTTCGAAAAAACTTTATCAGAGAAATTTCCTTCTGATCAGAAATATTCTTTTGAGCAGCGTGGCAATCAAATGGTTCGCAATTATTCGAAAGATTTTTCCGCGGCGTATCAATCAATGCTTAATAACATGGAAGAGCGGCGAATGAGGGCTGCAATAATCTGCCTTGGAAGTTTCTGGTACACCGCCTGGGTGAACGCAGGCCAACCGGATTTGAGCAAGCTGAATGATTCTCCTCCCTCACCTGAGGAACAGGAACAACTGCAAGCGATGGACAAAGCATGGCGCGATGGAAAAACAATCGGGCGTCCTGAAGAATAATTTTTGATTCATAGAACATTTCCGTCACAAAAAATTAATCATGAAACGAACACTCCTTTTTGCAGCAACCTTTATTATTGCGATGCATCTTTTTGCACAAGACAGCACCAGGCATGCTGAGCCTGACAAAATTGTGATCAATGTAAATGAAGCCACAGAGAAAATGAGTCAGGGCTACAATCATTGTCTCACCGTATTTATTCCTGACGTCCGGCAAAAAGATGTGGAGCACGATTTTGCTAAGTACATGAAACAGTTTGATACTAAAGCCGATCAAACGAAAGGGGAGTACTTTTTTCATAACGCCGTGATCAAACAGTTGGGTGACGATCCGGTGGACGTGTATTCAATCACTACGCAACAACAAAAGGGGGTGCAGATGGAGGTGTTTTTCAATTTGGGGGGCGTCTATCTGAACTCAAAGGATAACACTAACAGATTTGAAATTGCCCAGCGCATGATTCATGATTTTGCAAGGCAGGAAGCAACTATTGCCGTACAAAATCAAATTGAGGATGCTCAGAAAGTGCTGGGAGAAAAATCGCGGGAGCAAAGTGATTTGGTAAGGCAAAATGCTTCTCTTCACAAAAAGATCAAGGATTGTGAGCAAACCATCAAGGATTCAGAAGAAGGGATCAGGCAGAATGAAAAAAAACAAACAGCGAAGCAGAAGGAAATTGAAGACCAGCAAAAAGTACTTGAAGCATTAAAGGCGAAAGCAGCAGGGATTGAATAAGAAGAAAATGTGCGCGCAGATTATTTGATAGTTTCGCGCGCGGTAAAAGGAGAGATGGCAGAGTGGTCGAATGCGGCAGACTCGAAATCTGTTGTACTGCTTGCGGTACCGGGGGTTCGAATCCCTCTCTCTCCGCACTTCACTTTAGTTTCCGATTATAAGTTCTCTGAGAAAAAAATATTGAGGGGAAAGAAGAATCACCTCATTGTGATTCTGAAAGTTTTCCGTCGTCGCTGAAGGTGTAGATACCAGCATTGCCCGTTTGATCATACAACTTTACCGTGCCATTGCCGGGAAATTCCACCGCGGATACGCCGGTGAAGTCACTCCATTCTTTATAGAGTATTTCGAATTCGGCTTTCTTAAAAACTTTTATCTCAATAGTCGAAGAGGAACTTCTGCTTGCTACAATTATTTCCAGTCTTCCGTCTTTATCTATATCCACTTCACCTACCTGAACCAGTTTGGTGTTGAAGAACGGTTCACAAAAATCATATTGCTTCCCGTTTTTGTTCATGAGTACATGAATGCCGGATTCGGCATCGTACTTCAAACTGATCCCCGAGCCATCTTTGAACTTAATGTTTGGAGTCTTCATGCTTTTGGGCACGAGCGAAACGGTGTATGACAACCCCTTGATAATGTCTTGTGCTGAAGCAAATGATATTGCCGCAACAAGGAGAATGATAGTGAAGAATGTTTTTTTCATTAAGAAGATTTATCGCTTATGACAAAAACAAGACCAATAAAAATTACTCATATAAATGCGGAGAGAGTGGGATTCGAACCCACGATACCCTTTTGGAGTATACACACTTTCCAGGCGTGCTCCTTCGGCCACTCGGACATCTCTCCTAAATTTTCAATTTCAAAATTTCCAAATTTAAAATTGAGACGCAAAGGTCAGAAAATTTCACGCAGCTTCAAGCAGTAATTTGAAAAACCTTTTTGGCATTTCGCGTAGTGATCTCAGCTATTTCTTCTTCCGGAATTTTTTTGATCTCTGAAATTTTCCTCACCACAAATTTCAGGTAACTGCTTTCATTTCTTTTTCCTCTGAAAGGAACAGGGGATAAGTAGGGTGAATCGGTTTCGAGAACAACATGAGAGAGAGAAATTTCCTCCAGCACTTTATCCAATCCTGAATTCTTAAAAGTTACAACACCTCCGATTCCCAAATAAAACCCTAACTCCATAATTTGATTTGCCTGCTCCGTCGTACCTGAGAAGCAGTGAAAAATCCCCTCAAGATTTTCATCTTTATTTTTTCGAATCATTATTATACAATCATCAAGTGCATCACGGCTATGAATGATGATGGGAAGCCGGAGTTGCTTCGCCCAATCAATGTGCGCCTGAAAGTTTTCTTTCTGCTGATCAATAAAGGTTTTATCCCAGAAATAGTCCAATCCTGTTTCTCCGATGCCGTACCACTTTTGTTTCTGATCCAACAGGTGCCTTTCTATTTCTCTGCTTTCTGTTTTCCAGTTTTCTTTCACCGAACACGGGTGCAATCCCATCATTGGAAAACAGGATGACGAATGTTCCTTGCACAATGAGAGCATAGGCGCTATCGAGGAAGAATCAATATTCGGAAGCATGAAATTTTTCACACCAATCACCTCAGCCCGCTGAAGCATTTCTTCACGATCATCATCGAATTCAGGCAGGTACAAGTGGCAATGAGTATCAATTATCATTTTGTGCAAATTGCGATGCAAATTTAATGTCGTACATTCATCGTTGGCTATTCTTATATTTGAGAAATAATCTGCACACCATGAAAAAAACCACACTATTTGCATGCTGCATTTCATTGCTACTCTCAGCAAAGGCACAAGAGGTTACTTCGACAACACCCCCTGCGATAAAAAATCGAATCATCAAGGTAGATTTCTTTTCTCCGCTCACAGGAAATCTGACGTTGGGGTATGAGCAACCATTGGTGAACAGCGTGACCTTCACCGGCGATATCGGAATTATCGGTGCGAGCGTGGTGCCCATTAACAATCATGCGACAGGATTGTTTGTAAAAGGGGGTGTAAAATTTTATTTCTCTCCGGATTATACCATGGATGGAATGAAACGCTTCAATGATTTTCAGGGTGCTTATTTTAATCCCCAAATCATTTACAGCGGATTCGGATTCGATTACAGCGGCAATTCATCAAGTGGCTACGGCGATAAAAGAGGTGTAAACAATTCATTCGCCCTGATGCTTCAATTGGGAAAGCAATGGATACTTGCCAAAACAATTTCTCTGGAGTTGTACGGCGGAATGGGTTATGGATGGTCCTCTATTTATGCTCCGGATTATTTCAGTGGCTATGGCAGTTACGATCTTAATTATTTAGTACCTTATAAATACAGCCATCTACAGGTTTCTAACACCATACCTTTCGCATTAGATGCGGGATTCAAGATTGGTATTCTTCTGAAATAATTAATGGACGGTCAGCTTCTCGAAAGAAAAATTCCTCTGAGAAAAATATTCCAGCACACGCGGCAATGCATATTGCATTCGGTCCGCGGCTTTCACACTATCATGAAAAACAATGATAGATCCCGGCCGCGTATTCTCTAAAACGTTTTTCAATACCCGTTCCTTCGTTATAGTAGTATCAAAATCACCGCTGAGAACATCCCACATTATTACTTTGTAGCGATGCATCATCACGCGTGTTTGCGAGCGGGTAATGCGTCCGTAAGGAGGGCGAAACAGTGTACTGTGAACAACCTCATCACACTTTAAAACTTCTTTGAGATAACGCTTAGTGCTCATCTGCCATCCATTCACATGCTTGTAAGTATGATTGCCGATTGAATGCCCTTCCTTATGAATGAGTGAAACCAACCCGGGATTACGTTCAGCATTCTGTCCGACTAAAAAGAAAGTTGCCTTTGCAGAAAATTTTTTTAATTCTTTCAAAACAGTCTCAGTGATACCGGGAGTGGGACCGTCATCAAATGTGAGAAAGATTTTTTTTTCAGAAGCAGGGTAGCTCCAGATTTGATTTGGGTAAATGCGCTTGAGAAGTTCAGGTGTTTTAATGAAATACATGCTCATGTGTGCCGTATATTGGTAAAGACGTTTATCCGAAAGAATTATTCAGAAGATGCTGATTTCGTGATCGCGGTTGCAATAGCTTATAAGAGAATCTTTCAACACGCTCCCTCATTTTCATCCTTGCCCTCACTTCACTTTCACGATTTTCTACCTTTGCCAACTTATGGATAATAGCCCCGTAAGAGTAAGATTCGCGCCAAGCCCCACAGGTCCGCTGCACATCGGTGGAGTGCGTACTGCACTGTACAATTATTTTTTTGCGAAGAAGAACAAAGGCAGTTTTATAATTCGCATTGAAGATACCGATCAAAACCGCGCAGTATCCGGAGCTGAAGAGTATATTTTAGAATCATTGAACTGGTGTGGCATCATGAATGATGAAGGACCCAATGCAGGAGGATCCTATGCACCTTACCGCCAATCAGAGCGAAAAGAAATTTACCTTGCTTATGCTGAAATGCTTTTGCAAAAAGATCATGCATACTACGCATTTGATACTCCGGAAGAATTGGAAGCCATGAGGGAGCGATTGAAGGAAGAGAAAAATTCCTCACAGCAGTATGATTCCGCCACGCGGATGTCTATGAAAAATTCACTCACGCTTTCCGCAGCAGAAGTGAAGACTAAAATTGATCACGGCGATCATTATGTGATCCGTACAAAAATTCCGGCGAATGAAACTGTTGTCTTTAACGATCTCATACGTGGTGAAGTCACCGTTGATTCCAACCAGCTTGATGATAAAGTCCTTTTCAAATCCGATGGGTGGCCTACGTACCATCTTGCCAACACGGTTGATGATTATTTGATGAAGATCACTCACGTGATTCGGGGAGAAGAGTGGTTGCCTTCTGCACCGCTGCACGTGCTGCTCTATAAATTTTTTGGATGGGAAGAAGTGATGCCACAGTTTGCACACCTGCCTTTGCTGCTTCGCCCCGACGGGAATGGAAAGCTGAGTAAGCGCGATGGAGATCGTCTGGGTTTTCCTGTTTTTGCTCTTAACTGGAAAGATCCTTCGAGTGGCGAAGAGTCAAAAGGTTTTCGTGAACGCGGATTTTTTCCGGAGCCCCTTGTGAATTTTCTGGCCTTGCTGGGCTGGCATCCTTCCGGCGATAAAGAAGTGATGACGATAGAAGAAATGATTCACGAATTCAGTATTGAACACATTCATAAAGCGGGCGCGAGATTCGATTTCGAGAAGGCCAAGTGGTTCAATCATGAATTCATGAAGAAGATGAGTGGTGCTCAGCTTGCTGAGTATTTCATACCTGTTCTTCAGGAGAAAAATGTTATGGTGAGCACTTCGGCTTCGCTCAGTGTAAACCCGGCCGAACAATCCGCGAGTAAGGATTATGTTGCAAAAGTGTGCGACGTGCTGAAAGGCCGTTGCAGTTTCATTTCAGAATTCTGGGAAAACGGAAGTTTCTTTTTTCAGCAGCCCACTTCATTTGACGAACTTGTGGTGAAGAGTAAGTGGAATGAAAAAGCAAAAACAAATTTCGGTTTGCTCATTGATGAAATGAAATCGTTCAGTGACTTCAGTACGACTTCAGTGGATGAGTTTCTTCATTCCTTCCTGCAAAAAAATAATTTGAAAGCTGGCGATCTTTTGCCAATTCTTCGTGTGGCATTAATAGGGACGAAGAATGGTCCCGCAGTTTTTGAGATCATTTCTCTTTTGGGAAAAGAAGAAACAGCAACACGGATGACGAATGCAATTTCTACTTTTGAAAAAATGACCTCTGTCTCATGAAAAAGAAAAAGAAAGAAGAACTCGCCGAAACACATCCTGATTTAAAAGGGCTCAACATTCGTGTAAATGAATTCGGAGAAATCGTCTCGAACATTTCCGTTGAGAAACTAAATGACTTTCTTAATAAGAATGTAGTGGACAAAAAGCTGGATGAGGAAGAATGGGAAGAGAAAAAGAAAAAAGAAATGATAAAACCTAAAACAGGAAAGCCAAAAAAGAAAAGAAATCATTGACTATTCGCCGTTCACTCATTCATCATTCACCAATGAATCGTCCCATCAGAGTATTGGTTGCTAAAGTCGGTCTCGACGGTCATGATCGCGGCGCGAAAGTGATTGCCTCATCATTGCGTGATGCAGGAATGGAAGTAATTTATACCGGACTGCGCCAAACTCCTGAAATGGTTGTCAACTCGGCCCTGCAGGAAGACGTGGATGTGATCGGCATTTCAATTCTATCCGGCGCGCACATGACGGTGTTTCCGAAAATTATTTCACTGCTGAAAGAAAAAGGAATGAACGATGTGCTTGTCACCGGCGGCGGAATTATTCCCGGCGAAGACATGAAAACATTGAATGCAATGGGCGTTGGAAAATTATTTCCACCGGGAACTACAACAACGGAAATTGCTTCTTACATCACCGATTGGGTAAAGCACCACCGGAATTTTTCTTGAAATGAATCTCTCTCTCTACTCTTACACAATTTCTATTTTCTTTTTATTACCATTGGTTCCTTCAGCACAAGACAGGGAGGTGAAAATATTTAGCGATCCCACGGAATTGATAAAGAAATTATTGGAAAACGATACAATGAGCTTCTCTAAAATATCGCTGCTTCCAAATGAAATAAAAGGCGACACTCTTTTCAAAGGAGATACTGTGTTTGTCACTGAAAAATTTCGGCTTGCGGATTTGAATTTCAGCTATGTTACTCTTTGGCAAAACGATTCCGCCTTCAAACAATTTTTCGCCACTTCATACTCTTATTATTTTATTCTTAGAAAAAATGAATTTCATGAAAGTACTCATTATAGACTTAGTTGGGATTTGGAGACGGAGAAAATTTGGAAAACTAAACTTGGTAAAAATATTTTGTATTGTATTCCTTCTTACCCAGTACCCTGCAATGGATCAGGTTGCACAATGGAATTGGATCATCTTTTCATTTTGTCCAACCGGAAAATAAATTACCAGGCTATTCTTGAAAGTCAAGTGAGACCTGGTAGTTTCTGTGACTTAAATCATGATGAACAACCTGACTATCTGTCCATGGGTTATGATCTTGATTCTGCTCAGGAAAAAATTAGTAAATCAGGAAATGATACTTCCACTTATTTTAGAATTGATCTTTTTACATTAAAGGACAATGAATGGATTCCAATGACTGATTCAGAAGGAAAACCGTATTTTATTTTTTGTGTTGGAAGTGAATGGAACCCTTACGAAATAGAACAAAATGTTAGAGTTCTGGATGCGCATTGGCTCTATAAGTTTTAGTTGGTATCACAATTTGTGATACCTGAACTTGAGGTCACAATTTGTGACCTCGAGATTTTAAGTGGTTATCCTGAGGTGCCAAATTGGTGCCTCAGGCTTGAGAAATTCAATTCGGCAACTAAAGAATCTGCCATGAAAAAAAAGAAATCATTGCCTTCAATCCGGTTTACGGAGGAATTTATTTCACAAAGAATTTATTTGATCAGGGGAGAAAAAGTGATGCTCGATTTTGATTTAGCTTTTCTTTATGGGGTTGAAACAAGGGCTTTGAAGCAGCAAGTTAAACGAAACCTGCGTCGCTTTCCCCGCGATTTCATGTTCGTTTTAACCAAAACTGAATGGAAGGAGCTTATCACAATTTGTGATAACCTTCCTGCAAGTGTTCGATATAGTCCCGCTCTGCCTATGGCGTTTACAGAACAGGGCATTGCAATGCTGTCGTCAGTTTTAAATTCCGAAAGAGCAATCGCTGTTAATATAGAGATCATACGTCAGTTTGTGAAGATGCGGCAAATGATTAGCTCACATAAAGACATGCTTCACAAATTGGAAGAGATGGAAAAATCCGTTCAGGATCATGATGAAAAAATCATTCTCATTTTCCAAACCATCAAAGAACTCCTGGAGCCGGAAATAAAAAATCGAAAACCCATCGGTTTTAAAATTCCTTCGCTCAAGTAACCTACATCCTAAAATCATAATTCATAAATCACAGCATGATGTATCAAACCTTAATGACTGATCTCAACGAAGGCATTCTCACCATCACCATCAACCGTCCCGAGAAACTCAATGCACTCAATCAGCAGGTGCAAAAGGAACTCGACCAGGTTTTTGATGAGGTAAATTCCAATGATGAAATCCGCGGGGTCATTCTCACGGGTGCCGGACCCAAGGCATTTGTTGCAGGCGCTGACATTTCAGAGTTCACCAGTTTCACTTCAGAGCAGGCAAAAGCAATGAGTGAGAACGGTCATCGCATTTTCAATAAAATTGAAAGCACCTCAAAGCCGGTGATCGCTGCCGTGAACGGCTTCGCACTTGGGGGCGGATGTGAGCTGGCAATGGCTTGTCATCTGCGCATTGCAAGTGAGAACGCAAAATTCGGTCAGCCCGAAATTAACCTGGGAATCATTCCGGGCTATGGTGGTACGCAGCGATTTCCGCGTTATGCCGGAAAAGGAAAAGCGATAGAGTTGCTTCTTACAGGTGATATGATCTCTGCTCAGGAAGCACTTGATCTCGGATTAGTCAATTACGTCACTTCAATCGAAGAGCTTCTTCCCAAATGCAAATCCATTCTTGACAAGATCAAAACAAAATCTTCGCTTGTCATTGATCAGATCATCGCATGTGTGAATGCACATTTTGAAAAAGGTGAAGATGGTTTTGCAATTGAGATAGATGAATTTTCGCGGTGTATGAATACAGAAGATTTCAAAGAAGGAACTGCAGCGTTCCTGGAAAAGCGTGCCCCAATCTTTAAGGGAAAATAAATTGATTTCGGAATTCCCGATAAAAAATCGGGACAGGTCAGAGTTTCGATTTCGGATTTTCTTAATTCGTCTTTGTCTTATTTCTTTCGTCTTACCTCTTATGTCAATCTTGCTCGGTGTTCATTGTTCCGTTGCCGGTGGTTTAGAAAATGCTTTCACTGAAGCTGCTTCGAAAAACATTGACACGTTTCAAATCTTTACCCGCAATCAAAGGCAATGGAAAGCCAGGCCGATTTCAGAAGAAGAGAAGAAAAAATTTTCCTCTGCCTGGAAGCAATCAAAAGTGAAAACTATTTTTTCTCATTGCTCTTATTTGCTCAATCTCGGAAATGCTAACAGTGAGATTCATTTAAAAACTATAAGTGCTTTGACTGAAGAAGTGATACGCTGTACCGAATTGGGTTTGAAGTTTTGTGTATTGCATCCCGGCGCTGCCGGTGAACAAACAAAAGAACAAGCGATGCATAACATCGCAAAGGGATTGAAACAGGTTTTGAAAAACACTTTAAACAGTAAAGTCATCATTGCCCTCGAAAACACTGCGGGACAGGGAAGCAGCGTTGGCGGCCCGTTCGAAAACCTGAAATTCATTTACGATGAAGCGGCAAGTGATCGTATTGGATTCTGCCTTGATACTTGTCATGCTTTTGTGCAGGGATTTGATATTCGAACAGAGAAAGGAATTGGAAACACTCTTGATTCCTTCGATAAAATCTGCGGGCTGAAAAATCTTTGCGCCTTTCATCTCAACGATTCAAAAGGCGATCTTGGTTCTCATCTCGATCGTCATGAACACATTGGCAAAGGCAGGATTGGCCTGAATGCTTTTCGTTATATCATGAAAAATTTCCCTCACATTCCAAAAGTGATTGAAACGAAAAAGGAGGATCATTGGGATGAGAAGAATTTAGAAGTGCTAAGGAAACTGATTTAGCATTTATTTCTCATCCTCATCCGTACGAACCCGGTAGCTGATACCCACATTAAACAGCCAACCGTCTTTGAAGCTTTCATACACGGGGTTCACGGAAAGCAACTCATTATCTGCATCGTACTGATGATAGCTGCGCAGGAATGTATAACCTGTCTCCGCATAAAAAACTATATTTTTTGTCGCATATAAATTCACATAAACCTTGATCTGGTTATGCCCCAATTTGCCTCCGTCCCGCAGGAATGTTCCGTCGCCAAGACGATAAGAAGCTGTGATGGATTTATAGGAAGCACCGGCGTACAATATTTTGTTGAATTTATATTCGAAGTTTGCGGTCGAGGGAAGTATTCCAAAGATGTTGATCTTCGGACTTACTTTCCAATCAAGTCCCAGCAAAGGGATAAAGAAGGGACCAAAATATTCCTGGTTGTAATATATCCCGAAGTGATACTTTATCTTTTTATTCTTTTTGTAGTTCATGAGCACCAATCCTCCCGCCTGGTAATCATCTCCTGACAAGCTTGTGAAATCAGAGCTTATTTTAGGAAGAACAAAGAATAGCGTACTCCACTTTTCATTTTTCCATTGACGCAGATAACCCAACTGAAGAGCGGGAACATGCAGCCTCGTGGTAGTAGTAGCACTTCCTTCATTGCTTTGAAGAATCAGTTGATCATACGAAGCACCTATAAGGATAATGTCCTTATTTTTCAGTACCAGCGGAAGTGTAACAGATGCCGTCCATTCACCGGTGAACAGGTTCATCTCAGGGCTATTGGTGTAAGGCGTTTTCAGGAATTGCTGATATTGAACGTTCACAATATCAATATAGGGTTGCGCCCGGAGTGAGGCAGCAAACAGCGAAAAGCAACAGGCAAGAAGAAAGATTTTTTTTCTCATGGTTGAAAGAGAGTGGAATTGATCTCTTAGATCGAGGAATGAATAGGCATCGCGCATGATTTAAAAATCATTTTGTTGTGCTGTTGAATGGTAGAGAAAATATTTCTGAAAACTCCAAAGATATATCCATGTCAATCGGACACGTTACATAATTCTTAGAATAAGTTACAGGATTCACACATTTTCTGTTTGCAGATAAAAGTTTATCCCGCATTTTGCAGTTCAGTAAAATAAACCGCAAGGGAGCGCAAAGAATTCCGCAGAAAAAAAAACGTAAAAGGGTAACACCAGAAAATTTGCAACTTTTTCCTTGCGCTACTCTTTGCGTCTTGCTTCGTGTTCTTTGCGATAAAAATTTTCGAATTGCAAATTCCGGGTTTATTGTATAGAATCAGATAGCGTTCAAAACAAAAAGGGTTGCGCAAATGGCAACCCTTGCAAAAAAATCAGCAATCCCTGCTATTTCATTATGATCTTTCCGGTAACCTTCAACTCGAGCCTGCAATTTTTTTAATATTATTTTATTAACTCTACCACAAGGTCAAAATTGAAAACAATTTCATCTTCTACCCTTACAAGACCACCCATGTATTTGGGAACTTCGATGCCAAAATCTTTCATGTGTAGTTTTTGTGCTCCTACAATGCGGAATTTATTTTCCCCTATAGATTGAGCTTTGGCGCGAACCGTTTGAATCTTGCTGGTCTGCTTAATGGTAACATTCATACTCGAAAGCACATTAAACCAGCTATGACTATCATTTTTCATAAACGAAGAGTCCTGCCATGTTTCTAAAAGTGCTACGGTGATAAAAGGGAATTTATCCGCCTCTAAAATTTTCCGGATATTGCAATTATATAGTTCGTTATGACAATTGAAATCCTGCGTTCTTAATTTAATCCTCGCATTGTTAAAAACGGCATGGCTACCATCCTGTTCAATGGTCATTGCTATCTCCGAAAATTTATCCTGGCAATCGCAGTTGTAGAGATTGATGTTCGTGCTGCCTTCCAGGAACATTTTGCTTTCTGTTGATATCACAACCTTTTTGATCACAGGTGCATTCTTCGTAGTATTTCCATTCAGGAAGAATGAACCAAGCGCAGTAAAGAGCATCAAAAGCATTGTATGAAGTTTTATTTAGTGTTTGGTTCTGAAATTTGTTTGGTCAAGGGATCATCTTTTAAGCATTTTCAATCTGCATCTTAATTGTCCCTACATGTTATGCTGAGAGGAGCCGAAGAGTGGAAGGTTAAAGCCTTGCGCAATCATTCGACTCCGCTCACCAATTATTTTTTTAGAATCCAACTACAGCTTCCACCACCGCGCCACTGAATTTTCCATTGTACCTGTAATCATAAACCGGAAAATCCTTGTATTGCTGGTTTACATATTCAGCTTTCAGTTCGATGTTGCGGGTCGGGAACCAGCCTGCAGCGAATGTTGCACGATTGATGGTAATCTCGTTCTGCATAAAGAGGGGTGTTCCTTTGACAGTGTTATATCTTGCTGCTACATAGCACTGTTCTCTCGGGAGAAAACGAAACACTAATTCTCCTGCTATCTGTGTAAACTTGCGATCACCGGGAGCTTCGAAACCCATTCTTCCTTTAATGATCTCATACGCTCCGAAGAATTCCAGTCCTTTATATTTCACAAACGGGTTCACCATCACAGAACTTACCTGGTTCGTGAACAACGGCAGAAAACGACCTGAGTCCTTATTGTTTAACGTAGTGCTGGGGCCTATACCAGTAGGAATTCCTTCAACATATATCATCGAGCGCGCCTGCTCCATCACCATTGAATAATGCGACCCTGCGCGATCACCGAGATACATCGTGTTTGCAACGCTTCCGGAATTGCTATAGTAAGATCCGGAAATGCGATAGCGCAAATCTTTATTGCTGCCATCAAAAGCGAGCTTGAATAGAAGTGATGGATCTTTCTTGATCGGATCAGTGAACCCCGGAGGCGCTGTTGCGGAATAGGGAGTGACGTTGCCTTCCATAAGTCCGGTGGTGAGCCCGGCAACTGCAGTCAAGCCTTTGAAAGGAAACAGTGAAAGCTCCCCGCCAATCTCTGTGGTGTAAGCGTCAATGATATAGTTCTCTACAAAAGGGTTATAGATGCAGTTACCTGCATCAGAACGCCTGAAATGCATGTCACCATAGTTGGGTTCGTAGTGACCGAGTTTCAACCGCATGTATTTGCTGAACCATTTCGGATCACCGAACATTGGCAGCTTATCAATCTGCAGGTAACCACCTTTCACCCAAAAATCAGGATGGTGACGTGAAGACATGTAGGATTCAACACAAACTCTTATGCCATCTGCCAACTGCGCGTTGATATACAGATTCGCCATGGCGGTGTTGAAGCCGGCCAGTGTAGCCGATGTAGAGTCACCACTTGCTCCGGCACCATATAACAGGTTTGAATTTACCGGGTTGGTTTCACTCTCGGGTACGTAGGTGGGCGTGTTGGAATGCTTCAGGTGTTGCGCATCCTGACTGAGACTCACACCGAGCCGGAGTTTTAGTCCGTCAAAAGCCGGCTGATCGTCTGTTTTAGAGGGCTCAAAAATGTTGATGCCGGTTTGATCCAGAGGACGGAAATATTGCAAGTCCCCGGTTTGGGCAGAAGCAAACTGTGCAACCGCCATCGCTAAAAAAAGCAAGCTTACTACTGTGAAATGGTTTTTCATGATTAGAATTGTTTTGGTGAGAGTTAATTTTATTTAGATGAGATGATTAAATTTTTTGCAAGGTTTATATTAAAGCTTATTACTACTTCATTACCCGTGGTTAATGCGCCAAGAAATGCTTTCGGCGGCTCGACGTTGAAGTCTTTCATTCTTATTTTCTTGCTTCCGATAAACGTGATAGTTCCGTCAGGTTCCAGGGTAGCATGCACATTCATATTGTCTCTCAGGCTTACTCCGGCAATGGCAAATGTTCCTTGTACATTAACATCCCAGCCATTTCCATTAGGGCTCATGGAATTAATCTTTTCAAACTGGAAGATGATGTTCTGATTGGATGTTGATTTCAAAGCACTATACACTTTGTCATCCATCATGCTGCTTCCTTCAGTACTTTTCAAACTTTTAACAGGAATTTCTAAATAGAAGGATTTAATTTCCTTGATCATCTGCCCCTCGCAATTCATTTCACACGTTCCTCTTATTCTCGTCGCTTTCAATTCCCAATCATGAAAGGTGGAGGTTCCTTTTATGCCCATGTCAGAGGTTTGGATCGTATAAACACTTTGACCATGCAATCCCGCGATGTTCAGGAAAATGATGATGAAAAAAGTGAGGAGCTTCATGAGGTCATTCATTTTGAAATTGACGGGACAAAGATGAAGCGGCGGACAGGGCAGGTCAATCGTGAGAAATCATGATATTGGAAGAAAGAGGGATGGAAGCATCCTTAGAATTCATGAGGGATGGCTCCTAAGACTTTTATGAGGGATAGCAGTTTTCGTACCCCAGTCGTGTCTCATTTTTCATGGACACGGCGTTGATCCAACTTCCCGCCAGGGATTATTAAAATATCATCATCAGTATTGTTGCAAGCTACAATGTCACCTTTTCCATCACCATCCAAATCAGCAATGGCAACACCTTTAGGATGATTTCCAACAGTAATAACTGAAGCGGATGAAACACTTCCGGCTTTGCTCATTAAAAACAAAGTGATTTTATTACTGTTATTGTCCGACAGTACAATATCATTAACACCATCTCCATTCACATCGCCGATTGCTATGCGATTAGGGATCTCTCCGGCGTCATAAGGCGATCCTTTCATCATTATAAATTTTCCGGTTCCATCTCCGAGGAGAACGGTCATTCCGTTTACACCTGTTCTTCCGCCGGTGCTGGCGGGCGAATTAACAATCGCAAGGTCAGGTTTTCCATCTGCATTCACATCACCTATAGCAAGCCCGAAAGGAGAATCACCGCAGGGAAAAGGCGAACCAGCTGCCTCATTAAAACTTCCATTGCCATCACCAAGAAGCACTGTGGCATTGTCACCTTCTAAGTTTGTCGTGATGATGTCAATGTTATGATCGCCATTCACATCGGCAGCGCGAAGCCGCTGATAAGGCATCTTCCCGACTTTAAAATACGTTCCCGGCGTTTTAAATCCCATGATGCTATCGCCGAATAAAATCTCTATCTCGTTATTTCCCCAATCGTCAGTAGCCAGATCTAATCTTCCATCATTATTAAAATCTCCTGTTGCAATGCCATGGGGATGCGGTTTTACCATTACAGGAAAAGGTGAGTTAGGCGCGGCAGCAAAATTACCCTGCCCATTTCCCCATAAGACGGTTAAATATTGTCGCTCGTGATTGGCAAATGCTAAATCAGGATTGCCGTCCTTATTAAAATCCCCGATAGCAATATCATTTACTCCATTCCCCGCAGGAAAAGGCGAACCCTTTGCTTCTTGAAATTGAGCTTTGCCTTTACCGAGTAAAATGGTTACGCTGCTGTCTTGTTCATTGGTAACTATAAGGTCCGGAAATTTGTCGTTGTTTAAGTCGGCAACTTCAACACATCCGGGTGCTTTACCAACTTTAATTTTTATCGCATCTTCTGATGGAGTATTATTTTTAGAAGCCGGGCTATTTGTTTGTCCGCATCCATCGCTCAGAAATAATGAAGTAACCGCCAATATGAAGATTGATTTTGTCATTCTAATTGATTTTAAAGGGGCACTCGCACAGTGAACACAAGCACTTTTAACAACGATGAATGAATACGCATTTGCTCACTTTTGTTGCTTTCACAAAACAAATATAAAAGTACCGAAACTTTCATGGTAAATGTATCTTTGAAAACCAATCTCCCAAGCTTCATCCATGAAAAAGCTGCTGCCCCTCCTCCTTCTTTTAGCAGCAATCACCGTCTCCGCCCAGGATGATCTCGTCTTCACCCGTTATTCTCATGCTGATGGCTTGCCCGCCTCATTTTCCAACACAACACTAAGAATGGATGAAAGCGGCTACTTGTGGATCTATAATGAACAGGGTTTCGCTAGGTACGATGGCTATAGTGTTAAGCTCTTTCCCTTCAGCGACGCCTCGATATGGGGCAAAACGATACCCACCGGTTACTATGTAGATATTGGGGGATTCGAGCGTTTTTATATAAGCCCCCGGCTTTCAGTTTATGTATATAACCCTTTAAAAAATGGGTTTGACCTGTATGACTTCAGCAAATTTGTTGATGGAAATAAAGAGCAGACTTTATTTGTCCGTGACGATAGAAGAAACCATTGCCTGTGGGTCTTTTCTAAAAGCAAGCTTTTTAAGCTCAGCTATTTCAGCGGGAGCATAAAGCAGTTCGATGCACCATTCACCTCAAGGATCAGGTATGTGCTTCCGGGCAACAAGATTATTTATGCAACGCAAAATGACACCATCATTGTGTTTGATATTGAAAAAGAGATATTCAAATCCATGTATTTTAAAGGAGGAAAAGACCTTGGCTATCATAATTCTGAGCAATACATTAACGCCGGCGGAACGAATGAAATGGTGTCGAAGGTGATCGTTTCTACCGATGGTAAAAAAATATTTTGGTTCACACGCCAGGCACCACTCTCGCCCAAAATCATCGGGTCAGACAAGCTTATAGCAAAATTTTATATCTCTGCCTCTCCCATCGCCCTTACTGATTCCAATACGTTATGGGCAAATTCCGGGAACGGATATTTAACACGCTATGATTTCAATAAAGGCAAAATAGATAGCGTTGATATAAATCTTCCCGGCAAGCCAAGTGACAACCTTGGCACCACATCCATCGTAGAAGATGCAGATAATGAGTTGTGGCTATCATTCATAGTGAATGGACTGATGCGTATAAACCCCGACACAAAAAAAGTGACTCAATACTTAACTGTTCCCGGCAACCCGAATTCTCTGTGGGTAAATAATATTTCAGGACTGCAATATCACAATTCCGGAGTACTATGGGTAAATCAGCCGTCCTTTGGCTTAGTGAAAATAGAAAAGAAGAAAAATGTATTTAAAACGATTATTCCATTACCCGATGCCCTCTCTCCCCTGCGCCCTTACTTCGATGCATTGAACACCCGTATGCTTTTACCGCTCGACAGCGATCATGTTCTTGCAGGCACATTTGCGGCAATCAGCAATGTAAATATCAGGACGGGCAAGGTTGACTTAATGCGATATCCTGATAATACCGTTGTTCAGGAGCTATCAATATCCAGAACTTATGGCTGTGCTGCAAAAGATAAGGAAGGTAATATTTTTATAGGCACATGGAACAAGTGGTTTTTTATTTATAGAGCCCGGGAAAAAAAATGTTCCGTCTATAGAGGTCTTCCTGAGCCTTTTCCAAAAGAATCGCAACTGTGGTTTCGGACCATGCTCGTGGATTCACGCAACATGCTTTGGATCGGAAGTGGTGAAGGACTTTTCAGGGTGAGCGTTAATGATTTGCTTACAGATTCAACGCCTGAAATAGAAGACATGAATCCCGGTGACAGTACTTCTTTGAAAACTGTATTCACAATAATCGAAGACCGGAATAAAAATGTCTGGGTAGGATCACTAAATGGAATCAAAGTTTTTTCGCCTGATGGAAAAGTTACTTCCTATGTTCATGAAGAAGGAAAGAATAGTTTAAGCATTAACGAAGTCCGCTGCCTTGCTGAAGATAACGACGGCAACATCTGGATCGCAACTTCCGGCGGTGGATTAAACAAGCTCGATATCGCTACCCATCAGTTTACAGTATATAGAACAAAGGATGGCTTGGCTGACGATGTGCTTTATGCCATCATTATAGACAAAGAGAACAACGTCTGGGTGAGCTCTAATCTTGGCCTGACGAAATTCAATCCTTCCGATCGTACAGTAAACAACTTCACCCCCTTCGATGGTCTGCAGGGTTATGAATTTAATACCAACGCCTTCTGTACCATGCCGGGCGGTGAATTGGTTTTTGGAGGCACCACGGGCATGAGCTGGTTTAAGCCGGAAAATATAGGGGTCTCAGCACCCGCCCCGGTTGTTGTCTTATCATCATTCCAGGTATTGGGAGAAGAAACTCGGCTTGACTCCGGTGTTACGCACCTGAATTACAGTCAGGACAATCTCACCTTCCAGTTCGCAGCTATTTCCTATTTCAGAAATGCCGGAAATAAGTTCGCTTATAAGCTCGAGGGGCTTGATAAGGATTGGGTATATAGCGGCAACCGTCCCTACGTTACTTATAGCCATGTGCCGCCAGGCAACTATACGTTCAGGGTGAAAGCGGCGAACAGCAGCGGTGTGTGGAATCAAAAAGGAATCGCTTATAAGATTTCGGTGTCGCCACCGTGGTGGGCTACGTGGTGGTTTCGCATAGCGGCCGTGATTGCCTTGGCTTCAGCCATCTATGTTTTATACCGCTACCAGTTGAGGCAGGCGCTCAAGTTGCAAATGATACGCAACCGCATAGCAGGTGACCTTCACGATGAGATCGGCTCCACGCTCAGCAGCATTTCCATCTACAGCCAGGTGGCGAAAAAAGAAGTGATGAACAACCCCGTGCACGCTGCCTCTATGCTCGAGAGCATCACCGACAACACCACGGGAATGATGGACGCCATGAACGACATCGTGTGGATGATCAACACGCGCAACGACGGCTTCAACAACATCGTTGACCGCATGAATGCTTTTGCCAATGAGCTGCTCGAAGCGAAGAACTGCAATGTGCATTTGCACATCACGCCTGAACTGCAGAAGCTCCGCCTCGACATGACGCAACGGAAAAATCTTTATCTCATTTTTAAAGAAGCTATAAACAATGCTGCCAAATATGCCGATTGCAGAAATGTTTGGATTGATCTTTCCATGAACGGAAGTCACAAAATCATGATGAGCATTAAGGATGATGGAAAAGGATTCAACATGAATGGAGAATCAAAAGGCAACGGATTGCCAAACATGCAAAAGCGTGCAATGGAATTGAACGGTGAATTAAAGATTAGTTCAAGAGCTGGTGAAGGAACATCCCTGAATCTGGAATTCGCACTATGAGAACCGATAAAATAGAAGAATGAAAATTTTTAAGAAGCAATCTTCTGAATGGTTTATGAAAAAAACTTTGCTTCTGCTCATACTTTTTCTGCAATGCCAAATAGCTTCGGCCCAGGATGATCTGGTCTGCACCCGCTATTCGCATGTTGATGGATTGCCGGCTGCATTCGCCAATGCAGGAATGTTGACAGATGAAGCAGGACTCTTGTGGCTCTTTACTGAACAGAGTATTGTAAGATATGATGGCTGTGTTTTCAAAACGTATCCTAATAAGGATGCTAAAGTTTGGGGTAAGGCAATCAGAACTGACACGTGGGCAATGATTGGAGGGTTTGAGCGCTTTTATGTACAACGTGATTCTGATCTTTATGTTTATCACCCGCTTATTAACGGATTCGACCGGTATGATTTCAGTAAATTGATTACCGGGAGTGAAAAGAAAATTCTCGTAACAATTGACGACAGCAAAAACCATTGCATCTGGGTTATTACTCAAAGAGAACTTTTTAAACTCAGCTACTTCAGCGGAAATATAAAGCGATGGAACGCACCGGTATCTGAAGGAAATAAGTATCTGATCCCCGGGAATAAAATTATTTATAACGCATGGGGTGATAGCTTGCTCGTATTTGATATTGAAACGGAAAAATTCGAAACCGAATATCTTGGGGGCGCTAAAGACTTGAGCCCTGCCCGTATAGAATATTTTACTGAGAAGAACACCCCCGAAGGTCGTGAACTGATTAGCACGGCGATTCTTTCAAAAGATGGTAAAAGGATATTTTGGTTCAGACAGAAATCCCCTCTTCAACCAAAGATTATTGAAACCCCGTCACTACTTACAACTGCTATTGTTCCCTATCCATCCATGACCTTCGCCGATGCTGATAACCTTTGGATATGGAAGGGTGAAGAACATGTGATGCATCTGAATTTAAGTGCTGGCAAAATGGATACCCCGGATGTAAAAATTCCTCTCCATTTTGATCCGAAAGGTGGCGCGGGCGGTTTAATGATGGATGGAGATGGCGAACTGTGGTTAGGTTACGAAGACCAGGGTCTGCTTCGCGTGAACCCGGCAAAGAAAACGGTGACACAGTATTTAAGTATTTCCGGAAATCCAAATTCCATCTGGTCAAATCATGTTCGCTTCCCCATTTGTCGTAGCTCCGGTGTACTGTGGGTAAATGAATCTCCCTTCGGACTTACAAAAATTGAAAAGAAAAGAAACCTGTTTTCAACCATTGCACAACTACCGGATGAGTACTCCAATTCAATCCGCAACTTTGACGCACTTAATACACGAATGCTCCTGCCTCTTGACAGTGATCATTTACTTTCAGGCACCCTGGCTAATATCAGCAATGTAGATATCAGAACAGGGAAAGTGAATGTAGTGCGTTACCCTGATAATTCAGTAGTGAAAGAGCTTACTGCAAACCATTGGTGGGGTTGTGCAGTGGCAGATGCCCGGGGAAATATAATCATTGGCACTTGGGACGCCTGGATTTTTGTATATAATAATCATTCAAAAACCTGCCGTTCATTTCACGCATTGCCGGGAGGGCCTGCGCCCGGACAAGCTTATCGAACCATGTTGCTTGATTCAAAAAATATGCTTTGGATAGGAGGCAGGCATGGCGTATACAGGATAAAAGAGAATGAGATATTATCCAATCCTTCTCCTCATTTACAGTGGCTCGGCACTGGTGATAGCACCACCGTGCAAACCGTTTTTTGTTTTATGGAAGACCGGAATAAAAATATGTGGGTGGGCTCAATGGGAGGAATTAAGGTCTTTTCACCGGATGGGAAAATTACCTCCTATACTCATGAAGATGGAAGAAATAGTTTAAGTCTTAATGAAGTGCGTTGCATTGCTGAAGACAGCACTGGTAATATCTGGATTGCTACTTGTGGCGGTGGCTTAAATAAATTAGATGTATCCACACATCAATTTAGTGCATATACAACGAAGGATGGTTTGGCAGATGATGTTATATACTCCATGCTTATAGATAAGGAGAACAATTTATGGCTGGCATCAGACCTTGGGGTAACGAAATTCAATCCTTCAAACGGTTCGGTGAACAATTTCACGCCGTTCGATGGTTTGCAAGGGTATGAATTTAATACCAACGCTTCCTGTATCATGCCGGGCGGAGAACTGGTGTTTGGGGGTACTTCCGGACTGAGCTTTTTTAACCCGGAAGCTATTGCTGTTTCATCGTCTGTTCCTATAGTAATGCTCTCTTCATTCAAAGTATTGGGCGAAGAAACTTCTCTTGATACAGGTGTTACGAGACTAAGTTATAAGCAGGATAATCTCACCTTTCAATTTGCAACTACCTCTTATTACAGAAGTTCGGAAAATCAATTTGCCTATAGACTTGAGGGATTGGATAATGATTGGGTATACAGCGGCAATCGTGCGTACGTCACCTATAGTCATGTGCCGCCGGGTGATTATACGTTCAGGGTGAAAGCGGCTAATAGCAGTGGCGTGTGGAATGAAAAAGGAGTCGCTTATAAAATATCGGTGTCTCCCCCATGGTGGGCAACGTGGTGGTTTCGTATTGCGGCAGTGCTGGCAATTGCATCTGCTGTCTATCTTTTATATCGTTACCAGTTGCGGCATGCACTCAAGCTGCAAGCGATTCGCAACCGTATAGCAGGTGATCTGCACGATGAAATCGGTTCTACCCTTAGCAGCATTTCTATCTATAGCCAGGTGGCTAAAAAAGAAGTGATGAGCAAAGCGCCTGAAGCTGCCGGCATGCTCGAGAACATTACCGAGAGCACCACAGGAATGATGGATGCCATGAATGATATTGTGTGGATGATCAACACCCGCAACGATCACTTCGATAACATCACAGACCGCATGAATGCTTTCGCAAATGAATTGCTCGAAGCGAAGAACTGCAATGTGCATCTTCACATCAGCCATGAAATGGAAAAACTCCGGCTCGATATGTCACAGCGGAAAAATCTTTATCTCATTTTTAAAGAAGCTATAAACAATGCCGCCAAATATGCTGAGTGCAGGAATGTTTGGATTGATCTTTCCATGAACGGAAGTCACACCATCATCATGACCATTCGTGACGATGGCAAGGGCTTCGACACCACGCTGGAACCGCGCGGCAATGGGTTGCTAAGCATGCAAAAGCGCTCGAAAGAATTGAAGGGAGAATTTAAGTTTAGCTCGAAGGCGGGGGAAGGGACTTTGGTGAGGTTGGAGTTCGCTCTATAATCTGGATTCTGCTTTTGTAACGGGGGAATTGCTTATTTATCATCGCCGTGTCCATGAAAAATGAGACACGGCTTGGGTACAATGATGTATAAGAAAAAATGGTACACAGTATATAGGAAATTGTTATAAATTCAGTGGAAATCAGTTTTGCAATCGTATTTTTGGGGTCTAAAAGCTAAATTCATTATCACGCTTTTAAAAGACTTAAAGATGAAATGCGTCCACTGTCTAAAGGAGTTGAAAAATAAAACCCGAGATCATGTTTTCCCAAAAGCATGGTATCCTGACAACACTCCAAATAGTGTTCAAAGACCAACCGTACCTTCTTGTGGTGAATGTAATAATAAACTTGGCGCTCTTGAAAAAGAACTCTTTACTAAACTTGCTGCATGTTTAGATCTGACAAAAGCAGAAGCCTCTGGAATCCAAAGAAAATATCTGAGAAACTTAGGTATTGGCGTAGGAGATGAGATACCACCTGAAGAATTATCTAAAAGAATAAATGTCCGTAAAAAGATATTTTCTGAATGGAAATCATATTCTCCTGACTCAACACCACCTTTTCTTCCAGGACTTGAGCCTCACTCTGACATTCCTACAGAAAAGCAAATGGTAACACTTATCCCTAATGAATTAGTTGGTATATGTGTTCAAAAAATCCTCCGTGGATTGGAATATATCTATAGAGGTGAAAGATATATTGAGCACCCGTACACGGTGGAAGTATATATGCTTGATGAGCAAAAAAAAGGCATAGAAATCATCTACAATGCATTTGCAGAATCTGGAATCAAGACAGATTTTGGACCTGGTTTTATAGTGGAACGTGCCGCTGCCACGACCGATGAAAAGTATGATATGGTTGTATATAAAATTACCATCTGGGGACAGTTTATAACATATGGTGTCATTGGACCTCCAGACACCGAAGAGTTTGGCATGGGAAGCAAAATACCTGATTTAAAAATGTTGGAGGATAATCAACCGTACAACTTTAAATCAAAAGATATAGATAGCTTACTATCTGGTCTTATTCCTGATACCCACCCTTTTGACTTAATGAAATTAGCAGCAGAAAATGCTATTAACCTTTTTATCGAGAATAAATCCTTAGCTCCAACGTATAATTTGTTTTTCCAGAATAAGAAGAGAGTATATATATTATCTGATCCATCGCCTCTTTTTGATCAACAACAAAGACGTGTATTTATTGATACTGTAGCCGAAGAAGTTATAAAAAAGAATATCGATTTTGTAATTTCGGTAGGAATAATTCGGGTCTACGAAGTGCTAGTTAACAAACCTATTATACCTTCGCTAGAAAATAAAAAAAATGCTGAGGATATGATTCAGGTTTCCTATATTTCTGCGCAAAAGGGTAAAATTGTTCTTATCCCTTTTCGTAATAATGTTCTCGAAAAGATTGCTTTCTTCAAACCCTCAGTAATCGATTTTAGCGTTGATAACGATAAACATTCTGTTTATTACCATATGTTTAATCCTATCATTGCCGCTCTTAGAAAGATTGCCAAATAATATTAAGGTAGGCAGAAACTGAGGTTCATTCTCAAGCTCTTCATCGGAGAAGATATGACCATTCTTAACCATGGAGTTCTTGCCATCTAAAGTGGGGATTGATTTATAACAAATAAGGGAAGACTGTCATAACTGACAACTTTTTTTTGGTGTACCCTTCCTTTAATTCTTTCATGATACCTCCGAGCTTAATAAGATCCCCCAACTGGCGCCAGTCTTAGCACAGGTTCAGTGGCGCAGATAGACTGGTGCCGTCTATAAATTCCATTTCACCTACGGTTCATTCCACTGAGAAGAATCTTCATAAAAAGTATCAGGGTATAAATCCTGACCTCCCTGCCAAAGCACACTGCCCATAAAAGCGCGGGCAGTTTTAAATTGAGATAAATCTTTCAGCTCTTTAAACACACCAATGTTGAGATAAGGTTTCACATCGAAGGTGCGTACTTCACCGTTGCCGAAGGAAAGCTTCACCGTAAAATCATCATTACGAATACATTTTTTTACTCCTGGATTCATAATTATTTGAGCGGCTCAATTTTAAAAACAGCATTACCATTTACTAAGGATGGAATACGAATTATACCAATGCTCTTTTTTTCCCGGCTGTTCTCCTCCCTACTTTTCGTGAAAGTTTTCTGCCTGCATTTTTTGCTTTCAATTCAGCCATTGACTTTCTGAAGTCACTAAGTTCTTCCTCAGTCCAGCGCTTTGATTGAACGCTGAAGTCAACATTTTTTGGCTCTTTTATTAGTCCCATCTTTTTATGAATCTGATGGTAGTGATTGGTGGATGGTTACTGCGAAGTTCACCGCTATCGCCGGATTCGAATTAGGCCAACGCTCGTTTTCTTCGGGATATAGTCGGCAAGTGTCGTTTGGTTTTCCTCAACTTACGGGCTTTAAGAAAGTCGCTAAATTCCTTTTCCTCTTTTGCCGTCAGGGGCTTGTTCACGAAAACAAAATCGTGGTCGTCCATTTTTTTAAAGTTTGCCATGATTGAAATTTTTGAAGTATTGTATAACTAATGTAAGTGCTTCCTTTGTGTCAATGAACATTCGGTTACCACCTCCAAATATTTTTGCTCCTAACGTCAGGTGATAATGTTCTATAAGCTGTGATTTAGCTATGAATGAAACTACTCCGTCATAGCCTTTTTCAAACGAAACCTTACAACCGTAAGCTACTAAGTTACCTGCTACTCCTTTATAAAGTTTATGTCTGCCTCTATTGAATTTCGCACTCTCAATAAGAGGCATAAAAATGTGATCCTGCTTATCGGTGAGACAGATTAGTCCCTGAATAATTGTCGGATTATTAATGGTTGTCAGTTTGAAAATTTCGTTTGCCGTGTCTTTAAATTCTTTGTGCCAGTCGAAACCCCAGGCTGCCTTTTTAATTTGCCTCATATCCTTTGAAAATATTCGTGTTATCTCGGTATCAAAGACTTCACCAGTCAGCGAATTCTCAACGGACTTGGTCAACTTATCAATCTCAAAGTCAAGCTCAGTTTCTTTTCGTCTTTTCACTTTTCCTGAAGGGATTCCTTTGAAACAAAGTTACAAAAATAAATAGTTAGTTATAAGGTAAAATTCCAAATAAACTCTTCCCCGAAAGTGTATCTTTGAACACCCAATTTCCCAACTTTCACCCATGAAAAACCCGCTGCCCCTCCTTCTCCTTTTAGCAGCGCTAACTGCCTCCGCGCAGGATGATCTCGTCTTTACGCGCTATTCGCATCTCGATGGTTTGCCCGCTTCATTTACCAATGCAAGAATGTTGACAGATGAAACGGGACTCTTGTGGTTCTCTACTGAACAGAGTGTTGTAAGATATGATGGATATGTTTTCAAAACGTATTCTTACAGGGATGCTAAAGTGTGGGGTAAATCCATTGAAACCAACTCCTCGTTATCAATTGGTGGGTTTGAGCGCTTCTATATGCAATTTAGTTCTGACCTTTATGTTTATCACCCGCTTATTAATGGATTCGACCGGTATGATTTCAGTAAATTGATTAGAGGGAATGAAAAGCAAATTCTCGGAGCGATTGATGACAGCAGAAATCATTGCATCTGGATTATTACTCAAAGAGAACTTTTTAAACTCAGCTACTTCAGCGGAAATATAAAGCAATGGAATGCGCCGGTATCTGAAGGAAGTAAGTACCTGATCCCCGGAAATAAAATTATATATAACGCATGGGGTGATAGCTTGCTCGTGTTTGATATTGAAACGGAAAAATTCGAAACCGAATATCTTGTAGGAGCGAAAGACCTAAGCCCTTACCCGGTGCAATATTTCACTGAAAAGAGCAACCCTGAAGGTCGTGAACTGATTAGCACGGCGATCTTTTCAAAAGATGGTAAAAGGATATTTTGGTTCAGAAAAGAATCTCCTCTTGAACCGAAGATTATTGAAACGCCGCCACTACTTACAACTTCTGCCGCTATTCCCTATCCATCTATGACCTTAACCGATCCTGATAACCTTTGGATATGGAAGAATGATGAACACCTGATACATCTGAATCTAACTGCCGGCACAAGGGATACCCTTGCTGTGAAAATCCCCGTTCATTTTGATCCGAATGGTTGGCCCGGAAGTCTCGTGATGGATGGAGATGGTGAATTGTGGCTGACTTACGAAGACGACGGTCTGATTCGTGTTAACCCTGTAACAAAAACGGTAACTCAATATTTAAGCATCCCCGGAAACCCGAATTCCATCTGGTCGAATCATGCAGGCCCCGTAATCTATAGTAGCTCCGGTGTGTTGTGGCTAAATGAATCTCCTCGCGGACTTACAAAAATTGAAAAGAAGAGAAACCTGTTTCTAACCCTTGCGCAACTACCTGGCGAGTACTCCCGTTCGCTTCGCAACTCTGAAGCTCTCAATACACGAATGCTTTTTCCGCTTGACAGCGATCATTTGCTTTGGGGAACCCTGCTTAATATTTCCATTGTGAATATTAAAACAGGGTCAGTTGATGTGGTGCGATATCCTGACAAGACAGCAGTAAAAGAATTTTCCGAAAACCATAATTGGGGTTGTGCAGCGGAAGATAATCAAGGGAATATTTTTATAGCGACCTGGGATAAGTGGATTTTTGTTTATAACAATCACCTGAAAACCTGCCGTTCATATAATGAGCTACCCGGCGGACCAAAGAGCGGACAATGCTATCGAACTATGCTAATTGATTCGGAAAATATACTCTGGATAGGAGGTAACGAGGGGCTGTTCAGGATTAAGGCGGATGAGTTATTATCAAATCCCTCTCCGCACATGCAGGCAGTGAGTACAGGAGATGGCGGTAGTTTGCAAACTGTATATGCATTGATGGAAGACCGGAATAAAAATGTGTGGGTAGGAGGGCTGGGAGGGATTAAAGTCTTTTCACCGGGCGGAAAAATTACTTCCTATATTCACGAGGAAGGAAAAAATAGTTTAAGCATTAATGAAGTGCGTTGCCTTGCTGAAGATAGCAGTGGTACTATCTGGATTGCGACTTATGCCGGCGGCTTAAATAAATTAGATGTGGCCACTCGTCAATTTACCGCCTACGGAACAAAGGATGGTTTTGCGGATGATGTTATATACAGCATACTTATAGATAAAGAGAACAATGTATGGCTGGCATCCGATATTGGTGTGAGTAAGTTCAATCCTACTACTAAGGTGGTGAACAACTTTACACCCTTCGATGGTTTGCAGGGTTATGAATTTAATACGAATGCTTTCTGCGCTATGCCGGGCGGTGAACTGGTGTTCGGGGGTACTGCAGGATTAAGCGTGTTTAATCCGAAAGCCATTGCAGTTTCCTCGTCAGTCCCTACTGTAATTTTATCTTCGTTTAAAGTATCAGGAGTGGAAGCACCCCTCGATTCCGGTGTTACGCGGCTTAGTTATAAGCAGGATAATCTTACGTTTCAATTTGCCACAACTTCCTATTATAGAAGCGCCGGAAACCAGTTTGCCTATAAGCTCGAGGGACTGGATAACGATTGGATATACAGCGGTAACCGTCCTTATGTGACCTATAGTCATGTGCCCCCGGGTGATTATACTTTCAGGGTGAAGGCAGCTAACAGCAACGGTGTATGGAATGAAAAAGGAATCGCGTATAAAATATACGTGTCCCCTCCCTGGTGGTCAACATGGTGGTTTCGTATTGCAGCAGTACTTGCAATTGCTTCTGCCATCTATCTTTTATATCGCTACCAGTTGCGGCAAGCGCTCAAGCTGCAAACAATTCGCAACCGCATAGCAGGCGACCTGCACGATGAAATCGGTTCTACGCTCAGCAGCATTTCTATCTATAGCCAGGTGGCTAAGAAGGAAGTAATTAATAACGGTCCCCATGCCGCGAGCATGCTCGAGAATATTACGGAAAGCACAACAGGAATGATGGATGCCATGAACGACATTGTGTGGATGATCAACACCCGCAATGATTATTTCGATAACATCACCGACCGCATGAATGCTTTCGCGAATGAATTGCTCGAAGCGAAGAACTGCAATGTTCATCTTCACATCAGCCGTGAAATGGAAAAATTCCGGCTGGATATGTCACAGCGAAAAAATCTATATCTCATTTTTAAAGAAGCTATAAACAATGCGGCGAAGTATGCTGATTGCAGGAATGTCTGGATTGATCTTTCCATGAACGGAAATCACACCATCATCATGACCATTCGTGACGATGGCAAAGGCTTCGACACAACGCTGGAACCGCGCGGCAATGGATTGCTGAGCATGCAAAAGCGCTCGAAAGAATTGAAAGGAGAATTAAACTTTACCTCGAAGGCGGGGGAAGGCACTTTGGTGAGGTTGGAGTTTGGGTTATAAAATAATATAGTATCTGATCATGACCATTGTCTCTAAAAACAAATCGTGCCATCACATTAAAGCGATGGCACGATTCACAAACTCAACGCTCCTTACTTCTGAAATACAACCTGTCCTGTGTAAACCTGGTCGTCGAGAATCACCCTTACAAAATAATTGCCTGAAGGAATATCCGGATTAAGCTCAATCTCCTGTTTCAATTTGCCGTCAGCAATTGCTGTTCGATTCATGTAGATCACCTGGCCAAACACATTCAGAATCTGAACATCAGCCGATGAGGAGGAGATGTCGCTCAGAGATAGTTCGATCATAAAGTTTCCATTTGTTGGATTTGGGTAAATCGTCATGGATGTAGAAACGAACTTATCTATCTCTGCTTTGCATGACTTGGTCACCTTCAATGCGTTGGAAGTAGCACTGCACCCGGCGCTGTTAGTTACTATGCATTTATAAGTTCCCTTGACAGTAGCCGTATAAGTCTGATTGGTTGCTCCTGAAATATTAACCGCATTCTTCAGCCATTGGTAAGTATATCCCGACCCTGAATTTGCCTGCAACACCACGGAATTAGTACCGCACAGGTTGAGACTTCCCTGCGCAGTAATAGTTGCTGTGGGCTTGCTCACCTGCGTGAGCGTAGTTAGTGCTGAGAAAGAATTGCAACCAAAAGAATTTGTTTCTTTCACTTTATAGCTCCCGGCTTTGTTAGTGCTATAAGTTGACTGAGTGGCACCGCTAATAACTTTTGAGCCTTTGATCCATGAGTAGTTTGTACCCGCGCTGCCATTAGCAACAAAAGTCACTGTCGTTCCCGCGCAATAGTTATACGCACCCGAAGGCGTGATAGAAGCATTCAGAGCATGATCGTCAACAACGCCGTTGCAATCATCGTCAATAGAATTACACACGTCTGATGCGCCGGGATGAATGGCATTATTCCCATCATTACAATCGGTATTATCACTCACATATCCTGAAGGTGCTGAGCTGCATATTGAGGTGGAGTTTGCAGGATTTCCGTAAGTATCAGCATCGGCATCTGCGTAGTAAGTATATTGAACCAAACCCGTAAGAGTTGTTTGTGCTGACGACACACATCCGTTGCCATCGGTGACTTTCACGCTGTAATCCCCTGCGGTTGACGTTGAGATCGTTTGTGTGGTGCTGCCGGTTGACCATGCATAGGCGGTGAACCCTGTGCCTGCATCGAGGGTGAGCGGATTCGATCCGCATATTTCTGTTCCGCCGCTGATCGTGGGTGTGGTTGGAGTAAAGGATTGAATGGTTATGAACTGAAGCGAGCCGTAGGTCAATCCTGTAATTTCCTGCACTCTGAATTCAACCCGTGAATCCGCATTAAGTACACCCGTCCACACATTCGTGTGTGCATCACAGCAGCCGGTGTGTTCCCAAACCATAACTCCGTCAATCCACAATTGCGCATTGTCATCGTGGCCGGGAATGTCTATATGGTAGATTCCGCAATCAAATCCTTGTCTCTTCGCGCTGAAAGAAAAGTAGTCACCGGGAAGATAACATCCCTGGTAGCCCGCCGCCGAGGAAGGACTGCTGTTGGTACCCCATTTATTCTGTGTATTGAAATTCAAGGTGGTGTCAATGTAATATCCCGAGTAGTTGGATTCTACCCACGGAGTGCCACTGCTGTAGTAATAATAGTAGTAATAAGTGTATCCGTCATAGTACCCATTCACTTTCCAAACATGATCGCCAAACGCACTCTCATCTCCCGGAGGACCTGTGATTACCGCATGTGATGTTGCCGAACATCCGAGCGCATCACTCACGGTTAAGGAAACATTCCCTGCACTGTTTACAGATGTATAATAGTAGGTAGCACCATTGCTCCATGAAAGGGATGCATACCGTGAATTATAATCAGTAGACAGGTCAACATATCCATTCGCAGGGCAATATTGAAAGCCATTATAAGAATGAATTACCGGTGTGTCGAGCGCGGCTACCGTTATTGTCTTTGAAGCCGTTCTTGTGCAGCCGTTCACCATAGCATCAACGGAATAATTTCCTGTTGCATTTACAGAAATACTTTGAGTGGTTTCGCCGGTGCTCCACAAATAGCTGTCAGCACTGTTGGCAGTTAGCTGAAGAGAATAGCCTGGACAAATTGTTGTTGGTCCATTTACAGCGATCGAGTTTTGCAGGATAAGATTGATGGCACCGAAAGAACCGCCAACACCCTCGGTGCTTCTGAAAACAACAGTGGAATTGTCATCAAGAAATCCTGTCCACACATTAGTATGTGAATCACAGCAACCAATGTGCTCCCACACTTTTGTTCCATTTATGAACAACTGCGCTTCATCATCATGATTGGGAATACTAACTTGATAAATACCACATGGAAATCCCTGGCGCTTTGCACTCCATGAATGGTTATCGTTATTTACCACACAACCATTGTAGCCGGAAGCAGCGGACGGCGAACTGATGCTATTCCATCTTGACTGTGTATTGAAGTTGAGATTGGTGTCAACATAATATCCTGAGTAGTTATTCTTCCATGACTTGCCGCTATCTATTGTGCCCCCTGCATTGAATGCATACACATTCCAAACATGATTTCCGAATACAGAAGTATCTCCCGGTGGTGGAGTTACTGCAGTACTGGCGGTTGCAGCGCAACCACTATAATCGGTTGCTGTTACTGTATAGCTTGCGATGGAAGTTGCAGTAATAGGGTTCGTGGTTTCACCCGTTGACCATAAGTAGGAAGTTGCCCCGGCAGTAGCCGTTAAAGTTCCACCGATGCAATTGTTACTACCATTGTTATTAATTGAAAGTGTCGTCAGGTGAGGATGACTTGGGTGATAATGAAGATAGTTTACGCAGAAAGATTGATTTGCACTTATACCGCCGGTGCCCGCCGTAAAACCAAAGTAGACATGCGGGTTGCCTGCAAAAACATCAGTAGTAAGATCATCAGTGTATGAAGTTTTCAAATCGCCGTCTAAGTAAACAGAAAACAAATGTGTCGTTGCATTCCAGGTGATGCGCAGAACTTTAGTATTGCAATTAGCAAGGTAAGGTGAAATGGAAACCGGGCCAGCGAGGGGTGAAGGGAGTCCGTCTTTCACTATTGCAATGTGAGAGCCATCAGGATCATAATAGGGCGCGCCACTTCCGGAGTTATATATGTCAAGCTCTACACCAAGCGAGTGCGTGAATGATGAGGTAACTTCATAGTAGCCCAGATCGCTGCCATTGATGCCAATGGCGCTGGCTCCGTTGCTGCAACTCTGGAGCACAAATACCATCCCGTCAGCTCCACCGCATTGATAGGTATTAAAGCTGACGTCAAAGTCATAAGCAAGATTGGCTGAGTCTCTGTACCATGCTGCCCCTCTTTGAGCATAGTAATTGGTGAGGGTATAGCATCCGTTGGCGCCGTAAGCGTTTGATACTACATTGAAATTTGAATAATCAGGAATAGAGAAAGTACACTGTGCTGTGCTGCGATAAAAAAGAAAACTTAGCATCGCAATGAAAATGGTGGTGAAAATGTTTTTCATTTTGTTTGAGTTTTTAGTTAAAAAAATTTCCGGGGGCAAATGTGGAATGCAGAAGAAGGCAATACAATTCCTAATTTTAGGGAGGATGCTTAAATGCAAAAATTTCAGGTGCGTATTCCTAATATTAGGGATGCAGAATCGCAGAATTTATTATCGCCGCACCGTACCTTAGTGCCAAATCCGGAAGTGAATTGAAGCGACATAAACATATTGCGCTGATTTTTTTTCTCTCGCTCCAACATTTCTTCACTGCAGAAGCCCAATCTCTTCCTTCTAAGTATTTGAAGTTTGATCTGCTCACCATCAGCGACGGATTATCGCAAGGAATGATCACGAGCATCCTGCAGGATCACTACGGATTTATGTGGTTTGGAACGAAGGATGGATTGAATCGCTATGATGGTTATCACTTCGTAGTCTATCGCCACAACCCTTCGGATACCAATTCCCTCTCCGATAATTTCATCCAGGCGTTGCATGAAGATTCTAAAGGACGCATCTGGATTGGCACATCGAACTATGGCGTTGATATGTTTGACAGGAAAACCGAAACCTTTCGTCACTTCCGCTATGATGATAAAAACAAATATTCTTTGAGCGATAACAGGGTGGTAACTATTGAGGAAGATCATAATGGTGACATATGGGTAGCCACCTTAAACGGCGTAGATAAAATTTCTGAGCAGGAAAATGCTACGTTCCGCATCACGCGATATTTTTCTGAATTGTGCAATGTGTTTGCCGCGCATGATGGCACCCTCTGGGGATCTTCAAGGCATAGCCTTTCTTTCCGCATTCACCCCGGAAAAAATGGAAGTGAAAGCATAGACACCCTGGATATGAAAAAGTATTGCACCTACCCTGAAGAAGATGACGGCAATGAGAAATTCATAAGCGAAGCCATTGAAGATACTGCTGAACATTCGCTGTATCTCATTTGTGAGTATTCTATATCAAAAGTGAATACCATTTCGGCTGAATCAGAAATTATTTCCGCCCAAAGAAATCACTGGGGTGTATTTGGGGGCAACATCTGCATGGATGATAAACATACAATCTGGTTGAGCGAGCGTGACTGGCTGGAGCAGTTCGATGTGAGGCGAAAGCAATGGACGAGAATTTTTTCAGAAGACCCGAACCTGAAAATTGTACTCGACAATACCAATGTTGTTTACAGGGATCGAAGCGGAATTATTTGGGTAGGTACCAAGGGATATGGCTTGCTGAAGTATAATCCGCGCTCGGAAAAATTTCACCAAACTGATCATGAAAGTATTAGCTGGATGGGTGCAACAAATGATGGTCAGGTTGTAGTTCTTAAAAGCGGAGAGTTCATTGACATCTTCAATCCGCAAACAGGTTCTTATTCCGTTTCAGTTAGTGATAGCAGTTGGATAAATCGTGTTTCATCTTACAAAGATTTTGGATTGAGCACATCGGCTGCGCAGGATCGTAATGGCACAATCTGGCTTTCTAAAAATTGCCTGGTGGAATATGATGCGGCAACCAACACTTTCCATCAATATAGAGTAGCAGACCGATTAAATTTCCCTGTGTTTGTTGATCATGACAACAAGATTTGGGTAGGTACTGATAAAGTATTGAGTCGTTTTGATCCTGTCACGAAAACTTTTACAGACTATCATTATCCCGTTGAGCCCGTTCGTGCACCCTATGATTTTCTTCAGTGTATGGTTGAGGATAAAGCGGAAGGAATTTTTTGGCTCGGCACCATGAAAGGTTTGCTTCAATTCAATTCTTCTTCGCAATCATGGCAACTGTTTAAGAATATCCCCGACGATTCTTCATCACTCAGCTTCGATCTCATCTTTTCGCTTTTTGATGATCCATACGAGCCGCAGAAATATTTATGGATCGGAACCAACGGCGGAGGATTGAATCGCTTCGACAAGCAATCAGGAAAAGTGATCCGCTACTCGATGAAAAATGGTTTGCCCAACGATGTTATCTACGGAATCCTTAGTGATGATGATGGAAATTTATGGCTGAGTACAAACAACGGATTGTGTCGCTTCACTCCGAAAACGGGAGCGACTAAAAATTTTGAAATGAAAGACGGGCTGCAGGGAAATGAATTCAATCGCTATGCTTATTGTTCCGTGAGGAATCCGTCGGACAAAACAAAAGACGGCACTTTGTTTTTCGGTGGGGTGAATGGGTTCAACTATTTCAATCCTAAGGATCTTTCTGATAACCCTTCTGTCCCCAATGTTGAGATCACTGACTTCAAGTTGAGAAATCAGTCTGTGTCATTTAAAATCAAGAATCCTGCTCTAAGCAAACCGGCATATCTCACTGATAAAATTGTGTTGCCGTATAGTGACAACATGATCTCATTTGAATTCGCGTCTATGGATTTTACTTCACCCGAAAAGAATCTTTATCAATACAAGCTCGAAGGGTTTAACCAGGACTGGATTCAATCAGGCAACGTTCATTCTGCAACCTACACCAATCTCGATCCTGGGACTTACACGTTTACTGTGAAAGGAAGTAACAACGACGGTGTATGGAATGAAGAAGGAAAAACAATTCAACTGGTAATTCTTCCACCATGGTATATGACATGGTGGTTTCGTTTGCTCATTGGGATAATGGGTATTTCTGCTCTTTATGGAATCTATCGCTACCGTCTTCAGCAGGCATTACAATTACAAGCGGTACGAAACAGAATTGCCAGTGATCTTCATGATGAGATCGGTTCAAACCTCAGCAACATTTCAATCTTCAGCGAGGTAGCACAGGAAAAATTAGATGATCCGAAAGAAGTTGCAGCGCTGCTGCGAAAGGTCAGCGACTACACCCACACTTCCATGGAAGCCATGAGTGATATTGTGTGGATGATCAATGCGCGCAACGATCGTTTTGAAAATATTATCGTCCGCATGCGTGCACTCGCCGCTGAAATTTTCGAAGCAAAAAATTATGCTCTCCACTTGAATTTTGATGAGCGGTTGAACGCATTGAAATTGGGAATGGAGAAGCGCAAGAATTTTTATCTCATCTATAAAGAAGCCATCAACAACATTGCAAAGTATGCCGATTGCAAAAATGTTTGGATTGAAATGAAGATGAATCGCTCATCCGTTCATCTCACCATTAAAGATGACGGGAAAGGTTTTGATCTGACTGCAAGCAACCACGGCAATGGTCTAATAAATATGACACGCCGCACCGAGGCATTGGATGGAGATGTTGAATTTAAATCTGCTCCAGGGAAAGGAACAATGATTGAATTGAAATTTTCTATTTGATGGAAAACCTGTCCCGTAGGGACAAACCTTTGGTAGAATAAGATCGACCAGTCATTTCTCGTCCTGTAGGGACGAACATTTTGGTAGAATGAGAATTGCAATCATTTTTCGTCCCGTAGGGACATTCTTTTTTAATCGAATCAAATACAAAATTTTATTTCATCACGATGCACGGGCATTTGTAAATTCATACCCTACCGATCAACATCATGGCAAACACTTATTCACAAATCAACATCCACGCTGTCTTCGCCGTAAAAGGACGAGAGAATTTCATCACAGAAAATTTCCGCGATCGGCTGCACAAATTTCTTTCAGTCACCTTAAGAAATGATGGATCACATCCGCTTGCAGTTGGAGGATGGCTCGATCATGTTCATGCATTTTTTGAATTGCCTGTCACCATGGCAATCTCTGATCAACTGCAAAGAATCAAATCTCAATCTTCATTATGGATCAGTGAAAATAAATTCGTCAAAGGAAAATTTCAATGGCAATCGGGATATGGCGCGTTTTCACATTCGCGTTCGCAACGTGATCCGATGATCAAATACATTATGAACCAAGCACAACATCATAGGCGAAAGACTTTTCGGGAAGAATATCTCGATCTGCTTGCCAAGTTTGAAATTGATTTCAAGAAGGAATATCTCTTCGAATTTTATGATTGATAAATGGGGACGGGAATGCGTTCGTCCCGCTGTGACGATGAATGGTTTGTAATTCCCGTTCTACTAACAAAGGGTCGTCCCTCCGGGACGAAAAAAATTGATGCATTTGATCCTACCAAAGGTTCCTCCCTACGGGATGATAAATGGTTCGGGATTTCTCTTCTGCTGCCGTTTAGAAAATGGTTATTGGGAATTAGGATATTAGGATATTAGGGACGGATACAACCCAAACACTAATTTCCTAATACACAAATTTCCCAATATCCTAATTCCCCATTCTCCCTAACATTAGGGGTTTCTCAACACCTGTAGCTATTCTACATTTGCACCATGGCAATCCGCGTTTTAGTTTATGACGATAATAAAGGCAGGCAGGAAGCATTGGAACTTCTTGTCAATGGCACAACAGATATGGAGTTTATCGGTGCATACGAAAACTGCAATCATGTGGTTGAGGATATTGAATCGCTGCTTCCCGACGTGGTACTGATGGACATTGACATGCCCGGTGTGAACGGCATTGAAGGATTAAAGCAGATCCGGAAAAATTCTCCGAACGTTTTCATCATCATGCAAACTGTTTTTGAAAATGATGAAAAAATATTTGCAGCCATCCGGGCGGGTGCTCATGGTTACTTCCTCAAAAAAACCTCTTCTGTAAAATTGATCGAAGGCATTCGCGACGTGATGGAAGGCGGCGCGCCCATGACCGCTTCGGTGGCGCGCAAAGTCCTCGAAACATTTCATCACCAATCTTCAACTGCAGGGGATCACTTTGACCTCACAGCACGCGAGCAGGAAATTTTGTCAATGCTTATGAAAGGAATGAGCTACAAGATGATTGCCGATGCCTGCAACATTACGTTCCATACGGTAAACGCCCACTGCAAAAAAATTTATGAGAAGCTGCACGTGCACTCGGCAACAGAAGCAGTAGCCAAAGCGACAAGAAGGAATTTTGAATAGAGGAGTTCCATCACGAAATCAAATTGAAAAGAGTTTCATCCTTCACCTTCACCAGTTCGCCCGCCGGAACTGTGAGGCAATAGATTGCTGAGCATGGAAAAGCGCTCAAAAGAATTGAAGGGAGAATTTAACCCGCATTTTGTCCGCAGGACTCTGCGAGCAGTTCAATAAAATAAACCGCAGAGAGCGCAAAGAATTTCGCAGAGAAAAAACGCAAAGGTTAACACCAGATAATTTGTAACTTTTTCTTTGCGCTATTCTTGGCGTTTTACTTCGCGCTCTTTGCGGTAAAAATTCGAACTGCTCGCAGAGTCCTGCGGACAAATTCCGGGTTTAACTTCAGCTCGAACGCGGGTGAAGGGACTTTGGTGAAGTTGGAGTTTGGGTTGTGAGCGGATTCTTGGGTTTATAAAAGATGATCGTAGGTGAATCAATTTTGAGATTCTCATCCTTTAGGATTCTTGTAGGGTGTTCGCATATCCTCCTTAAGGAATTGTTGTTCTTCCTTTTCACCCCAATGTTTTTCATCCCAGACTTTAATAGCGGATGTGATGGTTTTCTGCGCGAAATATTTCCCGAGTAAATCTTTGATAGCAATCAAATCATCATCGCTCACATTCTTTGAATAGAGTTTGAGTAACTCTTGCTGTAAGTTAGAAAATTTGGTTGGCGTTTCCATTTGAAAAATTATTGTAGTTCGAAGTTATGAATTTCAGAGATTACTGAAAGGAGGGGAGTACAAAACGGAAGAAAGGTGGCGGAGGAGATTTGCTTATTTATCGTCGCCGTGTCCATGAAAAATGAGACGACCGGGGTGCAAAAACAAATCGTGCCATCACATTAAAGCGATGGCACGATTCACAAACTTGATTCGCTTACTTCTGGTGGGTCAATTTTTATCCTTTAGAAGCCATTGCCTCACCGTACGAGTCATAATATTCTTTGTGCTCGCATATTTTTCCGTCCCTGAAATAAAATACCATAGCCCAGTTACCGGAATAGGAGTTACCGGTCTTCTTTGATTTTGCATCCCAGTATCCCAGCGCCACTACCTTATCGCCTTCTGAGATATACTCATTGATCTCGAATTTGGGAAAATCTTTATTCTCATAAATGAGCTTGAAAAAATTTGCCACCCCGTTTTTCCCGTTATACACTTGTGCGTATGGTAGAATCGCGGTAGGTCCCGGACACGTCCACTTAATGTCGTCGGTAAGCAATTCGAGGATGGCATCCACATTTCCTTGCCCGAATAAATCGTATAGTGACTGCGCAATCTGTGCATTGGTCATTGCTGCTTTTGATGCTTCCATTTTGTTTTTGTTTTAGTTGTTATCAATTTGATGATGCAAAGATGGAGACCCGGGTAGTACCCGGCTATCGTGAGAAATCATGATTTTGAGAGGGAGGAGGATGAAGGCATCCTCAATATTCATGAGGGAGGAATAAGCCCGGTTTAGGCAGACTCAAAGTAGTTGACGATGAATAAAAGTTGACTGCCGTGGTTTGAAGAAAGAATGATTGTTGATGACGGAATAGTGAATGTTGCTAAGGATGTGGATACGGGAGTGAATGCGAGATTGACGGTGAAGTTCGTGGCGATTATGGGGACATAACTCACCGACGACGGTTGAAACAACAATTTATTATGAGTCAGAGGCGGTTGGTGTGGATACAAACAGCAGCTAGAAAGATTAAGGATATAATATAGGCAGTAATCTTTCCAATTGTTTTTTAAACTGATTTTCTAAGTCGTTAATATCCTTATAAACAGTTTTAAAATGGCCAAGCTTCGCTAAAGTCTCTTCAAACTTGAACTTTGAATTCATATCTGCTTCCTTTATTTGATTTAAATTTATTGGGGCATCTTTAAAATAGGTAAAGACAAAAGGTTTACCTAAATTTTTAAATTGGCCAAAGGCAGTCTCAAATTCTTGAGCAGTATACTTACCAACTTTAGTAAAAAATAAGCTAAGAAAGATATCGCATTCTCTTATTGCCTTATTGTACTCTGACTGCAAATTTTCTATAGACATAGCATCAGTAAAATATTCCCACTGAATAATCTCCAAATAAATTCCTTCCTTATGAATACGGTCATTCTCAACGCTGATAAATTCTCTCAATGCTTTTCTGTCTTCAACAAGTTCAGTTGAAGATGCTAGAAAAATTTTTATTGTTTTTATTTCAGAAGCTTTTTCGGCTTTTGATGCTTTAATATTTACTTGGGGCTCTGTGAGTTTCAAAAGCTCTTCAGCACTTACGATTTCACCTGTTTTGCTGCACTGTGAACCAGTTCCTTTTTCTCTGAATTTCAATAATAAATTGTAGTCATGAAAGGCTGGCTCTGTTGAGAATTTGCACTCATCACAAATACATGGAACTAATTGCTTGTATTGGAGGTTATTGAACGGCTTAAGTACTTCTGCAAAACGTTCTCTTATAATTGCAAGCAATTCTATTTTATTAACCCCACCTATGCGTATTTCAAAACGATTGCTTCCCCCATAACTTTCTATTATTTCAGCATATGCTCCATTTGCTTCAATATTTACCCCCCTGTGCCAAACAAGATCATGATCTTTTATATGGTGGTTTAATCCAACTATTAAACGTGACATAATGCCTTGTGGCATGTATTTATCAAACTCATAGTTGAATTGAAGTATATTGTTACTGTCTGCATGTGCCCATTCTTTGTAAGGTGTTACCGTTGGTAGATGAGCCGGAACAACATAATTGTCACTACCGACTATGTGATACATTAAGCCGAATTTATGCATCAACTGAGTAAGCTTATTTACCTCGTAATGCAGTTCATTATTGCCCCAAATTTTTTTAATATCTAACTCGCTTAGCCTGCCTTTTTTTGATTTCGCAATTTCGTTATCTAACACTTCATACACTGTTTTAACAAGCCAATTTGAATTAATATATATGCGCTCTTGCAATAATTCATCGTCAATATAATGTGTGAAGGCGCCTATTCTGCTAAAATATCCGCTGAGAGTATGAATCATACTTGCTTCTTTAATATTATAGCGTTCACAAATTTCCCTAAAATGGTCAAATGAAATAAAATTTACTTTTTCCTTTAATAAGTCCTCCCTTATACTTACCCAAGAAGGAGGTAACGGGTCACCAATTCCTGGAAGTTGCTTCAAATACATTTTAATCTTATCTTGCAAATCATGAAGTTTTGATTTATCGTTTTTTAAATCTAGCTCGCTTACATCTTTAATTATTTTTCCAAAATGTCCTCGATAACCACTTTCATCGAACTTTTGCTCATGACCAAATTTTTTGTTTAAAACGATAATTAAGGGGCTATTGTCACCTCCTAGTTGCTCAACAGTATTCAACCAATAAGAGAAATCAGTTTTTTGTTCACGCGTATCTGCAATAAGAACATAAAATGATTTATCGCTGAAGAAAATCTGGTGCGTTCCCTGGTAAATTTTCTGCCCTCCAAAATCCCAAAGATTAACATGAAAATTAGTATTGTTCAACTCAGGCATTTTAGGAAAATCAATAGAATAATTCCATTTACTGACTTCAATTCCAAGGGTGCTATCTGTCTCATGTGGCATTTCGGAATTAATATTTTGCATTTTGCGAATAAAGGTTGTTTTTCCAGTTCCGCCTTCTCCAATTACTAATAATTTTGCCTCGAATAGGTATTCGGTCTTACCTTTCTCTTTTTCAATTTGAGAAAAGTAATTCTTTATAGCTTGTTTGCCTTGTTTAACGATGTCAATGGGCGGGATTTTTAAAACATCATTAAAAATTGAAATTTTTCTAGCGGCACCATGCTCACGCCATTCGATTCCCATATTAAAATCAGTAATCCAAGATGGCAGTTTTTCTATTGGATTCTTACTCAATTCTAAATTAGTTAACTTCTTCAAATCTTTAAGAGCAGAAATATCGGAAATTTGATTTTTCCACAAATTCAAATAAGTCAAATTGATTAAATTTTTTAAAGGCGTAATATCACTAAGAGGAGTGACCTCTATAAATAATTCCTCTAAATTTACTAACTCCCTTATGGGAGAAATATCATTTATTTCCGATTCCCATAATTGTAATCTTTTTAAATTCGTTAGATTCGCAAGTGCAGAAATATTTTTGAGAGGATTTATTCCCATGCTTAATTCTGTTAAATTTTTTAGTTCTTTTAGCGGAGAAATATCACTTACGTTACATGAAACAAAGGATAATTTCGTTAATTGAGATAAATTTTCTAAGGAGGAAATATCGCTAAATTGATTATTTCCTAAACTTAACTCAATCAATTGTTTCAATTCTTTTAGAGGAGAAATGTCAATGAGTTCATTGTTGGTCAAGTTTAAAGAGGTTAGACTCCTTAATTCCTTCAAGCTAGAAATGTCTGTAAGATTATTAACAGATAAATCAATTTCCGTTAACTGGCTCAATTCTTTTAGATTAGCAACAATTCCTTGAAGATCTCTTAGCTGACAATTATATAAACTTAAACCTACGACGTTATTAGCTTGGTTGGGCATATAACCTCTTTCACGAGACCTTAGCCTGTCAAATTTCGGTAATTTTATATTTAGCTTCTTTTCTATTTGTCTTATGATATATAATTCAGTCATTATTTGTGTAATTTAATCTGATATTAATTATTTGCCCATAGTTCGTGTCCTCCCCTAACTGGAATCCCAGCACCTAAAAAAAGGACAGTGATTCTTGTTATCATTTGGCTGTGTCTTTTATATTTTTCATTTCAATTTTCAAACTGTCATAACTATCTTTCAATTGCACATTTTGATCTTGTAATTCTTTACTTGAATTTCGTAAGTCAAATAGTTCGTTGTTCGCACCTGTTCTTTCGTAAAGTGATCCAAGAGTGAATACTCCAATTAGGACTGCAATTAAAGTTGAACCCACGCCAATTAATTTTCCTATTGGTAGGCTTATTAAAGCAGACCATAATTTTTTAAAAGAGACATTGTCAAGTTGAATTGTATTCTCCTTCATGCGATCAATCTCGTTATCCCGATTGCTTATCTCTTCATGCATTTTTTCAGTTTCCTTGATTTTATTTCTATATTTATTTATTTATTTATTAGATCATTGTAGTCAGGAACAAGCTCATTCCACTTCTTGAGCAAGCTCATAAATTTTTCTTCAAAGCATTGTTCCTTAACTACTTCCTTTTGCTCACCTATTTGTGAATATTCGTTAATGAAGTCAATGTATGAGTAAAGAAGAATATTAGCAGTTTGTTTTCCTTCATTAAGAACTTTCTGCTTTTCAGTTGAAACATAAGTTTCAAAGTTAAGTCCGTAAACTTGAAGCCATTGATTAGAGAACTCTCCAAAAATTTCCTTTACATCTAGGATGGTTCTATCTTTCCACGCTTTTGAATTAAAGTGGAAATCGTTGAGGTCAGAAATTCTTTGCCTTAAAATGTTAATTGCTCTGTCTTTTGGAATAAGTAAATTCATCAGTTTTGTAAGTTTATAGACCACCCCGTCTCATACCTTCTCTAAACAAACATTTAGCTAATTTCCATCAAAGATAAAAATTCAAACTTAAGATCAGGCCTTTCAATATTCCCCAACTGGTGCCAGTCTTAGCACAGGCTCAGAAGCGCAGCCAGACTTCCCTAATTTTTCTCGATAGACTCATGCCATTCTGAACTCCGCCATCCAAGATTTGCCCCTAACAAAAGCATCATTAAGAATAATGCTATATAAAGTATTAAACATGAAAGAAAAAACAAACTATATACGATAGCAAGTATCAAATTTCCCATAGCAAATAGTTTGCTAACAAAAAAGAAGGATACTATTAAGGGACTTACCAAAGTTGCAACCGTCACTATAACCAAAGGATAATACCATATCCTATTTAACCGATATTTAATAACGCTCGCAATGCTGAATATGATCCATAAGTGACCGATAATTCCTGTAAGGAGAACATTATTTAGATTCGGGAATTTGAGATTTTCCTCTGTGAGATTGATTTTTTTATTGTCATTATTTTCAACTAATCCAGATGTATCGAACGTTTCACTTTCAATAACCTTCAGAGATAACCGCAAAACAAGGAACCAAATTAGAGAAGACAGCATAAAAATTTGCAGAATCAATAAAATGAGAGGAGCAATTTTAATCCATTGTTCTCGAGATAAGCTTAGTCCAATAAGAGGTACTTCCAATGTTCCATTTTTGGGGAGAACGAGATAAGCATAAAAAGCAATAAGACTAAAACCTATACTGAACATTATTGCTTTATTTATATCATTGACGCTTTCGCTATATCTTTTAGTAATTTTTTCAACTGAATCTTTATTTTTATAATCATCTAAGGTGCGTCCTGAAAAAAGTTTTTTTATAACGAACTTTTTCGTCAGTTGGGTTACACGCTCTTCTATCATTCCTGTAAGGGCAGCGACAGCCATAGTATTTTCTGTTAAAAAATTTTTCTCTCTGTTTCGAAAGCCAGACTGGTTTTCCTACAAGCAGAAAAAAACCCTCAAACTCGCGCGCGAATGCAGTTAAGCAAATTTTTTTTGAGAGGGTTCGCGTGCCCCTCACCGGCGCAGGTCTTAGCGACACTCCAATGCGGGGAGCCAGACCTGTGCCTTCTTAAGCCACCACAAAGCAAACAAAAAGTGCCAATCTCTCGGTGTTTTTTTCATCCATTCCTTACCAACCTTTTAAATCGCCACCAACTTCACTACCAATCTCGCGTTCACTCCCATATCTAAATCCTTAGCAACTTCCACAGGTTGATACTTCGGTAGTTCAAATTTCTAAATTGCAGTACCTTGGCAAGATGAAAACAATCATATCCTTTCTCATTTTGTTTTTAATTTCTGAAACAAGAATCTTCTCGCAACAATATTCTCAGGGGCCAAACATTGCACTCACTGTGAATGAACAATACGCAGGGTGCCTCACATGTGCAGGCTCTGAGTGGAATAATCTTTCCAATGCCATTAATCCTGATGACGTGTGGGCATCATGCAACGTGATGCAATATCCTGATTGCTTTCAAACAGTCTGCTTCTTCACACGCGGTATCATGACGAGTAATTATGGATTCAGCATTCCCAATAATGCCATCATCACCGGGATTGAGCCGGCAGTGATCCGGCGATCTGCAAATGGTTACGTGAAGGATTCTTCGGTGATGTTGATGAAAGACAATATTGCGATAGGTGAGAATAAAGCGTACCCTGATTTGTGGTCTACCGGAATAACGGTGGTATTTTACGGAGGTGTTTTTGATTTGTGGGATACTACCTGGACTCCACAAGAAGTAAACTCGCCAACGTTCGGTGTTTTCGTTTCTGCCCGCAACACGAACTCAGGGGTGAATGATAGTGCCGAAGTTGATGATGTTCAGTTGACTGTTCACTATGAGCTGCCAACAGGCATCGGAGAAACGGCAACAGATGCAAAAATCAATTTTGATCCCGTGCACGGAGTGTTATCGTTGCGAAATATTTATTCATCATTTTCATTAGCACTGTTCAACTTGCAGGGACAGCAGGTATTCGAAACTCACAACACAACGGCAATGCAGTTTCAATTTCATTCGCTTCATTCAGGAGTATATATTGTCTCATTGGTATCGGAGACGGTGTCGCTAAAAAAGAAAGTAATCATTTATTGATGCGGCGAGTACAGGCATGCCGTGAAGCGCAGCCAGACTATTGCGTTGCTCCATTTTTGAAGGGCGGCTATTGATCGCTCCCGAATTACCTAAACCCGGAACCTCACCAACAACGGAAAAAAATCCTACCTTAGATTCTCCAATCAAAACCTGAATCAATGAACTCTTCCCATTCAAATCATTCAGCGCGATCTTTTTTGCTAATCATCGTAATGGCTCTTATCTGCTTATCTTCTGACTGCGGAAGACAAAGCCCTCCGCAGAACCCGGAGTATGGATGCATTGATCCCAATGCAGCAAACTATGATCCTTTGGCAACAATAGATAATGGCACCTGCTGCTTTCTCGATACCGTTAACTATATTGATGAAGATTATGTTGAAGATACCGTTGCAGGAAGTCCGCACTTTGGTGAAACAGTGGTCTCGGCCAAGTTTGAACAAGATGAGTATGCAGACTCAAACTCTATTGATGAATGTGTCAATAATTGGTATTGCCCGGTTACCCTATCCTTTGATAACCTTCTCGGAGGCGGTGATACCATCAGTATTGATTACCACGTAGATTTTGTTTCCGACGATGGAACGTTTACCTGGCATTATAACACTGGTCATGCTGTAGTTTATCCCGGTGTTACGACCGTGGTGGGAGACATTTCAAGTAAATGTTATCCTATCTCTCGCGGTGATGTGGATGTCACAATAACCGGATCAAGTTATCAGTAAATAGGCAACCCGGTAGTGCCTCACGAAGCGGACTCGAATAAGCCTACCGCAGCAAACAACCTGCGTATGGAAGATTTGAAAAGGGAATTGAAAGTTGAAGCTTCCCTATTGAAATTTTTATTGCCATTTCAAATACAGATGCATCGCTGAGAAAAACATCGTTTGATGTACTATCAATTATAGAAATTATTTTACCGGGTAGCTTTCTGTTGTTCTCAAAATACCAGAGGAGAGTGTGGGTATCAAGCAGAACATTCATGGCTGATATTCTTTGAACATCTCAAGCGGTGCATCAAAGTCTTTAGCCATTTTCCCTTTCCCTTTCCATATTCCTAGCCCACCCCGTTTTTTCTTATTGCCATTCGCTTTCATTCCATTCTTTTTATTCTTGCTGAGAAGGAAGTCAACATAATCTTCCGCTGACTGTAGTTTTTCCGGAGGAAGTTTTTTAATTTTTTCAATAAATGAATGGCTCATTACTTTTGAAATTTGTCCTACAAACTTAATGAAAATTCAAAAGTCATTCATAAGAAAACATCTGCCCCGAGAACTTTTTCTCGTACATTCCGTCGCACTCATTCGCTACACAAAAGCCTAACTTCAAACGAGCACAGGTAAGGGGTCACCGCTTTCCATCAGTGTCTTTAGATTCTTTTGCGCCGCTTTTCCCATTTCCATTATCATCGCTTTCATTTCCGGGGGAATGGTGTGTCCTTCTTCGGGATAAACATAATAGGTGAGCCGGCATCGGTTGTTGCCAAGGTTAGTTACCACTGAAGTGAACACAGAGTAGTAATTCATCTCCGGTATACGTTCGTATTCGGCGAGTTTGATTTCGTGCTCGCTTATATCAACGTTCATAGGCTCAATCTCCACGGTGACGTTGTCGAAAACGCAGTAGTGCTTTGCTCTTAACAGGGGCACAGGCGCATCGAATGTTACATCTCTCACATCACCTGCGTAGTATTTGCGCATTTCCGGATTTATCAGCACAGCATAAACATCTTTGAAGTTGACATCCATCTCAATTGAAACTCCGGATGAATCATCAGAGGGAACAGCATCATGCTGCCTGGGGATTTCAGGGATCATTTTTTTAACAGGAGCAAGAAGAGCGAAATGAAATTCCACCGTACCGATAGAAGAATAATCTTCCATTGAAGGGGTCCACGAAAGCTCATGTAATTCATCCGCGTCAGGAATATTATTGAGGTAGTTCTTCGTCACCAGTAAATACTCGTGGCTCCCGATACTATTTTTTAGCAGGCGATGTGCAATTACCATGTCAAGTCCGGAAGCTTTCACAAAACGCGCGACCTTAATTTCTGATATTGTTCCAAAGTGGACCACAAACTTTAGTGTGAGATTAATTATTCCCTTGCAGGCGCCACACTGGCAAATGGAGTCGTTGCTCATTTCACGCAGTTCATTGTGAAAAGCAGTGAAGATTTTTACGCATTGATCAATGATCTCTTTCTTCATAGGAGGATTTCCCGTGCGGTACATCAGAACAGCATCACCTTCAACTTCTGAGATCACAAAATCTTCGTTCACGGATTGCACGATGGTCTCAAGAAGTTGATTCAGGATGTGCGAGCTATGATCAATTTCCGTTTTGCTTACAAACTCGGTGTATCCGCTGATGTCGGGAATGAGGATGGTAGCTTGTTGTGCGGGCATATTAAACTTTACCGACGAAAATACGAGAATTGACTTCGATTAGATTGATAATTGCTATTGGTCAAAAAGGTCAGCATTTCGCAGTAGCTGCTCAAATTGCTTAAAGTCCGGTAACCTCTTTATAATGCCGGCATCGCCTGATCATATTCCCACGTCTTGCCTAATTGTCTCCCATACCAATTATCTTTGGAACCCTCTTCCTCCACCACCCATGAAAAACCCGCTGCCCCTCTTCCTTCTTTTAGCAGCGCTCACTGCCACCGCCCAAGACGACGTCATCTTCACGCGCTACTCTCACTTTGATGGGTTACCTGCCTCTTTCAGCAACTCGAGGATGATGGAAGACCAGAGCGGTTTGTTGTGGATTTATACAGAGCAGGGATTTGTGAGGTATGATGGGTATAGCTTCAAGATGTATCCTTTTGGTTCTGCCGATATATGGGGCACGTCACTCAGCACCGGTTTTTTTTCGGAGATGCAGGGATTCGAACGTGTCTTTCTTACGATTGATCGTGTAGTATTCGTCTATAACCCGCTCGTAAACGGTTTCGAACGGCATGATTTCAACAAGCTTGTTCGGGAAGAGAAAGGAGAAAACTTCAGCACATTGGATGATGCGCGAAATCATTGTATCTGGGTTTCCGCCGGAAGAAATCTTTTCCGGCTCAGCTACAGCGGAAGGATAAAACAGTTCGACGCACCGGCATCGCCAACAAAAAAATATCTTCTTCCCTCCAATAAAATCATTTATAAAAATTGGGATGACAGCATCCTTCTGTTCGATATCACAACAGAGAAATTCAGCACTGAATATCTGAAGGGCGCGAAAGAATTCGGTGAACTGTATTCAGATTATTATGATAACAGGGATGATTATGACAAGTGTGAACTCGTCTCCAAGGTGATTCTCTCCGCCGATGCGAAAAAAGTATTCTGGTTCAATAAAACCTCTCCGGTTTTGCCGAAGGTTATTGCAGCACCATCTCCCCTGGTGTTGCCACCTGGAATTTACAGGATCGTCACATTAACAGATTCCAACAATTTATGGGCTGACTTGCACGGCACCGGTCTTGTCCACGTTGATTTGGTGACCGGCGCAATAGATTCAATAGACGTACACATAGCAGGGAATCCAAACAAAGATTACCGCATCACCGGCATTATAGAAGACCGGGATCATGAGATATGGGCATCATTTGCGAGTAATGGAGTAATGCGGGTGAATGTGGCTTCAGGAAAAGTGACCCAGTACTTAACTGTACCCGGCAATCCCAATTCGCTATGGGCAAACAGTACATTCGGAATAATTTACGATGGCTACGGAGCGCTGTGGGTGAACAATCCTTCTTTCGGACTTGTAAAAATTGAGAAGCAGCGAAACATCTTTCGCACGATCGTTCCTCTTACTAATGAGTTCTCCAATTTGAGCAGCCGCTTTGAAGCACTTGACACGCGTACACTGCTCCCGCTGGACAATGACCATCTGCTTGCAGGAACGCTGGCGAATATCTGTGATGTAAATATTAAAACGGGCAAAGTGGACCTGGTGCGCTACGACGATCATACAGTGGTGCAGGAGCTTAATGTTATTCGTGCTTATGGAGCTGCCGTGGCAGATAAGCGCGGAAATATAATTATAGGAACATGGGATGGCTGGCTCTACACCTACAATTCTCACAGCAAGACATGCCGTGCACATTATAATATACCGGGCGGACCGGTAAATGTGTCTTCAGGGAAAGCGTACCGCGCCATGCTGCTTGATTCACGCAACATGCTTTGGATAGGAAGCAAGCAAGGTCTGTTCAGAGTGCAGGCTGATTCACTAATCTATAGTCCCTCACCGCGATTACAAGCCGTAAGCCTGAATGATACCGGGACAGGAAGAATCAGCACCGAAAGAACAATCTTCGCCTTCATGGAGGATCACAATAAAAATGTTTGGGTCGGCTCGATGTCGGGTATAAAAGTTTTTTCTCCTGATGGAAAAATAACTTCCTACACGCACGAAGTTGGAAAAAATAGTTTAAGCGCGAATGAGGTCCGGTGCTTTGCTGAAGATAATCCCGATGGATCGGGAGGTAACATTTGGATTGCAACTATAGGAGGCGGCTTAAACAAGCTGGACGCGGGCACACATCAGTTCACCGCCTATACCACGAAAGATGGGCTGCCTGATAATTCCGTTTACACAATCATTATTGACAAAGAAAACAACCTGTGGCTGAGTTCCAATCTCGGGCTCACGAGGTTTAACCCTACCAATCCCATAGTAAATACTTTTACACCTTTTGACGGATTGCAGAGCTATGAATTCAATACGAATGCTTATTGCACCATGCCCGGCGGCGAGCTTGTATTTGGCGGACCTAAAGGACTGAGTGTTTTCAAACCCGAAGCCATTGCTGTTTCAGCTCCTGTTCCTAATGTGTTGTTATCATCTTTTAAAGTATTGGGAGAAGAAACATCTCTTGATTCAGATGTAACCAGGTTAAGCTATAAGCAAGACAATCTCACCTTTCAATTTGCAACCACCTCTTACTTCAGGAGTGCAGAAAACCAATTTGCATACAGGCTTGAAGGGCTGGATCATGATTGGGTATATTGTGGTAACCGCGCGTACGTAACGTATAGTCATGTTCCTCCTGGAGATTATACCTTCAGAGTAAAAGCAGCCAACAGTAGCGGTATCTGGAATGAAAAAGGAGTTGCGTATAAAATATCAGTAAGCCCGCCGTGGTGGGCAACGTGGTGGTTTCGCATTGCTGCAGTGCTCATTATTGCTGCTGCTATTTATCTTTTATACCGTTATCAATTGGGGCAGGCGCTCAAGCTGCAAACGATCCGCAATCGTATCGCAGGTGATCTGCATGATGAGATCGGTTCAACACTCAGCAGCATTTCCATCTATAGCCAGGTGGCGAAAAAAGAAGTAACACAAAAAGCACCTGAAGCCGCAGCAATGCTGGAGAACATCACTGACAGCACCACGGGAATGATGGATGCCATGAATGACATTGTGTGGATGATCAACACAAAGAATGACCGCTTCGATAATATTGTTGACCGCATGAATGCTTTCGCAAACGAATTACTGGAAGCCAAGAATTGCAATGTCCATCTCCGTATAACTCCCGAACTTCAACGACTCCATCTCGACATGTCGCAGCGAAAAAATCTCTATCTCATTTTTAAGGAAGCAATAAACAACGCTGCCAAATATGCTGATTGCAGAAATGTTTGGATAGATATCTCGATGAATGGAAGTCACAAAATCATGATGAGCATAAAAGATGATGGAAAGGGATTCAATATCAATGGAGAATCAAAAGGAAACGGCCTACTAAGTATGAGAAAACGTGCTGCAGAGTTAAACGGTCAATTCCATTTCAATTCTAAAATTGGGGAAGGGACAGAAATGAAATTGGAATTTGCATTATAAACCAGGAGTTTTGTGCTTAACGACATTCATATTTTTGAAAAGAGCGTCGCTATTTCTGCAGTATACATAAAAAGCAAACAGCCCTGCGAATCAAGGCTGTTTGCTTTTATTCCGGATTCAATAAATGACTAAATCAGTTGCGAGAGAGACTGGCGATCATTCCATCCACTTGCGCCATCATGCTCTGATATTGATCATTCGTGGAACCCTTGATTTTTGTGACGTCTGTTCTCAGCACAAATGTGATGACTTCGTCTTTGTTTTCAATGATGGTGTAATCTTTCACCTGATCTTTGAGTTGCATCCATTGCGCACCAGTGACTTTGTTGATTGAAAAAAGAAATACAGGTGAATTGTCTTCATTCTTGAAGCTGAAAATACTTTCATTCTCAAAATCCTGACGAACAATTTGTGATTGACAAGTAACGGGAATGCTAATGGAAGTATTTAAATTAGACAGAAGAATTCTACTGGTAGATTCCGGCCCCAATAACGCTTGTGCGTTAGCAGAAATGGATACTGCGAGTAAGAACAACATTACACATGCTGACTTTTGAATTGCGTTTTTCATTGGTTATGATTTTTTTTTGTGAATAATTATTTTGAATTTTTTTGACAACGCAAAGATGCCATTGCCGACAGGGTAGAATCAATAGTGAGATATCATGATTTAAGAAGCCGAAAGAAACAGACATCCTCAATACTCATGAAGGGTTATACTGATATGCAACTTATATTTGAGATCTCGCTTTGCATACGACATGAGAAAAGCACTTCTCTTAGCTGCCCTTCTGAAGGTGATCTCTGCCTGTGCGCAGGACGATGTCATCTTCACCCGCTACTCTCACTTCGATGGGCTGCCTTCGGCATTTAACAACACACAGTTGTTCACGGACCAGGCAGGGTTATTATGGATTTATTCCGAACAAGGTTTTGCACGTTATGACGGATACAATTTCAAAATATATCCTTTCAACAACGCTGCACTATGGGGCAAGAAGATTCCTACCGGTTACGTGCCGGAGTATCCGGGAGGGTTTGAGCGTTTCTATTTTTCGGTTGACCTTGATGTATATGTTTACAATCCTCTTAAGAACGGCTTTGATCGCTATGATTTCAGTAAGTTCATTTCCGGAGATACGAAGCAAACGCTCTGGACAATTAATGACAGTAAAAACCATTGCATTTGGGTGAACAGTAAAAAAAATCTTTTCAGACTCAACTACTTCACCGGGCAAATCAAAAAATACGATGCGCCCCCTACGATAAAGTACTCGCATCTCATCCCGGGGAATCAAATTATTTACAATGCATGGGGTGATAGCGTGAGCGTATTCAATATTGGAACAGAAAAATTCAGAACAGAATATCTTAAGAATGCCAGAGAGATCGAATATTTCCAAGCCGAATACTTCAGCGGCTATGGGGATGAGAACAAAGGAGAACTCATCAGCAAAGTGATCCTTTCAAAAGACATGAAAACAATTTATTGGTTCTCCGCACAATCATCATGGTCGCCGAAGGTCATCGAGAGAGATTCCACCATGGGCGATCTGCTTGCCGAACATTCTGTGATGACTTTAACGGACCCTTACAACTTATGGATAAGCAGGGGACTTCGACTACTGCACATAGATTTAAGAACGGAGAAAATGGATTCAATCAATATTACAGTTAATGATTCTGCCCATGGAGACTTCCATACTACGGGGATAACGAAGGACGGTGATAATGAGTTGTGGATCTCCTATGTAAACCATGGCCTCATTCGTGTAAACACATCTACAAAAAAAGTGATTCAATATTTAAGCCTGGCAGATAATCCTAACTCGCTGTGGTCGAATGATATTTTCGCAATCCAATATCATAGGTCAGGAGTAATCTGGGTGTCGCAGAATTCCTATGGTCTTGTGAAAATTGAAAAGAAGAGAAATATATTTTCAACCATTGTTCCTGTCGCAAGCGAGTTCGCCGGTTTGCCCGATTACTTTCAAAGCACAAATACCCGGATGTGCTTGCCGCTTGACAATGATCACCTGCTTGCCGGTACGTTTGTGACTATCTCGGATATAAATATAAGAACCGGCAAAGCTGATGTCGTGCGCTATGATGATAATTCAATCGTGAAGGAGCTGAGCTCTTCTCATACCTGGGGCTGTGCGGCAGCGGACCGGCAAGGAAACATTTTCGTTGGCACTTGGGACAATTGGCTATTTGTATATAACCCTCACTCCAAAACATGCCATTCATTTTATGCTCTACCGGGAGGGCCACCTGTTAGAAAAATTTCACAGACCTATCGTGCTATGTTAATTGATTCAAGAGACATGCTTTGGATAGGAAGTAAGGAAGGACTGTTCCGAATCAGCGTGAATGAACTATTATCCAATCCCTCTCCACAAATACAAGCAATGAATGCGAATGAGAAGAATGATAGCAGCATCTGGAAAATGACGTTTGCTTTTCTCGAAGACCGGAATAAAAATGTTTGGGCGGGCTCCATGTCAGGCATCAACGTTTATTCACCGGATGGCAAAACAACTTCTTATATTCACGAAGAAGAAAGAAACAGTTTGAGCACGAATGAAGTGCGCTGCTTCGCTGAAGATAGGGATGGCAATATCTGGATTGGAACCTTCGGCGGAGGCTTGAATAAATTCGATATCAGGACGCATCAGTTTACTGTTTACAGCAAGCAGGATGGATTGCCTGATGATGTGATTTACACGATGCTATTCGACAATGAAGGCAACTTATGGCTCTCATCTAACAGCGGGCTGTGCAAGTTCAATCCATCGAACAAAGTGGTAACGAACTTCACTCCCTTTGATGGATTGCAGGGATACGAATTCAATACGAATGCATTCTGCAAAATGCCGGGAGGTGAATTGGTGTTTGGAGGTACCGCAGGAATAAATGTGTTCAAGCCGGAAGACATTGCTGTTTCAGCACCGGTTCCGAATGTGATCTTGTCGTCGTTCAAAGTGATGGGAGAAGAAACGCCACTTGACTCGGATGTAGTCAGGCTTAACTATAACCAGGACAATCTCGCTTTTCAATTTGCAACCACCTCTTATTACCGAAGTGCAGAAAATCAATTTGCTTACAAGCTCGAAGGATTGGATAATGATTGGGTCTACAGCGGTAATCGGGCTTACGTAATCTATAGCCATATTCCACCGGGTGATTACACCTTTAGAGTGAAAGCTGCCAACAGCAGTGGTATCTGGAATGAAAAGGGAGTAGCCTATAAAATATCGGTGAGCCCGCCCTGGTGGGCAACGTGGTGGTTTCGAATTGCGGCGGTACTAACAATTGCTTCTGCTGTCTACCTTTTATACCGTTACCAACTGCAACAAGCGCTCAAGTTGCAGGCGATTCGCAACCGCATAGCTGGCGATCTTCATGATGAAATCGGTTCTACGCTCAGCAGCATTTCCATCTATAGCCAGGTGGCTAAGAAGGAAGTGATCAACAAAGCGCCTGAAGCTGCCGGCATGCTCGAGAACATCACTGATAGCACCACAGGAATGATGGATGCAATGAATGACATTGTATGGATGATCAACACGAAAAACGACCGGTTCGATAATATCGTTGACCGGATGAATGCTTTCGCAAACGAATTACTTGAGGCGAAAAATTGCAATGTTCATCTTCAGATAACACCGGAACTGCAACGGCTTCATCTTGATATGTCGCAGCGAAAAAATCTTTATCTCATTTTTAAAGAAGCCATAAACAACGCCGCCAAATATGCTGATTGCAGAAATGTCTGGATTGACCTCTCGATGAATGGAAGCCATAAGATCATCATGATGATCCACGATGATGGCAAGGGCTTCGACACGAATACCGGATCGAATGGTAATGGATTATACAATATGAAAAAACGTGCAGGGGAGTTAAATGGTGAACTTCATTTTAATTCCAAAGTTGGGGAAGGAACTTCACTGAAACTGGAGTTTTCATTGTAAAGGCAAACAAATATCAAGAATCAAAATTCAAGAAAGATCCAAAGTTCAAAGTTCCGAGTTAGCGTTTTGAAATTTTTCTTCTTGTCCATAGGACTCCTGCGGAGAAATTTTCTTGAAGTTTGATGTTTGAGGCCTGAAAATTTAAAGGATAAGAGGTTGAGCACAAAAAATCATGATAATTCACTATTGATTAACACTACAATAACCTTCATCTTTGCACCGTGGAAATAATTCAGGTGGCAGTTTTCGATGATAATACCAATCGCAGAAATGGCTTAGAGCTTTTGATCAATGCAACCGATGGCATGGCTTGCGTCGGAATTTTTCCTGATTGCCGCGAAGTAGTGAGGAACATTGGCAATTGCAAGCCCGAGGTGGTTCTTATGGATATAGACATGCCCAATGTCAACGGCATCGAGGGATTGAAATTGATTCGTCAGCATTTCCCATCCATTCACATCCTGATGCAAACGGTGTTCGACGATGATGAGAAAATATTTGATGCTATATGCGCAGGCGCTGATGGCTACATTCTGAAGAAAGCTCACCCTTCAAAACTTATCGATGGTATCATTGAAGTGATGCAAGGTGGTGCACCCATGAGCCCATCCGTGGCGAGGCAAGTACTCAACTTATTCAACAACAAACATCAAACACCAAAAGGAAATGAATTTAATCTCAGCGCCCGTGAGACCGAGATCCTCTCATTACTGGTCAAGGGAATGAGCTATAAGAAGATTGCCGACACTTGCAATATTTCCTCCACCACAGTTAATAGCCACATTCAGCACATCTATGAAAAGCTGCATGTGCATTCAGCTACCGAAGCTGTTTCTAAAGCAATTCATGATAAGATCGTGTGAGAAAATTGAGGCATCACAGGTGTAAAAGTTATTGATTCCCGATTCTCTTCCGATATTCGGGATCGATTCTCACGTGCTATGTTTTGTCTGCCGCCCGGCTGCGCACAATACCTCTTGCGAGGGTACAATGAAGGTCATGAAGATTTTCGACGCTCCGCAAAGAACTGTCGGTTCTCGCAGAACCGACAGTTCTTGCTTTCAGATACCGGCAGAGTCCTGCGGACAAAATTCCGGATCAAAAAAGGGGAGTGCGACTAAAGTTGTATTGCATTCAATGATTGGTGGTGTAATTTTGCTTCATTAATAAATAGTTCATTTTATAAATCATAAATATCGATATAATGGAGACACCAATAACCGTAGCTATAGTAGAAGATACAGAAATAATCCGTGAGTCTTTATCCGCCCTTGTAAGCGGCAACGAAGGATTTGAGTGTGTGGGAGTTTTATGGAAACGGGGAAGAGGCATTGCAGAATATACCTTTGATTTGTCCTGATGTGGTGCTTATGGATATAGGATTGCCGGGCGTTAGTGGTATTGAATGTGTTCGTGAACTGAGAATGAAATGCCCGAATACACAATACCTGATGTGTAGTATTTTTGAAGATGATGAAAACATTTTTGAAGCATTGAAAGCCGGAGCTACCGGTTATATTCTCAAGAAAACACGCCCCTGCAATGAAATCAGAAGCAATCGTCGAATTGCATAATGGCGGATTGCTTTCCAAAGGTTTCGCTATAAAGAAATAAGCGATCAATTATATATATAAGTACCGCTACAGTGCGCACCCATATCCATAATATTTATGAAAAGTTGCAGGTTCAAAGCCGTACTGATGCTCTGAATAAAGCTTTCCCGCGAAAAGCTTTCTTATCGTTACTTTAGAAACCGGTAAAATTTTCCTCAGCCATTTTACAAGCCGGCGGCTTGATTTTATCTACTATACAATCTTCTGCTCAATTGCTTTTGCCACCGCTTCCGTTCCTGATTTTACGTGAAGCTTTTCGTAGATGTGGCTGATGTGAGAATTAACGGTTGAATAAGAGACGTTGCATTTGTCAGCGATCATTTTATAGCTGAGACCCTGAACAAGCATGGAAAGAATCTCGTGCTCACGATCGGTAAGGTTGAACTCAGTTGCTGACTTTTTATTCCTGTTGTTGAACAACTGAAGCACCTGCCGTGCAACGGTGGGTGTCATGGGCGCTCCGCCGGACACGACTTCAGTGATGGCGTCAATGAGTTTTGCAGGCGGTGTCTTCTTGAGGATGTAACCATCCGCTCCGGCACAGATGGCAGCAAAGATTTTATCATCTTCTTCAAACACGGTTTGCATCAGGATCTTCACCTGCGGGAATTGTTTTCTGATTAACTGCAATCCTTCAATACCATTTACATGGGGCATGTCAATATCCATGAGCACCACATCCGGGATATTCTGCACAATATTCTTAATCACATTACGGCAATCTTCATACCCACCGGTGCACTCCATGTCTGCAGTGGAATTAAGAAGCATCTCCAGCAGTTCCCTGCGCGCTTTGTTATCGTCGAATACAGCTACTTTAATCATGATGCAAAATTCGGTTTAGCAAGGGTGGAATGCAATAGTTGAATCCAATGATTTTTGGTGCAAACGTAATTACGTTTTAAGACGGATGTTTTTCATCTCACTACAAAATCGGTTGCTCCACTAATTACTTTCCCGTTCTCGTCAATTTGATAAATGGATTTTTGATAAACTGTGTCTTTCCCCGGAAAACTGTCCTTCTCGTAAATCTCAATTTCAGGCCTAACTACCAAACGGTTACTTACAATTGCATTTTCAATCTTTGACTTGTCCAGAGTTATAATACTGTCCTTCATTGTATAGGTCCCCCGATAATAGTCAGCACCTAAACTCCAGCTTGTCATTTTGTAAGTGCCATCTTCTCTAAAGTCAATAGAGACTCCATTGAAATCATTCTGTTTTGTTACACAATACAATTTACTTCGTGAGTTGTCACGCTGATTAAGAATGAAGATTGTTGTCAGCAATCCTAGTAAAATAGCCGAACCAATAAAAGTTGGAGCGAAGTCAACAAGCTTTTTGCTTCTCGAATACTCCTTTCTGTCTTTACTAATTGTCCACATGAAAATGATGGCAGCTCCTGTCGCAACGGCAAAGAGTATAATGAAGTCAAAAATAAATTCGTGGTCAATTCGACAAATAAATTGAAAGCAAATAAATAGTCCTGTTACAGCTATCAATGCACTTCTAAATATTTTGTTTGAAGCTCTCAAATTCTAAATTTCGTGTTTTGTCTGTATGAATCCGTTAACAAAAGCATTGCCTGTATCAGGTTTTCAATTAATTCCATATTAAATTCTTTATTCACTCTCTTGACGTTTATTACACATTGATTTTATATTGTAAACTGAAGATTCAACGCTGTCCCTTCCCCGCGAACTGAATCAATCATCATTTCCCCTCCCAGCTCTTCAGCTCGTTTTTTCATATTCCTGATTCCATTGCCTGACAGACTTTTTTCTTCACCAATTTCGGCAGGAACCTGAAATCCCTTTCCATCATCCCTGATTTTCATCAACAGTTTTTTTCCTTCCAATGAAATATCAATCCAAACATTTTTGCACTCTGAATATTTCGCGGCATTGTTGATGGCCTCTTTAAAGATGAGGTAGAGATTTTTTCGCTGTGCCATGTCGAGATGGATGTTGTTCAGATTTTTGTCTACGTTAAAATGAACGCTGCAATTTTTTGGTTCGAGGATCTCGATGGCAAAGGCGCGCATCCGGTTGATCACATTATCGAAACGATCATTTTTTGTGTTGATGGTCCATACAATGTCGCTCATGGCTTCCATCATGTTGTCCGTGTTGCTGCTGATCTGGTTCAGCAATGCTTTCACTTCACCTTCATCGCCGTTTAATTTTTTCTGAATGATCGTGCTTGAAATGGAAATGCTGCTGAGCGTGCTTCCGATTTCATCGTGCAGGTCGCTTGCAATTCGGTTCCGCACAGATTGAAGTTTCATCATCTGTTGCAAACGATTCCTGTACAGGGCGTAAATTCCTGCAGCAATCAAAAGTGCAACTGCAATTCTGAACCACCAGGTGTTGTACCATGCCGGCGCAATCACAAAGTTCATCGTCGTGACTTCATCGTTCCATGCTCCTGTGTAGTTCGCAGCACGAACCATGAACCTGTAATGACCCGGAGGCAAATTCGCATAGCTCGTAAACTGCCTGTTGCCTGACTTAATCCAATTCTTGTCCGCACCTTCCATCATGTACGCATATTGATTGTCATTGCTGCGGTAATAGTTGAGCGCGGCGAAGTCGAACGTGAAAGAGTTCTGATCATGTGTTAAATGCAAAACAGAATCAGTGATCGGAAATTCTTTATCAAAAATTTTGAAACGGGTGATCACCACTTGCGGCGGGGTGATCGTTACGTTCATCGAATCAGGATGGAAGATGTTGAATCCTGTTCTTCCTCCGAAACAAAACTTTCCATCGGCTGTTTTACAAACCGCATTGGTATTGAATTCAAAATTCTGAATGCCATCACGCGGTGTGTAGTTGCGCACGGAGTAGTCGGCTAAGCTTAGTCGGCAAAGTCCGGCATTGGTGCCCAGCCAAAGAAATCCGTTGTTGTCTTCAAGGATGGTGTAGATGGAATTGTTGGGCAATCCGTTTTCTCTTGTGAACGCAGTAAATGTTTTTGTTGAAGCATCAAAGCGATTGAGTCCGCCACTGCTGGTTCCGATCCATACATCACCATCTTTTGAAGCATAGACCGAGCGAACATCATTATCACTAAGCGAACTGTTGTTGCCGGCAGCGTGAACATATTTTATGACGGAGTCGCTTTTATAATTGTAAACATACAATCCATTGCGTGTGCCCATCCAGATATTTTCTTTTGTGTCTTCAGCAATAGTAAAGCAGTCACCTTCAAACTGCGAAATGCGATTGCCGGGAAATTGATTTGTTACAATTAATCTTCCACTGAAATTATTTTTCTCAAACTCATCGAGGTTTGTAATCCTTAAAAACCCGTCGTTTGTTCCTGACCAGAGAACATGATGTGAATCATAAAACAGGCAGCGCATGTTCCTGTATGAAAATTCAGGATGCTCGCCGGTTGGCAGAAGGTTAATTAGTTTTTTCTTCTCCTTGTTGAGAAGAAGAATTCCTTTATTCTCCCAACTCGCTATAAAAACGTTCCCATTTCCGTCACTGGTGATAGCGCCTATAGCACCCTCTGCCCAGATCGGTTGCTTATCAGCCGGAGAAAGAAGACTGCCGAATTGCCCGGAAGAAAGATTGAAAGTATAAACACCCTCAAAAGAACCGATGAGCAATTCATTGTTATCATCGTTGTAAATCGTCCGCACATTGTTACAATTGTTGCACACTCCACCGGACTTAACAGACGAAGGCAAGAACGTTTTCATAAATTGGTTATTCACTTCCAGTTTTATCAGCCCCGCATCCGTCTGCATCCATATTACATTCTCATCGTGCACTGCAAGCCATGCAACGGAGTTTGCGAGGGCGGCATCGGAATTCTGCTTTTCGTATTGGAAGTGTTGCATTGAACGTTTGCAGCGATTGAATATAAAAAGACCGGCATTGGATGTTCCGATAAGCAGATACTCGTGGTAGCTTGTCATCGTAATTATTTTCAGAGCCAAAGAGTTTTTGATGTTTGAAAATGCGGCAAGGTCGAGATTACTTACAGTGCCGCTTCTGAGATCTATTTCATCTATCACGGTGTTTGTTTGTACAACAAAGAGATAATTATCCATGATGACGACGTACTGAAGGTTATCTGCGCGCAGATCAGGAAGCGTACAGAAGTTTTCAAATGCATTTTCAGCGGGGTTCAGTTTGAGGAGGGCGTTGTGTGATAAGAGGTAAGGAGAGCCACCGGAACGGGATGGAACGAGAGGTTCTGAAAGAAGCAATGTGATTTCACCGGAAGAATTCACCGGAATGTTTTGAGATTTTTTTGATTGGAGATTGAACAAGAAGACCTTGTTGTGGGTGGTGAGCCAGCAATTCTCCCCGGCAGGATAAAAATCTATTTGCGGAGAGCCGGCAATCTCCTGCGGAAGACGAATTATTTCCTTCCTGTTTTCATTAGCGCTAAAACAAATTAATGAGTCTCCCTTGAGCGCCCATTTACGCGTGATTTTTTGTTTGTTGCTTTCTACTTTGTAAATAATGTTGCTGATGTATTGCAGCGTGTAATTGCGGGAACCAAAAGTCTCGACTGAGAAGTTGTAAAATGGAATACGGCTAATGTCACTGATGACGCGGAAACCAACTCCGTCGAAGCGCAACCATTTTCCATCAACACCCAAAAAATAAAGGTAGCCGGTGCTGTCTTTTGCAGTGCCAACGAGCATGTTGGAGGTAAGCCCGTTTTCCTGGGTGTAAAGTGTGGCGGTGATATTCAGTTCAGTAGAATCCGGACATTGAGCAGATCCAAAGAGAGTTGAATAACATAAGCACAGTGCCGGCAAGATTGATTTTAAAATAGAGCGGTTCATTTTCCTTTGAAGCCGTCAGAATTGGGCGGCTTCGCTATATTATGTGACTAAAATTACAATCACAATTGTTTTTATATTCTATTCCTTCACAATCTTTCTTACCGTCATTCCGTCTGCAGATTTTATTTGTACGAAATAAACACCGGTAGAAAGCGCTCTTGTATTTATCTTCAATTCTTGTGAAAGAATGATTCCCTGGTTTATAGTCTCGCCGAAGGCATTCAGCATCGTCCATTCCGAAGATGTAACACTATACGTTTCTACCACAATAAAATCACTGAAGAGAGCAGGATAGATCCTGACGCTCATTTGCAAGTCACCGGTAATTCCCGTACAAACAATTTCGGTAATGGTGATTTGTCCGTTCCCCGATTTATATCCGGATGTACAAACAGCATCAACAACTGAAGCATCAGTGTAGCTGCTTCCTCCCCCGCCTCCCCCTGACCAATCGGGACAGCAAAATAAATATGCCGCACCACCACCGCCTCCGCCTCCGTAATAACCACCGCCTCCACCGCCTCCTGCACCGAACCCGGTACCACAGTCAACATCGCCACCTTTGCCGCCAAAATTCCACATGCCGGATGCTCCTGCATACCCGCAATATCCGGCGCCTGTTCCACCGTCGCCGCCATTTAATTGTGTGCCTCCGCCACCGCCAAGACCTGCTCCTGTTTCACCCTGAAATCCGGCGGTGCATCCACCGTCACCACCTGCTGTTCCAGTGTATCCGCCGCAACCTCCACCGCCACCAGCAACGATCATTCGCACACTATCAAATCGAATATCAGATGCGCCGCCTCCTCCACCTCCGGCCGGACCATTCGATAATGTCGCAGAACCTCCATGCCCTCCACCATTAAATCCGCCGGAAGTATCAGTTCCCATTCCCCCGACATAAACGAGAACAGTTTGACCGGGAACAACAGGCAGCGTTCCGGTTACACGTGCACCTTTTCCGGGAATGCCCAGGCTTCCTCCATCCTTCGAGCCTTCAGCGGCCTGTACATCCACTTCAAGATTGCACACGCCATCGGGAACAATATAAACCTGCACATCGCCGGTGTAATCAAAGGTGGTGGTTTGAGATGTGGCTCTGAAAGTTGTTGCCAAAAACAAAATTCCTGAGAGTAGTTTTGTAATCATGGTTCAGTTTTCTCCTCGAAAGCTATAAACATTTCCTGATTGATCTGCAGGTCATCTCATGAGGGTGTAGGACAAAAATCCTTTACACGCAAAGACGCAAAGACGCAAAGAAAAATTCATCGAAAATTTGTCTGTTTCTCTTCTTTGCGCCTCTGCGCCTTTGCGAGAAATATCATACGGTCGTCGCGATGCGACTACACAATTTTTTCCTTCAAAGCCCGCACTACAGCTTCAGTAGCGGAATGCACGTGAAGTTTTGCGTAAATGTTTTTGCAATGTGTGTTAACAGTATTAAAACTGGTGCCGGTGGCCTCGGCGATCATCTTATAACTCATTCCTTTCACCAGCAATGATAAGATTTCATGCTCACGTGGGGTGAGGTCGAATCGGCGATTGGTTCCTTTTGCTGACGACTGATGAAGAAAAAAATCAATCACTCGTTTAGCGACAGAGGCGGTCATTGGTGCGCCTCCTTCAAGCACATCACGAATGCCTTCAATGAGTCGCTGTGGCGGTGTCCTCTTTAAAAAATACCCGTTGGCTCCTGAAAGAATTGCTTCGAAAATCTTGTCATTGTCATCAAATACCGTCTGCATTAAGATCAAAACTTTTGGTGCATGTTCACGGATGAGTTTCAATCCCTCAATGCCATTTACTCCCGGCATATCAATATCCATCAGCGCAACATCGGGTGAAGTTGCTTGCACATCGCGCAGCACATGGTTGCAATTGTCGAACGTACCGGCGCAGATCATGTCGCCGCTTTTGTCAATCAGCACTCTGAGCGCTTCCTGCCTTGCGCGGTTGTCATCAAAAACTATAACTCTTGTTTGCATGAGGCAAATGTATGAACGGTAGTGACAGGAATGTATCACTAATGTTAGTGAATGAAATTTTCAAAACTATTCATGATCCTGATTTCTTGAATGCAAATCAGAATCACAAGCTCCGCAGAGACGTTCTTTGGGTAGATCAGAAGAATAGAATTCACTTCAGTCCCGCAGGGATTCACCTATGGTAGAACAGAATGTCAACGTTTTTTTTCGTCCCATAGGGACGAACATTTTCAATCATTGCTATGATTAAAACGCAAACCAACCAATCCATTTGTAAATTCAAACCCAACAACATCATCATGGCAAACACCTATTCACAAATCAACATCCACGCAGTCTTTGCCGTAAAAGGGCGACAGAATTTCATCACCAAAGATTTTCGGGATCGTCTGCACAAGTTTATTTCTATCATCCTTAAAAATGATGGGTCATACCCTTTAGCAGTTGGTGGATGGCTCGACCATGTTCATGCATTCTTTGAATTGCCCGTGACCATTACGGTTGCGGATCAATTGCAAAGAATCAAATCACAATCCTCATTGTGGATCAATGAAAATAAATTTGTTAAAGGAAAATTTCAATGGCAATCCGGATATGGTGCATTTTCACATTCACGTTCGCAACGTGATCCGGTGATTAAATACATCATGAACCAGGAGCAACATCATCGTCGAAAAACTTTTCGTGAAGAATACCTTGATCTCCTGGCAAAATTTGAAATTGATTTCAAGAATGAATATCTCTTCGAATTTTATGATTGACAGTGATTGATGATTCCGAAACGTTCGTCCCGATGGGACGAAAAAAATCATTCCTATCCATTTCTACCATAAGCAAGTCCCTACGGGACTGAACTGAATCAATCATTTTTCCTCTACCATAAGATCGTCCCTAACGGGACTTATCAAGCTATTTGTATGAGACAACAATGGTCTTCATGCATTAAAATCTAACTCCACACTCGTGCCTTTGCCGGGAATAGAATGGATGGAAAATTTTCCTTTCAAAATTTCCGCTCGCTTCTGCATGTTGAGCAATCCGTTTCCATGTTCTACAGTCCCCGCATCAAAGCCTTCTCCGTCATCACTTATCAATAGGTGAACAACAGGTTGTTCCCATTTCAATTCGATCTTCACCGTTTTACAATTTGCATACTTCGCAATGTTGTTGATCGCTTCTTTATAGATCAGATAAAAGTTCTTGCGCTCTTCCATTCCAAGCTTCACTTCACTCAGCGACTCATCGAAGTTCATTTGCAGATCACAATTTCTTGCTTCAAATAATTCAGCCGCAATAATTCTCATCCTCGAAATAATATTTTCAAAGCGATCATTGCCCGAATTGATCATCCACACAATATCATTGATCGCATCGAGAGAAGATTGAGTATAGTCGCTGATCTTCCTCAGCCACGAATCGAGCTCGGGAGATTGCCGGTCTGTTTCTTTTGCAACCTGGCTGAAAATAGAAATACTGCTAAGGTTTGCACCAATCTCATCATGCAGATCCTGAGCAATGCGATTGCGGACACCTTGCACCTTCAATGCTTGTGCAAGCCGATAGCGATAGAAAGCATAAAGTGCTCCGGCAACAGCAAGCAAGACTGCAACGCGAAACCACCACGTCATGTACCACGGTGGAAGAATCGTAAGCAACATTGAAGTTGCCTTCTCATTCCAGATTCCATCGCTGTTGCTTCCCTTTAATAGAAAAGTGTAAGTACCCGGATCGAGGTTGGTGTAAGTGGCTGAATGGTTTGGTCCTGACTGAATCCAGTCCCTGTCGAAACCTTCGAGCTTATATTGAAAAAAATTTTTCCCCGGGCGTGAGAAATCCATCGAAGCAAAATCAAATGAGATCATGTTCTCGCTATACGGAAGCGTGATATGTTTTGTGAGATAGACCGGAAGAGAAAGCGGTGAATTTTTCTCGGTGAAAGAAACCGGTTTGTTCCTGATCCTGACATCGGTAATCAGTACCTGCGGAGTAAAAGTGTTGTCACGAATTTCCTTCGGATTGAAATAGTTGAAGCCGTTTACTCCTCCGAAGAAAAGCCATCCGTTCGGAGTTTTGCAATAAGCCCGATGATTGAATTCGTTGCTCTGAAGCCCGTCTTTCTCCTCATAATTTTTGAAAGTTTTCTTTTCGGGATCGAAACACGACAAACCCATGTTGGTGCTCAGCCACAAGTTTCCTTCATCATCATCCAACACTCCATAGACCACATTGTTTGGTAAACCGTCATGAGTGGTGTAAGAAATAAATTTTCCTGTTGTTATATCCATGCGGTTTAAACCGCCGCCATCGGCTCCTACCCAGAGATATTTTTCCGGTTGGCGCGGATCGAGGCAAAGACTAAAAACAATGTCAGTGCTCAGGGATGTTCTGTCCCCTTCCACATTTGTGAATTGCTTCCACGAATGTTTGTCTTCATCAAAGCGAAACAATCCGGCTCTTGTGGCAATCCAGATTATTCCCGAATGATCTTCGAGAATCTGCTGCTGAAATTCACTCTTCTCTTCGCCGCCTCTCATCGTTACAGGCAGCGTGTATTCTACACCGGACTTCGTTGCATAATCATAGCAGTACAGTTTTTCTGCGTAACCAATCCAGCGCCGGTGCTTGCTGTCATCAAGACGGGGGAAAGAATATTCATTGTATCCGTTTCCGAAAGAAGGCACTTCACGATAGTTAATTGAATCAATGAATGCTCCCTTCTGAGGATCAAAAGTCCAGTACCAGGGGATGAATGGAATGTAAACGCAATTGTTTGGTGCAGGAGCGATGTACAAGACCGTCTCATCGCTTGTATGATGAAATTTCTCAGCCCGTAAGTTGTGCTTCAAAAGACCATATCCATTGGTGGCCACCCAGAGCGTGCCGCTGCGATCCTTCTTAGCAGAAAAAATTGAACGGTATTTCCGGTCATTAAAACCATCAAACTGTATGGTGGTGATAGCTCCTGTTTCAGTATTCAATTCCCGCAAAGAATAATCTATCGTGTAAAGCAAAAGACCGTTTGAATCAATATCACAGCCACCGGCAAGAACAGTCGGACGATCCTTAACCCTGATAACTTTCAAAACCTTCTTATCACGATCATCAACACAGATGAAAGATGTGTCGCCGAAAAACCACGTTTGCTTCTTAACCGTATCAGGAAAGATAAACCAGATCCATCCGGGACATTCGGGAACTTCCCTTACTGAACTAAAATCAAATGAAGCACTGGTAATGGTGTCCAGTTGTATATTATGAAAGTCCCAATCATGTCGAGCTGCGACTTGAAACGTCGAGCTTGAGCCGGTGGGCTGCTGAATATTTATGTAAATGGTTCCCGTGCTCGTGGTGCTGAATCCAAACAATTTGCCTCTGATATTGGTACGCGTGATTGTAAAGTATTGATGAGAGGTTTTAGCATCGGTACGGATGGTGATCACATCGAGGCCACCGGTAGTGCAAACCCAAATGTTACCTCGTTTATCCTCACCCATTGACCAAATGGTTTCCGCTGATAATCCTGTCATCCGGCGCGCATCCTGCTCACGCGTTGAAAACGGAGCTGAAGTGTCTGCATCCGAATGTGTAAAGTGAATAAAGGTTTCCGTTTCACGCTCGAAGATATCGAGTCCATTGTTCAGCGTGCCTACCCATAGTCTGCCGCGTGAATCTTCAAAGAGGGTTTGAATGAAGTTGCCGCCAATGCTATGCTCATCACGGGAATCGTTGCGGAAGATGGTGAAACGGTATCCGTCATAGCGATTGAGTCCATCCTTGGTACCAAACCACATGAAGCCATAGCGGTCCTGCAGCATGCAGTTGACAAGACCTTGCGATAAGCCATCGTTGATGGTAAGAGTTTCGTACTTGAGATGCCTGGTGCTCGTGTTTTGGGAATGAAGAGCCGGTGAAAACAACAGCAGATAAAGTAGCAGTGGTGTGAGTGGCTTCACGGTAATGCGAAGGTAAGAACAGCGAGCATCCGCTTTCTATGGCTGGCTTTTTAATTTGGGCGTGCGCTTACACACGCTCGTAACGTTGAAAGGAAATTATCGTTACTGCTTTGCTAAATTTGTACTTTCATTACAATGAGCCCAAACAAGAAAAACAATTCGATGAACCTATTTTCTATTCAGGATGAGTTAGTAAAGAACATTATCAAAGATACCATTGAAACCTACTCCGGTCAATGGAGAATTATCCATGAGGCAATACAAAATGCACATGATGCAATTCAACTGAACACAAATGTAAAACGTGGTTTAATCGAGATTGATTTTTTTGTTGGCACAAATAAGGTTCAGGTAAGAGATAATGGAGTTGGAATTAGCATTGAGAAATTCAAAAATGTTTTCTTGTTGGGAGGAAGTGATAAAATCAGCGAGGATACGAAGAAGCTCTTGAAAGGAAGTCAAGGAGTTGGTATTAAAGCAACACTTTTCACCTCCAATTACTTTCGAATTGAAACTATTTATTCAGGTAAGACATGGAACATGGCGCTCAATGATAGTTATCAATTTTTCGACAGCGACTTTGATGGAAATGTGAAGGAGCCAACACAGACAAATACTGAACGTGCATCAGGCACTTTGATTGAATACACGCTCAATGACTACTCAGTCTTAGATTTTTTGAATGAAGTGGTTGAGGAACATTTTGAAGAGATTTACATTAATGAAGAGGATTTTGTAAACCAGGAGATTGATGCAAATGCACTGTTGAGAATTCTTGAAACTTATTTTAGAACCAAAACCTATGTTGGATGTGTTCAGTCTTTGCTGGGGACCAACAAGCACTTAAAGGCAATTAATGTCAAACTTTCAATTCATCTGGATTCAAGCTCACTAAATGAACACAGGAAAAATGAAGTCAAGCAATCGCATTTCCTATCAGACGATTCTAACCTTGGAAAAATTTATGACACAACGTTTGAAGGTAAATATCTTGACTTGCAGGAACTACATGCTAATTTGAGGCAGGGTGATCGTGTAGATAAATTGTATACCAACTTCGAAGACATTTTAAATAACCCTCCTTCTGAAACTATAAAAAAACTTTTGATTCAGAAGTTAGATAAAGATCAAGCGAAGAGATTATTATATCGTTATCGCAGGCAACCAGATGGGTCCTTTCTGCTCGAACCTGATCACACATTACTATCAAAACATAGTAGGACACTCGCTATATTGAATGGAATTTATTTGGTCGTAGGGCAAAGGCCATACATATCAAAGTACTTCGGCATTGCGACAAAGCAATTGTTAAGCGTGAATGGACTTCCAACGAATATAGTTTTGAATCCTCCTCGTGGTGCATTGAGCTATTTGAACAATGTACATATTTTGATAGACGTCGACACCAAGTTGGGTTTCGGAAAAAGGAATATTGCTGGGAGAACAATGGGAATGATCAACCATTTTTTCGTTGATGCATGGAGTATGATAAGAAAAGTTGCCCCTGAAATCGTTGGACTAAGGGAGGGAAAAGACCCAACTGACGTTAGAGTATGGATCAAGGAAGAAGAGTATGATAATTATCAGAAGCAAGATAACTTCCTCAAAAACTTACCCCTCTATTGGAAAACAATTCCTCTGGAAGAGCAAGAGGTAATTGCATTTTTTTTTGAACTACTAGGAAGAAAGGTTCTAACTGGGTATTTCCCTTTCAGGTTAGGAATTAATAGTACCTACGACGGTCTTTTTTACATTGATGAAACTGGAAAAGACACCATTCCATCTGCGTTTCAAGCAAGACTACTCAAGCAGGTTGAGTTCAAAAGGAATCTTTCAGAGTTGATCAAAAACTTTGATGAAGAATCAAAATTTTTAGTGGACATAGACTTAGCAGTTTGTTGGGTGAATGACTGTAGCGATGATGGAGAATATAACATTACTTCACTTGAGAGAGATAACATTAAGGCTTATCCTGGTGCAACATTTAGAATTAGGAAAGGAACTCAACAATGTCAAGTGATAGTGTTGCGCGATTTTATTGACAACTTGCAACTCAAATAAATTCAAACGAATGTCCCTAATCCACAGCCATCCAAAATAATCGATAAGCGATGGGAGGCATATTTAGCCGAAAGTTGAATCTTCAAATTCTTTTGCTTTTGAAAAAAGATCGCTTTTTACAATGAAAGAAGTTCCACTCAATCAAGATAAAGCGCAACAACTTTTCTTGACAGCCGATTATTCTTATTCGCCTATTTTCCTAGTCATAGACACAATTCTCCGTTGGTTCTTCTTTTTTCAATTTTTGCAGAATGGCAATTTGGGAACACTTCTTTTCTCGCAAGGATTTATCCTTTTTGTTGAGATCATATTTAGAGTACAATATGATAGTGAACTTCGAAGCCAATTAAAGAAGAAACTCCCGCATGAAATTTTTGATCATGTGAAAAAAATTCGCATCACAATTCAAGATGGAAGCTTTTCTAATGTTCTTCTAATAACCTGGATCGGTTGGGGCATTTTTTGGTTGATTTTTATAATTTCATATAGGCAATCTTACACTTTTGGCACCATTATCAGTGCTATAGTTTTGTCATTTTGTTTTTCTATAATTGGATTTATTCCACTTTTGCTAACCTCTCATTCTTCTGATGACTTTCCTAATTATGTCCAGCTATACGTTAAGGATGAAAAGAATTCCGAGAAGGAAATTAATGTAACATCTCAATATCCTAATTTTAGCAATTCACACCGGTCCATTAAACGGGAAGTAGTTCCGAAGAACTTTATTGATCATTCTGAAATCGCTATCACCAGAATTATAATCTTTCTGGCTGGACTTTCCGCAATTGCATTATGGTGTGTTTGTGGTTTAGTAATGTGGATACCAATTTTGATTTGGTCGTGGACATCTTGGTTCAAGGAGTTTATGGCTTCTTGGCTTAACAATACTCAGATGCAAGAGAACACCACATTGAAGGTAGCTTATGATATAAAACTATACACGGAAGGTTTTCATAGAATTAATTCAATGATGAATGGCACAACTCTACATGAGCCAGCTTACTCAAGTGAATCAAGTCAAGCTGAAATTTTTATCTTAAAGCTTTTACTAACGATTTTCTTTTGGGTGATTGTAGTGTTGAGTATTTGTTTCCTGTAAAAAATAATATTCATGAAGTTCTTTATTGCAATTAGCAAACTTGTCTATTCCCTCGTTGGTCTTTTGTTCTGGATACCATTTGTATTTAGGTCAATCTTATTCTTTGCAGGCTTTGTTCTCTTCAAAACAGTATCATATGCGAAATTTGATTCGCTGGCAGCAAGGGAACGATTGTCGAAGGTAGCAGTACTCTACACTTCAGGCTTTAGAGTAATCGAAAAGCAATTAACAGAGAAGAAAAGCGAACAACAGAAAATTTCCCCTGAGAAAAATAAGTCACACCGTATAGTATTGGAAATTATGTTCGCGATTTTTTTTTGGGGTACTCTAACCCTTCCATTTACTCATGAACTACTTTTTGAGAAACTAAATCTTCTTATGAATTATTTTTCCTTAAGTCACTGAAGATTTATCCTATTCTCTCTATCGCGCGCACTCGAATACAGTTCAGCAATGTGGGGTAGCATTCGAGTATGCTAAAGTTTTTTCTTCACCACAACATCTCCAGTTCCAACTGCTCCACCTTCTCTCTCACTTCATTATTATGTTGATTGATATTCGGCAAATCGAAGTTGCAGACAAGCGCTTCAAAGCAATCTCTTCTCACTAATCTTAGTGAGATCCTGCCCTAATAAGCTTTAAAAATCAATGCTCACTAAGATTAGTGATTGAAGCCGCTCTCAGCACATTTCACTTTTGTCCCGTTCAAAATTCTTTTCATCCCAAAATCTACAAACAATGTCGAACTCAAACAATTACTCAAATGAGAAAGTGAGATCCCGTCCCGATCAATCGGGATTCTTATTGGGAAAAAACACATTTTCCACTTTCCTGATCATCATGCTCGGGATCATTTCATTCCGCAGCTCAGCACAGTGCAATTTCTATTTGCCTGATGCTGCCAATTACAATAAGGTAGGATACACTACCCAGTCCAACTACTGGTATGAGGTGGCTGTCGGTTACTACCAGTCAGGTGCCGCCTGGTACCGTGATTCTGCCGACCTCACCTATGACTTTGATGTCAGCTTCACCGTCTATCAATACAACGTTGACGGGATGGTGTTTGTCCTTCAGAGCTGCAGCAATGGTCTTAGCGCACTCGCAGGTTATGGCGGCAACCTGGGTTACTATGGCAACACTGCCGCATTTACACATTCTCTTGGTGTAGAGCTGGACACCTATAACAATGGTTCCGCGGCAAACGATAATGACAACAGTCACATCGCTGTAGTTCGCGATGGCGTATCCACACCTATTGCAGGGCCGGTTCCTATTTCTCCTGCACTCAGCAATAATGGACTACGCACATTACGCCTCACCTGGAATGCTGCTTCTCACTTGTTTTCAGTTTACTTCGATGGCAACCTTCAGACTTCTTACACGGGCGATCTTGTTACGGATGTGTTTGCAGGAAACCCTCATATCTATTTCGGGATTACAGCGGGCACCGGCGCTGAATACGGAATCCAGGAGTTCACCACTAATTATCTGCATTACCATCCAAGTCACTCTCATACAAACACACCTGTTATATTAAGCAACAACCTATATTGCTCCGGAACACTGACGGTTACACCGGGTGCCAACGCGTATCTGTGGTCAACCGGTGCTACCACCAATAGCATCTCCCCTTCAGTTATGGGAACATATACGGTAACAGTTACCGATCCCAATGGATGCTCTGCATCGGCACAGTACACGTTTAGTCCTCCTCCGGGCGATCCGGCAGTGTTTGGTGATCACGTGTGGAGGGTTTATGCATGGAATGCAGGGGATGGAACTTCCGGCGGCGGTTCATGGACTAATAACTATGCAGGGTATTATGTGGAAACGAACCTCAACTTCAATACTAATAACCGCTGGTATATGGCCAGCTCACCTTCAAATGCTTCAGGCTACCTGGGTTGTTTTGTTACTTATGATAATCACTCGTGGAGTGCGAAACGGAGGGGATTTACTCCCGGAAGCTACCAGATCGATATCCCCGCCCATGATGATGGAGCGCAGCTTTTAGTGAATGGTGTGAACGTGTGGGAACACATCGGCTGCTGTGATGCACATACCAATGTTTGGACAGGATGTTTGAATGATTCAACAACGATTGAGTTCAGGGTTTCTGAAGGTTACGGGGAATCTTACGGAAGCATTACGTTCGTTGCGCTTTCAGCGGCTACAATAACTTCAAGTGGTCCTTCAATCATTTGCCCCGGCTATTCTGTACAGCTTACAGCTTCTGCCGCTGACAGCTATTTGTGGAGCACCGGTGAAACCACGCAAAGCATTTCAGCGAGTGCAACCGGAAATTATACTGTAACAAGATCGAACAACGGTTGCGCAAGCACTGCTTCAACATCACTTACGGTGGCTGCGCTGGATACAGCAGCGATAAGTTATTCTGGACCTATATCAGGATTCTGTCCGGGTTCATACGTCTTTGCTACCATTGCTAACAACTCCCGGTACTCTTCAATTGCATGGAGCACCGGCTCAACATCTAATTACACGTATATATATGCTCCCGGTACACATACCGTAACCGTTAGCGATCCTCTTGGATGTTCGGCTACTTCTCACCTGGTGGTAACAGGTCCTGCAGGTGATCCTGCAGTTTTCGGTGATCATGTCTGGAATGTTTATGTGTGGAATGCGGGAGACGGAACTGTCAGTGGTGGTTCATGGATTAATAATTATTCGGGATATTATGTGGAAACGAATCTCAGCTTCAATACTCAGAATCGCTGGGCTTCGTATTACGCTCCTTCTTATGCTTCGGGTTTCCAGGGTTGCTATGTGAATTATGACAATCATTCGTGGAGTGCGAAGCGGAGAGGATTTACTTCAGGATACTACCAGATCAACATTCCGGGTCATGATGATGCTGCGCAACTTTTTGTGAATGGTGTTAACGTGTGGGAACATATTGGCTGCTGCGATTCACATCCAGGTGTTTGGTCAGGATGTTTGAATGATTCTTCAACGGTTGAATACCGTGTTTCAGAAGGAGTGGGAGGATCATGGGGAAGCATTGAGTTCATTAATAACACTTCCATCACTATGAATGGTCCTGCAACCATTTGTCCGGGCTATTCAGTACAATTAAATGCCAGCACTGCTGATAGTTATTTGTGGAGCACTGGTGAAACCTCGCAAAGCATTTCGGTGAATACTGCCGGAACTTATTCCGTGGATATGATGACTAACGGTTGCCCGTCTTCATTTTCAAAAACAATTACCGTGGCAGCAATGGACACACCGGTTATTTACTCCAACTCAGGATTTAATTACTGTCCGAACCAGGGGAATACTGTGAGCATTACCGGCGATGCGAGATACTCTACTGTTTCATGGAGCAATGGTGCAACGTCTACCACAAATTACATTACCAGCGGAGGCAACCACTCAGTAACGGTAAGTGATGCTCTGGGTTGTTCTGCAGCCTCGCATGCTTCTGTTACAACAGCGGTTGTCGGAGATCCTGCTGTTTATGGAAACAATGTTTGGAATGTTTATGCCTACAATAATGGCGGAGCATATTCATATTATGGTTATTCATGGCGCCCCCAGGATTATGCAGGATATTATGTGGACAGCAGTTTCAATTTTAATTCTGAGAACAAGTGGAATAGAGATTACAGCCCGTCTTCTGTGCAAGGTTACCAGGGATGCTCAGTGTACAATGATAATCACTCATGGAGTGCAAAGCGCCAGGGATTCCCTTGTGGCATTTATCAAATTGATGTGGTGGGTCATGATGATGAAGCACGACTGTTCATTGATGGTGCAATGGTATGGGAACACTACGGTTGTTGCGACAGTCACACAAACGTATGGACAGGAAGACTCAACGCAAATTCAAAAGTTGAATTCCGGGTGACTGAAGGATACGGCGGATCGTGGGGTACCATCAACATTGCTCCTGCTAACACTACATTCATAACTGTAGCAGGGAATCAATACGTCTGCACAGGACAATTCTACACGCTCACATCAACAATTACAGGATCAATTTACTCGTGGAGTAACGGGTCTGCAACAAATCCGATTCAAGCAGGCGTGAGCGGAGACTATTCAGTGACTGTGACCGATTCGCTGGGATGCACGGTTACTTCCGATAATGTAAGCATCACTATTCTCCCCGATGCAGCACCTCTAGCAAATATCACTGCTTCATCAGAAACAATCTGTAACTGGAATCCTGTCACGCTTTCTTCTGACAGTACTTGGGGAAATCAGTGGAGCACGAATGAAACAACGGACAGCATTTCCGTAATCAATTCCGGAAATTATATTTTGACTGTCACCAACAGCACCGGCTGCTTTGCAAAAGATACCATGGCTATAGGGAAAGGATTCACGCCGCCGACACCCGTTGCAAGCCTCAGCGGACCAGCATGTGAAAATTCTTCTGTGAATTTAATTGCAAGCGGGTTAGCACCGGGAGGACAAGCAGGTGTGTTTAATGGAAGCAATCAATACGTTACCGTTACACAGGATATTCCTGAAAATAATTTCACCATCGAGCTATGGGTAAAAACAACGGCAATTAACGGTGGAATTTTTTGTGCAAGAAATTCTTCCGGTACCACCGACCGGACTATCGGTGTCTCATCTAACCTTTTGAGAGTGGGAGTCAGCGGTTCATCATCATGGACCACACCGCTCAAAATCAATGATGGCAAGTGGCATCACATAGCGTTCGTTGTTCAAACAGGAATAGGTCAGATTGTGTATGTTGATGGAATTTCTTCGGGAGTTGGAAGAACGTGGGATCATTCGAACAACTCCGGTCAAACAACTTTCCGCATAGCTTCAACCAGTTCTTCAACAACCTTCAACGGGCAAATTGACAATGTCAGAATATGGAGCGAAGCAAGAACAGAATCTGATGTTCGAAGCAACATGTTCCTTGAAACCCCGGCATCAACCACTCATCTCATTTATGAAGGTACGTTGAATGGGAATGTAGATGCAACGATTGGAAATTACGGCACTACGCCAAACGGCATTTCATACGACAGTACTGATTACTATACTTACACGTGGTCGGGACCTAATGCACCGTCGCCATCTACCTGTGAAACACAAACAATTTGGCCGGCAGCCGGCACCACGTACAGCGTGACCGCTTCAATAGCAGGAGGGTGCTCGCCATCAACGGATGCATCTGTCAGTATCACAACAATCCATCCATCGCCTGTTGCGCATATCACCTCATCTGCAAATACAATTTGCAATTGGAATGCAGTTACACTTTCATCAGACAGTGTTACAGGAAATGTTTGGAGCAACGATGATTCGACGCAAAGTACTTCAGCAGCAGTAGGAGGCGACTATACGCTTACCGTAACAAACAGCGGTGGCTGTACAAGTCATGACACGATTCACCTGAACAGCAGCTTCACTCCGCCAACCCCGGTAGCGAGCAACAACACCACTGACCCGGTATGTGAAGGATCAGCAGTTGATCTCATAGCAAGTGGTCTTGCTCCGGGCGGACAAGTGGCATCGTTCAATGGTACTGATCAGTACATCACAGTGACACAGGATGTTCCGGAAAGTGATTTCACGATTGAGATGTGGGTGAAAACAACGAATGGTGATTGCGGAATCTTCAGCATAACTGACGGAACTCATTACAATGCAGTAGATCGTCAGATTTATTTGAGCAATGGCGAGATAATTACAGGCGTATATGCAGGCTACCTCTGGGGAACAGGAGCAACGATTAATGACGGACAATGGCATCACATTGCCTATGTTGCTCAAACCGGAGTTGGTCAGAAGATTTATGTTGACGGAAATCTTGCTCCGTACACTAACGATTATGATCATTCAGATTTTGACTGGCAAACAACAGTTGAAATCGGATTTGCGAGTGATGCATGGCAGAGTTTCTTCGATGGACAGATTGACAACGTGAGAATCTGGAGTGAAGCAAGATCAGAGTCTGATATAAGAAGCAACATGGCTATTGAAAATCCGGCGTCAATAACTAATCTCATTTATGAAAGTGCGCTCAATGGAAACGTAAATGCAACGATTGGAAACAACGGCACTGCACCAAACGGAATTTCCTACATCAATCCGGATTACTATACCTACCTGTGGATTGGTCCGCAGTGGGCTTCTGTTGGCACAAGTGAAACACAAACGAATCCATATGTATTTGCAGGTGGTACGTTTACTGTGACGGCTTCGGTATCTGAAGAATGCTCGCCGTCATCGGCTGCATCAACGGATATAGTTGTAAATCCTCTCGTCAGTTACTATGCTGATGCTGACGGAGACGGTTATGGTTCTTCTACAGCAGACCCGCTCATATCATGTACTGATCCCGGTTCCGGTTATATGACAAACAATAGTGATTGTGATGATGGAAATGATGCAATCAATCCTTCTGCAACCGAAACCTGCAATAGCATTGATGATAACTGCGACGCACAGGTTGATGAAGGAGATATCTGTGACCATGACGGCGACGGCTACACAACCGGCCAGGGAGATTGTGATGATAGCAATACATCAATTCATCCTAATGCAGCTGAAGTCTGTAACAGTGTTGATGACAATTGCAATGGTCAAACTGATGAAGGCGTAACGACAACATTCTATCGTGATCAGGATACTGATGGTTATGGAAACCTATCTGTTACAACACAAGCTTGCTCCGCGCCTTCAGGATATGTTTCTAACAACACCGATTGCAATGATGCAAGCGTAAGTGTTCATCCGGGCGCAACGGAAGTCTGTAACAACGTTGATGATGATTGTGATGCTTCAATTGATGAAGGAGTAACAACAACGTTCTTCCGCGATCAGGATGGTGATGGTTATGGAAGTTCTTCCATTACAACACAAGCTTGTTCCGCACCTTCAGGATATGTTTCTAACAGCACTGATTGCAATGATGCAAGTGCGGGTGTGCATCCGGGTGCAACTGACATTTGTAATAGTATTGACGATGACTGCAACGGAATTACTGATGACCATGCGATCAGTGCGACCATCACGCCTTCAGGCACGGTGTACTATTGTACAGGATCAACGGTAACTCTCACTGCTAATTCCGGCTCAGGAATATCTTACCAATGGATCAAGGGCACTAAGAATATTTCGGGTGCTACCAACAGCATTTACAGCACCGGCAGTGCAGCTTCATACAAGGTGAAGGAAACGAACTCTTATGGTTGCAGTTCTACATCAGCAGTAACCACTCTTGTATCGGTAAGCAAGCCCCAAGCTTCAATCACCGCTCAGGGTAATCTTAATATCTGCAATACCGGATCTGTGGTGCTTCAGGCAAATTCAGGATCAGGTTACACGTATCAATGGCTGAAAAATGGAAGCAACATTTCCGGAGCAACCAATCAGAACTATACCGTGACAGCCAAAGGAACTTACAAGTGTGTCGTCACTAACAGCACCGGATGCAGCGCCACTTCAAACGGGTTGAAGGTTACAAAATCCTGCAAGCTTGATGGTGATGATGAAGGTGAAATCATCGCATCGTCTCTGCAACTCTATCCGAACCCAGGCAATGGAAACTTTGTGATTGAATTGGCTCTCGGTGAGAATTCTTCTTCTGAAGCTGACGTGCAAATCGTGAACATGTTCGGTCAGGTGATATACATGAATCGAACAGCTATTGTTGATGGTGAACTGAAACAGGAAGTGCAACTCGATCAGAATGTTCCTTCAGGAAATTATTTTGTGAGAGTGATTCTCGAAGACCAGGTATTCACAGGACAGGTTGTTATTCAGAAATAAGTAAGAGTTGAATTGCGAATCGTACCGTCGCTTGATTGCGGTGGCACGATTTGTTTTAGTGAGAATGAGCCATGCCCTCGTTGATAAACGTAATCACCGTACTCATGATGCAACCATAAAGAACGGTCCACCACAGCATTTCCCGCTTCGCTCCACAATCAAGAATCTGAAGAGCATACACGAAAACGTGAGGCTCTCCTTTGCTGTACCGCTTTACAGGCATGGTGCCGAAGGTAATTCAAAACTCTGCGGAGTAGCGTTGGGTACGGACGTGCAGTGATGATTGCGGATGAACTGAGGAAAAGGGGGATGAATTGTAGGATGTGCTCTGGACATGGACAATGAAAAATAAACGGATGGAAGGTTCTCCATTCACGGAGTTTTTGGAAACTCTTCCCTCATCCATGTTGGGATCAAAATACTATGATTCGATTTGGTTACTTTGTCCGTCCGAAATGAAGAAGCTTTTACTCTCTTTTGTTTTTTTTCTCAATGCCTGCCGGTTGTTCGGGCAGTACGATGCTATCTTCAAGTTGTCGCATACCGACCAGGTGTTTTCAGTTGATTCTTTATTCATTCTCTTCTTATCACTGGATAGCAATGCTGAAGCACAGGAAATTAAAAAGCTTTATAAAGCTGCTGAGAAATCCGATCCCGACTTTGGTACACTCAACCTCAAACGGGAAGAATTAGCTTATGCCCTGAAGCGCAATCCCAAACTGGTACTGGATGAAAGAGAAGCGGAAGAATTGTTGAAGAAAATGGAGCAAGGCAAGTATGTAATTCTGCAAGCCCATATGAATTTGAACCTGGGATACTATTACTGCTATCTTCAAAAACCGAAACTTGCACTGGGCTTTCAACACCTGCTCAGGGCAAATGAGCTTTTTAAACAGTTGCCCTATGATAGGCGAACGCAGTCGCAACAATATTTGCTTTACAGCATTGCTTCGGAATATTATAAGTTCAAAGACATTGACAATGCATTAAAGCTATCTTTAGAAAGCTTCAATACAAAAGCAGCGGCCAATGAGACCTTTGTTTTTGCGGCAGACTTGATTGGCGCCTGTTATTTAATGAGAAGCCAGGCCGATTCGGCAGCGTATTATTTTCATTATGTTTTAGAACATGTCAATCAAAGCCCATTACCGAAAGCATGGACAGGTATTGCAAAAGGAAACCTTGGTTCTGTTTACTTTCTTCAGCATGAATATGACAAGGCGACTCCTTTGCTCATAGAAGGCATGAAAGGAACAATGGAAGAAAACGTTTACAACAACTCTGCTGGTTTTGCTGCTGATTTAAGTACCATCTGGCTATCTGAAAACAATTTTGAAGAGGCAAAAAAATATCTTGACGAATCACTATATGCTGCACATTTAGCCAACGACCTCGCCAAATTTTATAAAGTATATAAGGCTGCGGCAAATTATCATCGTGCGTTGGGGCATAATCACGAGGCATTGATTTTTACAGATTCAGCTACCATAATGAAAGACAGTTTGGATCTGATTTATAATGCCATGGTAAAAAGTAAAGGTGAAATGGCTTTCATGAGCGAACGTCAGCATACTTATGCCAAAGAAAAACAAAAGGAGTTGATACTCCGGAACTTCATTATCGGCTTTATATTCATGGCCATGATTATCGTGTTGCTGTTGTTCAACCGGCAGCGTCTGAAAATGAGAAGCCGGAAGCAACAATTCGAGGCAGAAAAACAAATGACTGAACAGGAGCTTAACCTCGCAATGGTTCAGCTCAATGATTTTACAAATTCAATAATCGAAAAAAACAAACTCATTGATATAGCAAGTCTTGAGTTTGAAAAAGTAAAGCTGGAACTGAACCAACTGCAAAATTCAAAACCTGATAATAGTTTATCTGCACAGGAAACCACCGATTCGCTGCACATTTTGCGTGAATCAGTTATCCTTACCAATAATGACTGGAACAACTTCACTTCCTTATTTGAAAAAGTGCACCCGCAGTTTTTTATAAACCTGAAAGGCAGCTATCCTGAACTTTCACCGGCAGAAATAAGATTTGTCACGCTTAGCAAGCTGAAGCTTTCAAACAAAGAGATGGCATATATGCTGGGCATCAGCACCGATGCTATCAGGCAGATCAGAAGCCGGCTTCGAAAAAAGATCAGTCTCGATACGGATACCGGTTTTGAAGATTTAGTAGAGACCGTTTAGCTTTTCGGTTTTCCTTCTGAGACACTTCATCTTCTTCCCAACCATTTCTTTCAAAAACCATTTTTTATCACGCGTCACACTTTGTCACGGGTGGTTGTCACGTATTGTCACGCTGAAAACTTGCATTCGCCCTCCTCAGCGCTGCACATTTGTCCCCGAAGCAATTGGTTACAAAAAATGAAATCGCAATCAGATCAATCAAAACATAAATCGGTAATGATTTACATAGTGATCATACTCTCCTTCATGCTACTCGCCTGGGGAGTCTGGAGCTATTTTGAATACCGCACCAGAGAACTGGAAATTAAAAGCCATTCCATAATTAAATAAACCATCAATCCTTAACTCTAAAAACAAATCCAAAATGAAAACAACAAATTCAAGCTCAACAGCAAAACAAAAGACGATTAAAAACCTGCGTTCTATACTATGCATCCTGTTTTTTTTAACCGGCCTTTACACTTCAAGTGCGCAAACTTATTGTAACATGACTCCGAACAATGCTAACCAGAGTGAAATCGGCAGCATTACTTTCAATGGATTCACCACACCCGAAGCCTATGCAAATGGAAATAGTTGTACTGTACCTGCACCGGGTAGTGGTTCTATTCCTGGAAGGTATTCAGACTTTAGTCCTTTAGGTTCAATTACGGTGATTGAGCGCGGACAATCAATTTCATTCAGTATCGCTGAATTTGATTGCGGAAATCCAGTTGGCTTTCACAATACAATAATTTACATTGATTATAACCACGATGGATTTACCTGGGAGGATGAGGTCACCCGCAACCCTGAATCGTGGTATAATTTACCCGCTGCTTATAACGGGTCTTTTACGGTGCCTGCTAATGCCCTCCTGGGGGAAACGCGCCTGAGAATAGTGCTTGTAGATGAAGTCTATTTTGGTCCGTGTCTCAATTATTCACATGGAGAAACAGAGGATTGGACGGTAACCATTGCACCGGCTTTACCCTGCAGACCGAATGCACCATCCCCAATACTAACTAGTTCAACTATGGTTTTTAGCGGAGAAACTTTTACGATGTCACTTCAGGATACAGGTGAATATGTCTCGGACACCTATCAATGGCAATATGATGATGGCAATGGTTTTACAGACATTGACGGTGCTACATCAAATTCATATTCCGGTACACAAAACGCTTCAACTCTTTACCGTTGTGCAATAACCTGCGCCGTAAGTGGTTCAACGGGTTTCTCCAATCCTGTGCTTGTCGAACTGAGACACGCTAATCCTGACGGTTTTATTTCAACAGGTAAGTTTCATTCCTTGTTTCTTTCCGGTTGCCAGGGAATTTCTCCTGAATCAACCGGCTATAACAGCAATGGACAATTAGGAGATGGAACTAACACCGGCTCGAATACACCGGTTATGGTCAGCGGCTTAGGCGGCAATTCTTTTATAGCCGTTTCGGCGGGCGACGCTCATTCCCTGTTCCTGAGAAATGATGGAACTGTGTGGGCTTGCGGAGACAACACCTACGGACAATTGGGTGATGGAACTAACATCTCCAGAACAATTCCTGTACAAGTAAGCGGACTCACCAACATTATTGCAATAGCCGCAGGTGGATCGCATTCTCTTTTTCTGGGATCAGATGGATTTGTTTATGGTTGCGGTAACAGTAACTATGGACAATTAGGAATCTTCGCCAACCCAAACAATTCTATACCAGTATTTCTGCTTGCTGAAGTATCAGCAATAGCTGCCGGAACCAATCACTCTCTTCTTCTTACATTCGATGGGAATTTATTAGGTTGTGGCAGAAATAATTATGGACAATTAGGCCTCTATAGCGGACTCGGCGATTACAATAACATTTCATTTATAATAGAAGGGGTTAGTAAAATAGCAGCAGGTGGTAACCATTCACTGTTTGTTAAAACTGATAATACTGTATGGGTTTGTGGTGACAATAGCTATGGGCAATTAGGAGATGGAACCTATACCAACCGAACCGTTCCAACACAGATAACCGCGTTTTCCGGTAGTGCCATTACTGCACTCAGCGGCGGATTTTTGCACTCATTATTTTTAAAAAGTGACAGTACGGTATGGGCTTGCGGAAATAATTTAAACGGTGAATTAGGAGACGGTACAACCTTTCTCAGGAATATACCTGTACAGGTGACCGGGCTTAGTGACATTACAGCTATAGAGGCGGGCGGGTTTCAATCACTGTTTCTAAAAAGAGACGGTACTGTATATGCATGTGGCGCTAATAGCAGTGGACAGTTAGGCAATGGGAACAACACAAATAGTACGATTGCAATCCCGGTGTCTGTTCAATTGGAATCCGGAGCACCCGATGCCAATGCTTTGCAGATTTTCAATGCCGCATCAGCTACGCTGAGCCAGCTAACTGCAGCGGGCACTAACATCAAATGGTACACTTCGGCAGCCGGAGGTTCGGCAATTGATGGCTCCGCCGGTCTGGTTGAAGGTGTTTATTACTACGCTTCTCAAACTATAGGTGGATGCGAGAGCACCGCCCGCACGGCGGTAAAACCAACCATCATTCATACCTGCGCGGCTATCTCAGGTGCAGGATATCACTCATTGTTTATTGCTAAGTGTTCTGGCAGTCCGGTTAAATCGTGCGGAGATAATGATTATGGACAATTAGGAGATGGAACTACTACCCCGGGAAATATCGCTACGACAGTAACCGGGATCAATGATGTTATTTCGGTGTCTTCCTCTTTATATCATTCTCTCTTTCTCAAAAGCGATGGAACAGTATGGGCTTGCGGCTATAATACTTTCGGACAACTGGGTGATGGAACAACCACTGACAACTATACACCGGTACAGGTAAGCGGACTCACAAACATTATTGCAATAGCGGCAGGATATGAGCATTCAATCTTTCTGAAAGATGATGGCACTGTTTGGGTTTGCGGAAATAATACACGCGGACAATTAGGCGATGGAACTGATATTCTCAGAACAACACCGGTACAGGTACCCGGGCTCTATAACATTGTGGCGATCTCGGCCGGAGCTTACCACTCACTTTTTCTGACAAAAGATGGCCTCGTATGGTCCTGTGGATGGAATTCATTTGGGCAATTGGGCGATGGAACCACCACTGACCGGTTTATTCCCCTGACAGTGTATGGGTTCAATATTGTTGCAATCAGCGCCGGCGCAGATTTTTCATTGTTCATTGTCAACGATGGAACAGCATGGGCCTGTGGAAATAATATATATGGACAATTAGGCGATGGCACCACCGTGAGCCGGAGCTATCTTTTACCGGTAAGCAGCATCACCAATGTCACTGCTATTGAAGCAGGTGCTTATCATTCCCTTTTCATAAGCAATAATGCTGCTTACGGTTGTGGGTATAATGGTTATGGTGCATTGGGTGATGGTACCGCAACCAACAGAACAATTCCTCAAATAGTAAGCGGCTTAACGGAAGGGATATCTGAGATTTCCGCCGGAGGTTATCATTCACTATTCCTCAAGAATGAGGGAACGGTTTGGGCAAGCGGCCTGAATTATTACGGTGAATTAGGAGATGGAACGAATGCTGACACCTATATCCCTGTCTCAGTACCAGCAGCCGGGACAATCGCACCAGTGAGTCCTTCTACTCAAATGATCAACGCAGGATTTGGTCCGGCAGCAGGTGATTTAAAAGTCACAGGAAGCAATGTTAAATGGTATACTACGCCTGTTGGAGGTTCGGCACTTGACAGTTCCTTTGCACTTGCTGATAATACTCATTATTACGCCACACAAACTGTTTCAGGATGTGAAAGCCCATTGCGGTTCGATGTGGTAGTTGATATCATTAACACCGATGAGACCATTTCAGCGGGCCACTTTCATTCATTGTTTCTTTCAGGCTGCCCCGGCGGCTATCCTAAATCATGTGGCATAAATAACAACGGTCAACTTGGAATCGGAAATAATACCGGCACGAATACCCCGGCATTCGTCATTGGGTTACCCGATAATTCTTTTAAGAGTGTTTCAGCAGGTGAATCTCATTCTTTGTTCTTAAAAAATGATGGTGTTGTGTGGGCGTGCGGACTGAACACATTTGGTGCGCTGGGTATTGGTAACAACTTTAGCGCCAATGCCCCGGTGTTCATCAGCGGCCTTACGAATGTAATTGCAGTAGCAGCGGGATCATTCCACTCTCTATTTCTGAAAAGTGATGGAACAGTATGGTCCTGCGGCAGAAACAACTATGGACAATTAGGAACCAACAGCTATACAGACAGCAACACACCCGTGCAGGTAAGCGGTCTTAGTGATATCGTAGCAATAGCTGCAGGAGATAATCATTCACTCTTCCTCAAAAACGATGGAAGTGTTTGGGCCTGTGGCAGAAATGCTTATGGGCAATTAGGAAACGGAACTTTCACCAATAGCCCGGTACCCATACAGGTTTTGATTTTAGCAGACAACTACATCACAGCAATTTCCGGGGGAGGAAATCATTCCCTCTTTTTGCAGGATGATGGCACTGTAAGGGTTTGTGGCGACAACAGCTATGGACAATTGGGAAATGGAACCTACTCCAACCAGGATATTCCGTCAAAGGCGCAGGCATTTACAAACATGCCCATTTTGGATATCAGCGCAGGATTCTTGTTCTCATTGTTTTTGAAAAATGATGGTACAGTATGGGCATGCGGAAACAATTATTCAGGTGAGTTGGGTGATGGAACAAACGTTCTGAGAAATATTCCTGTACAGGTAAGCGGATTAAATGGAGGAACAATTGCACAAGTGGAAGCAGGTGGAAGTCATTCATTGTTTATGAATGGCGATGGTATAGTATATGCCTGCGGGTTTAACAGCGACGGAGAATTAGGCAATGGCACTAACACGAACAGCAACACTGCGGTAGCGGTGTCAATTCCATATTCTACTGCTGCCCCCACAGGCAATTCGCCACAATCTTTCTGCTCATCCGCTAGTCACACGGTTGCAGATTTAATCGCAACAGGTTCTAACATTCAGTGGTACGCTTCATCAAGCGGAGGTACAGCACTTGACGGTTCTGCCACACTTGCTGATGGCGCTCAATACTATGCTTCGCAAACCGAATCGGGTTGTGAAAGTGTGGACAGGCTGGAAGTAACTGTTTCAGTTGCTGCAGTGCACACCTGGTATTTGGATGCAGATCATGATGGCCATCACAGTTCAACTCAATCTGCTTGCGCAAGTCCGGGAGCGGATTGGTCACCAAGCACGGCGGGTCCTGATTGTAATGACAATGATGCAACCGCAACAGTTTTGCAAACATGGTTTCTCGATGCTGATGCAGATGGCTACTATACTACTACACAAGTAAGCTGCAGCAGTCCGGGTTCGGGTTATGTCACTTCGGGACTATCAGGAAGCAATGATTGTGATGACAACGATCCCTTGAAATGGCAAAGTGCAACGCTGTATACAGATAGTGACGGTGATGGTTATGATAACGGAAATGGCACCATTTGTTACGGAGCAACCATTCCTGCGGGATTCTCATTTACTACACTGGGAAATGACTGCAACGATAACACAACAGCCATCAATCCGGGAGTTACTGAAGTTTGCAGCAATGGCATGGATGATAATTGCAATGGCCAGGTGGATGAAGACTGCGCTATGCACACGTACTATGCAGATGCTGACCAGGACACGTATGGGAATCCTGCGAGCTCCATCAGTTCAGGCAGCAGTACTCCCCCTGCAGGTTATGTAGCTGATAATACCGATTGCAACGACGATCCCGACCAATCGGGAGGAGCGGTGCATCCGGGAGCAGCAGACATTTGTAATAGTATTGATGATAACTGCAACGGAGTTACTGATGAGAACGCCCTCAGTGCTGCTATAACTCCGGGAGGAAACTTCTCCTTCTGTACAGGGACAACAGTAGTTCTTGCCGCAAATACCGGCTCCGGGTTAACCTACCAGTGGATGAAGAATGGCAGAGATATTCCCGGGGCAACGCAATCAGCTTACAGTACAAAGAAGGCCGCGAACTACCGGGTGAAAGAAACTAACTCATTCGGATGCAGTTCCACTTCCGCCACAACAACGCTCACCCAGGTTAGTAAGCCAACGGCCACTATCGTTGCCCAGGGGAGTCTCGATTTATGCGGAACAAATTCAGTTGTGCTTGAGGCAAATTCCGGATCGGGTCTTTTGTATCAGTGGCAAAAGAATGCAGGATATATTGCCGGAGCCACCAACCAGACTTACACGGCGGCAATCAAAGGCAACTATAAATGCATCGTATCAAATAGTGCCGGATGCAGCGCGACTTCCACTGCATTGAAAGTAACTAAATCCTGCAAGGAAGAAATTGCCGGGTTCATTCAAACATCATTTACTGTTTATCCGAACCCAACCAATGGAAACTTTGTGATCGAATTAGCTCTCAATGAGAATTCTTCCACTGAAGCTGACGTGCAAATCGTGAATATGTTTGGTCAGGTGATCTACATCAATCGGACATCAATCGTTGACGGTGAACTGAAACAGGAAGTCAATCTCGATCAGAATATTCCTTCAGGAAATTATTTTGTGAGAGTGATTCTCGAAGACCAGGTATTTAAAGGACAAGTTGTTATTCAGAAATAAGTAAGAGTTCAGTCGTGAATCGTGCCATCACTTGAATGTGGTGGCACGATTTGTTTTGCGTCTATCCCACACTGGTTGGAAGCGAGTCCGTTTTTCTGAGTGTAAAGTGTGGCAGTGATATTTTCTTTTCGCGTTGGCATTTCAGTAACAAAAATATCTGTGGTGTCCTAAATGCGTATCATCTGGAGTATATAACGGTAAAATTTCTATCTCTGGTTGATATTCCCAGTGATTGAAAATATCAATCAAATCTCGTTTCGCCTCTTCAAGTTTCCCATTATTGTCTTCATAACATGACAAAATAATTTTGTCGGGTCTTATCTCTTTTGCAATTTCTGCTATTGAATGAAGCGCCTTATTCTCTTCCGCTGAAAATGCTGTGCTGTCATGTTTCGCTTCGCCAATAATGAACTGACCATTTGAAAGACAAACAACGTCAATATCTGTGCATTGATTATTGCAGTGGGGATCATCATAAAGATTCACCTGCGGATTATATTCAAAAGATTGATGGCTTTGCCTATGAATACTTACAAGAGTTCTAATAACAGTTAAATTTCCGTCTCTCACCAATTTTAAATTGTCATTTCTATTTTGAACCTTAAACATATTATTCTTTATTAGGTCATTCAGCTTATATGCAAAGGAAGGTTCAATTTCTAAATCAAAAGTTTCGAGGCATCCTTTACACTTTACCTTTTCTGAAACCTCTTTAATGTGATACCAGAATTGAGATGAACACTTTGCACATTTTAGGTGGAATCCTCTGAGAAATACTTTATAATCACATAGCTCGCTCATGGTTTGCTTTAATCCGCATCTTAAATTTTCTTCGTTTTTGTATGCTTCTCCTTTTTCACTAAATAACTTTCCTGACTTACCAAGTTTGACTATTCCAGCATTTGCAAGTTCCGCCTTGCACTTCTTCACTAAGTCTTCAAAAGAAATTGAATCTTTTGTAGCCCTCTCACTCCTTATGAGTTCTTCAAAAGTCGTTACCCAAAAAATGTCAGTGAAAAAATCATCGATAGCAGAGAAATCAAAGTTGAAAGTTTTCAGGAACGCGGAGAGTTTGTTGCTATCATCATGCGGTCCAATATCAATATATTTTGTTTTTTTTGTTTCACCATGAATAACTGGATGGCTGATAAGTTGACGGAGCAGAGAGCTGAACTCAGGAATATTTATCTCTAAAGTGTCGTGAGTGTTTTGATGATTGTGAATGACAACAGAGATATTTCTTCTGCGATTGATTCTACCTTTAACTCCTTTAACGATGTATTGCGTTTGGGTTGTGAATGGCAACTTGAATTCGTTTTGATAATTGTCACTCAATTTTTTAATCTGAATATCCACTGCCCATCTTTGAGAAGAGAAACCAATTTGATTTGTAAAGCTGAGTTTCGGCAAATGAAGCAAACCGTTTCTAGAATGAAGCGTTTGGACGATTGAAGTTTCTCTGAAATCCTTTTCAAACGATCCGTTAGAATCCATGACAGTAAAAGGAAAATTCTCAACGTGAGAAGATTCAAACCTTCTGTAAATTGTTGTCTTTTTCAATTGTGAGTTTACGATTTCCTGAATTTCTTCTTTTGAAAGTGATTGAGATGTTACAAGAATTGCATCACACCAATCCATGTCGTAAAGAACTTTTCCAAAATGTTCATCTTCACATAGCAGTTTCAATTCTTCAACTGTAACATACATGACGGTTCGGATTTCGAACAGCATCCGATTCCAGTAATAAAGTAAATCAGCAACAGAAGATTTATCTTTTGCAACAACGATCTCAAACTTATAATAGCTGTTGTAGTTCTGACTACGAAGAATTACAGGGTTTACGTTTTTCTTTGAAAGGTGCGATTGATTTATCGGTCTTAGTTCGTGAATGAATTTATTGAGCAACGCAAATTCATCATTACGGACAATTGTTCTGTCAAAGTCTTTGCTCAACTCAACCTCGCTATTCATCAAGCTTGTTTCATAGCCGAAATTGATTTGATAAAACGGAAGCAAAGGACTTTCTGTCTTCCATGTTTCAGCAGTCAGGATAAGTCGTGACTTAATATGAAACTCCGACAAGAAATAAAAAGAATCAACCCCAGAAATATCTTCTCTTTTTGGTTGATCATCAAGATTGTAATAACCACAAGGGTTGAAGAATCTCAATTTCCTGATTATCTCAGAGTCTATTTCTTTTGAGTGAAAAACAAAATCGGGGTCATAGAACTTTAAAACATTTTTCCATGGTTCTGAAATGACATTGTCCTTAACCGGAACAATCGGATTGAATCTGCCTCCCCAAATTCTCTGATTTGTATGAATGAGAGCCAGCAGTTTTTCATAGGGATAATTTTCATCTACAAAAAATGCATAGCGTAAATGTCTTGGTCTTGATGTTATTTGAAATTGAATAGACATTCTTATTAGAAATGAAAAACTTAGGCGTGCTCACTCTGTTATCAGTTCACAACACTTTGACCCTTGTTGAACTCTATTTCAAACCAATAAACAACAACTCATTTTCTTCCCGTCAAATCTACAAGTCTTACTCACATTAAAATAAGAAGAGTTGTTTAACTACTCATTGGATTCAATGATACACCATTCAATTTCCCTCTTAATCCTTCCCTGATTCATTGCATCCAACTATTGATTCACCCCTACGTGTGAAGGCACCTTTGCACCGGAAAAAAACTCAACTCAAAATTCCAATCAAAATGAAAACAACTACGATCAATTCAAAAAATTTTCTTGTCACCATTTTGCTGCTGGTTTGCCTTGCAGCGACAAGTAACTTCTCACTCGCTCAGTCTGCCACAGGATTAAACTTCGATGGCGCTGACGATTACGTATCATGCCCGGATATTTCTTCCAGCTTCAGCACCGGTCAGGTTTCAGGTGAAGCTTGGGTGTATGCAAACAGTCTTGTTCAGTGGGGAAGCATCATGAAGAACTGGACGGAAAGTACAGGCGGTGCATTCCACTTTGGATTAGATGCTTTCTCAGACCAATTGGGCATCTACATCACTCAGTCAAACGGAAGCGTAGTAAATGTGTACGACTACTTCGTGCTTCCTGCAGGGAGCTGGCACCATGTTGCGTTCAGTGCTGATGGCTCCATGCTGCGTCTTTATGTAGACGGAAATCAAGTGGGAACACCGACATCTTATGATGGAACGCTCTATACAGGTGTGAGTGCAACATTCATCGGCGTGAAGCCGGGAGATTCCGGAACATCACCGGCATCTTCACTTCCCGGGTTCTGGAACGGAAGCATGGATGAAATACGCATCTGGAATCGCGGACTCAGCCAATCAGAAATTCAGGAGCACATGAACTGTACGCTGAGTGGAAGTCAATCAGGACTCGTTGCCTATTACCAACTCAACCAGGGAATTGTTGGCGGAGATAATTCATCAGAAACAAGTGCACAAGATTCATCAGGAAACAACAACAATGCAACCCTCATCAACTTCGCTCTTAATGGCTCATCTTCCAATTGGATTACAGGAACCGTAAACTGCGGCACTACCTACACTTACTATTTTGATGGCGATCACGACGGATATGGAAAAACAAACAGTCCATTAACTTCAAGCAGTTCAACTCCTCCTGCTGACTATGCAGCACTGGATGGAGATTGTCAGGATGGTAATTACTCCGTCAATCCCGGTCAGCCGGATGTCTGCAATGGAGTTGATGACAACTGCAATGGAGTCGCTGATGAAGGTTGCGGTGCCTACACTTACTATTGGGATGCCGATGGCGATGGCTACGGCGATGCAACGTATCCGCTATCCTCAAATAGCCCAACACCGCCCAGTGGATATTCTGCTGTCGCCGGTGATTGCTGGCCCAATGCTCCTGCAATTTATCCCGGCGCTACTGAAGTCTGCAACAATGTTGATGACAATTGTGACGGAACTATTGATGAAGGATGCGTTGAACATACTTACTACTGGGATTACGATTATGATGGTTATGGAGAAACAGGTTTTACGTTCACCTCTTTCGATTCAATTCCTCCTGGTGGGTATGCCGCATTCGATGGTGATTGTAATGATTGGGACCCTTCTATCAATCCGGGCGCAACAGAAGTCTGCAACAATACAGACGATAATTGCGATGGAACCACTGATGAAGGATGCACCTCTTACACTTACTATTTTGATGGCGACGGCGATGGTTATGGAACAGATTATTATACCATGACGAGTTACGATACGAGCCCACCTCTATACTATGTAGCACTCGGCGGCGATTGCAATGATTACATTTTCCAAATCAACCCAAGTGCAGCAGAGGTTTGCAATACATACGATGATAACTGCGACGGTGTCACAGATCCCGGTTGCACAACAGGGCAGCTTCCTGATTTTACGATGAACGACATCTCTGGTGTCACACACCATTTCTATGGTGATCTTGCTGCCGGTAGTGCAGTGGTGATTGAGTTTTCAACCGGTTGGTGTCCGTTTGCTGGTATTGCTGAACCTGCAATTGCTCAAGTGTTCGATGATATTTGCCAGGGACAAGGCAGCATCAAGTTGTACGATATTGTTTTTGAAAACGAGAATCCCGGTTGGGAATCTGATTCAGCTTACGGTGTCGTATACGCTAATCATTACAATGCAACCTTTCCGGTTATTACAAATAGCGAGTCGGTATATAACTCGTTTTGGTACCAATATCAACCAAGTGGCATTCCATGGTTCCTGGTTGTTATTCCAGATACAAGTAATCCGGCAAACAGTGGAGTGTATCAATTCATCGGAGCAATTGATGGCTTGAAAGACAGCATTGAGAATGCTCTCACACATCATGGATATGCGATTACTCCGCCTCCTTCTCTTTCAATTACGGTAACCGGTGATGTTTGTAGTTTCCCATCTCCTGTAACATTAACATCCAATCAGTCATCAGGAATTGCTTGGTCAACCGGTGAAACAACTCAGAGCATTACCATCACTCAGGGTGGTGACTATACTTTGAGCTATACCGCTGGTTGTGGAACGATCACTAAAAAAGTCCACATCACTCAATCGGCTAACGGAACGTTATCATCAACAACAAACACAGCATGTGCAATCAGTAAAGGATTGTTTACTCTTGATTATAGCGGAGGATCACCCGATGCAGTGCTGCAATATTCGACTGATGGCACCAATTGGGATACTTATTGGGATGGTTTTTCCGGAACTTTTATTTTCCTGAATCAGTGGCCTGCCGGAACAACCATTTCTTTCAGAGTTAAAGAAGCTGTTTCAAACAGTGTTGGGCTTCCGAACTGTGAAGCTTACTCCAACACAATTCAAATTGTAAGTCAGACAATGACAGACCCCGCGCTTGTAATTACTACGAGCGGTACTGAGTGTTCATTCCCGCAGACTTTAACTTCATCTTATCCGAATAACAATATGTGGGTTACAGGCGAAACAACTCAAAGCATAACTGCTGATTACCCGGGTTATTACTATGTCATCAGCGAAGCTACATGCGGTCAAGTCTATGATGATATCCTCGTAAACGATGGAGTAATGACATGGTATTTGGATGCTGACAACGATGGTTTTGGCAATGCTTCAGTCACAACAGAATCATGCACTCAGCCCAATGGCTACACGTTCGACGGAACTGATTGCAACGATTCCAATCCAAATGTTCATCCGTATACAGCAGAGTTCTGCAATTCAATAGACGACGATTGCAATGGATTCACCGATGAAGGATGCGGCGACTACACATACTATTTTGATGGTGATCAGGACGGTTATGGACAGAATGATTTCCCACTCTCGACCAGCGACCCAACTCCTCCTCTTGGTTACACGGTACTCGGTGGCGATTGTCACGATGGAGATCCTTATATCAATCCGGGTGCGCCTGATATTTGCAATGGCATTGATGATAACTGCGATGGTGTTGCTGATGAAAACGCAATCAGTGCGTCTATAACTCCGGGGGGAAATACTTCGTTCTGCCAGGGATCAACTGTAACGCTTGTTGCAAACAGCGGTTCAGGATTAACATATCAGTGGATAAAGAATGGCAGAAATATTTACGGAGCAACGCAGCCCACTTACAACACCAAGAAGACTGCGAACTACCAGGTGAGAGAAACCAATGCATACGGATGCAGTTCCATTTCTGCTGTTACTTCGTTAACTCAGGTAAGTAAACCAACCGCAACCATCACAGAACAAGGCAGCCTCGATTTATGCGGAACTAATTCGGTAGTGTTAGAGGCAAATGCAGGATCAGGTCTTTTGTATCAGTGGGTGAAGAACAGAGCTTCCATTACCGGAGCTACCAATCAAACTTATACAGCCACAAGCAAGGGTACTTACAAATGTATTGTTTCAAATAGTGCCGGATGCAGTGCTACTTCCTATGGATTGAGAGTAAGTAAATCCTGCAGGGAAGAGATGAGCGAGCTTATCACTTCATCAATGAATATTTATCCCAATCCAAACAGCGGACAATTTGTGATTGAGCTAACTTTCGATGACAACACTTCATCCGTAGCAGATATCCAAATCGTGAATATGCTTGGTCAGGTAATATTCAGAAGGCAAACAACGATGGTTGACGGAGAATTGAAACAAGAAATTAAGCTCGATCAAAATATTCCTTCAGGAAATTATTTCGTGAGAGTGATTACGAGTGATGAGATATATACCCGGCAAATAGTGGTTCAGCAGTAGCAGGTATTACTTATGGATTAAACAGAAAAGCTCCCTTTCAGTGGAGCTTTTCTGTTTTTACAGTCACTGCATTCTTAAAATTATCACGCCCCAGGGAAACGAGTTCTTATTCTGCTGCTGGAAAATTTGGTTTACAGAAAATGTTTTTTACCTTTCGTAATTGTTGCGCACAGAACCGCTTGCCACAACCGCTTGATCACATCCGCGTGCGAGTCTGACAATTGCCCTGTCCCGTGTTTTACAGGTAACACCGCAGAAGTAGAATACTCATCAATGAAAAAAGACCTCCCGCCTATATTTTTCTTTATTATCCCACTGCTTTTGATAGTAGGTACGGAGGAAGTATTTTCTCAACGCCAGCACAATGTTGATAGCCTTCTGAATGAAATAAAACAGTATGATGCCCATAAAGCAGCAGTTGGTTCAAATGTTCCTGTATTATCTGATAGCACCAAAGCGAATTTATTGTACTTATTATGTGCAGAATATAGTTCAATTGACCTCGACAAATTAAGGGATTGTGCTCAACAGCTTTTGTCTTTATCGCAAAAAATAGGATATAAAAAAGGAATAGGAAACGCTTGTAATGGTTTGGGTACTTATTATACTTACATAGGTAATACTGATACAGCATTGCTTTATTACAAAAAGGTTTACCGGGTTGGAGTGGAAATCGGGGATAAAAATTCTATCGCTAACTCTTATAATAATATGGGAGCCATTTATGAAAACACGGGGAATTATTCTGAGGCGCTGAAAAATTATATCAATGCCTTAAAGGTCAGGGAAGAAATGGGTTCGAAGAAAGGAACAGCCGCTGTTTACAATAACATCGGCAATATTTACCTGAGCATGCGAAAATATGACGATGCGCTGCAAAATGAATTGAAATCCTTAAAACTAAGCAAGGAAATTGGGCACAATGATGGTGTTGCCAGAAGTTATAACAGTATAGGAAATATTTATTATGAACAAAACAAATACGATGAAGCGCTGAAAAATTACCATGAAGCATTAAGGATAGATTTGGAAAATGGCTATTTAAGTAATAT
>Ga0134121_10000070_pt1 | contig 111328 bp, 101 predicted proteins | sample KB301_FD_96463 | JGI IMG/M metagenome (GOLD analysis project Ga0134121, IMG submission 96463) | Terrestrial soil microbial communities without Nitrogen fertilizer from Kellogg Biological Station, Michigan, USA - KB3-0-1 | ecosystem: Environmental > Terrestrial > Soil > Unclassified ...
ACTTATACCGTCAATATAAAAAGAAGGAAGGTTTAATGCTGCTATTACCCGCTCAATCAAAGAACCAAATACTAATTTGTGACCATTATTCACAAAATTATCAATTATCTGTTTAACTACATAATTACGCTCTGAATCATGCTTAATAATAAGTCGCTCACGTTGCCGTGCATCTAACCAATCAGCTAAAGAACTGGTTCCTCTGCGGTGGGCCGCCGTACCCCATTTACTATAAAAGCCATAATTATAGCGATGTATGGCACCACCGGGTACCATCTCAACTGTGTGCGAAGGCTGGGCCCAACATGCTATATCTGGGACTACGCTGTTAGTACACAAACTGGTCTGGCACATGGCCTGCGTTATATTTGCTCGTACACGATCGTTCCAATCTGCTGTCACTGTATGCGCTTCTTGAGCAGCGATAGTCTTTTCTTTTTCGCTTAAAGAATTAGTGTATGCTTGAGCAATCGTAGCACTGTTTCTACTACACACAGTAGTTGGTGAAGACGGTAAGATAGCTGGGATTGGGCTCGTATTATATTCAGCAGTAGCATGCGTACGGGACACTTGCGTCTGTACAAGCTGCTCACTTGTGCTACTACTCGGTTCTGCTCTCCTATGCTGTACACTGGGCATAACAGGACGGTAGGGCATAGGGGTGCTAGAGCTCTTGAAAGCACGGGCTAACGCTGCGCCAGCAGCTGCTACTGCACGCACTATACCAACTGAAACGAATCCCGCTGCCGCAACTTCTTCGGCGACAAATGCTCGCGTCTTTTCTAACCAAGGCGGGTCGATAATGCTGAAGATAAATATAAAAAACAGAACTCGTGATAAGCACAATCGCTTCTTAATGCGCATTACTACCCTTACTCATGCAGACACACAAGCTCCTGTATACTCTTTTAAAAAATTTAGGGAATTCTAGTACAGAATTCCCTAAAAAGCAAACTATATCGATTCGATAAACCTGAATCTCTATATCCTAGCGCGTGTGCATAACATAGCGTTTTTCTTCTTTGGTGTATAACACACGAGATGGCCCAAAAAGATGTGAAATGGCAATCATATAGACCGCACTTTTGATCGTATCAAGACCTTTTTTGACATAGATAGGAGGAAGTAGCAAATGAGGCGAGTCTTCCGCTTCGGTGACACCAGTCGGAACATGTATTGTATGCGGATCAGCAATCAAAATAAGCGCTTCTCGTGGAATAACGTTATCCGCAGGACGTTTTTCCGGCTGCACGTCCCAAATAAATAACTTTGTTTGTTCGTCTTGTTTTTTTTCCAGCTTATAAAAAGCAGCGGGCGTTCCCGAATTAAGTTCCCAGTGATCAACGGTATTAGCAAACATAGTAATGGGTATAATAATATCAGTGACAACGAGATGCACCGTATCCGTTGGATGCCTACGTGGATAAAATGTCTGACCGTCGCTATTGGTAATGTCAATATAGCCATGGTACGTGGAAAACACACCAACCCCTCTTTTGCGATTAATTGCACTGTCAACTATATGAGAGGCAACTCTTCCTGGCTGTTTAATATGCTCTTGTATCTCATCGGTGTAGGGATAGGGATATAAAAAGAAATTGAGTATCGGCTCAGCGTATGCGCTATTATTAACGATCATGTATACTAGCATAAAGAACACAATGCGCTTTTTCATACCCCATTCCCCCATCTACCATTCCCCACTGTATACTATATAATTATAATAAGATTTATCATAAAAAACGTCTGCAAAGCTATGATTTATTGTATTTCACAACTATAACACCACTACACGCAAGACCACTAGGCCACTAAACAACTATGAATAATAACACTAAGCACATTATTAATCATGACTATCGACCCGAAGATATTAGCGCATCTGTTTGGACAACGTTTTGCACTCAAGAACAGCTACTTGAAATCCAACAACGACAGTTTGCCACATACTACAACCTCCTTCAAACATGGAACAAAAAACACAATATTACCGCTATCACCAAGCCCGAACGCGTAATCACGGATCATTTTCAAGATTCGCTTGCTATACGGCGCTTTTTACCGCTAGATAACCAAATAGGCATCTGTGATATCGGTTCTGGCGGTGGGTTTCCTGGAATACCTCTTAAAATATGCTACCCCACTATCCCTTTTGTACTCATAGAGGTAAATCAAAAAAAAGCGCAATTTCTCCAAACAGTAATCGATGCTCTCTCTCTGTCAAACATCATGATACATTCTCAAGATTGGCGTACATTTTTACGAAAATCAGACTATTCACTCGATCTCTTTCTGGCGCGAGCCTCATTGCAGCCTGAAGAATTAGTGCGTATCTTCAAATCATCCTGCCCATATCGAAACAGTACCCTGATATATTGGGCATCGCAAACCTGGCAACCATCTCTCTCTATAACGTCATTTATTAGAACGCAAAAATCCTATATAATAGAAGATAAACCAAGAAAACTCGTTTTTTTAGCTCAGTAGGCGGTTTTACTTTTAAAAGAACTCATTTTATACTGAAATTTCTTACAGATTGAAAACGTCTCCGTGCTCTATAAAGGCCGTCAATGGAACTCAAAAAAAAATTATTATCTAATTATATTATCGACAGCATCAATACCTCTCATGGCGAAAAATACAGTACTATTATTCGTTTTTTATTGCCCGAGCTTATTTTTGCGTTCTTACTCTATTCACTTCCTTCGCTTATTGACTCTCTCTTTATCAGCACCCTCCAATCAACATCAACCTACGCCACTCTAGGGGTTACTAATAATCTCCTGCACTTTATGGTTAAGATCGCCGAGGCATTTGGTGTGGGAACCCTTATACTCAGCGGTCAGTGTAACGGAAAAGCTGATTATAAAGAAGTCGGACGGGGCCTCCGTGACGCATTCTGGGTTACCAGCATTATAGGAAGCATTATAGCAGCATTTCTGTACTTTGGAGCGTATTGGGTATATTACTTTTATGGAATGCCCGAAGAGATTGTAGCGTTAGGCGTACCATTTTTGAAAATGCGCGCTCTTGGTGTTTTTTTCATGTTCGTTTATTTTGCACTTATAGGATTCTTACGAGGAATAAAAAATACGCGAGTTCCTATGTATATTTTTTGCATAGGACAGCTTTTCTTCTTATTTTTCGACTATGCCCTGATATTCGGTCGTTTTGGCTTCAGCCCTATGGGGTTGCAAGGATCAGCTGTAGCAACCATTATCCAATATAGTGTTATGCTTGTCATTGCTGCATGCTATATAGCCTTCAACAAGAATCACCGAAAATATTACATAGATTTACTAGCTCCTTTCACTGATGGGCTGCTTGCATGGCGACTTATTGCTCTAAGCATACCGGTTATGCTTGATAAGGCGATCATGGCTGCCGCATATATCTGGCTGTGCAAAATGATCGGCTGCATGGGCACCCGTGGTTTAGCAACATTTAGCGCTATAAAAGACATGGAACGCTTTGCCTTTCTACCCGCAATAGCGGCTGCTCAGGTACTCACCATTCTTGTAAGTAATGATTTTGGTGCCCAACGCTGGGAAGCAATCAAAAGTAACATCAAAAAAACAATGTTTATTGCTTCTATTGGCGTATTTTCGATTCTCTTGTTCTTTGCCATATTCTCTTCACAAGTAGCGTATCTATTCGATAAAAAAGGCGATTTTTCAGGACTTGTTACCTATATATTCCCGTTACTCAGCGCACTTGCTTTTTTTGACTTGTTACAAGTGGTTTTATCAGGTGCTCTGCGTGGAGCAGGTAACGTTAAAACAGTAATGCTTACTCGTTTTCTCATCTGCTTTGGCTACTTTATACCACTTTCCTATCTGTTATCTCAGTTACCAATACAGAACCAAGCACTTAAATTTTTACTTATTTATGGATCACTGTATATAGGAAATGGCTTCATGACCTACATTTATATAAATCGATTTCGTGGCGAACAGTGGAAAATGCATACTCACACTATAAAAGGTGCTCTATGACCAACATTTCACATAAAGAAATACTTGCTATCGCTCATAACTCACAATTAGATATTCTAGAATCTGAACTAGATGTCCTTACTCATCATATTGCGGACGTGCTTACCTATGCTCAGCGAGTCAAAGATATTGCTGCAACAACTGAAATTACACACTGCAACTCAAAAAACAACAATGTGTTCAGGTGCGATGTTGTAGCCTCGACGGTAGACGCCGAGTCTCTTCTGCAGCGTGCCCCTGAACGTGAAGGAAGTTTCTTTGTCGTCCCGGTCATTTTAGAGCATAGCTAAGACGTTATTTAGAAATTGGTTGGAAACTAGTATTAGGAATGAGTAATGGATAATCTTTCATTTGCCACCATCGTTGAACTGCAAGAGCTTCTTCTAGGTAAAAAAGTAAGCCAAGAAGAGGTACTCGATTTTTTTCTTCGTGCGATTGAAATCGCTGAACCACACATTAATGCAACATTGGAAATCTTTGATAAACAATCAATAATAACCGCAAGTAGTTCTACCGGATCACTCGCGGGAATCCCAGGGCTAATTAAAGATAATATTTGTATTAAGAACCGCATCGCCTCATGTGGTTCACGTATGCTGCAGGATTTTGTATCCCCCTTTGATGCTACCGCCATTCATCGTCTAAAATCACAAGGAGCATTACTACTTGGGCGAGCTAATATGGACGAGTTCGCTATGGGCAGTAGTACCGAAACATCTGCGTACAAAAAAAGTAGAAATCCATGGGATACGTCTCGAGTTCCAGGCGGTTCGAGTGGAGGATCCGCAGCAGCGGTCGCTGCCGGACTTGTGCCATGGGCTTTGGGAAGTGAAACGGGAGGATCTGTACGTCAGCCAGCGGCGTTGTGTGGCGTGGTCGGAATAAAACCAACGTACGGACTTATATCGCGTTATGGCCTGGTCGCTTACGCATCGTCGTTGGACCAAATAGGTATTTTAACTCGCTCTGTAAAAGATAACGCACTGGTATTATCAGCTATTGCAGGACATGATCTAAAAGACTCATCAAGCCTTCCTGTAGAACAAAAAAACTATGCTCACTCTCTCGATGGTTCTTTACCTGAAAATCTAATCGTTGGAGTCATAGACCTATCTGCCAATGCCCTGGCAATCGATCGTGAAATAGCAGCAGCAGTTGATAATGCTGTATCGGTACTAGGTAAATTGGGCGCTACCGTAAAACGTATTACGCTTCCCTCATTTGATTACAGCGCGGCAGCTTATTTTATTTTAAGCCGTGCTGAGGCCGCATCTAACTTAGCTCGATTCGATGGCGTGCGATATGGCATGCGTAATAAAAAAGCACACACTCTTGCATCCATGTACCGCTCAACACGCTATAATGGATTCGGCGATGAAGTAAGAACGCGTATTATCGTTGGTAATTACGTACTATCAACCGGTCATGCCGACGAATTTTATGCAAATGCCAAAAAAGCACAGCAATTAATGAGAGCTGAAGTTGATGAAACGTTTAAGCACACAGATGTCATTGTAATGCCAACCCATGCTACTCCCGCCTTTACCATAGGAGCATATGATGACAACAAGCTACAAATCGATCTACAAGATTACTTTACATGCCCTGCTAACTTAACAGGCATCCCGGCATTATCACTACCATGCGGACTCACTAACAATAATCTTCCTATTGGATTTCAGATTATGGGACCTCACCTATCTGAAGAGTTACTATACAGAATAGGATATGCATTCGAGCAAGCAACACCGTGGCACACGCTGCGACCACCCCTGCAAACATAGCCCCTTTTAGCGATTTCGTGGGCGCCATACTTGCATTCCATAACACTCTTTAGATACGTTTAACAGTATGAATACGAGTTAGTATAGTGCTGATTATTAGTAGCGAGGTGAGATGGCGGGCATAGCGTATCAGCTTGTGATTGGCATAACGATTTTTATAATTACCATCTTTACAATCACTAATAAAATACATGCTCTTACGCCTAGTGCAGAGCCATGCTCTCCTTACAGCAATAAATCTTCTGCAATATATAATCACGTTAATAGACGTAAAAACTACAGAGATCGAAAAAAAAATCACATACAACGTAACCGATCAATCCCGACGGTCGGTCAACATACCTATGCTGTACTACAAGATGCGCTATTATTACATAAGAATATCGTAGCATGGGATTCCTTTAAAATTGCCACTATGATTTTCCCTTTGTTTGTCGGCACGCGTATGATCGATGAACGGCTCCAAAATCTTTTTTACAACGCAGATGACCACAAAAACATTTATTATCTGCCTAAACAATGTCATGATTTCGCACAGTGGGCAATATCAGTTCCTATTGTTACACTTGGCAGCCAACTCATATTCGGTAAAACAGAGGAAATGAGAATAACCAGTCGCATATTCCTCATTGGCCTTCCATTCGTATTTTGGACTAAAACACTTATTAAAAAAATACAATTCGAAGCGAATATGCGCCCATGGCACGAACAATTTGATTATACACAACGCTCCAGCGGCGGATTTCCATCCGGTCATATGGCCGAAGCAACGTATACTGCCTTATTATATGGTTTACGCTTCGGCCCTCGATTTGCAGTACCCCTTGGCACACTAGCAGCCTTTATTGGTGTTTCATTCATTGCATGTAATCGCCATTATCTTTCACAGATAGTGGCTGGAGCAGGGCTAGGAGCTCTGTACGGAATCGCAGCACACGCACTGGCAGAATCAAAGCTATCAGAAAATCTCAAATTAAACGTCAAAATACACAACCGCAGACCAGCTATTTCAGTATCATACACATTTTAATATACTACATAACTGACTACATAACAGGACAAATTAGATATATAGAAAAAAAGGAGGTAGTAGCTATGGGCATATGTACACGACAATCACTAACCACAGTCATATTACTATGTGGTTATTCAATATTCATGTCAGCATGCTATAAAGCAGACATTCAACAGGTACATGGTCTGCGACAAAAAATACGAATATCATCAATAAACGGTCAGTTGGCAAAAGCAGCACAAGAGGGCGATTTCGACAATATAGAACAACTGATTTACGCAAATGCTGACCCCAATGCAACAGACACCGGATTTCCCTCCGGTTGCACGCCCCTAATAATAGCATCAACAGCGGGTCATCTACGTGTGGTCAGCAGCTTACTCAACGCCAAAGCCGAACCCGACAAACAAGATGGTGCAAGCAATACGGCATTGTGCGCAGCTTCAGCGAAAAACCACCAAAGAGTAGCCCTACAATTGCTCCAGAAACGCGCAGATCCCAACCTACGCGACGGCCACGGCATTGCCCCTATGGAACATGCTATCATGAGGGAACACAATTTCATAGTTGAACTCCTCATTGCCAAAAAAGCAAATGTGCGCGCCCAAACAAAAAACGGACAAAGCCTATTATCATTAGCGTGCCAATCAGGAAACATACATATCGCTTCCCATCTATTACATGCGAATGCAAACGCTGATATAAACAAAATAGACCGTGGTGGCGGTAGTCCGTTGCGTAACGCAGCGCGCTATAATCATTATGGTCTTGCTCTATTACTTATCAAGTCCGGTGCTCGTGCACATCTATGCAATGGACAAATATCAAATTTATCGGAAGACATGTTTAATCTTCTTCGTCATCATTCTCAAGAGCAAACGTCTTATTATCTCAGCGATGAAGATGTAGATAATGACGGTGAAAACAATACTCCAAAAAACAGTAGCACAGAAGATGTCAAAAAGAACGATCGGTGCCCTCTTCTATAACAAGATTATGCTGGTGCTGCATATACAACCACTTTGCCACGTCGCTGCATAGCGTTCGTCTGCGCACCTTTTCGAGCCAATGCTCCCTGTTTTTCTTGAGCAGCAGTCTCTTCTGTTATCTTTTCTTCCTGTGCTGGAACTTGCGGCGTCAATTCCTGCTCCTCTATTGCTCCTAGCTCAGATGTAACAGTGGGCTCTTCAGCTACCACCGTTGCATTGCCCTCTGCACTCGTTTGCTCAGATAATCGTAGCTCAGGTTCTTTTAATTCAGTAGTCTGTTCAGTAGCCTGCGTCTCGGCAGATTCTTCGGCAACAGTGGGCACCTCCTCCAACACTTGTGCCTGCTCTGACTCTTTCTCTGTTTCACTTTCTGGTGCCAATTCTGGTATTGACGTTGTAATTTCCCCCTCTTGTTCTGTCGTTACTGTTGGTTGAGAAGATACTTCTTCTCCCTCTTTTTCTTCTTTTTCTTCTTTTAGTTTTTCTTCTTTTGATTGTATCGCTGTTTGCTCTAACGTCTCTATTTGATCACGCAAACCCTGTACTTTATGCTCACACTCTTCTTTTGCTGCAGTTTCTTTGAATAAATCATCCCGCAATACACCCATAGTACGTGCACATTCGGCAGTAAGATGCTCTTTTTCCTGAACTAATTCCTCTCGCTGCTGTTCCAGCGTTTGTATATGCTGACTCTGCTCCAGCGCTACTATTTCGCGCTGATGTATTTCCTGAACCTTATCGCCATATGCCCTTTTCCATTCTTCCACCTGATCAGAATAATCACGGGCAATAGCATTCATGGTACCTGGCTCTTGCATAAGCTCCTTAACTTTTGCTTCTACATGTACCATGTTGATCGCAAATCCTTTTTGCTGCAACTCTTGCGCACACTCTGATAGCTCCCTGGCCAATTCTTTATTTTCTTCCGAGGTACGAACAAATCCAGCAGCGTTTCGTTCAAGCGGATTAATGAGCATCATTGTCTGAAGCTCATCAGTGCGTTCCTGCAAGTACTCCGCTTTTTCTCGATTCTTTCCTCTAGTTCGCCAAAAGCGAAATTTACGTCTTCTCGAAGACCCAGCACCTGATAACTCACCGTTTTCTACTTCTTCCGTCTCAAACTCATAATCTCTTATTTCTTCTGGCTTTTCTCGTTCTTGCAATGCTCTTCGAGCACGCGCCTGCTCTCTGCGCTGTCTACGCTTTCCAGCACGAGTGAGACCAATGTCTTCTTGGCCCAGTACCAACTCAGTGGGCACAACAATATAATCTGTGTTCTTGATTTTGCGTGTATTTCGTGCATTTATAAAACCGTAATATCCCACCATCGCTAGGCCCATACATACCATATACAGGGATGCACGGCATCCTATATAGCTGCTGACGGCGTCTCTATTCTGTACTCTATTTTCTACCCCCATATTGCACTGTCTTTTTTTCATATCACGACCCTCTTTACAGATAGTCTTTATAATCTGCACAATAACACCCTGTTTACGTATATATTCATGATATAAAATATTGAAACAAAATAGCTACAGTTAAAAATACACAGTATATCTAATCAGCATTAAACTATATTATTCCAGTCGCATAAATGAGCCCAGAATAAACACTAATAGCCACAATACATAACCAATGATGCTTATCTTTGACAAAAAACAAGTAAGCTATTACATTGATTATATAATATATAATTAATATACCCCTAAACCAAACGAAGGAATTTTTGTGAAAAACGTACAGTTATTCAAAAAGGCATTTTCTGCATTTGCATTAAGCATTATGATTGGTAGCGCACAAAATGCACGTGCAATAGAAATCGATATGGCTACGATGACCAAAGCCGTTGTCATAACTACTGCACCTCAAATACTCTATCTAGTTTTCAAAACAAAGGCGTCCGAGAACCCAATTATGGTAAATGATCTCGGTGATTTCTGGGAAAAATTAACTCTGGCAATTCGTGAAAAAAACAAGTGGAAATTTTTCGATGACGTTTGGATCGGATGGTTGGGCAAGGAGGCTCCTGTTGGGCTAGACGGATCAGCCGTGGTTGCTAGACCGGGAGGTGCATCACCTGCCTATGGTATTCTTTCTAGAATTGTGAAAACTGCTAAAAAATTTCATGGCGCGATAGAACCATTCGATAAACTTGCAAAGTTAGCTCCTGGCAAGTAATCTTTCCAAAGAGACGCTTTCACAGTGCTTTAGAGCTTAAAGGGCCGAGAAATTTAATTTCCCGGCCCTTATTATTTTCAAAAATTTCAAAATCACCTCTTTATTTATAGTAATTCACCCGCAATTTGACTAAGTTCTCCCCGCTCACTCATTGGCAAGTATATCGAACCAAACAGTTGCTGTCCTTTAAACCGTTCACTTACCGTAATCAAACCATTACTGCTAAAATCGAGATATGGTGAGTCTATCTGATATGGGTCGCCGGTCAAAATAATTTTACTCCCTGCACCAACACGCGTCACCAATGCCTTAACCTCATGCGGCGTCAAATTCTGCACTTCATCAATTAGTATAAACTGATACGGTATAGATCTACCACGCATGTATGTAATCGCTTCCAAACTAATTTTGCCGCGATGTATCAGCTCATCAAGAGATAGTAGGCCGTTACTTTTGCCATGGTGTAATTGATTATTTTCACCGGTACTCTCTCTCTGATGCCTCCGCCTTCGACCCCTTCTGCCATCTTTGGGTACACCTACATGCTCTCCATGTTCTTCGTACTCAGTATGTCTGATATGTCCAATGTCTTTTGCACGCTGTTTGGAATAGCTATCTTTACTTGCACTCTTGACTGCATGCACAATAAACTCCATGTTATCGTAAATAGGCAACATCCAGTTGTGCAATTTGTCTTTCAATTCTCCCGGCAAAAACCCGATATCTTTGCCAAGTGGTATCACGGGACGCGATATGAGTATTTTCTGGTACTCATGCTTGATTAATACAGCATATAAACCGGCAAGTAATGCTAAAAATGTTTTTCCTGTACCAGCAGGACCAAGTAATGTAACAAATTGTATATTGTCATCAAACAGAAGATCGAGTGCCATAAGTTGCTGGGGATTACGCGGACGTAATGGCCACTTAATGTGTGGCTCATATACTGGTTTAAACTGATTGCTACCGGCATAACGAAATACTCTATAGTGATGAGGATTATGCTGACTTTCAACCAATACAAATTGGTTAAGCGCGAGAGCATTACTCGATACCAATTCCCGTAACACCGGCGGAAACTCGCCCTTCAGTTGCACTGCCGGTACTTGAACGCGAATCCAACCTTGGTAAAAATCTTCTTCGGTAACATATTCTTTTACATAGTCTTGCGCTTCCAACCCAAGCGCATCGGCTTTAACTCGCACATTCAAATCTTTAGAAATAAGTTTGACTTCATATCCTTGACTTTTCAATGAAAGAGCAGTCAATAATATCGCATTGTCTGCGATATTTAATAATTTAAAAGGCAGATCATCTATGTCCTTATCAATAAAAACTACTCTGACTACACTGCCGTTATCCAAGCGTACGCCATCTTTAAGCGACCCGATAACCCGTAGTCCGTCAAGAAGCCTGATCGTCTCACGAGAATTGCGCCCTCGATCGGTGCCCTCTCTCTTGAATGTATCAAGTTCCTCGAGCACCACGGCAGGAATAGCAACCCCAACCTGTTCATAACTGATAAGTGCATACGGATCATGCAATAATACGTTAGTATCGAGTACATATATCTTTTTCGGTCGCGTTGATTCTTGAGATTCTTGAGCAGCGTGTACCATGGAAAGGTCCTTTGTGTTAGGACAACAATAGTATGTTGCACCTAACAAACGTAGCACACAGTACGCGACTAGTTAAAGAACTACCACATAAATTTTATAGTGCAATCTATTGCACACGGGCACGTTTGCTCTCCAAAAACCGATTCAGCGTCTTCTCGTCAATCGGCTCCCACGGCTTGTCCTCTTTATCTTTTGCCCACATGTATATCATACCTTTACCTATATCAAAAAACCAAACGTGAATTATCAGGCTACCGTCTTTGACGCGTTCTGCAATAAACGGATACTCTAAACAGTGCTTATACGATTCTTTTAAAGCCGCTTTGGCACATTCGTCTACCGTATCATCGCTCATTGGTGATTCTGTTCGCTTAGCCTCAGGTAACGTTTCAAGAGCGGCCTTCGTCTGAGAAACCCATGGCATAATAAATGTGTTTTTCTTATTATCGAGTCCCGTTAGCAACGCCTTAATACCCCCACACTTACTGTGACCTACAATAATGAGATGTTTAACATTCAAAAATCGTTTATCAATCCCATACTCGAGTGCTGCACCCGTACCATGCCGACATTGATCTTTTTGAAACGGCGGTACAATATTGGCAACATTGCGTTCTGTGAATAATGTACCAGGGCGCGCTCCTAACAAGATAGCCATATCAACACGTGAATCAACACACCCTACTACCATGATTTCTGGAGACTGTCCTTCCGCAAGCGATTTCATAAATCGAGAACCAACAGGATATTTCTTTTGAAATGCTCTGTACCCCTGCATCGTCTTTCTCCACACCGCATCAGATGCCCCATCAAGCACAGCTTGTTGGCTATCATCACCGTGACGCATCTGTACCTGCTGTTTTTCGCTAACTGGCTTACGAACTAATCTTTGTGTATACATGGTTGAAACACCCGCGCACAAAAACGCTAAAAATACCAGCATACTGACTTTAGAACGCATATAACCCCCTTTATGCATCATAGTACAAAATTTGGTTTACCAGATCCTAAGCTCTCATTCTGTTTGTATTTATTGTAACACAGTCGTTGATAGCCTTACAAGAAAACTCTATGCTTATCACCGGCATGATCGCTAGGCAAATGTCGCTTTTTATTTTACTCTTTATCATGCAAGCTTATCATGCAGGACTTATTAAACGTTTGTAACGGGAACGATAACATGAATCAAGAACACAAATTGGAAATACTACGCCATTCAGCAGCTCACTTGCTTGCACATGCGGTAATCGAGTTGTTCCCCAACACCACGCTCACCATTGGTCCTGCAACCAAAACAGGATTTTTCTATGATTTTTTGCCAGAACATAATTTTAAAGAAGAAGATCTGGCATCTATTGAACACCGTATGCATGAGATATCACAGAGAAACTTGCTTCTTACCCACGAACAAGTATCGAAACAATATGCACGCGAATTATACAAAAATAATCCATTCAAATTAGAACTTATTGACGGCATACCGGGGGATACGGTTGGAATCGCGCGCCAAGGTGATTTTTATGATCTTTGTCGGGGCGGTCACGTTGAAAATACTGCCGATATAGCACATTTTAAATTGCTTTCTATTTCAGGAGCTTACTGGCGCGCTAATCGCAGTAATCAAGCACTACAGCGCATAACTGGCACGGCTTTCTTTACAGCTAAAGACATGCATATTTATGAAACACGTATAGAAGAAGCATTAAAATATGATCATCGCCGTTTGGGTAAAGAACTCGATCTATTTTCATTCCATGAAGAAGGCGCTGGATTCCCCTTTTTCCACCCACATGGCAAACGTATTTTAAATACGCTCACCAGCTATATACGCAAGAAGCTCGATGCAGAGGGGTACGTAGAAATTGCAACTCCCACTGTACTCAGTGCCGAACTTTGGAAACAATCAGGACATTATGCACACTACAAAGAAAACATGTACCTGTGCGACATAGAAGAAAAAGAATATGCTATTAAACCCATGAATTGTCCAGGCGCTATTTTAATATATAAAGAACGTCCGCATTCATATCGCGAGTTACCTCTCCGTCTGGCTGAATTTGGGCTCGTGCATCGTTATGAACTTTCTGGTGTACTACATGGGCTTTTTAGAGTGCGCGCATTCACTCAAGACGATGGACATATTTTCTGCGCTAAACAGCAACTTGAAAACGAAATTATCAACACCATTAGAATTACCTATGACGTGTTACAAAAATTTGCGTTCAATAAAATTATCGTCTATCTATCGACCCGGCCAAAAAGCGCACTCGGAAGCGATGAGTTATGGGAGCATGCAACGCATGCACTCAAAAACGGACTCAATGTATCATCCATTCCATTCACTATATGTGAGGGTGAGGGAGCGTTTTATGGACCCAAAATAGAATTTCACATTGAAGATTCCATGGGACGCACCTGGCAGTGTAGCACCATCCAAGTAGACTTCTTCCAGCCGGAAAATTTTGGCTTAGATTTTACGACGTCGCACGGCACAAAAGATCGCCCCGTTATGATACATCGCGCCATTTTAGGATCGTTTGAACGTTTCTTGGGTATTTTACTCGAACATTATAAAGGCAAATTACCCTTCTGGATTGCACCATTGCCTATAAAAATTCTTACTATAACCGATAAGCAACGAGAGTATGCACACGCCGTTCATAAAGCAATCACCTCTTGGGGCATACACTGCGAAGTAGATCTTTCTGGCGATCAAATTTCTGGACAAATTAAACGCGCACAGCTACAACAGATACCATGGATGCTCATAATAGGTAATAAAGAGGTAGAACACAACACGGTAACTATTCGCTATCTAGACGGCAAACAGAAATTCGGTGTAATCATGGAAAAATTAGAACAGGCAATTAAGCAAGAGATATGTTAACGGCTACGTATTACCCCTATGCGCGGACAGAGGGGTGCGATCGCGCATATGGAACATTTGGGAGACACGGGCACGCATACATTTTGTCCCCACATCACCAGTAGGTGATTAAGTTCAACCCAATACTGCGGCGGAACACATTCTTTAAGAGCGCGCTCCGTTCCTTCAGGACTTATCGTACGAACAAGCCCTAATCTATTGGCGATCCTGTGTACGTGAGTATCAACGCAGAGTGCGGGAATACCAAATCCTTCACCGCGCACCAAATTCATTGTTTTACGACCAACACCGGGCAAAGAAAGAAGGTCCGTCTCACCAGAGGGAACTTGACCACCAAATAACTCTACAATATCAGAAGATAGCTTAACCAATTGTCGCGCTTTTTGCCGATAAAAACCAACAGGATAAATACATTGCTGAATAAAATCAACAGCGAGCCGCATTAGGTCATGCGGTTCGCGTGCATAATTAAATAATCGCTTAGCCGCTGGTACTGAAACTGTATCTTTTGTCCGCAAACTTAGAATACAGCCGACCAGCACTAGAAATGGATCACGGCCATATGTAGCTACGATATCAGCGGCGCCGGAAAGTTGCATGTTTTTTGTAGACTCACGAAGAGTTTCAATTATCAGAATTGCCCTCGATTGCCGCTTATTCGCATTCTCCAGAATTCTATCCATTCGATGGAGGAAACGGGAGAACCCTGCCATTTGAACCTGGCACACCCGGTTCGATCACGTTAGTAGGCGGCCATGAGGTATCTGTTGTGTTTATTGACGGCCATGAAAGCTCGGCTACTTGCATAGTACAAAGCGCAATATTAACATTTATTGATTTCATTGTACTCCTCCTAGTTTTTTCATATTTTTATGAAAACTTCATAAGTCCAGTATACACAATCAGCTACATTAAAAACAATATTATTAAGTACATGTAGAAGCCGCACAAATCAGTACGGCTTCTACATATTCAACAAAAACAAACTGCTAGCATTGAGCATTATTCGATAGTGCTCAAACGAAAGCTCAGGAACTTATATTCGCATTTGTTTTGGGTCATAAAATATGCTAAGATGAACTTTAAGCAAATAATCCGTTTGATCCTGGTACACCTCCAGGTGTAGTTTCTTGTGTACTAATTACAAAAAGAGACATGACAAATGAAGATTGCATCGTGTTCATATAATTCCTTCAAAAGTTGTTGCGTTAAAACCCTATAAATCGATAAAAAACCACAATTTAGTATAGTGAACGACAACCAAAATGACAACATTTTAATAGGTTTTTTACAAATCCACTAAGATAATGACGCATTCAATGGCCGAACTTCTCAGTACCTTAATAGTAATCCTAGATAGCCCTTATTTATCGTTTATTGTCCTTACCGTCTCATCACTATTCAAATTTGGCCTTCTTATCTATCTTACGCAACGATTAACACATAATACCAAAACACCTCATCCGATATATTTTCTGATATTAGTACTATTTGCATCAATAGTTTGCGATATTTCATGGCCTCTCACGTCACTTAGCCATTGGATTGACTATCGTATTTACAATGCCTATATACGTATATCATGGGCGTGTTCTGTGCTCTACTATCTATCTCTTGGACTTTTAGTAGAAAGTCTCACACAAAAAAAAAATCGCTTTTCCCTTCAGCAAAAAATATTTTTCACGATTAGTGCTCTCTTTTTTCTATTTTATGTGTGCATAGCAATTTTCGATAGCAATTGTAGCAGTTACAATGACAAATCATGGATTGAAAAATACATGTTTACCATCGTAACTGCCTATATGTTTTCTTCTCTCGCTCTGCATTGCGCTTTAGTGATAAATAAATTAAAATCAAATGATATACCACGCATTCTCACCAAACAAATAAAAATATTCATACAGGGAATAATTCTACCCCTCTGGCTATCTGATTTCATTCAAACTATTCCTCTTTTCATATCCCCTCTCGGACACTGGATTAATAGAAGCTACGGATTAGCCACGCTTTCTCACGTACTTTTAATTTACGCAATACTGTACTCCATGCGCCGCATCATGGGTCTTCGTTTTTTAAATCTCAGGCAGCGAGTACAAGCACCCATTAATCTCAACTTTATAGACAATTTAAAAACAATTTTGGAGCGATTAAGTCATGTCACTAATCAAGAGCAGCTTGATCATATTACTCAAGGATTTTTTAAAGAAACGTATAATATACCATTTAATAAAGTAAAATTGTATATTAGGGACACTCGAACTGCTGACCACACGGTAACCCTAACCCACCCGCACTACCAAGTCGTCTCATTCGTAGAGACGTTCCTCACCACTCAATCTGAAGCAGTACGCAACGAAATATATAATCAAAAAATTCTCATTTATGACGAAATCACTTTTAACAACTTTTACGAACAACTCGAAACCCGTAATATTATTCTGCATTGCCTGCAATATATCAATGCTGACATATTCTTACCCATTTATGAAAAAGAACACATTGTTGCGTATATCGTAATCGAATGCGGCGCACGCATAAATACGTTTTACTCGGAAGCAGAACACGATGAAATGTTGTTGTTTTCTAACTACCTCGGCAATATTATCAACTTGCTTAAGAAGCAGGATCTCGATATCCTTATTGCCCAAGAAAAAAACCTAAGCGAAGAACTGTATCGAAAGCATCAAGAAATAAACCAATACAAAGAGAGCATTCGCTCATTTTTACGTTCGCCGCAACAAAAAGCAATCGGTATTATTTTTTATAAAAATCGACTCTTTACTTTTGCTAATCAGGCCGCAAAAGAAATGGTAAAAATTAATCTTAATATACAACAAGGACACGCCATTGCACGTGCACTCAAATATGTGGCACAACAAGTCGAAGAATACAAGGTGCCGCAGACAGCAAGAGCCTCCGACTGTGACGGAAACACGGTTATACTAACCGGTGTGCCTAATTTGGAGGGTAACAACTGTATAATAACCATTTCATACCCCGATATATCCGACGTACTCAAGCATCATATTGATACACTACATGACCCATCTGAACGAGATTACTTATTATATCTTGAAACAACCAAATCCGGAAAACTTATAAATCAACTTATCCCTGGATCCGGTGAGCAACTATTAAAATTCAAAATTGAGCTTTTGAAGTTGGCACTCAGCAAAAGAGCAACACTATTGACTATACCAGAGCAGGATTTAACCGAAACGGTTGACTTACTCCATCGTATTAGCCTGCGGGAAACATTGCATACAATCAACCTTAAAGCTTCATGCACTAATGCCAATGTAGCCATCACACTTTTCGGTATAAACCCACTATTCGATGCTGGTAACCATGGATCACCACTTTGCGAACGATTTAGTGATACCGGTACCATATTTATCAAAAATATTCACCATCTAGACCTTGAAACACAAAAACATCTGGCTGAACTTATTCATTATGGACTTTATCGTCCATTCAAGGGAGAACAGAAAGAGCACAGTAATATCCGCATCATATGCTCTACTGATCGCAACTTGCCTATGCTTGTTCAAGAAGGACGTTTTTCTCACGAGCTCTTTAACCAACTCAAAGAATCGTGTCTTACTATGCCGCCCCTCACTGCTCTATCAAAAGATGAACTCGGATCATTGGCTGAAGGATTTACTGAACAAGCACTCACTTCCAGCACATTTAAAAATTTACTGACACTCACTAATAAAGATAAAGTCAGAATTGCTAATCAACGGCCATCGAGTCTATATGAACTGAAAAAACGAGTGCAGCACATTATTGAACGTAAGTCGCAGCAGCATGAGCTACAAACAGAAACGTCTTTTGATCCTGCCTGCCAAGCATATAACACCGATCCAGCCCTTGCTGAAATAGCCCGTTTAGGAAAGCAAGCATTAAAAAATAAAGACGCTATGACATTATTATGGAACACCTTCCATAATCAGAATCAAATTGCTACATTTTTAGGAGTAAATCGTTCATCAGTAAATAGACGATGCAAAGCATATAATCTAATCTAAAAGTATTTAGCATAGCTAAAGGAGCAGCTTCATGGTAATGTTACTGACTGACTTTAAACACAAAGTGCTCGAATTCCATACCTATATGAGAGTAGAGCGTAATCTTTCTGACCATACCATTCGTGCATATACCGGTGATTTACAACAATTTATGGTCTTCTGGGATAGTCTCACCGGCCATGAAAAAGAGCTGCTATCGCTTAAACAGATTATAGAACGATATTTAGTCAGCCTATTTTATAAAAAAATAGATAAAAGTTCTATAGCACGTAAATTATCGTGCTTTAAATCATTTGAAAAATTTTTGCAAACACAGGACATGCATCTCAAGCTAAACGCAAAACGTCCTCGTCTTGATAAAAAATTACCGGTATATCTCAGTGTCGATGAGATGCTACACCTTCTTGACTCCGTACACAACTCAGAACTACCTTCACGATTTCCCATACGCGATAAAGCCATTTTGGAACTTCTCTACGCAACCGGCATACGTTGTTCAGAGCTTATAGGTATACGTTTCTGCGATCTGGATATTCCTAACCGAACTATTCTTATACGTGGTAAAGGCAATAAAGAACGCATTGTCTTATTCGGCACCAAAGCCGCCACAAAATTGTCTGAATATTTAAATACAGAACGCACGCAACAGCAGAAATATGACGAACGCCTCTTTTTAAATTACCGTAGCGAACCACTGACTAGCCGATCAATTCAACGTATTATCCAAATGTTCCGCCATTTTTTAAAAGTCGATCGTCCTATATCTCCACATAAAATTCGCCATTCTTTTGCTACCCATATGCTTAATCAAGGGGTTGATTTACGAGTAGTACAAGAGCTCCTGGGTCATCAGTCACTTTCAAGCACTGAAAAATATACCCATGTGTCCCTTGAGAAGTTATCAAAGATGTGCAATGACATTCACCCCATTCACACATTATTACCTAAAAAAAGCACTAAATAAAAGCATAACATACTCGCACTTCTGTGGCTCAACTCATGCAGTACACGTCATCATCGGTATCGCCCCGAATAAAAATACTTCTCTATGGAACCATAATTTTTTTTGCCGCTATTATCGGTCGACTGATATATCTGCAAATCACACTCACTGCCCATCTTACCCAACGTAGTACCCAGAATTGTTTACGCACCGTCGCCAGTTTTTCACCACGAGGAAACATTCTTGATCGCTCAGGAACGTTGCTGGCTACCAATAGGCCGGTAATGCAATTATACTGGCAAGGAACCGGTAGTTATTTCTTTACTCCTGAACATGAGGCTATTATTGCCGATCTTGAGAAAATACTATTACTCCCCATTGGCCACGGCGATGTATATAGAAACATTAAGCGCGCAGAACGCCACTATAAACAGCAACAAATTGCTCACGACATTACATTCGAACAATTAAGTAAACTAGAAGAGCGATTTCCCAATCATCCCAACTTATATATCAAAACTGATTTCCAGCGCATGTACCCACATGGATCATTGGCAAGTCATATTGTCGGCTATCTGGGCAATTCTATCGATCATCAGTTACATGGTAAAATGGGGCTGGAACAAATATGTGAACAGTACTTAAAGGGGCAGCAGGGACTCATACTCGCTACGGTTAATTCCGTAGGACGTACCCTTACCCAAAAAGAGATACAAGCAGCGCAAGAAGGCCAGCATATACAAACGACTATCGATATCCCCTTACAAAAATTGTGCGAACGTGTATTCCCTGAAGAATATGCTGGCGCCATGATTATTATGCATCCCACCAAGGGTGATATTTTAGCCGTTGTATCGCGTCCAATATTCAATCCCACTCTCTTCTTATCACCCATTAAGCGTGAACATTGGGATACCATGCAATTAGATCAGCCTTTTATTAATCGTGCATTTAATGCTTCATATCCACCCGGTTCCATTTTTAAATTAATTACGGTAAGCGCTGCTCTAGAACATGATATTATAACGCCCCAGTCAACATGGCACTGTAATGGTTTTATCACCTACGCCAATAGACGCGTATGGTGTCATAATAAGCATGGCCATGGCATTTTATCCACCCTGCAGGCTGTAGCACACTCATGCAATATCATATGTTATGATATTGGCAAAAAGATTGATGTCGATATTCTAGCTCACTATGCGCGAATGTTCGGTCTTGGCCAAAAAACCAATATCCCGTTCCCAGAACAGGCAGGACTCGTGCCAACTAGAGGTTGGAAACGGGCAATGCACAGACAACCGTGGTGGCCGGGAGAGACCTTATCAGTCAGTATTGGGCAAAGTTTTCTCCTGGTAACGCCTATTCAGGTTGCCGCCATGATTTCAAGTATTTTCACAGGTAGCCTGCCTACTCCACGCATTCTCATTGCTGAGCCTATTCAGCATAAGCCACTGCCCATTACACCGGAAACGCGGACCGTTTTACAAGAATCTATGAGACTTGTGGTAACCACTGGTACTGGTAAACAGGTCAATACTATTAAAGATTACACTATCTTTGCCAAGACAAGTACGGCTCAGACTAGTTCACTTGATAAACGGTCGTTGGGCAATAAATATCTCGAGCACGGCTGGTTCGTAGCATATATTCAATATAAAGATACCCCCCCTCTTACTATAGTCATTATTGCTGAACACAGCGGGACATCAAAAGCGGCCACCACGATCGCAAAAAATTTTTTATTGGAGTATAAGAAAAAAATAGATCAAGATGGCCACATAGTATCTTAAGATACCCAAAGGCTCCTACTCCCTTTACATAAAATACCGGTATACCCGCTCCAATTTGAGCTCGATATCTATAAAAAAATACAAATAAGATTACTATTGACTAAAAAGAAGCCTTTGATACACCCCCCACTTTACATAGAAGCAAACTCTGGTATAGTTGAAGGTAGAAGTATTTAAAAAACGTTTTTCTATACTACAAGGAGTTTTTATGAAAAACACATATTCAATAGCAATGCTTTCATTGCTCGTGCTTGCACCTGCGGCGTTCGCTGGTAGCAAGATGGATACAGCGAAACGCTGTGCTAAATCTTTTGGTCGCGTAGCAGTTAGTACAGGACTTACTGTTGCCACAGCAGTTATTGAGAGCACGATTAACGACAAATGCCCAGATAACTGGTTCCTTAAAAATAATAGTAAAGCGGAAAGATGGGGAAAAATGGCAGTTGTATCACGACTAGCCCGCCACGTTACTGTGATAGCTGGAACTCAGTTTGCTCGTGAAAAGGTAGCAAAATATCTTGACAGCAAATTGAGCAACGACAATACAACTCCAATACTTGATGGATCAAGAGCTGCTTCTCTATTATTTGGGAGTTACCATCACTGGGCAGATGACGAAGGCCTCAAGAAATCAATGCAGGCCGTATACAGAACGTGCCGAACATCAGTCTAATTAATTGATACTCTGATTACCAAATTAGGTCCTTAGACTTAATATAAAAATAGGAGCTCTATATAGAGCTCCTATTTTTATGCTCTTTTTTCATAACCTTCCCTCTAAAACAATAGAATAGAACTGTCGTTTCTAGCATCATGAAAATAATTACTGTGAGACTCTTTGTGTATCCATATACCCCGGAACCTCAGAGAGCGCAATCAAACATTTAACTTTATGGTAATGCTATAGTAATCTACACTAGTACTGTGGAGATTGTCTTGCCCCTTCAAATACAGAAAGGATATAGTTGCCATGAATGCCATACATATATTACGCGCGCTCAGCCTCACCATTCTATTTATAATCCCTCACCTAACGATAACGAAACAAGAAGAACCAAGTTCTAGCCAAAAGGCTATAGAATCTGTCCAAAATGGCCTCTGCCAGATAGGCCTAGGTACTGCTACGTTCACCAGTCGGGTAGTATTCCACCTGCTTCTTGCGCAAATGTTTAATAAAACCCGCAGTAACGATAGTGATCACTTGAAAAATCAGTCCGATATATCAAAGCTTATGTTTATTATTCCTAACTATATATGTTCGGAATTATTGCGAAACAAATTATCGCGAGCAATGGAGCAAAAATCCCACGCCACGACGCATATCAATGATAGTAATATAATAGAAAACGAAAAAGATGAGGCCAAAACAGGTAGTGAATCTCCTGTACGTTCCTATATGCCATCTCTTTCATTTATTGTAAGCTCTGCGTTATCATGCTTCTCCCTGTACCTATACGAATTAGATTACATAGCAAATGATTAGCCATTTCAAAAAAAGAGCTCGCTCGGTTAATGCGAACTCGGAAATAAAATCAGATAATCGTTAGGATACTATTTGAATCTCTTTTTATAATCAAAGTTTTTAATTTCGCGATCTTCATAATTCGCGTTATAGGCCTAGATATTTAGTAATTGATTCAGTGGTTCTAAACAAAAAGAGCTATCGAATATCGACAGCTCTTTTTAATATACACTTAAAAATTCGTAGCACCCATGTAGATATCAACGAACGCACAGGTCTAAGAAATAGACACTACTGCTCTTTAGCTCGTTCAGCGGCTGCAACAGCCTTTGCTAGACGACTCACCTTACGTGCAACAGTATTTTTATGTAGCACACCCTTACCCTTAGCACGAGCCAATTGTGACTCTGCCTCTTTTAGCAATTCCCGTGCATTTACTACGTCTTGCTCGGTAACCGCCGCTACAACTTTTTTAATAGCAGTCTTAATAGCACTCTTACGGGAACTATTGATGGCATATCTTTTTTCGCTTTGCTTTACCCGCTTTTTTGCCGATTTAATATTTGGCATATACGATTTACCTCAAGTTAAATAACCTTCTGTACCTTCTTCGCTTTAACACATTTTGTACATACCTTCCCACGCTTTACGGTCTCTTTTACCTGAGAAGGTACCGTATAACGTATCGCATGCACATTCGGGTATACCCATCGTTTTACACGATTATTGGCATTACTCACTGAATTGGCCACTTGTGGACCTTTGCCACATACATCACAAATACGAGCCATCGATGTAAGTTCCTTTCAATCTCTTCTCTATCTATAGAACATTAATTTCAATAACGTTTTTTTAGTATAATAAAATGGTCATTTTTTTCAACCAAAATTGGCACGTGCACGCTTATGCAGGTTCTCCTTGCTCCCCTGCCGCTTTATCAAATCGCAAATCAACACGTGGCGGCATAGAAAGTAGCTCATATACCTCGGCCGCAAATAGTGTCTCTTTCTCAAGCAGCGCTTGTGCTAACAAATCAAGCTTATCCCTATTATCGTTCAATAAGGTCTTTGCCTGCACATAGCTACTATCGACTATAGTATTAACATGCTCATCGATTAACTGTGCGCTATAATTTGAATAACTGAAGCTACCGTACTGCTGTGTGTAAAGTACCATGCCCATTTCAGACATACCGTATAGACACACCATTTTACGGGCAATATCAGTTGTTTTATAAAAGTCGCTCTGCGCACCCGTTGTAACCTGATTAAAGACTACCTCTTCAGCAGCCCTACCTCCAAGAGCTATCATAATACCAGCCAATAGCCCTTCTTTTGTTTCTAAATACTTTTCACGTTCTGGAATAAAATACGTTACTCCAAGCGCTCTGCCGCGCGGAATAATGGTAACTTTATGGAGAGGATCAGTATCTTCCGGAGGCATAAGAAGCTGTATGAGCGCATGACCGGCCTCATGATATGCCGTAACTTGCTTATCTCGCTCGGTAAGCATGATGCTTTTCCATTCTTTTCCAAGAGTCATTTTGTCTCGTGCCTCTTCAAGATCATCGACTATAATAATGTCGCGATCCGTTTTTGAAGCGATAATAGCCGCCTCGTTGATGAGATTTGCTAGATCTGCTCCCGAAAAACCAACAGTTGCTCGCGCCACCGCATTGAGATTTACCCGAGGATCAAGTTTTACATTAGCCGCATGTAACTTAAGAATTGCTTCTCTGCTTACCAAGTCAGGATAAGGAACCTGTACACACCGATCAAATCGTCCTGGCCTCAAAAGCGCCTTATCGAGTACATCCGGACGATTAGTTGCAGCCATTACGATAACCGCACCACCCCCCGTTTGGAAGCCGTCCATCTCGGTAAGCAACTGATTGAGCGTTTGCTCACGCTCATCATTACCACCGCCAAGGCCAGTTCCTCGGTGACGACCTACTGCATCTATTTCGTCGATAAATATTATACATGGGGCCAATTTACGAGCCTGAGCAAAAAGATCGCGAACACGCGCTGCTCCTACCCCAACAAAAACTTCTATAAAATCTGAGCCACAAATGCTCAAAAAATTGCAGTGTGCTTCCCCCGCCACAGCACGGGCCAGCAACGTTTTTCCGTTACCTGGCTCACCGACAAGCAGAACCCCTCGAGTCATTTTTGCTCCGAGACGCTCATATTTTGCTGGATTTTTAAGAAACTCTACGATATCGCGCAGCTCTTCTTTTGCTTCGTGAGCACCGGCCACAGATTCAAATGTATCTTTGATAGATGTAGGGGTAAACAATCGTGCCTTGCTTTTGCCCATCATAAATACATTACCGCCACCTCGACCATCAGACCCACGTGTTTGGCGCAAAACAAACCAAGCAACAATTCCTATTGCACATACCAATAATAACAAGGGAAACAAAAACCACCAATAAGCTTGGTGACTACTATTGTCAACCGAAAATTCAACATCGTGAGACCGTAATTTATCCCAATCTGAGGTAAATTGACCTACAATTGTCTGAAATTGCATACCATTTTTGAAATGGCCTGATACATCTTGGCCTGAAACTCGTACTTTGGCAACATCTCCGCGTTCGACTCGTTTTAAAAATGTGGAATACGATATACGTTCAATTGAACGACTATGATCCACCAGTATACTGAGTAAAATAATACCCACGAATACAATGCCCATACCCCAGAAAAAATTTTTTTGATTTCCCATAAAAAAGCGATTTTTCTTTTTCATATACGCTAACTACCACTGCGTTAAATATTGTACCGTTATCCTAACACCGACTGACACTAATTGTATTTATTTAAATATAACCAATAAATAAGTCTCTGTCGATTATTAATAAGACCGTAATAGCACCATAATGGCACTGTAATAACACTGTACTATCTAAGTATTACTAAGAGAAAAAACTATCAACGGCTTATAAATATATATTATAGCGAGGAGACCATGATGGATAAGTACATGAATAATCAGCACTGGTTATATATTTTGTTTCGTGCGTAAGCATATTGAGCACAGCAAGCCTCGATTTGCGCCCGTTTTCTATTGCAAAAACAAGATAATTACCACACGGTGACCACGAACATTCTTCTTTATTGCCACTATCACCAGTTAAACGAGAATGGACCTTGGATGCACAATCATAGAGATACACCTGCATAGTACCATTATCCATCTTGACATAGGCTACCTGATGACGCGTTGAGCTATAAGAAGGCGAAGCACAATAACCGCCTGTAGTAATGCGTTCAATAAGCCCGCTGGCCACCGTGTATTGATAAATTTGCGGCTGCCCCGTTTGAAAATCAGAACAAAAAACAATTGCAGATCCGTCAGGAAACAAAGTCGGCGCTATATTATTACCTTGATTATTAGTTATCTTGTCAAATACTCCATTCTGACCATAATATAGTTGGCATGCACCATCCCCCTGAGACGCACAGTATACTATTTTTTTACCATCGCCTGAGAACGCGGGCACCATTGCAATACCTCTATTGTTAAGCGCAATATAGCGCTTTCGCGTAATTATATCAGCAAACATAAGTCGCACATTATCGCTGGTATATTCAGAATAAAAGAGCAAAGGACGATTTTTATCGTTATTCCATCGGGGAGCTACGTGTATAGTCGGTGCATCTACTATCACTTGCTCGTTACCACCATCATAATCAGCAATACATACCTGTGTTATACGCTTTCCATGCATCGTATAGAGTTGCTTACAGTACGCTATTTTTGTAGAAAAAAACGAACTTGAACTAGTTAATGTCGGCCATACTGAATCGGCAATATGATGTGCCCATCCGGTCACAGAATCCCCTCGTTTAAGACATCGTTTTCCGCCGATCATGGTGCCTTGCATAGTATCAAACAGGCGCCATTCGATACTAGCAACGCTATTGTCTTGCATAGGCCCATTGGTTATAAATAATGCTAATGGGATACCCTCACTAAACAAACTAGTAACATCTTTTTTGGAAGGTCTGTGATTATATTTTTTAACCAGCACTTCAAGTTGCCCACTAAACGTAAAATCTCGTTCAACAACAGTCAAAACAGATCCTACCAGCGATTCTTCCTCTGTTAAAATACACAATGCGACACGTATTTTAGCCGTACCTGATGGTCGAGCCTGAACGGTAGGCACAGATCTATCCGCATCACCGATCTCTTGAGATAAAAGGCAATCACAAGCAGTTATTAGCAAAAGCAACGTAAGCCATCTGAAAACCACAGAATAATAGCGCATCTGCATTCTCCTAACCAAAGATTATCGTCAATTCTTTACCACGCATACACGCAGGCCAGTCTACACGGGCACACGCCATTTTAACCGATGCATCATACATAAGCATACCCGATTCTCGTACCATAGTAATACAAGACAGTGCACCATTACCATTAATAGAAACGCGAACTATGCAGCCCACTATTGGACGTACCCCAACCGGGATGTGCCAGTGCTGCGATAGCTGCTCCTGTAATCCCTCATAGGACGAGTCGCTAACGCCCACCGTTATTTCTTCGGGGACAGCTGCACGTTCTATAGATCGTGTTTCACCCTTATTTTTGTCAACACCAGCAACACGTGTACTATCTCGAATAGATTTTGTATTTTTTTCTTTTTTTTGCTCTTGTTCGCGTATAACAGGCTCAGCAGGTGCACTCTTTTTATCTACGGGTATATTGGATATATTATTGTGCACTGCTCTCTGCGCCACGTCACGGCATGTTTTAGCTACGCTTGCTTTGTGTGCAACCACATTTTTACTCTCACGTTTTGCCATAACCGCTTTTTGGGGATTAATCTGTTGTTTCTTTCGTTTGATAGCGGGGCTCTGCGCTCGTGTTATAGTACGCTCTTTTTTTGGTGCTATGTGCGCTTTTTTGTTGGGTATTTTGGATAGTGTTTGTGCATTCGCTGTTGGACGTATTTCCGTATGTACCTTATTAGTCAAAACAAACCTATCTCTGGACGAGCGCTCTGCTAAATACACTGGGCGCACCATACTTGGGCGCTTGTTCACCGTGAATGCTATAGTAGGCTGACTCTGCTTAAGAATGCACAGTACCATAATAAAAAGATGTGCAACTCCAGAAATAAGCAGCGTAGCCCCCCATGCCACCCACGATTTATGTATACTTTTGTGTTGCAAGTGCCACATGATTAATACCGTCCACCATCTTAATGTCATCCACTAATTTTACCACGGTCCCATATGATATTGTAGTATCAGCATGCACATAGACCGTTTTATTAGCATCATGCGTACATTTTTTTTGTAATAATGCTACCAAATCTTTTGGTGCATAACGCATACCTTCATGAAATAAAGACCCCTCTTTATCAATATATACGTCTATATCCGACGTGCGTCCGTGATCTTCTTTCAGGTGCCCTTTTGGTAATGTAATTTTGATTGCATTATGCGCTGTGGGAGAAGCTACCATGAAAATCACCAGCAATGTGAGCGCTGTATCAATGAGCGGAGTAAGCGATACCTCTGCTATTGGTGCACTTCTTTTTGTACGCCTGCGACTAAATCGACGCATGCAACCTCCCCTTTCACTGAACTAGTTGAATGTCGTAGAACTCGTAGTACTTGATCGGCAATACACATCAATTGTCGCTCTATACGTGTCACCTGTGCAATACTAAAATTAACCATAACTACTGCGGGAATAGCAACCATAAGACCAGCTAACGTAGTTAAGAGCGCCTCGGCTATACCGGGAGCAACCGTTATTATGTCGGCTGTTTGTGCTTGACTAATACTCATAAACGCATGGATAAGTCCCCATACCGTTCCAAGCAATCCAAGCAAGGGAGAAATAACCGCATTTGTCGAAAGAAGCGGAATAAATCGCTCTTCTTGTGCAACAATTACATCGACTTCTTGATCAAGCACCTCTCGTGCATATTCCACTACGCCCTTATGCATTACTGGTGCCTGCATAGAATACAGATTATGTGACGATAAAAACCCATGCAGTGCTTCTTTATATACAATGGCCATATCTGCCAACTGATGTATGTGAGAAACACCACCTAGATGCTTGAGCACCTGCTTAAAATCCCTTATTTTACGATAACATAATAACGCTGTGCATATAAAAACAGCCCACTGCACCACGGACATGCCCAATAATACAAGCATAATCGCCTTACTTATAGCGTCCGTATGTTTAACTAAATACCAAAGAGAGTTTCCTACTATCATAGTGTCTATTCCCCATTACTATTATGCTCTTATATCTCGATCTTCGTATCACTTTTACGAGCTGCCCTTAGTGTATCCGCATCTAGGTATAAAGTACAAGCCCCGTGTTTTTATTATTCATGCCATTCTTTTAATTGTGCACGTACTCGATTTTTCAATATCTCCCTATCAGTAATACCCTCATCTACCTGTACTTCGTATGCATATCTTAATAATGCCCCCATAACAGGACCGGGAGAAACTATATCAATAATATCTCTACCATACAATATTGGTTTTTCTACAGTACAAGAAACTTGAGCTTGCTCAGCACGCTCCATAAAACAGGTGATTTCGTCGGAAGTATCGCACAATGGCTCGTGGCCAGCACCGTTTCTACCTTGTTTATCTGCAAGACACACCAGTGCCAGCATACGTAATGTCGCTTGAGAGGTCATTTTGAGTGCAAGTCGTTTGTATGAACCCGGTTTTGCATTACTATTTACCAACTGAGTGGGAATCATATGATATTTTACGAGTGCTTTAACCGCCATAATAATACTTTTTTTGACGGTAATTCGCGACAGCAATCGAGGAATAAGTCGAGCTCCAACACGATCATGTCCTATACTTTTATAGGCTCCATCAATATATCGCGTGGTAAGTGCTTTTCCCACATCATGACAAAACGATGCATACATACATACTAACTGCTCCTGGCTTGAGCGATACACAAAACGAGCGGAGGCATCGAGAGCTTGCATACTGTGTTCAAACACATCCCCTTCAGGATGCCACCGAGGACTTTGTGGTACCCCAATCAATACGGCGATTTCGGGAATAACATCATTAAGTCTTGCACACTCGCGTAGCCACCGTATACCAAGCGATGGTCTGCGTGAACGAAATAATAATTTCTCAAATTCCTGTTCAATACGCTCTATTGCAACCATACTAATATCCATGACTTCACACAATCGCTTTAACACAGCATCTGGCTTCATTTCAAATCTACCCACAAAATGCATTACGCGATAAAATCGCAATGGATCTTGTACAAATAGGCGCTCATCAGGAACGCGCAAAATACCATCGCGCATATCCTGCATACCACCAAACACATCAATAAATTCATAGGTTATTAAATCAATACCCATTGCGTTCATAGTCAGATCGCGGCGCATAAATGCATCCCGCAGCGCCATACCCGAATCTATATGCACCTGTGGCTTTCTGCCCACATCATCAATTCTGGGTAGTGACCAATCTATGGGCAACCCGTAAAGTCTTAATACCCCAAACGATTTTCCAATAGTACTCACTATTCCATGGCGAGATAATAATTGTTCAGTTTGTTCTAACGAAAGCCCGTGAACTTCTATATCAAGATCTTTTATATTCCCTTCATCAAATGCATTAACTCGTTGTTTTATTATATCAAACACAATATCTCTTGGCACTCCACCCACTAATAGTGCACGTCCTCCGTTATCATGAATGGAATGTGCAATCTTGCACACCATTGGGTAATTATTTAATACTAGTGTTAACCTTCGTTGTATCTCTTCCTGAAATAAGGAGTTACGATGTCTCTGTATCATACACATACTGCCTTTCTTAGACACGCCCTCAATCACACCGTTACCGCAACACTGACGCCTTACATACGTATCTGTTTTATTATTCTTTCGATCATAACACATTATCAATTGTATAGCGCCCCTTCTCTTCAAAAAATCACTACTTTTTTTACCAGAACGCTTCCGGAAGAAATAGAACAAAAAAAATACGAAATACCCTCCATTATCACGCTTATCGTGAGAAACCTGTCCGGAAATATCACTGTGACAACAACTCCAACACCCGTAATCGACTCTACCCTATCGCAACAGCAACCATTCACTATTTTTATGAAGGCAATCAAAAAAGCATCCACACCAGAACAATGTAAAGAAATTACTATATCTTCTCTATTAGAAAGCAATACACTCACGATATCAACTGATAAAACGACTGCTGCATACGCAGGAAAAGTAGATTATCATCTCATCATTCCCGCACATGTCAACCTTACCCTAGAAACGCATAAAGGCAACATACATACTGACGATACACATGGCATAGCCGTGATAACAACGACGCACGGCAATATTAACTGCTCTAATACGCACCAAACGGTCACCGCACAAACAAAAGAGGCTGGATCAATCACTATAGAACAGGCGTATAAACCAATTTACGCTACCACTAAAAAGGGAACAATACTTATTCAAGATGCATTGGATTCCATCACCGCCTCCGCGGAAAAAGGTCCCATTACTGCTCATTGTACCCGATTGCCCGCACAGGGCTGTATACATATTAGAACAACCACTGGCCCCATCACGTTGCATCTACCACATGCAATTCATGCATCTGTACATGCCAGTAGCGCACAAGGCACCGTGACGTGCGATCATCTGATTACGATTGACCCTCATACTACGCGCCTCAATACGCATGCATGGAGCATGTTTAAAAAAGAAGTGCGTGGTCGATTAGGAAAAGATGTAACAAAAATTCCCTCTTCGGCTATTGTACTCAATAGCGTAGACAGCGGAATTAAAATACGTGAATCAGCGTGTACTTAAAGATAATAGTAGTACAAACCGTTACTACAAAAAATAGGCGGTAAACTGGTGGAGCTAACCGGGGTCGAACCGGTGACCTCATGCATGCCATGCATGCGCTCTACCAACTGAGCTATAGCCCCTATACTAAGCAAATATACCAGGTAGTATACTCTTATTTACTTAACGCTTCAACTAGTTTTAATAGCACATGTTATTCATTTTGTTGGCCACTAAATGCAGCAATAATTTCGCGCGCATGGTCTTTTACACTCACGTCTCTGAGTATTTTAACAATCCGTCCTTTTTTATTGATTAAAAAGGTTACACGATCTGGAAACCAAATCCCAGAGACATTGTATAATTTGGAAACTCTTTTATCCGTATCACTGAGCAATGGAAAATTGAGGTGATATTTTTCTTTAAATTTCTGATGGCTTTTAGGTAGATCATAACTAATCCCGATTACAGTGATACCTGCTTCTTTTAAGTCAGTGAAGCCATCACGAATACTACATGCCTGTGCAGTGCATCCGGGGGTCTGGTCTTTTGGGTAAAAATAAAGAGCCACATTGTGACCACGAAATTCAGATAGCGTTCTTATAGCCTCGTTCTCATCTTTTAATGAAAAATCAGGGGCTATATCACCGACTTGTAACGGGTGTTTTGCTCGCTTTGCTTTGCATGCTGCAATGAGCACTATTAGTCCGATTATTGTTAGTATTAAAAAAATTTTATTGTTCATGATCTTTGGTCACCCTCACTCCGGTATAATCCGGTATAATATGGTTGTGATTGCATTTTAAGCTCCTCTGCACTGAAACTAACCATATTTCTACGATGTTTCAACTAGTTTGCTCGCTCCCTCAAAATTCGCTCAATATGTTACTTCACTCCGTAAAAACATAGCATTAGGCATCACAAATGACTACCCCTGATTATTGTTTTTAGTCCTGGACATATGCTATCTTGGATATAATGGAATGTTTAAAGGAAAGTTTAAAAAAGCCTGAAAAAGCAGGAGTCCTTGGCATTTCCACTAAAAAATGAAGGGTAGTAGGCATGACTAAGAGAAACATATTAACTGGGTCAATCAGCACCGACAAACCGGTATGCTCCTCCTTGCGTAGTATTCTCATAGCGTGTGCGATTATTGGACTATCGCACAGCGCATTCCCTCTAAATGCATATACCAGCCAAGAGGTCACCACTAAAGGCAAAAATCTGGAAAAAACAATTGCCGAATGGTCAGGCGCCGCCAATGCTAAATCAATTTTTATATCTGCATCTGATCCCTCTCATACCAAGCGAGTTAAGAATGTGTTCGATGGCGACAATTATTTACCGAATATCCCCGTTACCCGAACAAAAATAAACCCTACAACACAAAAGCCTCTACTTAATCCCACTACAAAAAAACCAGAGACAGAAACCGTTACGGAACCACGACTTGCATGGATTAAAGATCTTACAGCGATACAGTCTTTCATAAAAGCCTTTGCACCCAAAAGTGACGCTCTCAACAAGGCCTGGTATAACATCGTAGCCGCAAATCGAATGATACAGGAAATACAAGAAGCTGCTAACGCACAAAAACAAAAAAATATCGCAGAAAAGATGCATTTTTTCGAAACCATGATACCGGTTCTCACCAACATGCGCAACAGTCTATCCGAATCATTCAAAACGGTAAGCGGCACACGTATGTGGTTTTATGATACAGAAGCATCCAAGGGAGTGATGCTTGCAACTATTCCTATTATTAGCACCGCACTGCAGCGCATAATCACCGATTACACATTATTAAAGCAAGAAGCTCAAGCAAAAGAGACTCCGCCTCTAGCTAAAAAAGAACAAGACAAAATCAATCAAGAAAAAGGCCCTTATGTTAAAGCGGTGATAGATTTATTCAAAAATCGTAATCAAGATACCAGCGGTGTCGTATCAGTTTCAGAACTGAAAAGGCTTCACCCCGAAAAATTCGTAGGAACTAAAAAATCGACAACCCAACCATCAACGCCATCACCAGCAGCACCGGCTACCCCAGTACCAACAGCTCCAACAGCGCCGGTCGCACCTACAGCACCGCATATGCCAAAAGAGCCGGCAGCATCGCCTGCTCAACCTGTGCAGGAACCCCAAAAACCTCAGGCCGGGCGTCAGGCCCTGCTCGAAGCTATACGACAAAGAAAAAAAGAAAATTAAAGATTAATTAATAATTATAAGCGTGTTCGTGCTACACAGGAGAGAGATTATGAAAGCTATCAAATACATGGCGACCCAGTGCACAATTATCATACTTTTGACAGTTGGGTGCCTGAGCATATTGAGTCCTATGCACGCCGCACAAAAGCAACAGCCAACAATAAAAACGCCCTTTAGTGAACATATAGCTAAAGCACATGCTGCGTTGAACACACCTGGTACACCGATAAATCAAGTATTTTCTACCATAAGTGCAGTTAATCAAGCAATCGACAAAGAAGCGCATTTGTTTCCGTCAAGCTCTGTATTAGAAAACACCGCTAAAGATATACGAAAACTTATTACGCTACTCACAGAAATAGATAATAATACTCCTACCGAGCAACAAGAAAATCAGTTATTAGCCATCGCGACATCGCTCAACAAAGATGCAAAAGAGATTGCCCAAATGTGGCGTAAAACAGAAGCAAGAAATATGTTTACGGAGCTCAAGCCATTGCTCAATGCAGTTATCGCAAAGGCAACACAACCCATTCCCCTGTCTGAAGAAGAAAAAGAAATATTTGGAACTCGCCGTGCAGGATCAAGTAGAGAACTCGGTCAACCAACGATATTCACATCGGCACCCGACAAACCAGTAACAGAAAAAGAACGAACACCACGGACCACTGCACCTAAACCTACGAAACCTACGACCGGTGGTCCCGCTCAAACAGGACAGGTCAAAACACCTCTGGGTATTTTTACGGGCACGTCGACGATACGAGAACAAGTACCAGCACCTAAAGGTGGACGCGGACTCGGTGGCCCGCAGGCAAAACCACCCACCGTACCAGCCAAGCAAAAACCAGGAGAAGTGGCAATAACACCAGAAGTCATAGCAGAGTACAAGAAAAAAACAAACATAACTATGACACCAGACGAACTCAAAAGCTATATAAACATGAAGCCTGAAGAACAGGAAGTATATGTCGCTCTTGCTGATAACGAGCGAAAACAGTTCTTAGCAGCGTCTCCCACACAAAAAAGAGATACTGTTAAAAAAAAATTTGAAGTAAAACTAGGAGAATCTCTGACGGATAAACAATTAAGCGACTACCTAGCTTTGAGTCCTGCAGAACGCACAAAATATGCGATCACACTACGAAAAGAAAGCGCTGAACGCGCGAAAACTACTGCGCACACCCAGCAAACTACAATTCTTGAATCAAAAACAATACTTATGCGGGATCTCACTTCGTACTTTACCAGCGCTTTTAGTAAAGATAATCTATTTCAGCTCAATGAGAAGGAGCAACGTGCATTGATCGATAAAGAGCTTCCCGCATGGCAACGTGTAATCAATAATGTACGTGAATATGTAACAAAACAAGCAGGTGGTCAATCCCAGCTGATGGGCGCCCTCAATAACTGTATGTGGGTCAACAATCTTATCGTGAAAGTACTCACCGACTTTTATTCTACAGAGAAAAATATTACTGCTATAAAAACACTTATTGGCAAACCATCAGACATAGCAAGCACAGCTTCTTTAATGGGCCAGAGACAGAATATCACCGAGAAATCGCAAAACCCTGAAAGTCCAACAGAAAGGGGGCGGGAACAGGCATTTCCAAAACTTAAACAGCTAAAATTTGGATTTTTCACTACCGATAAAGCAAAAACTGAAGCTCGGGATATGCTGGTGACACTGGGAGAATACTTGTTAACACTCGTGCACAAAATTGAGAAAGAATTTAACGCACTGACCCAAGTGTCATCGAAACAGTAAAAAATAATGAGCGATGGGAGAAAGAAACATGGGAACAAATAATAATATAACAAAATATGCGCGCACACACACAGAGACATATAAATATCGTACGCTTACAAAATTATGCGCAACTATATTATCGCTGGTACTAGTGCTATGCACCGGTATAACACACTCCTCTCAGCCACAACATCTTTCTCGAACCGTTGATAGTTATAGACGATATTTAAAAAAATTTAATAATAGTCTAGCAGAAATAATGCAACCAGGCGACAGAGGTACAGAGGCGATAAAGTTACTCCCTGACGACCTGAGAGACCTAGTAGAATTTGCCGATACTGTTATCAAAGGTAATAGCACGACTTCTACACCGCCCATCATCGCTGAATCGTTCAGTCAGTGTAAAGAAGCACAACTACAAATCCAACAAATCTTGAGAATAATAACTAAAATAACCCAAACGGCTGGCGTAACAAAAAGACAACAAGGCGATGTAGAAGAAAGTTTTAAAGATATACGGTCTAAATTAGTAGGCGTGAGAGATACACTGCGAAGGCGATTCACTGAATCCTTCTTCACCACTCAAAAAGGCAGTTTCGCTCATAACATACTACGCTCTGAAGTGCTTCTACCCCTCACCAATGCATTATTGAATGCAACCTCTAATATTGAGAAATTGTGGAATGAGCGATTATCACAGCAAAAAGAGACAAAATCACGACCTATAGCGGGACCGTTAGCCGAAAAACCAACACCACTGGCTACAGAACCGGAAGAAACAAAAGCCAGCGAAACAACTCTGCCACTGAGCGCATCTCAGAGCGAAACAGAAGCCACTTCTGAAACAACGGGCCAGTCGCGTGCGCAGCAGTCAGAACAAAAACAACAACCTGAACCTGAACAACCAGTGAGAGCTCTACCGGTAACAGAAGAGCCATCTCTCCCGGTACTACCACCACCACCTGCTGCACTTCTTCCTGTGCCATCAACTCCGAGCACAGAAGCTCCCGCAGAAGAACCAATAAAATTACCAGAAGAGCCAGTAATTGCAGAACCAGTTACAGAACCAAAAGAGGAGCCTGTCGCACAGCCGCAGCCAGAAGAACCCTCTCCTGAACAACCGGGCACAGAGCAGCCAATCACAGAAAAACCAGTCACCACGCCAGAAGAAGTACCAACAATAGAACCGGTACCGGAACAACCAATAGTGGCAGAGCCAGTAACCCCAGAAACGCCACCGCAACCAGAGAAGCCCCCGAAACCAGAGAAACCTCCCAAACAAGAGAAACCTCCCAAACAAGAGAAACCCCCGAAACCAGAAAAGCCTCCGAAACCAGAGAAGCCCGAAAAAAAACCCGAAAAAAAATCAAGTAAGCCACCGTCAGAGAAGTCTTCTAAAGATAAGTCTAAAAAATCCCAAGACACAAAAAAAGATACAAAAAAATAGAACATATTAACGAGATAATTAAAATACGGTATGCTCAGACTCGTATAATGGACAAATAAAGAGTTGCTGAGATATGAGAATACTTATGAGCCGACCGTTAGTACTACGAGTATTTATATACTCATTTTGGTGGTCATTATACTTATCGCTACTACACGCCGGCGTACACGTTTCTATGACCACAAATCCGTCAATTGCCGTGATTAACGAACGGGTCCATGCTTTTATCTATGGTAACAAAACTCATGGATACGACACTCGCAACCATGTACACGAGCATGCCCATCAATTTAGCCAGATCGTTACCATACAGATACACGTCGACGTACATGAAGGCGATTACATATATGCAGATTATATCGCACTTTCAAGTGATTCACCTTATGTTATATTATCCCAATGGCAAACGACAATAGATCCTATTTCTCGATATGATATCGCATTTAAACGAACCAAAAAAATATTTACACAGCCATTTACAATTACCGCAACAGCAGAGATTATATCTATCGACAATAGATTACCTCACACCTCGCACGTGCACATTACGTACTATGCAAAATCGAGCAATGGTATAAGTCACGACAAATTATCGATTATATCAATTCCAAAACAGGCGACTCGTACACGCATTAAACCAAATGTTTTATCTACTAATTTCGGTTTACCCAACCACAAACAGGGCATTTCGCTCTCACGTGCCACGCCACGAATAGTACGCATCCCTGCTGCTATATCGACAGAGCACAAGCCATTATTCTCGTGGACACGCACAATTCATTCACTATATGTATGGTGCATGTTATTAATATGCATTTTAGTTTCTATGGCACATACACAATGGCAGGGAAGCAAAAATATACACAAAACACAGGATACATCACTTTTGACATATTTGAGAACACTCTGGTGTATACTGGCCATAGTTTGCGCATGCATTATATACATATTTACCGTTGCCTTTTAAACTATTCGTGCCTGCCAACCATTTTACGATTATCTACGTTTTTCTGTTTCTCTTCATGCAGCCTACGATACATGACATCAATGACGCGATCCAGCACATCGTAAAATGCTACGCCTTCAAATTCATATTCCGAAACAAGATCATAATTGGCACTCTTAACCTTTAATTCGACACGACTATGTTGCCTCAGTTTGGACGGTTCAATAATCACATCGATATATACAGGAGTGCGCTCATTTTCCAGAAAATGCTCTATTTTTTTTAGCTGTTGGTTGGCATATTCTTCTATAAGATCAGAATGCTCGACCCCTCTAAACACAATGCGCTTATGCATACACCCCCCTTTTTCCTCGGATCCGTCCAACATTAATATAGACACGCAACGAACAAAGACACTATTGTAAGTGTACTGTAAAATACCATTGAAACAAAAGGGTTAATGCTTACGTGCAATAAAGTGCACCGGCACACCACGTAAATCGTACTTTTTACGCATAATTCGCTCCAGAAATCCGAATTGCGTCGGCCCAAAGTACTCAGGTAAGTTAACACGTAGCACGATGGTAATAGGAGCCGTTTGCACTTGCTGAGCGCGAGCAACGCGCAACATGAGACCCTGTCTATAAAGAGGCTTATGCATCAGTGCTTCTTTAAACAAAACTGTCAGTTCGTCATCGGGTATTCTTTGACAATAGCGCTTCCATACCGCCTCAATAAGAGGAAGAATTTTTCCTATATTCTTACCGGTTTTGCACGATATATCAAGACGACTTATCTTATCTATAATATACTCATACTGCTCGATATCAGATGTCATAGTTTGTTTTTCATAATCTGCGACCAGATCTTGCTTGTTGCATAATAAAATCACCGCTTTATACTGTTCTTTAAACGCATAGAACAATAATTTCAATTCCTGGTCAGATAGCTCTCCATGAGCCGCGTCGATTACAAGCAATATGATATCACCACTTTTTAGTGCATTCATGGCGGTTTTTACCATAATCGTTTCTAGAGGTTCGGTAATACCTCTTTTGCGACGAATACCTGGTGTATCAGTTAATTCTATAACTTCTTTGTAGAAAGTTATTTTTTCACTAATAGGCTCTCGAGTAGTTCCTGGTATATCAGAAACTATAGAACGCTCTTGCTGCAGCAAGGCATTGAGTAATGACGATTTCCCAACGTTTGGTTTTCCTAAAATAACCACACGACATTGGGGATCCTGTTCCTTTACCGGGACCGGTACATCTGCAATAGCGTGTACTATTGCTTCAAGAAGTTCTGCAATTCCCGTTCCATGCAAAGCAGAAAGCGGAAATACATACTCATAGCCTAATGCAGTAAATTCATGTAGTCGTTCTTGTGCGCTATGAGAATCTGCTTTATTGATAACCAAAAAAACAGTTTTACCTGTTTTACGTAACAAGCGACTAATCTCCCTATCTTCCGACAATACGCCGACCATACCATCAGTCATGAATAATATGATCTCTGCACTCTCTAACTGCGCTAAAGCCCGCTCACGCGTTTGTTCGAGAATAATATCGTCGATTTTACGCAAACTCACGCCACCCGTATCAATCAGTTCAAATGAGCGCCCCTGCCATTCAACAATATCTTTCAGCGGATCTCGTGTCACGCCTTCCTGGTCAAGCGTAATGCTCTTAACATCAACAGACAATCTGTTAAATAGGGTAGACTTACCTACGTTCGTTCTGCCCACAATCACTACTCTAGGATATATGCGCTTAGTCTTTTGTATACTCATTATGATCGCACCTCATGCACTGAACCGGGAAAATAACGCAACACCATATGCGTCGTTTTCCACGCGGACACATCCGAAATATCCATTGTATTTTCACTCGTATTATTGACAGATATAGGAACATTATTTATATATGATGCAGATTCCTGCAAACAAACTTTACTCTCTGGATCAACACGTGTCGGTTCCATCTCTACTATGAAGCACATACTTAACGATGTAGCGGGTGCAAATATGCGAGCAAAATATGGGTACCATACTGCACGCGCATCATTAACAATGCTTTCAAATAATGCAAGATCTTTAACAAACTTGACCACTACAACATTCCCCTCATTTTTCACACATACACCTTGGCTTAATACAGAATAGATAAGAGCATCTTGCTTAACACGTTCGCTCTCTATAAACGAACGCCACTTATCCTGAAGAGCCGGCATTTCTTGCCCAGCTTTAGACACTGATGCTACATCAAGCATACTATTCTCTTCATGTTCTAGTTCATGCACGTACCCGGTATCCTGCTCTATCACTCTGCTGGACGCGGGAACACAGGAACCCCCGGTGTCAGCTCCGCCATCGTCCTGCTGGCAAAGAAGTACGAAAAACATTTCGAGAAAAACATGCTGAGCCGTTGTCTTTAAAAATGTTTCTTCGTTATCGTATATGGCTTTTAAGATAGCACATAGTTGCCCGATCTGGCATGACGACACAAGCGCCTCCAATTGATCATAATTCTGATGTTCTTCTGGCTTGACCCCGTACTTGATCCATATCAGTGTACGTATTAATTCGATGAAACGGCGCCATATATACTCGGCGGAGAAACGACGAAAATTAGACTCTTTTAGAAAAAGAATCAGGTCGCCTCCATTGCGCGCAAATATTAGTTTGATAATATAAATAATACTGTGATCGTCCACGTGATTAAGAGCCTGCAAAACGGACTGACTTGTTATGGAACCTGCCGATAACCGCACTTGCTCAACTATATTGAGTGCATCACGCACAGATCCACTTGTTTCCTGCGCAATCAGCATCAATCCCGCAAGATCAAACGGTATACGCTCAGAGACACATATATTCTGTAAATAAGGAACCAGATCCATTGGATCAATCGCCTTAAACAATAATTGAAAACAACGAGATTTAACTGTATCAATAATTTTGTGCACGTCGGTCGTCGCCAAAATAAACATGACGTTGGCAGGTGGTTCTTCTAATATCTTAAGTAATGCATTAAAAGCCGCTCTACTCAGCATATGAGCTTCATCTATGAGATATATTTTTCTTGTACCCATAACTGGTAGCAATGATGCCGCATCTATAACATACCGGACGCTCTCGACCCCTGTATGAGAAGCCGCATCCATTTCTATAAAATCAGGATGCGTACCGCTCGCCATGGCACTACATGAATCGCATGCCATACACGGTAGTACTTGTTTTTTAGGATTCTTTTGAAAGTGCTGCAACATTGTACAGTTCAATGCAGCTGCGAATACACGAGCGGTGGTTGTTTTACCACAGCCTCGCTGACCAGAAAAAAGGTAAACCGGAAAATAATGCCCTAAATAAAGACTATTTTTGAGCATACGAATAGCCAACGTTTGACCCACTATCTGATCAAACGTCTTGGATCGTAACCTACGCGCCAGATTAAGCTTTATGTCGACCATTATCAACCATATTTGTAACCATCCATCTTCTCTTATTAAAAAGAGGAAGCACATACAAGACATTATTACTTCTGCTGCTTTCTTTCGAACCTGACAGGTTGAGCAACTAGTCTTTATCTGCTTCCCCACACCTTAAAACTTTTTTGGCGGAGAGAGAGGGATTCGAACCCTCGATACCCCTTTTATTGGAGTATACACGATTTCCAATCGTGCTCTTTCAACCACTCAGACATCTCTCCTTGTAATCGCCTGAGCCTTACTGCCTAACTATCTAAATCATCTTCCTGCACATCATGTCGCAGAACGTTCGCCTCTTCCGAAGCACGTTTCCGTGAACCACGATGACTTACTACTTCCTCTTCTTCGTCTACATCTCTAACATCTGACAAAGCATCACCGTTCGTAAATTCAGTAGCAACGGCGATCTTCTTGCTCTTCCCTTCATCGGCTTGCTTGCCTTGTTCTGCCATCTTTTTTTCTATGGAAGCACCGCCCATTTTTTCCGTCGCTACAGCAGATGAAGACGCCGACTTATTCGTCGCTTCGGCTTTGCCCAGCTCCACGAATGAACTCAAATAATCACATATCACTTTGATCGATTGTGGTGCATCATCGTTTGCCGGAATAACATAGTCTACCAACGTAGGATCACAATCAGTATCAACTATTGCAACGACTGGTACTTTCATGGAAACAGCTTCCAATAAGGCAGAACGCTCTTTACGCACATCTACTATAACGAGTGCCCCAACAGGCCATCGCAATGTACGAATACCGCCAACACTTTTTTCTAAACGATATACTAACTTTTGAAATACATTTAATTCTTTTTTTGTGTAAAATGAGTGGGCTTCAGACTTAGCCAATACATCTTCGTAATGCAAAAGCCGTGTCACTGATTTTTTTACTTGATCAAAATTGCTCAATGTGCCACCAACCCAACGATTTCTTACACAGGGCATATCAAGTTTCTTAGCCGTCTCTTCAACTATTCTCTGCGCGGGACGCTTGGTTCCAACCCACAAAATTTGTTTATTTTGTGCAGCTATCTCTTTCAAAAATAAAGCTGCCTTTTCAAGCTGAAAAGCAGTTTTGGAGACATCAATCAAATGAACCTTACTTTTAAGTCCCCAGATATATGGCTCCATTTTAGGACACCACTTTGACGTCTGGTGACCAAAGTGAGAACCGGCTTTGATAAGCTCCCTAAAATCTATCATGCAAAAATCCTTTCTCGTTACCACGATATTATCGTTCAAATTCTAACAAATGCAAAAAAAAATGCAATAAAAAAACAACCACTGCATCACTCAGAATCTCCCTCTATAACCTCATTACCTATAACTTCATTCTTAGATACAGCCTGATCAAATCTTCTGCCCAATAAAAATGCGGTAACAACCCATGCGCCGATCAAAAATGCAAACAGAAAAGCGTGAATGGGTAAAAACAGTGCTGGACCAAAACCAACTGAGTAGTAATTGAACGCGGATCCCGTAGCGCGTGCAAATTTGCTACCGAAAGCGTCTATCCACGACTTAGATTTGAATTTGATTTCCTTCACAGTTGGAATGTAGAGACTTTCACGGACCGGCAAGCTAAACCCATAATGCACCGCCTTAAGTATCGTACATGCTACTATCAGAGCCATAGGATTCATGTCGATCATAAAATAAAGCAGCATTGTGCCACTTAAAATGGGAATCAAGAGTAAACATAATCGCTCACCCAGCCATGAAAGCAATATACTGGTACCAAAGTACGAAACAAATATCCCCGCAACATGAGACACAAATATCGTCTTGAACAGAAATGCGCTCAGTCCCGAGATATCTTCAGCATGCGCTTGCCCGATAGACAATCGTAAAAACCCGATCACCGTATCTATTATTTCGTAGAAAAACACCATTCCAAATATCCCGAATACATACGGATACCGAAGAAGCATATAAAGCCCTCCTAAAACCCCTTCGCCTTGTTTTGTTTTAGCTCGCGAATGCTCATTCTTATCTTCTTTCGTGTGCTGCTTTTCCAATTGATACGCTGCCTCATATCCGTGTAGGTAACGTCCGGGTACTCTTTTAATCAGCAAATAAACTACTACTGGCACAAGTACAATCATAAGAGAAGAGATACCCAGAACAAGCTGGTGCAATGCCACGCCGGACATAATTTTTTTAAAATGAGAGCTCCACGAAAATAATGCCCATCCGAATCCCGCGCTCAAAGCTCCTCCTAACTTCGAGGTAGCCACCATCGGCCCGTAATTCTTTTTTCCTTCCTCTGGTGAAGTGATTGAATTAGCAAAGGCCCAAAAAACGCTCACTACAAACGGCGAAAACCCCTCCACGAAAAAATAAAATAGCCATCCGAACAAACGCAAAGGATGCGCTTCAGTATTGGCTATCCCGATAGTTTGATGTCCTATAAAAAAGGTGAACAATAAACCAGTGATACCAAAAAAAGCCGCGCAATACATAAGAAGTTGATAACGACGGACCGAATCTACCATTTTGGCGTATAACAATATGGCAGGAGTTAAAACAAAAAGTGCCAAAAATTTGGCCGCCGGTGCGAACCCCTTTCCAACAACCGCGATAAAAATTGAACTTTTAAGCTCTCTCGAAAGCGTATACCCCGCAATAATAAGAAAAAAAATAATACTCAAAAAAACAGACTTCAATCGCTCGTAGCGCTGTTCTTCTTTCATGATATCTTCAGATAATGATGCGAATCGCGACCCCATACACAGTATCCCTTTAGCTAAAAAGAGCTTTTATTAAAATACATTATTAAAACATAATCAACAATGCAATGTCTATAATGTAATGCCTATCACATCGTTCAATTGATCTACATCTTTGCGTTCCTACTATCACTTTAAAACCTATACTTTTCATGCCCCACTAACAAACAACCTTTCTTTCAGCGATTGCCCGCTCATATACTTTCGCAACAAATAAAGCTATACAAATCCAGATTCCTATAAATCCCAAAGACAAAACAGAAAACAACGTCATGAACAGCGGAACTCCCGTTATCTCACGAAAACCATTTAATAGAGAGGCAAATGCCTTTGATCCGCGTGAACCAAATACATCTAACCATGCTTGCGCCTTGTATTTTACCGCCGGAGATGTAGGAATATACAACTGTTTCATGGTGGGCTGATTGAGCGCATAATTAATAGACTTTGAAAACACCATCACCCAAAATGCTACACCCATCGAGGCGGGATATAGATATAAAAAACCTAACGCACCAAAAAGAATTAATGGCAATAAAATGAGAGAAACTCTTATGCCTAAATAATATTGAATACTGTTAATACCAAACAAAACACATAAAGTGGATATGATTCCTACATATTGAGCATATGCCGCCAGATAGGCTGACACTTCCGGCTCAGATAAAAAAAACGCACCAACACTTTGCTTAAAGTGATAATCAAAAACGGTAATCACTGTTTCATACAGCATAACAATCGTAAAAATACCCAGCATATACGTCTCTGTAAACAAAATACGCAGTCCTTCAAAAAAAGATGCTTTGCGCTCCTGCTTCTGGCCGCCATTTCCGTTCGAGAGGGCTTCATACCCGCGTCGCTCTTCTGCTGTTGTACAGCGAATGAAAAATCCAAAAAGCCCACCAGTACAAAGCATTAACACAGCGCATATACCTATAATAGGGCTACTAGTGTCAAAACCAAGATACTTTGCGGTCAGAAATGTCGGACCAATAATATTACCGAGTTGTCCACATAATACAATTACCGGAAATCCTCGTTGAGCCGAGGTGGGAGTGGTCACATCAGCAGCGATCGCCCAAAAAAGCGCTACCATCAAGGCACCGAAGCTTTCTACGTAGACGTACCAGGCCCATCCAATCAAGCGGTCTGCACCCTTCACGGTATTGGCAAGTCCTATCGTCGAATGCATAAAAAAATACATAAAACCAAATGCACACAAAGCATAGACAGTAGCAAGGCCATAAAAAATAGTGTAATGAGCGTATTTATCAACCATTCTTCCGTATAAAGCAATAACGGGAGATAGGGCAATGAGCGAAACAATTTTTGCAGCCCATAAATATTCTCTCCCCACTACTGCAAAAAATAGTGAATCTTTTATGGGCCTCAACACCCAGTACGTACAAATAATGCAGAAAAAAATAGCCGAAAGAAAGGCAAACTTCTTCCATTCCTGTTTATTACCAATGCTACTCCACAGCGTAGGTTCCGCTTGTTTCAACACAACAATCCTCTCTAAGTAAAGCCTTCAAAAAATCAAAAATAATACAATAATGGTACAATATTGACCAAATGTATAATGCTTATACTGCGCATAAAAAATCAATCACGATCATCGTAACAAAAAGGTCGCCATTTGTAAAAATACGCCATCTTAATAAAAATGTTATGAATTGACTGCGCCGATCTTTGGTTACTGTAAGGCAATAAAATTGACAAAATAGGTAGACAATTTAGACTAAATAGGTGATGCTTTGCCTTTCGGTGATAACTTAGATAGTACGAAAACAGAATAAGGCAATAAAAACGTAGAAAAACTATTTTAACAAAGGTGATGTCATGATAGAAGCCGAGGTTGAAAATAACATTCCCCATCATTTTTTGCCCCTATTGCCCCTTAAAAATGTTGTCATACTTCCCAAAAGCATCATTCCTATCATTGTAGGTAGAGCTCTCTCTATCCAAGCAGTGGAATATGCTCTCAAGGGTGATCGCCAACTCTTTATTACAACGCAAAAAGATCAGGACGTGGAATCCCCCTCCGAAAAAGATGTTTTTGATCATGGAACACGGTCCATCATCTTACAAACGATGCGTATGCCTAATGGATCCCTCAAAATACTAGCTGAGGGCGTGTGTCGCGCTAAAATTGCACAGTTCCGAGAAATAGATGGATTTATTGCCGTAGAACCTGAAGATCTTCCCACAACGCACGATACGTTATCTATAAAACTAGAAGCGATCTGGCGCCAACTGCAGGAGCTGTACCTTAAGTACACAAAATTCAATGATAAAGCACCGGCTGACATAGTAGCCATGGTCAAAGATCCTCGAGACATGGACTACGCCGCTGATACCGTCGCCATGCACATCGAAAAATTGAGTATTGAAAAAAGGCAAGCCATTCTCGAAACCCCAGATTTACAAAAAAGAATGCTCTCTCTTTGCACCTTTTTAAAGCAAGAAATTTCCATTTTACAAACTGAGCAAAAAATCCGTGGTCGAGTACAAGGACAAGTAGAGAAAAGTCAGCGTGAATACTATCTGCACGAACAAATTAAAGCAATACAAAAGGAATTAGGACGCGAGGATCATGATTCTGAAATTGAGACCTTAAAAAAGAAAGTTAAAAACCTCAAATTACCTAAGGTCACTGCTGAAAAAATCGATAAAGAAATACATCGGCTTGAACAGATGCCTGCCCTTTCATCAGAAGCAGTTGTAAGTCGCCATTATATCGACTGGATTATTTCATTACCGTGGTTGAAGGCATCACGAGATACAGTCAGTATTACCCAAGCCGAGCAATTTCTTAACAAAAGTCATGCTGGGCTTAAAAAGGCGAAAGAACGTATAATTGAATTCTTGGCCGCTAAAAAATTTTCCAAAGAATTACGTAAAACACCTATTATTTGTCTTGTAGGTCCACCTGGTGTTGGCAAAACATCGCTGGCTAAATCCATGGCTCTCAGCCTAGGGCGCACCTTTATTAGAATTTCTCTGGGTGGTGTACGCGACGAAGCCGAAATACGGGGACACCGTAGAACGTATGTTGGCTCATTACCGGGTAAGATTATTCAGGCAATGAAAAAAGCCGGTACTATTAATCCAGTGATTCTTCTCGATGAAATTGACAAGATGGCTCGCGATATGCAAGGAGACCCTGCTGCTGCCCTTCTTGAAGTACTAGATCCCGAACAAAACAATGCTTTCGTCGATCATTTTCTTGAAGTTGATTACGATCTTTCACAGGTGATGTTTATAGCAACAGCTAACGTACTTGATAATATACCTTATCCTCTTTTTGACCGCCTTGAAGTTATTAGCCTCGCGGGATATACAGCAGAAGAAAAAACTGATATTGCCAAGAAATTTCTTATTCCAAAAAATTTAAAAGAATACGGTCTTTCCAAGTCGCAATTTCACCTCAGTGATAGTTTAATTCTTTACATTATCAATGAGTATACCAAGGAAGCCGGCATTCGACAGCTTGATAGAATTGTTGCAAAATTAATGCGTAAGACGATACAACATTTGCTAAAAAATAAACAAACTAAGGCCGTTACGTTAACCAAGGAGATACTTCTTGACTGGTTGGGACATGTGACTTTTAGAAAAACACACCTTACTACTCAAGGAAAACGCATCGGCCTCGCAACAGGATTAGCATGGACGGAAGTGGGCGGCGACGTATTGGAAGTGGAAACAAGCGTTATTCCCGGAAAGGGAAATCTCATGCTTACCGGCCAACTAGGCGATGTTATGCAAGAATCAGCTCATGCTGCATTGACCTACATCAGATCCAATAGCACGGAGCTTGGTATTAAAAGCAATTTTTATACAACAAAAGACTTTCACGTTCATATACCTGAGGGTGCAACTCCGAAAGACGGTCCTTCTGCTGGTATCACTATTTGCGTGGCTTTAATCTCTGCTTTTACTGAGAATCCGACCAAACATCAGGTTGCCATGACCGGAGAAATGACCTTACAAGGAAGAGTATTGGCCATCGGTGGGTTAAAAGAAAAATTGCTTGCTGCAAAACAATATATGATCACCCATGTTATAGTTCCTCAAGAAAATTTTAACGATATTGAAGAGATAAAAAAAGAAACCAATCTCAACGATATTAGTATAATTTTCGTAAATAACATACAAGAAGTACTTAGCGCTTCGTTTGTTGAAAATCCATTGATATGGGCAAAAAAATTACAACAAAAAGCGAAATTAAAAGAAAAAACCGTAACTCAAAAAACAAAAAATAAAGTGACCAAAAAATCTTAAGGAGCCTTATCATGATTAAGTATTTTATGTCTTTAGCATGCGTACTCACTCTTGCACTACTTTCGTCTTGTTGTTGCGATAAAAATAAATCATGCTGCGATATTTCTAAACCAACAGAGCAATCTCAACCCGCTTCGCCTGACGCAAATAATATTCTCGGCGTAAAAGTTGAAGAAGAAAAAACAGAAAAGTTCTAGTCTAATTAATAGCGAACTTGATTCTTCTAAGGGAAGAGACGGCAATATCGTCTCTTCCCTTTTTAATTTTAAGATCCCATTATAATCGCATCAAAACTAATGACGCAATTCACGTATAACTATTGAAAAGTATCATAAAGGTTTTGTACAATTTCAAAAGAAGTTAACAATTACAAAAATGTTTTCATTAGGAGAGTATGATGAAAAGGAGCATTCTGATATTAGTCTGCTTAGCCGTACTTGGTACTGCACCAGCGTGTAAAAAGAAAGATGTCAAGTCAGGCACTACGGTGAAACGTACCTACAAACGAACCATAGAAAATGGTAACGATAACAAACGAGATAAAAAACAAAAAAAGGCGAAAAAAACTACAACTTCGTATAAACGCAAATCCAATGGTTACGGATCTGCTACTAAGAAAAAACAATCGGTTACCAAAGAAATTACTCAGCCAAGTTCTTATGACATAAGCAGCGAAACAATGCAACGATAAGCACTACGATAAAAATTGCGATAAACGTTGTTAAAAGAGAAAGAAAAGAAAGTATGTTTTTCTTTCTCTTTTATTTTTTCTTTAATTACTTACCTATATTAAATGCTATGTCAACACCAATCAATTCTACTGAAGTACGTCCTTTCCAGTGATTTTCGCTTACTTTGACCGCAAGATCACATGAATTATCTTTGTGCTGACATAATAATTCAAATAATTCTGGCCTATTGAAAAACACAAGCGATTTAGTAACGCCCTGAGCTGTTATTTCGCATTTCACATGCGCACCCTTTAACAAAGTAGGCTTTTGTAATAAAAATGCCTCCCTCACGTGAAATACTGGTTCGCTATTTTCATTACCAAAAGGCTGCAGATGCTCCAAATCAGATACTAATTTTTTCGTTAATTCAGTAAGAGACAATTCCGCGTCTATACTTAATTTCTGCTTAAGATCAAACACTGTTAATTGCCGCGCAATTTGATCTTCAAGCGATTCTTTTAATAACGGTACATGCTCCATTTTCAACGATAGACCTGCCGCAAGCGCATGCCCACCAAACTGGATTAATAGTTCGCTCGATTGCTCTAATGCATGAAACATATCAAATCCCGGAATAGATCGGCAGGATCCCTTGGCTATCCCATTATTCGTCTCATGCAGCAAAATGGTAGGCTTGCCATACATACCAACCACGCGCGAGGCTACAAGTCCTATTACTCCCGGTTGCCATGTCTTACTGGCCGCAATAATAATATGTTCTTTATCGAGCCGTATTTTCTTACTTTCAATCTCATGCACTACCTGCATAAGAATAGAACGCTCAATTTCCTTGCGTGCTTCATTTAATTCAAATAATATTCTACCAACTTCTTGAACTTGATTAAAATCAGCCCCTATCAAAAATCCTACTGCTTGACGGGCGTCTTCAAGACGCCCGAGCGCATTGATTTGCGGCGCTATGGAAAATCCAATATCAGTAGACGATATCTCTGATTTTGTCACACGTCCATTTTGCTTCAAAACTTTGAAAGAAAGACTTTCTATTTTATTCACATATTGTAAGCCATGACGCACCCAAAAACGGTTCTCCCCAACTAAGGGGACAACGTCAGCAATCGTACCGAGTAACAATAATTCATAGGCTTTTGCAGGTAGCTGCAACCCTTTACGTTCATATAGTAGGGACAATACTTTGAACGTCACTCCAACCCCTGCAAGCATTTTAAATGGATATGCACAGTCGGCCTGGTTGGGATTCACTACGGCGTAAGCATCGGGAATAACACCATGTGCTCTATGATGATCCGTAATAATAAGATCAATTCCCAACTCCTTTGCCCGCGTAGCAGGCTCAAAAGCAGTAATCCCATTATCTACCGTGATAATAAGCTTATAATTATTGCTAGCAGCCCGTTCTACTATCTTAGTAGAAAGACCATAGCCATCACGTATACGGTGTGGTAAAAAGAAATTTACGTGAGCGCCCAATGGCAGTAGGCTAATCATCATAAGTGCAGAAGACGTGATACCATCAACATCGTAGTCCCCACAAATCAGTATTTTTTCCTGTTTTTCAATGGCCTCTAAGATGCGATCAACAGCAAAAGCTGCGCCCTTTAGGCGTACGGCAGGTGCAACATCTTTTTCTAAAGAACTAAACAAAAATGCGTCAATAGACTCTTTGGAAGCAAATCCGCGCGTAAGCAACGCATGGGCAACAGGAAATGAAAGTGCATAGTCGCTGGCAATATCGGCTATGGCCTTTAAGTCTGTTGAGGGCAGTTTCCAAAGATATTTATTACCTTGCAGAAAATTATTTCCCTGATCAGAAAAAAGCGTACTGGCATGGTTAGTACCATTGGTACTCGTAATATCGTTTATTAATTGGTTATTCATAAAATCGCGCGTAACAAACAGAGCCATTCAGTAGTTATTGTTTTATATAAAAAACGCTCGGTTTTACCCAAGCGTTTTTATCAAAGTATTTAAAAAAGCCACATTTAACAAACAACTCTTTTTTCATCAACCGCTTTTTTAAATGTCTTGCCCAAAAAAAGAGCCACAAAAAACCAAGTAAATACAAAGAAGTATCCCACATATGAACTTAATGCAACATGCATTGCACGCCCAGCATCTACACCGTGTTTAGTTACTAACGGACCATAAAGCATATTGAATATAGAACCACCCTCTTTGGATGCACGCGATCCAAACGTCTCAATCCACGCCTGCGCTTTGAAACGAGCATCGTGACTCGTTGGAATATATAGCTGTTTTAATGCTGGACCGTTAAGCGCATAGTTTATCGCCTTTGAGCCCGCCATTAACCAAAATAAAAATTGGAGTGAATTAAAGCTCGTAAATCCAAGCACAGCTCCTCCAACAATAACCGGCATCATGCACAAGGCAACTGTCAGTCCTAGATAACGGGTAATATTACTCACACCGAGGAGTAAACATGCAAGGGCAACCGTATTTACACAGCTACTGTAATACCCTATATATTCAGTATATTCATGACCGGAATAAGTACTTGCAGCAAGCGTCTGGAAGTGAAAATCAAAAACCGTCACAATAAATTCGAAAAAAAAGGAAACTGAAAAAATACCAAGTAAGTACTTCTGCTGCAACAACAACTGTAACCCTTCAAACAACCCTGGCTCCTGCTCACTTTCAACAGCAGCTTCGTTTTTCCCCTTGAATGATACCAGCAACTCTTTCGGTGTTTTGGTCAGGAAATAGTTAAGACACCATAGTGTGGCGAAAATCATGGCCGAACTTACCGCAACTGCAATGGCGCTTGTTTGAAGACCAAGCACACGAGGTAACTGGGTTATATATTTAGGTCCTAGAATAGCACCCACCTGGCCAAGAGCCACCACAAGAGAGAAGCCTTTTTTGGCGGATTCAGGCAATGTTGTATCAGACGCAATAGCCCAAAAAAGAGCTATGACAAGAGAACCATAACTTTCAACAAAAACATACCAAACGTACCCAAGAATCTGCGTTGCCCATAATGCTAGACCAGTACGAGCAGCCACTACATCCTTAGCCGCCAACCCAAAAGTAGAGTTAACTAACAGCACAGAAAAAAGCAAAGTGCTGATACCATAAAACAGCGATATGCGATAAAACGCCTTTTCACGAGTATAGTAATCAAGAATTTTGGTATAAAGCATTACTACCGGAATCAGTACTAATAAAGATACCGTTTTTGCATATGGTAGGTATGATGCACCAACAAGTTGACAAAAAATAGAATTCTTTAGGGAACGGATTACCCAGTAAGCCCCGAGGATGAAGGTAAAAGTGAGACCCATGCGAATAAATTTCTTAAATTCCTCACGCTCAAAATCACCAAATAACGGTTTACTAATAGCCTGTAAGGCAGAGATAATCATACATTCCTTTCATGTGCACACATATCTATAATATACTTTTTTACTCATTCACTATAGATCAATTTATTTAAAAAAGCAACTTGCACGCTTGTTCACGACTATCTTCTCTATTCCTTATTTTGATCAGGAAAATCCCGCCCCTCTACAAAATACGTCTCGCCATCATAAATAATAATAATTTCTTTCGGCCGTAATGGTACTAATTATGCCCAACGATCTAGGATATGAGCGAGTTGCTCTCTGGTGCACTCAAACGTCCACTCATAGGGGTCATTAACCCAGTGGACACATCCAATAAGAATGTTGTCTCCTTCTTTTTCTAAAAAGCTAATTACTAGAGGTGTCTTCGTACCGATCGTCATAGATCCAGTCCTTAAAGGAATGCGCTCCTCTCTCAGCGTCCGTTCATATATCCGAACGTAAAAAGGCTCCCAGCATATTTAGGTCGCGATACCCGACCGTACAAAATCATAACATCCCAGGAAATATCTAAATTGAATACTTTTCATCACAACACCTTATAATTCAAATTGAGGATATGTAGTAACAAACTCTCCTGTTTTCTCTACTACAATTTCTATTTTTACCTTGTCCTTAGTAATCCCGGGGAGTAACCACCTTCCATTGTCTTGCATTTTCGGTTCTTTAACTTGATTTGCAATGGCCTCTTTTACCTTCCTTAATATTTTATCATCGGTCCAATATGAAGAGAAAAAGATGTTATCTTTTCTAATAATGTTCTTATAATGTATATCCGCTTTTATTACGCCCGTTTTGGGGTGAATTTTAATGTTCCTCAAATACTTTCGCATTTTATTTTTTCGATAGGCATGGAAGCCACTGATTATAGTTTTGGTAATACCTGATTTTTTAAATATTTCAGTAACCTGAATACCACTTACATGTTTTAGATACGCTGGAGTGATTTTTACATGGCTGATTCCCATAATGTCAGCATACTGTTTTTTGAGTGGTATAAGATCGCTATGTCAATTAAATACATTTATCAGACCTTTTTCTGCTTTTCAGATAAAGCAGACTCTCGCGAGAATTCGTATGTTTTTGCGATGCGAGATTCTGGTATAATTATGCAAAATTTTTTGTGCTGCGTTTGTATTTTTTAGCGCATTAAGACAGATACTACCGTCGTCTTCGTGAAAATAATGCGCGTATAGTTCTTGCTGCGCACAAGCAAGTTCTTGTCCGTAACTAATCCCAGAAAAGTAAAAATAGGGTAGATGGAGAAGCGCTATAATTCTTTCAGCCTCAGATCCGTACACTAACTTTTTACCGTTCTCAACAAAATTATCTATCAATTGCTTTATGTGTGAATAGCACTCTTGATTGTGATTTATAGCACACCGTTCTTCTTTTACGTTCAATGCGTGCAATATCGCAGTTCGATCTGCCTTGTAATGTGTCGCGCTGCCCCATCTGAGTTGTCCAAAACCATCGCCAAAATGGATGGTTCCTCCACCTGGTTGCGTGGTAATGGCGTATGAAGACTGAGTCCAGCGCGTTATGCCGGGTACAACACAGTTTACATTATAATTACGCGAGCACATGTTCTGCACAACATTCGCGCGCACAGAATTATTCCAGTCCCCAGTAATAGTATGTGCTGTTTGCTCAGCAATAGTTCTATCTTTCTGGCTTAAAGAATTGACATATACTTGTGCAATAGCAGTACCATTAGTACTTAGCGTAGTGCGATGGGCAGTTGAGCTAATAGTTGTATCAGTAGCTATCGAAGATGGGTGAGTGAGCACTCCCGTTGATTTGCAGTGATTCTCAGAAATAGTCTGCGAGCTTGTTGCTGATACCTGCGTAGAATAGTTATTCGCCGTAGCATGAAAGCCCACTTTTCTTGCATGGACAGTTTGTGTTGCTGAGTGATTATGTCCCGAGTTACTGCTTTGGGTCAATGCACGATAGAGCGCAAGACCGGCGCACGCAACCGCGCGCATTACACCCGCTGACGCTAAACCTACTACAGCAACCTCTTCGGCAATAGTCGCTCGCGTCTTTTCTAACCAAGGCTGATCAATAAAACTGAAAATAAATATGCACAGCAGAACTCGAAGCCTAAAAGAACGCTTCTTGATACTCACTACACACTCTTTTTTTATGCAATATTGTTATACCAGCTAAAACTCTCGCAAGACTTCGAGAAAGCTAGTATAGATTTTTTTAAAAAGCAATAGGTCAATATCAAAGCGATTACTCACTGAGATATTTAATCACTATTTATTCTTAAGCGTTGGAAATAAAATAACATCTTTAATAGACGTTGTATTAGTAAGTAACATGGCAAGCCGATCAATGCCAATCCCTACACCGACCGTGGGCGGCAACCCATACTCTAATGCGCGAACATAATCCGCATCATAACGATGTGCTTCCACATCTCCACCAGAATGCGCCTGCGCTTGTTCCTTAAATCGTTCCGCTTGATCAAAGGGATCATTTAATTCATTGAAACCATTACTTAATTCCATACCAGCTACAAATAACTCAAACCGATCTACGATAGACATATCATACGCATTACGCTTGGCCAATGGCGATACTTCAACAGGAAACTCTGTAATAAACGTTGGTTGAATAAGATTACTTTCTACTAACTTCTCAAATAACACAAATAACTTTTGACCCCAGGAAGCAGTATCTTGTCGTTCAAACGAAATAGCATGCTGCGCTAATAACGTATCTATACCTTCTGCAGAAACATCGTACTCAGTGCAATGTGTATATTTCATAACGGCCTCCCTCATGGTAAGTCGGGTAAAGGGCTGCATGAAATCTATCACATAATCCCCAAATGGCAGTATTGCACTCTGGCACGCGCGCTGGGCAACCGTGCGTAACATTTGTTCGACAAATGACATCATATAATGATAATCGAGATAAGCTGCATAAAATTCAAGCATGGTAAATTCAGGATTATGTCTGGTAGAAATACCTTCATTACGAAAATTACGATTAATCTCGTAGACTCGTTCCATACCGCCTATAACTAATCGCTTTAAATACAACTCTGGTGCAATACGCAGATACAGATCTTCGTGCAGCGTATTGTGATAAGTAATAAATGGACGTGCCGTTGCACCTCCCGCTATGGGATGCAACATAGGCGTTTCAACTTCAATAAAATTATGATCATCAAGAAAGTTTCGCACTTCCTTGACAATGTTCGATCGCTTTATAAACCGTTCTTTGCTTTCTGGATTGGCAATTAAATCGAGATATCGCTGTCGATACTTAGTCTCAATATCAGCCAATCCATGAAATTTTTCTGGCAATGGATGGAGACATTTACTGTGCAATGCATAATTGCCCACTTTTAATGTGATTTCACCCGCACGTGTTTTGAATACCGTCCCCGAAACCCATACAATATCACCGATATCAATAAAACGTTTAAACAGATCAAACGACAACCCACCTATTATATCTTCTTTAAAATATAACTGCAGTCTTCCTGTACCATCCTGTAATTGCACAAAAATCGATTTACCATGTTCACGAATTGCAAGTACTCGCCCGCTAACCTCATATATGGGCGATTGAACATCTTCTTTGAATTCATGAATAATATCATTGCAGGTGGCATTAACAGCATTACCCTGCGGCCACGGTTCAATGCCCTGAGCGCGCAATTCGTCTACTTTACGCACCCGTATCTGGTATTCCTCCGATGCGACCGCCTGAACTGAGTGCTCAACAGGTTCGTAAGCCGCTGCAGCCTTGCCATAAATATCGTAAGCTGGCGACGAAGTCTCCTTTTTGGAACTAAGCGATACATACTCGCCTTCTCTTCTTAGTACAACCTGCTGCTGTAATTCATCAAGTATCGCAACGGTTGCAGTACCTCCGCAATAACGCTCAATCATATGTGCAAGATCGTTGATAGCCACTTCTATCGTATTTCTATCTACGGGAGGCAATCCCTCAATAATGAAAATTGCATTACTCGTCTGTGGCGTTATTTTTGTTCTCTCGGCCTCTTTCCAATTCCAACGACGGCAAATTGCACCATTATCATCTTTATATATTACTTCACCTACTTCTGGCTGCGTCGGACTTTTGTCTCCAAGCAGAATAATGGCTTTCTCGTTCTGGCCGGCCTTCATTAACTCTATATTGCCCACAATAGTATCTAGGTCCTCTCCGCCCGCTGGTAACAAGTATTTCAATGATACAATATTATACATATCCACAAGACAATTAATGGACGGCATAGAGCCCTGCAATGCGCGCTGACCCAAGTTAAGTACTGATGGAATATGTTTTTTAGGTTTCGCACCGAAATGCTTATACGCTGTTATCCAAGGAACAATGTAAGCGTGCTCCGCTAAACGATTCGGAGTAAAATGCATTCTCAAATTCGCCTGTGCTTGCTGCTTAAGCTGCTTTATATCTGCCTGCACAACACTATTATTGACATTATGTGCAACCACCACCCCAATAATAGCTCCAGGATAATCAGAAAAAATGTCGGGAAAAACTCTAATTAACATACTATATGACCCAAAGAATAGATAATTGTGTAAGAAAGTATAAAAATACGAAACAATACTCCATCAAAGATGGCTATATTTGTATATATTACCTTTTTTTGAGCAATACTACCACCTGTACTGTGACTATCATAGCAGCAAACGAATATCTACTCCGTAAATGACCGATAATTTTCTTCAACCTGTTCCCAATTTACTACATGCCACCAAGCAGTAATATAATCGGGACGTTTATTTTGGTAGTGCAAATAATACGCGTGTTCCCATACATCAATTCCCAGAATAGGAAACAGCCCATATGACAACGGCGAATCTTGGTTATGGGTGATAGCAATAACTAATTTACCACTACTATCGAGAGCAAGCCATGCCCATCCACTTCCGAATACAGACTGCGCGGCTTGAGAAAATTGCTCCTTAAATACATCGAAAGTACCAAACAATTTAGCTATATCCTGTGCGATCGCACCCTTTGGCAACCCCCCACCATTCTTTTTCATAATCTGCCAAAACAGAGAATGATTACTATGTCCCCCACCATGATTACGTATGGCGAGCCGGATATCAGCAGGAACCGTTTCTAACGTCTGCAATAATTCAAAAAGAGGTCTATCTTCGAGTGCGGGATGTTTTTCAAGTGCCTTATTTAAGTTATTCACATAACCTTGATGGTGTTTAGTATAGTGAATTTCCATGGTGCGTGCATCAATATAAGGCTCCAATGCACCATAGTCATATGGCAATGACGGCAATACATATTTCATAGTTATTCCCATAATTATTACTCTCTTACCAACGTGCTTTTTTCTTTATCTCATTATAATTTATTATTTAATTAATAGTATTGAGATTTTATACACTTCCATTACGTATTATATTATACCTTCTCTATATAATAAATCTCCTCGCCCTTACGCATTAACTGTAATTCTTCACGCGCTATTTTCTCACGTAAATAACCGCTATCGCGCCAACGTTCTATTTCCTGTGCACGAAATGCACAGTCAGAACATCGACGCACCAATTCTTTTTTTAATTCATGATTCTCAGCACGCAATTTCCACCAAGCACACAATCCTTCACTGCCAAATAAGTAGGTATAACCAAAAATCATTATGCCTGTTCCTAGTAATACTATCTTGTATTTTTGCTTAGCATAGTACAGCCACACCATAGGCAAACTCCTCATTCTATGATCGCTATCTTTTTAAACCAAGTATCAAAATACTACCTAATACTCCCACAGATATGCTAGCCTATTGAACTAGATAAAATAAAGGAGAAATGGTTATGAGTACTATAAAAAACGCTTTTGGCTATATTGTCAACCATAGTAAGTCCATCACCATCATATTATCCCTATGTATTGGTATGTTGGTAGTACTCGCTGTTGGAACTCCGCAGTATAAAACCAATAACCCAAAACAAACAATAGACGATAACCAGCTTGAACAAAAAATGTATGAATGGTCGCGAAACTTTGCACAAATACTACAGTTGGTCAAGGACCGTCACTTCGCCGTACATGATATCGAAGCAAGTTTTCATAAGGCATTCGACAGCTTTCTTAATAAGCTGGATCCCCATTCAAACCACATGAATCCCAAAACATATCAACTTATACAACAGACAATGCACGGTGATTTCTCCGGTGTCGGTATTGTTCTTGAAAATATTCGCAATACGCAGGATAAGTATTTAACCATCGTCGACACCATTCCAGATGGACCTGCAGATAAAGCAGGAATCGAGCCAATGGATAAGATTGTCGAAATCAATGGAAAACCACTTGAGGGAATGACCACCGAAGAAGCAACTTCTCTATTAAAGGGACCACCCGATACTACGGTACATGTAAAAATTATGCGTAATGAACAACAAGATATTATGTCATTCGACATCATAAGAAAAAAAGTAAAAGCGCAAACTTCTCTTTCCTTTTACCTGCCGGAATCCAATGTATACTACTTAGCGCTAACCGTATTCAATGAAAACGCCGCAGAAGATATCAAAAATGTGCTGGAGCAAGCCGTCAAAAATGGTAATAATGGCATAATTCTCGATTTACGCAATAATTCAGGCGGTCTACTTACTGCTGCAATAGATATCTGCAGCCTTTTTGTAGATAAAAATACTCTCGTAGTAACAACAAAAGATAAACACAGCAATGATATCGAGCAATACCGAACATCGAAAAATCCCGTAACACACAATGGAGTTCCCATTTGCATTTTAATAAATAATTATACTGCATCGGCAGCGGAAATCGTTGCCGAATTTCTTAATTCCTGCTCTAAAGAGCAGCACGCCTATGCCTCAGATAAGCCTCACAAACTGACCGTATTTCTGATCGGAACAAAAAGTTTTGGTAAAGGATCCGTACAAGAAGTAATCCCCGTTAATAATAATTGCGCTATAAAACTAACCACTTCTTTATATTACTTTCCCGATAATAGCACCATACAAGGTGTTGGCATAGAACCAGACTTTGTCGTAGAGAAAACATTCCCCCCCACAAAACAAATGGCGTGGTTTACCCTTAATTACGGGCGAGAACAAGCCTTTGAAAATCACATACAGGTACACAAAAAAGCAGATCAAAAAAATGATAACGACAGTAAAGAAAAAGAAAAAAACAGTGAAAAACGTTGGATGGATCGTACTAAAAAAATATTGCAGATGGATAATCAGTTGCGTGTGACCATCTCATTAATAAAATTACTCAATATCGCACGCCAAGTATGCCCAGACCATGTGTGTAATCGAGAAAAAGCAATGAAATTCTTAAAGAAGAATTATCTTACTCATGACACATTACAAATAGAAGAAATCAAGCCATAAAAGTTTATCAATGGTGCACTATGTATATTATATATGTGATATACCAAAACTTTGGAGCTAATAATGAGCCTTACTAACATTGCTTTTGTCTCTAAATTAAGCGCATTTTTGATGCTTTTTTATGGCACTACTACTGTTGCAAATGTTATTTGGCCAGCTATGTATGTTGGTGGTGCAATTATGAGCACATTACCCCTAGCGATAATATCTATCGTCATCGAGGGGCTTTTTTTACATAGATACCTAGAAAATATTTCTTATAAAAAAGCACTATATATTTCATTTATCGGGAATATATTTTCGACTTTGACTGGAATAATTGCTGCCCCACTAGCCCTGCTCATGTGGCACGCATTATTTGATTCGTTGTTGGGAGGTACTTTTAACATAATCAATAAGATTGTTACCGTATTTTTTATGTATTTAGCCAGCTGCCTAATAGAACTATACGCCATACGCGGTATTTTTGGTTATACGATTAGACAACTTTTAGTACCCATAGCAATAGGAAATTTAGTAACCTATATTTTTGCCATAGTATATATGTTTTTGTATAATTTGGTCTAATTCTATTATTTACCAAAGCTCGCTGCGTTTTATATTGTTCTATTAGTGCTTTTATTGCCAGTTAGGGCTAGCTACCATGCGTTGAGAAGTTGTTTGCCGCACCGGTGGGTGAACTAGATGGTGGTATTATTACACGTGCCATCCCTGACCGTGGACGTTCTGGAGTAATAGTCGTTGGCTTCGTGTCTGCCTGTAGATTAGACTGCACAACCAATTCTTCTTGTTTTTCTAAATTTGCTGGATTTACCGGTATATTTGCTTCTGATTCCGCTTGTCCAGTTGGCTTTTGAACTGACTGTTGCTCGTTAAGCACTCCATTTTTTACATCGCTATTCTCGCTAGAACTCAAATCTTCTTTTTTGCCACCCCCCCCTTTGATCTTTTTGCTTCCCACCAAGCAATTTTTTATGTCCCCATTTAATCGCTTTCCATAGACTGAACACAGATCCCAATCCTACTGCACCAGTTGCTGTTAATACAGCTGAGACAGCTATGACTGGATGTGGGTTTTCATAGATGGTTGGCAAACCATCTATATCGTCAGAAGTTAAATCAATAGAACTTCCTGCATAGTCGAAGTATTCCATGTCACACTCAAAAAGCAGCTCTCCGGACTTTGTTCTCACCGGAACGCCATTTCTATACACTAATTCATGTCCTTGTTTGTTCATTAGATTTGCTTCTCCCCTTTGCTCATATAGAAGCGTGTCGTATTTAAATATGACATGAAAACCAGGGCGTTGTAACGGCTCTACACCCGTCACAGTATTCGTCTTATTCTCATAATTGAGCTGATAGGCACGACCTCCTTTAGATACGGCGCCAAACCAACACTTTTTTCCATTTACCGAGCCACTGCCTATGAATTTCAGTACATTATCAGTACTATTAAAGGGGCTGTTATTCACATCATTAAAAACTGCGCCCTTGCAAAATATCACAGAATCACCCAGATAACAATTACCCTCATACGACTTAAAAAAGCTATCGCAATGACGATCATACTTTTTCTTAAACGCTGCTCCTACTCCAGAAATTTTACCTACTTGAAGTATAACTGAATCAGTAAAATCCTGAACTCGATCCCAAATACCCTTTTGCGCATCCGAATCTAAATCCCCATCTAAGTTTTCAGTCAAGTCCATAGCATAGAGCGGCGACACCGTCATGTTACCAGCAATAAAACTGAAAAGTAAAAATAGCGATAACGCATACTTATTCATAATAGATTTTTCCATAAAAGCCTACGTACATAAACCCGAAATACTGCAGACCTAGTTTTATCACCGATTATATTTACTATTCAGACTACTTTAATTAGCGATTAAGTCAAAAGGCTCGTGTACGAAAAACTGATTTTTATTCTTATAGAAAAAAAGAAACGAGCTCGCTGACCTTATCGAGTGGGATCGATGTCCATGACAATGGGTAGGTGATCGCTTTTGCCTGAATATACTAGGTAGGTACCGGTAATCCAGAGATTCCAATCAGATCGCTTAATATAAAAAGCGTCTATGGGTTGTGCCGACCAATGGGTAAATAATGGCCGCGCAACACCAGCCAAATCGAAGCTGTTAATAAAGCCGCGTGATCCCAAGTGCTTAATCGCGGGCCCAATATGTTCATTAAAATCAGCACCGATAATCACATTCTTACCAGACTCGTGTACAGCTATTATATTACTTAATTCTTGCACCTGAAGCAGACGCATTTTGGAATCTTGGTAATCAAGATGTGTCGCATACAATACTAAGTTATTTTTTTCTTTTGCATTGAAGGCAATCTCAACTTTTGCATATGAGCGCTTGCTATTTGGGCCACCACAAGAAAATATTTTTTTTAAGGGTCTAGTAACGAACGGTATTTTTGATGCAATCATATTGCCATACTTTCCATCAATGCGTGACTCGCCCACAAAAACGGTGTGTCCATAGCCAAGTGACTGCAATATAGCGTATGTCTCCGGCAAGCTAAATTCTGCTTCTTGTAAAATCAGTACGTCAGCATTCATATTTTTAATAACGCCCATAATATTGGCAAAATCTTCAGTACGCTTAGTATTGTTCTGTTCGTTTTCGGGCGCTCTCCATCCATGAATATTATACGTAGCCACACGCACAATGTGCGGGTGCGCTTTACTCGGTAGAGCAAGATAGGAAGCTGGATACTTGGCAGATAAGTGACATTCGACCAACTCTCTAAATTGTTGTAATTTGGCTTTCTTTTGTTCTTTTCTATCTTTGATTGCATAAATATAGGAAGGATAAGGTGGTAACGGTAGCATTGGAGTAGTTTGAACCAGGTTACTAAATGACATCCAGAAACTGAGCGCACATAGCACCGAGATAACATAGAAAAAGCGATTATTGAACCTAAAAAGCACCATTATAAACCTCACAAAATAGCGCTATAGCGCTAGCATCGTGTTATCAGTATTATCCTATATAGATTACAGAGATGTCATAAAATGTCAATTGCATTTCAGTTTGAAATAAGCCAGGCTGAAAATATTTTTATGAGACCAAATATGTTTTTATTGCACTACATGAATAAAATTTCTTAATATTTTGTAAGAAGAACATAGGTGTATTATCTAAAACAGGAGCACTATCTTGGGAGAACTACTAAAACGCTCATTACAATACATATTTCTGATCGGCTCAACCGTCATTATCACCCTAATAATTTTTTCTAGATACGCCCCTACAACCAGAGGGAGCTATTTTTATGCTCCTGATATTAAAGATAATTCTCCTGTTCCTCAGATGTACACATGCGATGGAGAAAATATTTCTCCTGAACTCAGCTGGAAATTTCCAGGCCAACAGAATATACAAAGTTATGTATTGATTGTCGATGACCCTGATGCACAAAAAGTTGTAGGAAAAACATTTGTACATTGGGTTGTGCTGATGCCCGGCAATATAAACCACTTACCTAAAGCTATATCCGGAAAACTAGGTTCATCAGGCACTTATGAAAATACACGCGAAATTATTAATGACTCCAAAAAAGCAATATATTATGGCCCATGCCCTCCCGCTGACAGCGGCACCCACACATATCGGTTCACGTTATTCGCAACAAACGTACCAGTTCAAGATATGAGTTCTCATTTATTAGAACCTCTCAATGCAGAAGCATTCAGTTCTGCCATGCAAAGTTCTATAATTTCGTGGATGAGATTCACTGGAACATACGCAAAAAGAGGTTAGCTTGGACTACGATACAAGCTCAATTCAAGATATAATAAAATACCAAAATCAGCCAGGAATATACTATGACAACTTCTTCTCGAATTTTGTCTTTGCATAGCTCCGATTTTGAACATGGTGCTTCCATCCCCCAGCAATTTACCTGCGATGGCGAAAACATATCTCCTGAACTTACTTGGACTTACCAACCAATGAACAATGCCGTGCCGACTAAAAAAATAGAAAGTTACGTCTTAATTGTCGACGATCCAGACGCAGAAAAAATTATTGGCAAAATATTCGTGCACTGGATCGTACTTATGCCATCGCATGTAAATCACCTACAGAAAGGCATATCCGGTACAGCACGCGCACCGATTTATGAGTGGGACAGAACAATACGTGAGATAATAAATGATTCCAAAAAAGCAGCCTACTATGGCCCGTGTCCTCCGACCAACACAGGATCTCACACCTATCGATTTACCCTCTTTGCAACAAACACACTAATTCAGGACATGAACACCCGATTTTTTGACATACCGTTTACTGCTGAACAATTTAGAGTTACTATGACTGATTCGATAATTGCAGAAACAATACTCACGGGCACCTATAAGAGATAGTATACACGTATCTTATAAATAATCTTAGCTCGCAACCTCACTCCACAGTAACTGATTTAGCTAAATTACGCGGTTTATCAATCGGCAGGCCGCATTCTCTGGCAATGGCGTATACAAAAAACTGCATAACACCCGTCATGGCAAGCGGTCCCAATAACGAAGCAACAGTAGGTACTTCAAAATAAACATCTGCTAAATCTCGTAACTCATGTTGACCTTCAAACACAAATGCAACAATATGTCCATCACGAGCTTTTACTTCTTGTACGTTACTTAAAAGCTTTTGATATATAAGATTATCTTGATGAGAAAATACAAATACCGGTGTGTGTTCATCGATTAGCGCAAGCGGGCCATGCTTGAGCTCTCCCGCCGGATAACACTGTGAAAAGATATATGCAATCTCTTTTAATTTTAGTGCTGCTTCCATTGCAAACGGATAACTACTGTGTCTTCCCAAAAAAATAGCTTTATTATAATGAGCGTATTGCTTTGCATGTATATCACTAATAATGTTTTCGTATGCTATTATCGTGTTTTCCATAACGGCGGCCGCGTGTGCAACATCGCTATACACAGTCTCCATCTGCGTCGAAGTAATACTGTTTTTTTCAAACGCTATTCGATGAGCCAACCAATATAACGTCACCAACTGCGTTGAAAACGCTTTAGTTGAGGCCACGGCAATTTCTCGTCCAGCCTGAGTTAGTAAAAACCCTCCCGCTTCTCGTACCATAGTGCTTGACCCACTGTTGGTAAGCGCCACCGTAGACATAGAATGTATATTAATTACACGCATTGCCTCAAGAGTATCCGCAGTTTCTCCTGATTGAGAAATGGCAATGTGTAACTTATTATGTGCAGGGAAAAAGGGCATGTACCTAAACTCAGACGCCAAGTGAACAGAAGTAGATATGCCCACAACCTCTTCAAAAAAAAACTGCGCTACACGCGCAGCATGCCATGAAGTCCCACAACCAACAAGACTAATGGTTTGAAGATCACGTAATTGATCGCGCGATAATCCGAGATACTGGTCGACTGACTCTTGTATGCTTCGTAAAAACCGCATCGTTTTATGGATTGCTTCGGGCTGATCGTAGATTTCTTTGAGCATATAATGCTCATATTCTCCCTTTGTAAGATCATACCAGTCACTACTTACCCCATCCTCTAATCTCTGCCAATTCCAACGAAGCTCTGTACCAAAAAAATCGTATACTGCTATCGTGTCTTTTGTTATAAGTATGAAGCTTTCGTCGGGAGGGAAAAAAACGTGCTTAGTTTTACCCCAAAATACAGATACATCCGATGCAATAAATATTTCATTATTACCCATACCAATACATAGCGGAGAACGCTTACGCGCCGCTATCACGGTACCCGGAAATTGTTTTAGCAATGCCAATAATGCATAAGAACCTTGCAGCTGCCCCATAAGCACAACAAGCTTCTCTCTTAAAAAACCCGTGTCCTCACCAACATATCCCAATAACAATGACTCTAATAGGTGCGCAAGAACCTCGGTATCCGTATCAGAACGAAATAAATGGCCCAAGCGCTCCAATTCCTCTTTAAGAATGCGATAGTTCTCAATAATACCGTTATGGACAATAGCTATTGTCTCTTGGCAATCAAGATGAGGATGAGCATTATTTTCTGACGGTTTCCCATGCGTGGCCCACCGAGAATGACCTATGCCTGCTTGTCCATCTATGCGAAGATCTTTTACTTTCCGTACCAAGTGACACAGCCCACCAACCGCCCTAACATACTCGATAGTACTGCTTTTGCGAGAAATACAAGCAAATCCCGCAGAATCATAACCTCGATATTCCGAGCGGGATAAGCCTTCTAAAATAAATGAGCTACTTTCACGCGCACCAACATACCCTACAACACTACACATGACAAACTCATAGACATGCCCATCAGAATAAAGATGGTGGAAAAAAGATCGTTATTGATTACTCAAACACCTAACCACGCGTAGATGCGATTGACAGTCGTACCGCTATTAACGTTTTACAAACTGGAATCTACGACGAGCTCCCTTTCTACCGTACTTTTTGCGCTCCTTAATACGTGAATCACTGGTCAGCAATCCATGCTTACGCAATACCGGCCGCAATGTTTCATCTTGCTTTAAAAAGGCGCGTGCTATACCAAGCTTAACCGCATCGGCCTGCCCCATTTTGCCGCCGCCATTTACATTAACGCTGACGTCATATAAAGAACTAACGGGACATACTTCAAATGGCATTTGCGCAGATTTACGAGAAACAATGGTATCAAAGTACGTAGCAGCATCAAGCCCATTAACCACAATTTTACCAGACCCACGCGTCAACCATACACGCGCTACCGATGATTTACGTCTTCCTACACCATGAGCAAGGGGCGTCTTCCCCGACTGTTTAGCTGTGCCCACCTGTTTAGCAACTTTACCCATTTGATTTACCATAAGATATCATGCCTCTTCATAATTCTAGAACAATTGTCTGTGACAACCACTTGTATATTTAATATCCCAATTATATTAACTTTAGAGCAAAAAAAAGTCAAAACTCTACTATACGTATCTCTATCTCTATGTTTACTAGTTCCGTTCTTCAAATAGTTCCTGACACATGAGACAGCGAGCAGAGTTGGGATTACTTTTGAGCCGCTTCTCGCCTATTTGTCGACCACAGTCGATACAAAGCCCATACGTTCCATCGTCAATTTTTGCTAATGCCTGAAGAATACGATCGTACTCTTTCTTTTCCGCGTCTTGCAGAGATATTTTCAGCGATTCCATTGTCGAGGTTGCCGCCATATCTCCCGGATCTTGCACAATATCATTGGTTACTTTTTCTTTGGAGAGGCGTGTCAATTGCGTCTCTAGTTCTATTTTGCGATCTATCAGTTCTTTTTTAATCTCCTGCAGATTGCCTTTTTCAAAATCATCCACTGGCTTTAGTCCTTCTCTCTTTAAAAAATGTTTTTAGCATGTGCTCTGCCTTCTTTTCCTCAATTCCACCGACCGTCACCAAAGCATCCCTTTTGTATAACTGAAAGAAATCGGTGTTGTCAAGACGGAATCCCCACAAAGGAGACGATGCCCCATATATTACACCGGCCAGGCGACTGAGCTGTGCAAGCCCCATACACATGGAACACGGTTCCAAAGTGACATAAAGCCAGCATCCGTCCAGACGCCAATTTTTTCCCATGGCAGCCGCCTGCTCCAATACAATCATTTCCGCGTGAGCTCGTTGTGTACAAAACTTTTCAACCTGATTATGCGCTTGGGCCATAACCGTTCCCATCGAGTTAACCACCACTGCCCCGATGGGAATCTCTCCAGCAGCATATCCCTCATATCCCTGCCTCAGCGCTAAGCCCATAAAATATGTATCGTGAAGAGACCCAAAGATGCTTGCGCCCACCAAAAGCTCAACTAATTAATAATTATATGATATATTTCTAACACAACTAATTGGTACATAATAATACCAATATTTTCATAAGTAAAAGAATCTTAGGAGACACTCGCATGGCCAATGATCCAAAACCACACACAAATACCGAATATAAAGCCGAATCCATTCGCGTAATAGAAGGTCTGGAGGCAGTCAGAAAACGACCCGCCATGTACATTGGTTCAACAGGAGCAAAAGGTCTCCATCACCTTGTATATGAGGTAGTCGATAACTCGGTAGATGAGGCACTCGCGGGCCACTGTACAACTATCACAGTAATCTTGCATGAAAATGGTAGCTGTTCCGTTGAAGATAATGGACGTGGTATACCTACCGATATACATCCCACAGAACATGTATCTGCCGCGCAAGTCGCGCTCACGAAGTTGCACGCGGGAGGAAAATTCGATAAAGATGCGTATAAATACTCAGGAGGCCTACATGGTGTCGGTATATCAGTAGTCAACGCGCTCTCCACACATCTTGAGCTGACTATTTATCAGCGTGGAAAAATATATGCTCAGTCATACCAAATAGGTAAGCCGCTCGCGCCACTCAAAGCAATAGGTAATACAAGTAAGCGAGGAACATTGGTATGCTTTACTCCTGATCCATCTATTTTTCAGGAAACCACGGAATTTAGTTTTGAGATATTGTCTGCACGACTTCGCGAACTAGCTTTTCTGAACAAGGGGCTACGAATCACCATTATCGATGAACGAGTTGATAAGCAGCATGAATTTTATTACGAAGGAGGAATTGTCTCCTTTATCGAGCATGTAAATAAAAAAAAAGACCCGCTCTTCCCTGAGGTTATATATGTCGAACGCTCTGACGAGAACTATGTGCTCGAGTGTGCCATGCAATATAATGACGGTTATGGTGAACAAATTATGTCTTTTGTTAATAATATCAATACCTTTGAAGGAGGAACGCACGTCTCCGGGTTTCGTTCTGCACTAACCAAAATTTGCAACAAAAAAGCGCTTGAATTTAATATTCTTAAGGCAAACGATAGCTTCTCAAGCGAAGATGTACGTGAAGGACTTGTCGCTGTAATAGCCGTCAAAGTCCCCGAACCACAATTTGAAGGACAAACAAAAGCAAAATTAGGCAATAACGACATCAAAGGAATAGTAGACTCATGGCTCTTTTCTTTTCTTGAGACCTATTTTGAAGAACATCCTTCCATAGCACGCAAAGTATTACTAAAGGCAGAAACAGCTAAACGAGCACGCGAAGCAGCAAAAAAGGCACGCGAATTAACACGGCGTAAAACGGTACTTGAATCAACAGTACTACCAGGAAAACTGGCCGACTGCACTAACGAAGACCCCGCAAAAACAGAATTATTTATAGTAGAAGGGGAATCGGCCGGCGGTTCGGCAAAGCAAGGACGCGATCGAAATAATCAAGCAATTTTACCCCTTAAGGGCAAAATTTTGAACGTCGAAAAAGCTCGCCTCGATAAAATGCTTTCTAATAACGAAATTAAGGCTCTTATAGCCGCTATCGGTGCCGGTATCGGAGACGATTTTGATGTGAATAAAGCACGTTATCACAAAATCATATTAATGACCGATGCTGACGTAGACGGAGCACATATCAGAACGCTCTTGCTCACCTTCTTCTTTAGATATATGAAGCCTTTAATAGAGCAGGGCTTTTTATACATTGCTCAACCACCGCTATACCGAGCAAAAATCGGCAAAAAAGAACAATATCTCAAAGACGACCATGCATTTCAAGCATTTCTCTTTGATTGGGCACGTGAGCAAACAGTACTTAGCTTTAACGATGAAACGCTGTCTGACACCGAATTACATAATACACTTCACAATATATCAGCGTATAGCGATATGCTGACTCAAGTAAGTCATCGCTTTAATATTCCAACTGCACAAGCACATCAATTAACGGTGCTATTGTATAATCACCCCTGGACCAAGGCAGATGGTGTTGAGATGCTTCTTGATTCACTGCGTACTATCTTTACTCAGTTTACTATTTCACATAGCAGACCTACTATTTCAGGCGAAGAGAACGATACTATCGGCGCAGTACAAGGACTTATTCTATTTAAACGACTCAATGCTACCTGGGATGTTCCTCTCGCATTTTTCAGCTCTCATGAAGTTAAAAAACTATTCACTCTCTTAGAGCCACTTTTATTTTTAGAGCGTAATACATGGACCTTGCGTATACCGGAAAAAGATAAATCACAGTCCGGTACACAAGTTACTCGACTTATCGAAGCGATTAGTTCTTTAAGTAAGCCGTTTATGAGCATCCAGCGCTATAAGGGACTTGGAGAAATGAATGCCGATCAGTTATGGGAAACATCAATGGATACTACCAAACGCACATTGCTCAGGGTTTCCATTGAAGATGCGATTGAAGCTGATAAGTGGTTCACATCTTTGATGGGCGACGATGTAACTGACAGAAAAGAGTTTATTGAGAAATATGGTCATTTTGTTAAAAATCTTGATATCTAGTGAGTAATATAAGTGAGTAATATAATTGTCGAAGCTTCCACTACTGTTCAAACAGATTAACGCCTTTAGCAAACAACATAATCTTATTCCTGATAATGCGCGTATCGTTATCGGATTATCGGGCGGCCCCGATTCGGTATTTCTTGCTCATTTTTTAGCCTCACTAAAGAAATTACAATCTATTGACATAATTGCCGCATACCTAGACCATCAATGGCGCCAAGAATCTGCACAAGATGCCCAATTTTGCGCAGATCTATGCGCAAAATTGGGCATCTCTTTTGTCTCAGCAACAATCTCTGAGCTCAACCTGCACATAACAAATAATGGCTCAAAAGAAGCATTTGCGCGTAAAGCGCGCCGTTTCTTTTTTGAGCAAGTTCGCAATCAATATGACGCAACCGCAATCGCACTTGCACATCATGCACAAGACCAACAAGAAACATTTTTTATTCGGCTCATTCGCGGTGCAGGTACTGCTGGGCTGGCCGCGATATATCCAAAAGCAGCAATCTATATCCGTCCATTACTTGAAACCAACAAGAGTGATATTGTTAACTACTTAACACAGCATGAGATCCCCTTCCTCACCGATCCCACCAATACATCACTAAATTTTTTACGTAACCGCATCAGGCACTTTGTAATTCCAGCGCTTCACGCTACTGACCAGCGATTTGATCATAATTTTCAACGCACTGTACATAATTTACACACTACCGAACAATTTCTTGCAAACATTACAGAATCAATATTCAGCCAGATCACTGCCACTACTCAGGCTCATAACAAAATCATGCTCAATAGCATTCTTTTTCAACAACAGCACCCACTCATACAACATCGTATTGTTATGCATCTTCTTATCATTGAGCAAGTCCCATTCACTCCAACACAACACTTTGTGCAGGAAATAATACGCTTTATAGCCACACCTCACACGTCTATACACGCCAAACAGTACAGTGCTACAACTGCTAGGTTCGGCTCGAAGTCAAAAAGCACTAAAATACATCGTATGCACCCAACATGGCAGCTCGTTAAAAATGGAGTATTTGTTTTCGTCGAAAAATATTCGAACAAATAACAGATAATTGATAATTACTTCCACCTATCTTTTATGGTATACTCTCCCTAAACAAAGGGACAGTAGACAATGGAAACATCAGCCACACGCTATATGGGCGTTGCTACATTATCCGCAAGTATAGTGCATCTATTGCTACTCATGGTCTTTATAATACCACGGTTGTCGCCTCGCCTTATATCACCGGCAAGAGACAGTGCTATGGTTCATACAAAAACCGAAAAAAAAGAACCACTGGTAGCATTACCAACTCAAACGTCGCATCCCGTTATGTGGGTATCAAGAACAGCCGGCAACCCATTACCCAGTCCTACACGTGCACAATCTACGACAATAGCTTTTCAATCATCACCAGCGTGCGCGTTACCCGTACAGCAAGAAAGCGCAAATGCCCATACAATAGAAATACCGGCTGTCCATAGCGCGACCCCAAGCAATCTAGCAGAACAAGATACACCCGAGATCGCTCGCCCAAACCCAACATCACAATATAAATCAGTAGATAGGTCTCATAAAACTACTCCGCAATCTCACGCGCCATATCAGCAGACACACACCCCCTCTACTACCCAGACTACTGCACAAAAACCGGCCACTACGCCTTCAGTTACTAAACGTGCATTGACTCTTGCCCAACTCGCACAGGGCTTTACACAATACATGGCCAATGGACAAACAAATCTAAAACAGAGTCAGACAGACAACCGTTTTACAGGATGTAAAGGTACAGCGTCGGGAAAAATAAGCGCGTTGCAATTGATGATGGAACGGTGCCTGGAAAAAATGGGCCAATCCATACAAACCAATATTGACCATTCTTCTCATGCACATCCTATAATCGAGCCTTCAATGAATGTCGGAACACTGCAACTTGTTATTTGTTATTCTCATGAAAGCAAAGCCTATACTATATCTTTGGTAACATCGTCTGGATATCAAGACATAGATAATCATTACATACGTGTTATAACAGAAGCATCCCGATCATTCGCCCCAATTCCTGTTGCGTTATGCTTTAATGGTCATTTTTCATTTCCTGTCACTATAGCAGCACCAGTAAAAAATAAAGTAACCCAATTTCACGGAGCACGCTTCAAACGTTGATAGCTATAAAAACCCTCGCGAAAACACTTTCGCACAGAAAGTAGTCTATGATAATGTTATCATATGAGACTATTTTAAATGGGAGATGTTATGAAGTGGGTTCGCTTTCTTTATATACTATTCGCAACTACAGTGCCGTTTATGTGTTCCGCGCATGAACCATTTAAAATCATTCTTGAACCCAAGTGGGAAAACTTAGAGCATGATGAACAGCGCATTGCACAATTTGGGGGCAAATGGATCTTAGCAGGAAGTATAGTATTCAAAAAAAAATCAAAAGAATGCATTGATCTTTCTCAACTAACTCTGCAATGGCATGGACCCCACTGTGACAAAGTCATAGCGTCTCTTTACGAAAAAAATGCCGATCAACATTTTTACCCAATACAAGATTTTCTCATTTGCGATGGCGTTTGGAATAAAAAACACCAGCTTCTTTCCTTCCAATTTGAACAAAAATGCACACTCCATGCAGTCAACACGTTTTATTTTGTGCTCACAGTACCGTCTTGGCAGGAAACTATCATAAAGCAGGGCTCATTTTCTATCACCCACAACTGTTTACCTGATCAATTTCAGGAATACATAGACACCACTAACTTATCTATTTCGTATAAAAAGCTTAATAGCACGATATTGGTTGCCGCCCAGTAGGACAATATAGGTAGTGGGACTATGCCGCGATTAAGATATATCGATATCTGGAATTGTGGCAATTTCATCTAAATCTAGTTCGATACTACAGCCAGAGCGTGCATGCACACCGCCTTTATTATAGGTCCATTATGTTCTGCATTCATTTTCTCATCGCCAGAATCACCGAAATCGTTATGCTTTATCTCGCACTCAGCAGCTCTTCGTTCAATTGCTCGCCGTTCTTGCTCAAACTGCTCTATGGCCGTTCTCATCTCGTCAGACATTCTAACACCCCGCATAAAATACGATTCCGGACGTATTAAAGAACAATCAGAACCGGCCATAATAAGACGGCGCACTATATCTTTCTCTTCTGACTTGATAACAGCAAAAACTAACGCTGACCTACCTTTCGCATCTTGCGCATTAATATCCGCTCCATGTCTCAACAACAGAGCAACTATATCATCGCGGCCATTTCTGCTGGCATGCATAAGCGCAGTTTTCCCTTTGATTGTCACAGCATTAATGTTAGCTTTCCTCTCTAATAACATAGCCACTAGTTCAACATCTCCCATTAAAGCTGCGTGCGTTAAACGAGTATTTCCCGTACTACGGCTGCGCGCATCAACATCACCTGCTGATAAAGCGATATCAGCATCAAGTAGTGCAGCTCTTTTCGATTTACCTACCATGCTGTTTGCAAGTGAGCGCACATCGTCATTCCGCTGTTCTTCATCTTCGCCTAGTATATCCAGTATGCCCCTAAAATTCGGCCCCCAGAATACTCTATCGCTCTCTTGATTCTCTTCTGCCTCGTTTGCTCTACAACAGCAAAACGCCTTGCTCGAATTAGTCGTTAATACAAGTAATACTGCTAGAATGCTCACGTTGCCTATATATTTTTTCATAGCTTACCCTCGCTAAGTTCTGGCATTAAGATCTAAGACATTCACTAAAATAGCAGATTACACATCGCTTATATAGAGCATTTTATACATAACATCATAACACTAGCTCGTGCACGAAGTACTCTCATCGACGCTCCCATTTATTTATGCTATAGTCGTTATAAGTAGTGCGCTGAAAAACGAAAATCACACTGAGAACTTCATGTTACAGATAAATAATCTAAGCGTACAAATAGCAGAGAAAAACGTGCTGCACGATATTAATCTCACCGTTATGCCGGGAACCGTGCATGCTCTTATGGGTCCAAACGGATCGGGAAAAAGTAGCTTGGCCTATAGCATTATGGGACATCCATCCTATGTAATAACCAATGGATCCATAACTATGCACGATACTAGCATAGAAAACCTAACACCCGATAAACGTGCGCGCGCTGGACTATTCCTCTCATTTCAACAACCGTGCACACTACCTGGTGTGAAAGTACACACGTTTCTGTTGGAAATCTATCGCGCCGTTACTGGCTCATTAATCTCCATTCAAGAATTTAAAGTAATACTTGAAACGTATATGACTCAGCTATCTATAGATCCGTCATTTGCCTATCGCAATATGAATGATGGATTTTCTGGTGGCGAAAAGAAAAAAGGCGAACTGTTACAATTACTTTTATTAAAACCTGCGATAGCCATCCTCGATGAGATAGACTCTGGACTCGACATAGATGCTCTTAAATTAGTCACCGCTGCTATTAATCAGGCACGAGCGTGCAATCCGACCATGAGCATTCTCATTATCACCCACTATCAACGCATGCTCAACTATATAATGCCTGACCATGTGTATATCATCAGTGACGGCAGAATACTCACATCAGGAGGTCCAGAATTGGTACAAGCAATAGAGCACCGGGGGTACCATGCCTATCAGCCGTGAAATCCCAAAATATTTATCACGGCCAGTATTTAAAACTAAAAAGGGAATTAATACCCACATTGTCACCCAGATATCAGAACAGAAAAATGAACCAGGTTGGATGACTGACTTCCGCTTACAGGCGCTCAGTCACTTTGAACGCATGCCGCTACCTGCGTGGGGCGCCGACTTATCAGGCCTAAAAACTAACGATATATATTATTATATCAAGCCTATAGAATCCCAAAAAAATACCTGGGAAGACATTCCTGAGCATATACAATCAACATTCAGCGCACTCGGCATTCCGCAAGCAGAACAACAATTTTTGGCAGGAGTTGGCGCGCAATATGAATCCGAAATGGTGTACAAAAAATTGAAAAAAAAATGGGAAGAAAAGGGCGTACTGTTTCTCGATACCCATACAGCCTTGCGAGACTTTCCTGATCTATTCAAACGCTACTTTGCTTCTGTTATACCCGCACACGATAATAAATTTGCCGCGCTTAACTCAGCCGTATGGAGCGGTGGCAGCTTTGTATATGTGCCACGTAACGTCGAAATAGACATGCCTTTACAAGCATATTTTCGCATAAATACATCACAAATGGGGCAATTCGAACGAACACTTATTATAGCTGAACCTGGTAGCTTTGTACATTATGTAGAAGGATGCAGCGCACCTCTTTACCGAAAAAATTCGTTACATAGCGCCATTGTTGAATTAGTAGCACTCGAACACGCTCATATTCGGTACACTACCATTCAAAATTGGTCTCGTAATGTCTATAATTTAGTAACCAAACGTGCCATTGCGCATCAATATGCACACGTAGAATGGGTCGATGGCAATTTTGGTAGTAAAGTCACCATGAAATATCCTTGCATTATTCTCAGGGGAGAACATGCCAAGGGTAGTATTATCTCAATAGCTGTTTCAGGTAAAGGACAACACCAAGATGCCGGTGGAAAAATAATTCATTGTGCGCCACATACTACTTCCAATATCATATCTAAATCTATAAGTAAGCAGGGAGGACGTTCAAGCTATCGCGGTTTATTAAAAGTAGCAAAAGGGGCACATCACGTTAAAGCTACTGTGCAGTGTGATGCATTATTATTTGATCAAGATTCACGCTCAGATACGTATCCCACCGTAATCGTTAATGAACAACTGGCAGACGTCGGTCATGAAGCATCCGTCAGCAAGATAAGCGATGAGCAACTATTCTATGCGCAAACGCGCGGCCTTACCGCACAAGCAGCACAGGCTCTAATAGTAAACGGTTTTATTGATGCATTTGTGAAAGAATTGCCCATGGAATACGCTATAGAAATTAATAGGCTTATTGCATTTGAAATGGAAGGTTCAATTGGATGATGATACCCTACCCATTATGTAATAACACACACTCAGATCAAACATTTTTTATGGGCAAATTTAACACGTTCATAAGTACATATCCCGATGCCGCTTCAGCTTTTTTCGATAAGAGTAATCGCGTGCACAGCAAGATGCAAACATGCACTCACAATCCACATGTTACCCATAAGACAATTAATCACGAGCTATATCACAACAAAAATAATGTGCTTTATATCTTTCCTAACTTGACACTCGATCAACCAATCACATTATCTACGGTATTTTCTCAATATAGAGATACCCATACGCTCATTATTATAGTTGACCGAAACACATCTGTATCTATACACGATATGGTGGCCGATGCTCCTATAGCTCGTCATATTCAGTATTGGGTACATGAGAATGCACATCTTCGCTTATTTTATGTACAAAATGGTCTCTCATCGACTCATAATCAAACTATAGCATGTTATGCAGATACATACAGCACCATTAATATACAGAGTCTTATTGCAGGAGAATTATTAAGCAAAACTTTCCTATCTCTTTATATGTACGGTATGCACGCACAAGCACATATATCCGGTGCTATTATACTTAAAGATACCCACAACAACAGTGTATCACTGTACCAAAAACACTTGGCACCTCGCACTACAAGCCATGCCGCTATCAGAGGTATTATACGTAATAATGCACAACTTTCTTACAACGGCCTTATTGTTATAGATTCTGAAGCTACCAATAGCGAGGCAACACAGGAAAATAAAAATATACTCCTCGACTCGGGAGCTCGCGCTGAGTCTATACCAAGCCTTGAAATACTAACCAATGAGGTACAATGTGCCCATGGAAGCGCGGTAAGTTATCTTGACCCGGAGCAACTGTTCTACGCACAATCACGAGGGCTTGATCCAGACATATCACGTCGCATACTGATAGAAAGCTTTGCATACGAATTATTTGAAAAAAACGCCTATTCACCACCGTGCTCTCCGTTACTCGAGCATCTACAGGCATTACTATCATGAACAGAATAAAGCCATTTGATACACGATTACTTGATACTATTCGCGCTGATTTTCCTATGCTTAGTAATACCCGCAATCGGCATGTGCTTTGTTATTTTGATAATGCAGCAACCACTCATAAACCACAACGGGTAATAAACGCACTATCCCAGTTCTATGCTCATCATAATGCCCCTGTCGCCCGCGGTATTTATACGCTTGCAGAGCAAGCAACCACATTCTATGAACATGCTCGCACAACGGTACAGCATTTTATTGGAGCACAAAATTCATCAGAAATTATTTTCACTAGTGGCGCTACTGAGGGAATTAATTTCGTAGCTTATGCATGGGCACTCAATCACGTACAGAAAGGCGATACCATTGTTTTAACAGAACTCGAACATCATGCTAATATACTCCCATGGCAAAATATCGCCCAACAAAAAAATGCTCGCCTGGTCTTCATACCAATTACCAGTGACGGCAATCTTGATTATTCACAGATAGATACCCTTATTAATCACACAACTAAGCTTGTCTCTGTAACCCATATATCAAACGCAATTGGCACCACCATTGATATGCAGGCTATCATAAAACGAGCACGTAGCGTAGGAGCATGTATTCTTTTGGATGCATCCCAGTCCGTACCACACAAGCGCATTAATCTCTCTGAAATAGACGTTGATTTTTTAGTATTTTCTGGACACAAAATGCTTGGACCTACGGGAATCGGGGTGCTTTATATTAAGAAATCAGTCCAGGAACAGCTCTCGCCTTACCAGCGTGGAGGAGGCATGGTCTTTAGCGTTTCTTGGCATGACGCCACATGGCTTAAATCCCCTCATAAATTCGAGGCCGGAACGCCCCCCATAGCGCAAGCTATAGGACTAGCGGCAGCCGCACAATATCTTGATGCAATCGATTCTGAAGCCCTTCACGCCCACGAATCATATCTATGCTCGCGCTTGATCGATGGGCTATTAGACCTATCAGGAATACGAGTGCTTGGACCCATCGATCAACTACGCATACAAGGCCACTTGGTTAGCTTTACCATCGATAATATCCATGCTCATGACATAGCTGCCTATTTAGACCAGAAAAATATCTGCGTACGCGCAGGCCACCATTGTGCACAGCCTCTTGCCCACGCCTGTGGCTATACTGCCAGTGTTCGAGCTAGCTTTTACTTATATAATACTCCGCAAGAAGTTGATCTATTCATCCAAGAAATAACTAATCTGATACGTCTCGTCAAATCATGAAAAACGCACTTTAAATTTTCTAATAGAATAATTCAGAACACTATGGTCCCCACCCCTGTTGCTATTTTAACCACCGTCCATTATCATAAATTATGAAATCAATTATTACTCACCTTCGCATACGCAATTAAACCTATAGGCAATCTGCCTTGCAATGGGATCACGTTAAAATGAGGGTTATACCATGCTTAAAGAACATTTTGTCCTACAACAGACTACTAAAACAACCATAGCGATAAAAACCACTCGTCTCTCTATAGCGATCGTATGTCTGTTTTCTGTATTGGCATATAATCATACTATAATAGCTCAGAGCCCTTTAAAAAACGACAATAAAAGCAACATCGAAGCCAGCATATCTACATTCTGCGTCCCGATACCCGGTGACAGCTCACGGGCTCATGAACAGCAATTAGACAATAAGTCAGACAAACGATCAGGTAAATGGCGGGCATTTCGCAGCGTCTGGAAACGATGGTATAACTTCAGACAATTATTATACTCATGCGATCTGGGAATTCAGTTCTTAACTGGCGGTGATATTACACCGCTTGATAATGCACGTAAAAAGTGTCTGGGCAACCCAAGTGAAGTGCCTTTCATGAGCATCCGTTTGTGCACTGGTATACTCGACGCCGCTCTTGCCGGTAAACCAACAGAAGAACTCGTAAGAGATGACGTGATAGATCTAACAACCTATCTTATCTGCTTACATGCATACAATAAAACCGTCAACCGCATCAAAGATCAAGTATTACAAATATCGGCAATCACTTTTACTACACAAGCAGCCTCCGCAGTAATACGCAAACTAGTTTCCCCAGTTTTACCGCAAAATTACTCTCTTGATGGGCCATATAAAGTAGCAGGATTTATGCTCAAACATAAACTTATACACAGCATGAGCACTATTATTAGTAGGCCTGTTGGATATATTGCCTACAAATCTATTCAACAATACAAAAAATACAAAGCACGTAAAAATAATAAGCCAGTAATACAATCAACAAATATAATCACGTCTCAAAAGACACAAAAACAGCCTCCCACAGCACAAAAAACTGACAACGCGCAAGAATTATCGAATAATACTACCATTCCTGTGGTTCCCGTAGCAACCTAACACTCTGCTTTTACTATTGTTATAAAATACCCTGCTTTTTTAGCACAGTGCGCAAGCTCTTCTGGTGATTGAAATATACCACAGGCACGCCGGCATTATGAGCCCCCTGCGCTGATGCCGATCCGGTATCTTTATCTATTAACATGCAACACGCGGGATTAAGTTTATACGTACTACATAAATATTCGAATAATTTTTTATCAGTTTTGAGTGCGTGCGCCTGGCTCGATATTACCACACCATCAAAAAGCGAGATAAGATCAGGATATACCTGCTTAATGTGCGCATACGCATCGCTCGCCATATTGCCAATCGCATAGATTCTGCAACCATTGCTTTTCAATTCTCGAGCTATTCTTACCATAGCTGGCACCGGCCTACTGATAGCGCCCAATAGAGCTGGATCAAACACTATCTCAATTATCACTTGCGCCATTTCTTTTTCTTTTTTACTTGCAAAAAAATTACCCTTCTCTATCACGTCAAAAGCAGACAGCAGCTGCGTCTTAACCTGTTCATAAGAACATTTCCCTTGCTGCCACAACACTATACAATCAGGCATACACCGTTGCTTATACATGAGAGTAGTCGCATTAGTACGCTTTTCATTAGAGCTCACTTTTTCAAGCGCATCCAAACACGCATCAATAGGATTTTTCCAGTGAAAAAGTGCATAACTCGCCATCTTCCCTACGCCAATTTTACGTATAATTTGGGATGAATCTTCCGAAATAAATTCATTTAAATCAAGAATGATTACTTTCTTGACCTCCATAGATTTCTCATTGTTTTTGACTTTTTGTCCGGAAATCATCGGCACAATCCCAACGCAGGCGAGAAACAGACATAGCATTGCCTTATTTATTTTAGTCGTATCTTTTCTATTCACGGTTACCTCACTTTTATTTAGAAATAAGACTTTCTCAAACTGTGCGCGCAATAATAATCTCACAAAACATATAAAAAAATGTATACTATTTATCGATTAATATACGCTTCCCGGCAAAAAGTCACGATAAGTAGAATACAAATGCAAAAATATACAGCGAGAATTTCACATGCAAAAACAAGCCTTACTTTTTACACTTTTACTACCCTTTCCTGTAATCCACGCCATGGAACCAGCTCGACAACCAGATCTACCAGATCAACATAACGATAATTCACAAAATAACGGTTACGATGAAAAAGATGACAATAGTCAGCTACAATCTTTGGCACAAGAAGTAAAAAATATAATCGAACGAACAGACTTCCCCTCTTACTGCGCCCAGCGCTTTAATGAATGTTTATCACGCGAACAGAATGAGCATGATCTACGTACAGGCTTAATTGAAATAGTACAAGACGTAGAAAGCAGCAACTCTCGTGAACACACATGGGAATCCAAAATACGCCATCTACAATTAATGAAACAAACGTATGCAAATGCACATGAATACCAAAAAATAGCGAATTTGGCTGTTATAGAGCAGATATCCCAATACTTGCGTAATAGGACCATCAATATATCCCAGGCGCAAGATGCAATCACAAAAGCGAATTTCACCGGAAAACTGCTTATGGAAGCGCTCGAAAATATGTGTTATGACTCACGTCAGGGATCTCTGGATAGATATCTAAAACAAAATGCACCAATGATGTCCCTATTATTACAACAAGCATCAGTTATTGCACAGGAGGAAAATGCTCAGCCAGAATAACAACATTTTTTACAATAGTTCTATTCTATAGCAACACCATAAAAATTACACATGCAACAAAAAAGCGTTTACCTTTCATGCTGAAAATTAGTATTATGCCTAGGTAACAATTCGCAATCATATATCACTGAACAGTACAAGGACCGTATATGAATACGCTCTCATTTTCGTTTATTTCGCTTTTAATACTGATTACCTCCACTACGAATACCATGCAGAACGATGCTCCCGATGCATTTACTATTGATGCTCAAGAAGAATTGGAAGACCCAGTCATCCCTACTCTCCCTATGCAGGAAGTAGCGCAAAGAAAGTCATCGTCCTCCCAACACGTAAGAGCTCTTAGCCTGGATAGCGGAAGCAGCAGTGAAGATAGCGAAGAAGCTGCTCATCCGACAGGCCATCAAAGAAGCATTAGCGATATGTCAGTATCAACTTTGAAAAATAAACTCCATCGCACAGTTAAAAAAAAATTTGTACCAGGATTAGTACGCCGTGGATCCTTATCCCAAGAAAAAGCAAGTGACGTATGCACTGGTTTTGAGAATTCAGTGGAGCTGGTACTATCAGAGTTACAAACGTCGGATCAAAAAAGTTTTTTACGCGATCGATTACATTTTTTTGCACATAAAAAAAGGGCAATTGCAGCCATACAGTCCACAGAGGACATTCGCAAGAACTATTACTGCGGTGCAGAAAATACGAACGGGTTATTGGCTGCTATCGAAGGAAAATCTCCAGAAGAACTCCGTGAAATATTTTTAATATTTCAGCAAGAAGTTAAGGGAAGACCATTAACAGATTATTTGGAAAAAAGACTCCCCATTATAAAACGATTATTAGAGCAAGGCGTTTCCGCTGGTGAAATCGTACCATGCTTTGGCAATAATAATGTTCTGCAAACACTATTTAAAAATCCTCAGGTAACTGAAAACTTGGATATGATAACAAATAAGCAAGTACGTAGAGTATTACTGGAATTGATTGAAGTTTTGATCGAAAATGGCTTAGTAATCACACATGAAAATAGCGAAAGACAAAATCTTTTACACATCATTTCAGCCGCAAAAGACACCATGCAATCCTACTTAATTACCGTGGGAACGCATTTACCACGGCTAAATGACGATAGTGATAAGCCTGCATCTCCCCATGACCTTGTAGAATCAATATTCAAAAGTGTCATGGCAATGATACACGCTACAATCAAAAAAAATCAAAGTATTTGGCAAAATATTCATGAGGCTACCGGCCGCATGCTACCTGCACCTATAGCACAAACAGTATGCGACTACCTCAGACTTTTTGATAGAAAAACTGAGTTAAAATGCCTAGAGAACAGCCAAAACCTTTCTATGCTTTAGCATACTTACTTCCCTGCACGGAGCAATAAAAAATAAAACTATGAAAAAAACAGTATACCTAGGCATTTTACTCGGCATCTCCACAATCCATGCCATGGATAAAAATATAGATAGCCACGCAATACTAGATAACGAGGTCAAAGATGTAGCATGCGATGAAACACAGCGACAAGCTATGTTTCCTCTCATGACAATTGATGCAGCCGCTAGTTTAATAACTCAAGATTTGGTCGTCACTGACCCGACACTCCTGAAATGGATTGAGCGAGAATTGCGAGTGCTGGCTAACGATGATACCGGAACGCTAATATCTAGCAACATTGTAGATTTACTTAAAAATGACTTAGCTCAGAAACAACTAGAATCAGAGAGTGGCGAGATACTACAAGCTTGGGGTAACAATACCATAGAAGCCGTAGTGAATATTGTGGTAAAGCAAATCTTAGGTGCCGTAATCTGTGGTGGACGTATACCCTATCACGTGTCGCTCAATCCCTTTGTCACTGCTGAAGGGCTCCGCGCATTGGCCATTCATGATGTTAATGATAAGCTAAGTCACGGCACTAATTATAGAGATATAAAAAAGGAATACACGGACAAAACAAGATATCGAAAGAATGTACATAAGTTGATATTGGATGACATTTTAAACTCCCATCTTGATCTATCAATAAGAGTACTTCTGGCGAAAAATCTAGTGACTTATGGCAAAGCGGTCGAACAAGACATCGTTGATTCATTGAAAGACATTGCTGATTCATGGATAACTGATAACGATGAACCGACACAAGAACACCCTACTACCCTCATTTCTCTACTCATAGAGCGCGTCTCATATTCAAATAACCTTAAAAATGACGGTCCAGAAATTTTGCGGCAACTATGTTCAGCTCTGGAATATCGACCGAAACTATTAAAAACTAAATATAACGAAGTGATATATTTTATCACGGCCTGCATTAAGCATGGGGTCCCATTGCTGGATAATAAACTACAACAACATCCCATTGATAGTATGATAACCGCGCATGATAATTTTATGGCCAGTCTGCGGCGCTTTGAGCAAGAGAATCCCAAATATCCAATGTCATGGAATCCGCGAACCACATTCAGCAGCATAGGTGATACGATAAATCAGAAGCTTCTGACACATCAAAAAGAACATAAATCGATTGCTGACACCGTTTCCATCTATATATCGCCAAACAATATAGTACAATTGGTATTGAATGGCTATCTCAATTGGTATGACAGACAGCTAGAGATAGATTATCTTAACCAGCGTATGGACACTTCATGCGCCATCACATAAAATGGTACCCACAGGTCTGTTTTTCAGCATATCAATGCTCTAGCACACAGCAGAAATAGTACCGCCATAAAATTTCCCAGAAAAATAAACTACATTTGTAACAAAAATATTTACCTTTGATACCATGGCGTAGTATCATAATGACGCGTGTATTTTTTATGAACGTAGTAAAGCAACCGTTGAGGTTTTTTTATGTACAAACGTTCGCTATTCCTTACTCTAATATTCATGGAAAACATGTCCATTATACATGCCATGAACCCCAACACCACCGAAATCGACATTTCCTTCAGTAACCAGAAGCTTGAGTCAGCGAGCGATACTGCAGAGGAGGAGAAGAATTCCCTTCTTGAAAAAGAGATCTCCCAAAGCAGCCATAAACAAATACATACTATTGGCCTACGCAATTGCCCATCTCTTAGTCTTGACAAAGATGACAGCCCAGTTCCCACAGCAAAAAGACTCTCGACAGGAAAAAAAGGGAAAACAAAAGAGTGAGAGGTCAAAGGAAATTATAACTCTCAAGCAAAAACTCAAACACGCCAGTGAACAAGTATTCTTCCCCCGTATGATTGCGCAAGGAGAGATAACTGAAGAGGAACTGCCAAGCCTTTTCGAAGATTTGGAAAAACAAGTTCAAGGAATTCAGAGAGCAATCAGTACTCCCTCTATGAAACAATTTTTATACAGACAAATAGAATTTTGTTTGGATGAGAACGCACCCGCGTCAATGCAGGAAACACTAGATTTAGCTGCTGCCTATGAAAATAATGATGGAGAAAAGATGGAAACAATGATAAAAAACTCGTCTCATCCTGAGGAAATTCTTCGCAAATTGTTTGCATTTATGCACAATGGAGTCAGAATAGAGCCGCTACCAGCATTTCTAGAAAAAAGGTTTTCCATAATCGAAGAAATATTAAAAAAGGGTGTTTCTCCCAATTTTATGGTTCCATGTCATCGTAAAAACAACATTCTACAAGCATTATTCGAAAATCCTTGTGTAACTAACACACTGGATATTACCGAAGAAAACATAGAAAAGCCATTAATGCAGTTTATTGCGGTACTTATTGATGGTGGACTGACAATCACCAATAAAAATGCAGCAGGTCAACATGTTTTAGACGTAATCATGTCCGCAAAAAGGTCCATAGAATCTCAGATTTATGAAGAAAACAAGGGTAAATATGCGAAAATACAGTCAGTATTTAATAAAATCATAGCAGTAATACGCGATAGACTCGAAGCTAAGCAACGAGCGTGGCGAACTCCACATGGTTTCATCTGGTCGAGTACACCTCTGCCATCTAACTTGGCAGATCTGGTATGCAATTATCTACATGTTAATATATGGCCACAAATAGAATGCTTACAAAGCATCACATATGATCATGATAACGATGGTACAGAATCTCATGAAAATGAGATTAATGATTAATAAGACAAGCTGAGATTCATCTTAGCTTGTGCTTAAAGCACAAAATTTTACACATTCTTTTAAACACTATGAGCGTAATGTTATGATAAAGCTACTTTAATAAACAAACTTACACATTACTGCATATATTGGTGCATATATTGTAATAGAGAATGGTTCCTGAACATCAGAAGCATCGCCAAAACAAGTAAGTAAAATAATAAATGGAGAAAAGTGATGCATAAGTTCACATTTTACTCATTATTTTTGCTATTATGCACCATACAAAGCAGTAACTGTTTATACAGACAACTGAATAACTCTGCCTATCATGCAGCTGATACCGCATGGACTATTATTGGAGCAGGACCAGCAGGTATAGCCGTAATCGGAATATTACGCGATTTGGGAATACCCGCAACACAGATCGCGTGGATCGATCCTCATTTTCAGGTAGGAAGACTCGGTCGCTGCTATTATAATGTACCTGGTAACGCACTTGCAGAAAACTATATTTCATTCGTCAACAATTGTAGCATCTTCAAAGCCATCGTATCTCCCGCACTTGAACGATTGCGAACTCACTTTCCCTACTCCTGCCCCACCCTGCAATTACCTATCGACGCCTTGCAGGATATCACTGAATATTTGAAAACAAAAGCAACATGGCACACCGCGATTGTATCGGAGCTACGATTTATTAACAATAACTGGCTCATTAGATTAAATAATAAAAAATCTTTTACTTCACACAATGTCGTGCTAGCAACGGGATCCCATCCAAAAATACTCAATTATCCTTGCAAAAATATCATCCCTCTCGACGATGCCCTGGACAAAAAAAAACTCTCTCGTCACCTGGAGCCAAATGATACTATAGCTCTCATCGGCGGCTCGCACTCATGTATTCTAGTGCTCAAGCATTTGTATGAATTAAACGTAAAACGCATTATCAATTTTTATCGTCATCCCATTACATACGCATATGACATGGGAAATAATAACACACCCGATTACAATGGCCTGAAAGGAGATGTGGCTAAGTGGGCTTTCTCTGTACTCGAACAAGAGTATCCGGAGACCATCATGCGCGTAAAAAACACCGATCGAGCACGATCTTCATGGCTCCCCGTTTGCAATAAAATTATTTACGCCGTCGGCTTTGAACGTAATAAAATTCCAATAATGCATGTTAAAACTGAAGATCTTGTATACGATGACACAACGGGAGTCATACCCATAGCTCCTCGTCTCTTTGGAGTCGGCTTTGCATTCCCAGAAAAAATTATAGATCCATGGGGTAAACCGCAACATACCGTTGGTTTGATAGATTTTCTCCGATATGTACAAAGAGTCATACCCAGCTGGTTAAACAAAAGAACAGTCAACAGATTACAGCGCTATGAACAACTTCTTACCATACATCTTGTTCCATACAAGGAACAACCGTGAAACAAGTAATCGTTACGTTAGCAATTCTGGTCGCCATAATTGCAACCATATGGTATGTAGGACTCGCTGATTATCTTACCATTTCAATTTTACAACAAAAAAGTGAGTACTTTCTTTACATGGTTAACAACCACTATATCTGGTCCGTAACGCTCTTTTTATTGCTATGTTCAGGAGGGATCTTTCTCGGGCTGCCTGTAGTAATCCCACTGACAATGCTTGGTGGTTTTGTATTTGGATTGTGGTGGGGTATGTTTTATTCTGTACTATCAGCGACAATTGGCTCTTTATGCTATTTTTTACTTATACGCTATACATTATTTGGCAAAACTGATCGCTACATCTCTCAGCAACCACTGACATCACTACAAACACTCGTCAAAAATCATGGGTCACACTATCTACTTATTTTGCATTTTATTATCATTGTGCCATACATCGCTATCAACACCATGGCGGCTGTGTCCAATGTATCGCTATCCACCTTCGTTTGGACAACAGTCATTGGCGCTCTACCAAGTCTATTTTTATACAGCTTTGCCGGCAGGCAATTAACAATTATTACGTCATGGTATGATATAATACAGCCACCATTCTTACTTGTGTTATGTGTCTTGGTATTATGCACTGTGTTATCGATTATATACACACAAAAAATGCAATCCAACCAAACTTAGCATCTAATGTGACAGCATTGACGAAACACGCTTTTGCAATCCACTGATATTAGGTGTATAGGAAAAACCCAGAAAGTCAGACTTGAACGGACAAACCACGCCCTCGAGTCCCAATGCACATGCAGCATCAACATTTTCTTGCTGATCGTCGATAACAATAATTCTTTCGCCATATTTTTTCTTACGATTTACTAAACACTGATATGCATTCTTGCCCGGTTTGGCATGATGTGTATTGCCCGATATTAGAATAGCGTCAAATGGTGCGAAAAAGTTAGGATTTTCTTCATATAGACATGCAAATGACTCGGGATCCCAGTTAGAAAGAATTATGAGTGTATGCCCTTCTTGCTTATATTTTTTTACCAGATCGATGCCATCGGACAATATTTTTATTGTGGATACTAATTGCGCCGGCGTAAACATCTTCGTAGCTATCTGACTCACCAATTGTTTTTCTATGGCGCTCGAAAACCATTCCGGGTGATCATTTATTGCACGTATTACTAGAGCATTGAGCTCTTTATTACTTCTAAGCCCCTTTTGCCATTCACACATTAAGCCGGGCAATCGATTACCTGAAGGATCAAGGATATTATCGGTATTACCTATCGGCTGGATTGCATTTAAAATATCATATAGCTTCTTCGTAAGCGCATGCTGCACGCAAGAAAAACTGATATTACATGCTGAAGCATATTTATACACATTGGAAAAACCAACCTCACCAAATGCTTTTTTTGCATCAACGCCCAACAGTACTCCATGCAAATCAAATATAATAGTAATACCCGTCTGCGAAGCAAGAAGCGACTCTGCATAGCTTTCAGAAAAGATTTTTGTGTCCACTCCATCGAGGACACAGATGCTTATTACCTGCTCTTGTACCCGAAATGTATATTTATATACCGTAAAGAGTCCCATGCTGAGCAGAACTGCACTTATAATAAGTACTGCGCTTTTTCTAGTTATTAGTTTCTTGATCATATAACCTCCAGTTAATATTCTCAGTTAATCTTCAGTAATCTTAACGAAAATTCTTAGTATTCTCTTGTGCCAATAAATACGTGATATACTGATCAATTGCCTGAAAATTGGTCCGACTTGCTAATCCCAAAAATCCCGCTCTTTCCACATAGTGAAACCCATTGAGACCGCATGCTGATGCCGCATCACTATTTTCTTTTTGATCATCGACAAAAACAATAATTTCTTTGTGCTTCTGCTGTCGACGCACCAAAGAATCATATGCCCCTGGTTCCGGTTTCATGTGCTTAATAACCCCTGAAACGATAACACCATCTACGAGAATAAAAAGCTCTGGATACTTTTTCATGAGTAGTTCAAAGGATTCTGAGTCCCAGTTGGAAAGAACACAGACGGTATGCCCACGTTCCTTGCAGTGCCGTACATATTCCAACCCTTCCGAAACTAAAAAAATGGTCGAAATCATTAACTGCGGAATAAACATTTTTTTCACCACATGTTCAATCATGCGCTTTTCTACAGCACTAGAAAACCACTCCGGGTGTTGCTCCATTGCACACGATACTATATCAAGAAGCTGAGCATTAGTCTTGCGCCCACATTGCCAATCACACATAATTCCAGGCATGAGATTACCAAAGGGATCGTGCGACCCGCCGAAGTTCCCTTCTTTCTGTATAACATTATATATTTCGTACGTCTTCTTCAACAACGCAGGTTGAATGTGTAGAGTACAATGTTTTGCAATATATTTTGCTATATTTCCTGCTCCTAACTCATCAATACCTTTTCTTTTATCATGACCAAGCAACACTCCATGCAAATCGAAAACCACCGTTACACCACTTTTTGAGGGGGGAAGAGTCGATACATCAACATTGTAGTCAGGAAGCCTCTTTTTCAATAGCTCGGCCGAAACGGGACCATTATGCAACCAACTCGGTAACATAATGACCATTGTGAGAGTAGCTATAAAAAATGCACCTTTTTTCATAGAAATGACCCCCAATTACATGATACTATTCTTAGTAAATCAGTATAAATTATACAGAGAATATAGCAACCGCCCACCATTTGCGATTATAATTGTTTTTCTGACTGAATTGTTAGTAGAGTAGCACCAGCGATCAATATCGGCTATCCTCTGTGGTGTGCTTCCTTCTTGCTAGAAACCTGCATATCCTACCACCGTCATGAATACCACTAACACCGTACCCAATAACCGAGAAATACAGTATACTAAAAAAGAATAGATTGAACACCCTATAATTATAATAGAAAACATTGGTACGATGTATCAACCTCTCTTAGTTGACCATTATCGATTCCCTCGCCATAAGGGAGAAATCGAAAATCCTCATTTTAGTTCCCAGCATCATAACCCTTCATGTGGCGATATGGTGCAATTTCAAGGTATTGTAGACACGAACGGCTCTATTAGCCGGATATCGTTTAATGGACATGGGTGCGTAATCAGTCAGGCAACCGCTTCTCTGTTAAGCGAACGTGTTATCGGGGCGACTGTTCAGCACGCATTAACGCTGAAAGTAACCGACATAATTAGCCTTATAGAGATTGAACTAGGACCAACACGACTCAAATGTGCTCTTCTTCCGCTACAAGCATTACAGCAGGGTCTTTTATCATATCTTTCTGGACACCAAGAAATCCAAAAAATTACAATAACCAACCATGATAGATAGAGCAAAATTAACCCAGGCATTACAGCAAGCTGCTACGGTTCTATTCGCTAACCATTCTCACGAAACAGAATATATACGAAAGCTATGGAGTGCCATCGGGAAAGATCCCCTATTACATGATCGTCTACATGCATTACAGATACCGTTAGTCGTTCCAACCTGGAAAGGCTTACTTAACCATGTAGTTACCATCGACCGATCACTATCAGACTATAACATTCTTGCCATTGACGGCTCGCAAATTTATCCCGACCGTCACTACAACCCCACCTGCTTTCTCATCAATATTGGCAGTATTCTATTGAACTATAGAAGTACACGGTCTTATGCATGCCTACACTCTCAACCATTTGTTTTTGTCGCACAGCTCGAAGGGCACGAAGGTGCCACTACTGACGTTGTAAATTGTCGCAGGCAGGAGCTTGAATTCGATCATGGACTACACCGGGCTTTTACCATTGGACAACATAATAACGAAACTCCATTTCTAATGCTCTTTGATGGATCGCTTATTTTTTGGCTTTTAGAGTCTAAAGAAAACACAATACGCGAGCACTATCTAAACCGCTACATAGATACATTAGAGCGTATGTACCAGGAAAAAATACCCATTGCTGGGTATATCAGCTTTCCCAAAAGCCGAGAATTAGTGAATATTGTGCGCATAGTATCAGCAGATTTTTCCAGTGAGCGTATCGCCGAGTATCCCTTCACTAATGTACTTGATAGTACGATAGTTAGCCTATTCCTGCGCCCATACGAACGAACAACCTTGTTTCAAAGCAATGCCTCTATGAGCTCTTCTTATCCTAGCCACTTACGACCCCATTTTTTTTACATTAATGTAGGTGAAGAAATAGGACGCGTAGAAATTCCGGCCTGGGTTGCCCTCAAGTCAGATCTGATACACAACATATCCCGTATTATTATCGATCAGTGCGATAAGGGATTAGGGTACCCGATTGCTCTCGCGGAGGCTCATGAAACCGCGGTAATCAAAGGTTCAGATCGTGATTTTTTTTATTATATGCTTGATCGCATGGGTAATCAGTTTCAAAAACCAACAAGTCTATCTCAAAAAAATAAGCGCAAAAAGTTCGTTAATATCTAAAAAATTATTTATCCCAAAAATTTCTTGAAAAAGCCTGCGATATATCCATCTTGTTCGCTAGCTGCCATTTCGGTAGTCACCGTTGCATAAGCCATGAGCGCCTTTTTGGCCTCTGAATCTAACTTTTTTGGAATATGGCATTGGGTAATAACAACCAGATCACCATAACCATTACCGCGAAGTTTTTTAAACCCTTTTCCCGATAGCACAATGCGTTCTCCAACTGATGACCCTTTTGGTATTTTAATTGACTGAATCGAGCCATCAATGCTTTCAAGATCAATCTGACATCCAAATACCAACTGCGGATATGTAAGCATGGCAGTACATTCAAGATCATTTTCAACACGCCTGAATTTTTTATCAGGTACTATCGTAACTCTGAGAAGTAAATCCCCTGCTACACCACCATAGACACCAGCATCTCCTTTGCCGGTTATCCGTAGCTCAGCACCATCATAAATACCTTGGGGAATATTAACCGTGAATTTTTCATATTTCTTTACGCGTGACTGACCATTACAACCATCACAGGGAGATTGGATGGTAAAGCCGTTTCCTTCACATGCCTTGCATGGCTGCGTGTACATAAAAAAGCCTTGCTGGAAATTAACATTACCGCTCCCCTTACAGGTGCTACACTGCTTGGCCATCGACCCTTTTTTTGCACCGGTGCCAACACATACGTCACATACAGTAAAGCGATAATAACGAGCCTCCACTTTGGCTCCCACAAACGATTCTTTCAAACTAATAGTTTCTTCTTTGAAAAGATCATGTCCTTTGACCGGCGTAGGTCCATTTTTACTTCTTTTGTGCTGGTGAGTAGCACCGCCAAACATAGAGCTAAAAATATCTCCGAAGTTTTCAAAAATATCATTAATATCACCCATTCCTGGGCCCCCAGAGAAGCGATCATCTGTACTGGCATGACCAAATTGATCATACTGCTTTCGCTTAGCATCGTCTGATAGCACTTCGTACGCCTCAGCGGCCTCTTTAAACTTTTTCTCCGATTCTTTATTATCGGGATTACGATCGGGATGATATTTAAGCGCCATTTTACGGTAAGCGGCCTTGATTTGCTCTGCCGTCGCTTCTCGCGGCACCTCTAAAACAGAATAATAATCTTTCTTTTCCATAGTTACTCTTCACTCAGTAAAAGCGTTCCAAAAACTTCCCCATTATAAAGCGCGATAGCACTAAACACTATGGCACTCATAGGCATAGCCTATTTTGTCTAATAAACTACGCAATATACTATTAGTAGTATACACCATACCATAAAAAATGATAATCTGCACGGGGCGTCAGCAGCAGATATCCACATCCCCCAATTATGCCCCCCAAAAACTCCTCACTTCTTATATTATTTTATTACTTGGTGAATAACGGAATCTCAAAATAGTTGATTTTTAACCACATATCATATTGACAAATCGAATATGTCACTCTAGTATAGTACAAAAATACAACCAAAAAAAGCATGTAATAACTAATAGCTAGGAAAAATCATGAATCATACCATAAAAACAGCAAGCATTGTCATCCTAATAACCGCATTCGGTTTTGCTATAGGCATGGACAGAGCCAGCGAGGCAGAGTACGAAGAATTTCTAAAAGAACTAGACGGACAAGAGTTTGATCCAGCAGAAGAGAATGCATGCCTACAGGAACTACGACTACTAACAATTGGTCTGGAAGATCCCGCTAGGCAACCCGAGGACAAATTTAAACGCAAAGCCGTGGAAGAATTAGGTGAAACTCCTGTATTAAAATCACTCAAAACAACGATTAAACAAACCAGCCAGCCTAAAATTAAGCCTATCGTGCCGCGTAATAAAATCGCATTTGCAGAACAACAGCTACTAAGCGCACAACAGACAGCACAAGAGCTAGAAAAGCAATATAATAGAGCACTTGCAGCTTTAGAAGCTAATTCTATTTACCAACTCGCGTCGGAACGTGACAACATGCTTGCTCTACTCGAGGAAAAAGAGAATATTTTCATAAGTATTCAAGCTCAGATAGAAAAATACGCCGTATATAAAGCGAATGTAAAAAGCATGATACAACGATCAGAGCAAGAAATCCATGCTTTAGAACAACAAATTGCAAATGAAAACCAAAAAGAACAGATCGAACAAATTCAACAGAAGCTAGATGACAAGAAACATGTCCACCACAACCAACTTAATGAGGCTGAATACGCAGAATGTGAGCTACAAAAACAAATTAATGAAGAGTGGTTAGCGAGAGAAGAATATGAGCAGGTAAAAGCGCAGATCTCTCGTATAAGAGACGATATCACCTTTCTACTGACATCTCCAGCGAAAAATACGTTATATGCTCGCCTTTGTGATACTTTTCAGCAAGCCGAAAAACATTATAGCCATGCTATGCAAAAATGTGCTCAGTACAAAGCATTGCAGGAAGCATTCAAGCAAAAAGAAAATCTGCAAAATAACGTTATTGCTCCAACAAAATTTCGTGCGACTAAAGAAGTACCCTTTCGTGACTTATGTCCAAATATTGTCAGCGTATCACCGGGAATAAGCAATCGCCTCGGTTTTGCGCGGTCTCAGACTCAAAAAAGCAACCCATCATCAATATAAAAAAAAAGCTTGTGTCCTTATTGACAATAGCCAGACCGCATTTATACACTAATAGAAAACGTTTTCACAAAAACCCTATTTTACCCATTATTATAGACACCCGTATGATCAAAAATCAGTTCAATAACAATATCGCTTATACTTTGATCCTTGTAAGTAGTCTTTGTATCTCTATATTCCTCGATGGAGCGCTTGATCCTAAAGAAATGTTTCAGGACGAGTGCGAAGAACTCATAACGGAATTAAAACCATACGAGCGCCAGTTCTGCGCATCAATTTTTCACCGTGACATTACAAAAATCAATGACTTTCTTAGTGCTCGGACATCAAACACCACACAAATTACCCCTGCTATCAATAATAGCCTGTACAATATTCTAATCACTACATACCCAGAGTTAGTCAATAAAAATAAGCACATATGGCAGCAGCAAAAAAAACAGAACCATCCAGCATTGAACATTGTAGCCACTCTCCTCACGTATCTTACGTATCTTTCCAATAACTTCTGTAATCAAGGTCCATCAGATATTATATCAGTCATTGCATACCATCGACTTTTAAGTCTTTACCCTAAAGCCAATAAACCAAATGTGCCCTCTACCGAAGATCAAAGCCTTAAAATACTGGAAGTAATGCATAGCATAGAGGGAATAATAGAATATGAGCAACTCTGCTCTTCCGATACATATTTCATGATAGAATATGAGCAAATCAATACACCTTCAGCTGTTAAGTTTTGGGAGAACTCAATCGCGCCTATTCATAATGAGCAGTCTTCTACTGACGAAAGCATTAACATTGCTTTAGAAAACCAACCACAAGCTGACTATGACGAAAAGGAAGAAAAAAATAATAGTAGTTCTGTGCAGAAAAAGCAAACAACAGCGGCTGGTATCTCTGAGAGCAACCAAACTGCGAAACTTGGCCCTCAAATTGCCCGTCTTTTCTTAAGTGAACGAGATAGTATATTTCGAGACTTTAAGCATTTTCCATCGTAGTAGTTTATACCGTATTAGTGTTATCTTTTCTTTAACAGGGTAAACCCCATGAATAATCAGAATATAAAAAAACCAATGCTTGCGTGTTTAGTATTATTCGCCACAGTATGTGCCTGTGCTATGCAAGAAAATAATACAGCAGCAGAAAACACTTCACTGCTTGTAGCACTTAATGAAGATACGCAAGACACTCCTGAAAATACAGCAATAGATTGCGATTCTTGCTATGCGGGAATACCAGCGATGCTCATTCAATATGGCGCTGATTATAGAACAGCATCGCCGGAACAAAAGCTAAAACTCGTCCAAGTGGATACATTATGCGCACACCAAAGATTATGTGCCGCTGAAAAAGAATTTAGCGCTCTATCAAAACAAGTATTGCCCATAGAAGAACCCGAACTATTTCTGAGAGTAAGACAAAGTCACTTGGCCGTTAATCAACTACGAGCCAAAATACTGATATCCCTTGATTCAATGCAAAAAATAACAGCAATATTGGACAACGAAGAAAAGGAGCTATACCAATTGCAAAAAGTTATTGAAGCAAGACAGCAACAGCTAGCCAGTATGGCTATTAATCCCAATTCATTATATCTCAATGCCACCATTATTAAACGGTTAATAGAACAAGCAGAGATCGTGTCTACTTATCGTGGACAACGTGTACACGAATTAAGAGAATTATATAAACAAGAATTCAGTAACAAAAATCTATTACTCGCGCAATATAGAATACTGCATACAACGCTTGTTACGTTACAAAAAAAAATTTCATCTGTTTTTGAGCAAGGCAATGAAAGCATACGATCGCAGTGTATACGGTTTACACGAATACAAGAACAGTATAGAGCTCGCAAAAAACAATATGAAGAATGGCGGCAGCTCCTAAAAGAACTGTATGCAACTCGGCAAAACGATAAGCGCACGCACTTATAATCACTATATAGTACGTGCTAGATCAAGAATAGAAATAATACCGCTCTGCACTTTCTGTAAACCATCTTGCATGAGAGTAGACATACCATCAGCACGTGCCTGATTATATATATCTTCAAACACTGGGCGAGAAATAATAAGCGAACGCAACGCATTAGTAACGGTCAGTAGTTCAAAAATACCTGTGCGTCCTCTGTATCCCACGTAGCTACATTCTTTACAGCCCGTGCCACGGGATATCGCTGCTGGATCAATGCCCCATCGCATCGCTAGTAATAATTCGTGCTCCTGAGAGTCGCCTAATCGCGTACAAAAATGACAAATTTTACGCACTAATCGCTGAGCCAATACTCCGCTCAGAGACGCATTGATTAAGAATGGCTCAATTCCCATATCCATCAATCGCATAATTGCTCCTGCTGCATCGCTCGTATGGAGCGTACTCAGCACCAAATGACCGGTGAGCGCCGCTTCTATCGCTACTTTAGCCGTCTGCTTATCTCTAATTTCTCCCACCATGAGAATATCAGGATCTTGACGCAGTAATGCGCGAATGCCTTTTTCAAAGGTAAAACCCGCTGCCGCATTAATATAACCCTGAGTAATACCAGGAACGTTATATTCGACGGGATCTTCTAGGGTAACAATATTTCTTTCCGGAGAGTTAAGTGCTGAAACTGCTGCGTACAGTGTCGTAGTCTTGCCAGATCCTGTTGGACCAGTTACTAGGAAAAAGCCACTGGGACGCTTAATAAGATATTCAAATTGATGGAGCATGCTGGTACTGAATCCCAAATGTGCAAGCGCAACACCGTGTATTGCACGATCAAGAATACGTACTACTACTTTTTCACCATGAAGAGAAGGGAAGGTTGAAACACGCAAATCAACAGGCTTACCCTTAAACAACGTATGGAATTTTCCATCCTGTGGCACACGTTTTTCTGCTATATTTACTGCACCTAATACTTTAAATCGCGAAATTACCTGTTGCGCAACACTACTACCCAACGGTTTCTGATCATGCAATACACCGTCGAGCCGAAAACGAATGCGTAATATCTGCTCAGCAGGCTCCAAATGAATATCGGAAGCGCGCATAGTTATAGCAGTGTCAAGCAGCGTATCGACGATTGACACTACTGAGATGTCACTTTGTACGTCACGCATTACTCCACATCTCCGTCGTCATACAAGGCAGCATCAAGCTCACGAATGTCAATCCCCTCATCACGTTTAATACGTGCTGTTTCATGCTGCTCGCGCCATAATTTCTGCATATCTTGCTCTGCCGATACTTCTGTGAGCGATTTATCATAAAATTCTTTTACCGCATCACAAATATGTCGACGCAATCCAACCTGGAATCGTATATCATATGACACATACTCACCGATACGCGGTAATAGCTCAGGATCTTTCGGGTCAGCCGCGATCATTATCATAATGTCCTCTTCAACAATCAGCGGGATAATCGCTTTTCTTAGCAAAAAATCTTTAGGGAACATGCGCAATAAGCTGTGCTCAAAAAGAAACCCAACTACATCTACGGCAGGTACTTGATAATATTCTCCCAACGCACGAATTACATTGACATCGTCAACTAATCCTTCATCAATCAAAAATTCTTCAAAATACTCAGCTGTAGAGTTCCTAAATCCCTTGATAATTGCTGCTTGTTCTTTTGCTGGCAGTACATGATGTTTTATTAAAATGGCGCACAATGATTCTATTACCGTTCCTTCTTTATTCATAAATCGCTCCATTAGCCAAAAAAAACACCTAAAAAAAATCCTACTAAAAATCCCATAACCTGCGCGACATGAGTCCTCATCCATGTCATACACATTGTCACCACCTGATCAGATGTAGTACCCAACTGTACTCCCAATAACCTACTTAGGTTTGCATACTGTATTGAAATAGAAAGTATTTCTACATATTGCAGAACACCTATAATACCAATAATAAGTGATCCAACAATGAAGTACTTACCAAGCTGTTTGCACATTAACCCACTCAGAAAGCCAATTCCTCCACCCAACAAAACAGGCAATAGCGCACCACCGTGGAATGCACTAATAAATGTATTATCATATATATATTGTTGCACCGCATCAAATAAACCATCGTGTACTTTTGATGTATGTCGTACCATGTGCATTACACCTTTAATTCTTGTTATCGTGCAAAACTAAGGTCAGTATATTTTTTTTGTACTACAAAGCGCAAGAACAAAAAAGGGGACACGGATTTACCGTGTCCCTCTGCATACATGTCAGCATAAATGCATATTTACTTCACTATGCCTTTAAGCGCCTTACCCGCTTTAAATTTCGGGGTCTTTTTAGCAGGTATGTTCATTTTGGTACGCGTAACAGGGTTAACTCCTACGCGACTTTTTCTTTTCATAACGGAAAAAGTACCAAAATCGGTTAACACAATTGACTTACCTTGTTTTAATGCAGTGCCTACGGAGGATATAAAGGCCTCCAGACAGTCCTTGCAGGTCGACTTTGGCAGCTTAGACACCTTGGCCATTTGCTCGACTAATTTTGCCTTGTTTATACTCATACAACATCCTTTGTTGTTTTGTTCGACGTTAAAACAAACAAAACGAATACCTAGCTTGTAAATTATTAGTTCAACACTTTTTGTCAAGTTTCTTTTTTAGTAACTGTTGGTGCCGAGAGCCGGACTCGAACCGGCATGGACAAAAGTCCGAAGGATTTTAAGTCCTTTGCGTCTACCATTCCGCCACCTCGGCATTATTGTTCGCACTTTGAAACAACTATATTGGAGGCGGCACCCGGATTTGAACCGGGGATCAGGGTTTTGCAGACCCTTGCCTTACCACTTGGCTATGCCGCCAATTGATAACAGTCACATCAAAGTATATAAATACTACCATAAAATCTTATTTCTGCAAAAAAATTTGCCTAGTGTATCACCTGAAAAAAACGATTCCAACGAACACGCGACCAAAAATCAATGGGATGGTAAAACAAATCAACAATCCACCATGACTCATAGCTATCAATAGACCATATTCTAAATATAATACGCCCATGAATTATATTACGCTTCACCGGACCCCATTCTCTACTATCGCCACTAGCACGACGATTATCGCCCATGAGCCAATATTCATCGTCACCCAATACTACGTTAAATTCATCCGCATTATTACCGTAAAAACGAGTGGCTCCGCTCGGCATACGTCCTGGAGATCGCTGCGCCTGATCGGGATACTTGAGTTTTATATTGCCCTGATTATCACGTAACAATAATTTTTCATTAATCCTAGAAAATGGCTGATCCGTAAAAGATCGAGTAGAATCGTATGACTTAGGACATTTTTCTGCAAGTAAACTCCATCCAAATGGCATATCAGGTCTATATCCTGTTGACTTGCATTCGTAGACTAACGGATATTTGTTGAGATAGGGCTCTTTTAATTTTTGACCGTTGAGATAAATAACTGGTTTTCCGTCTTCTATAACGCCCTGCACATGATCACCAGGAATACCAATCACACGCTTAGTCCAATTATCAGGACCCCATACGTATTTTTCTATCAACCGACTGGGCGTACTCTCAGAATACCGAAATGTTGGCGCATTAAACGCGATTATTTCACCTCTTTTAGGGCCTCTAAACCAGTACGTTAACTTATCAGCAAAAAAACGCTCTCCAACTAACATAGTCGTTTCCATCGAACCCGATGGTACCTGATATAAACCAAATCCAAAAGTGCGAATTAAAAAAACTAGTATCAATAGTAAAAACAGCTCGCATAGCTGTCCCCATATTGTTCTGCGCCACGAAATTGAAGATTTTTCCATTATTGTTCCTCTCTTGTTCTTATAGTAGTTAAACCCATATTTATCTTGGTTCTCATAAACCCTCAGCGCCTGGCACCAGCATTATGTCAAAACTGGTAACACTGTCAACGGATCAATATGATTATTGTGGCAACAAACCTCAAAATGCAAATGTGATCCGTCTTTCCCTTTTTTACGTATGAATCCAGTTGATCCTACCGTTCCGATAATTGCACCACGTGTTACATACTCACCGCATTTGACAAAAATTTGATCAAGATGTGCAAATCGTGTTTTATACCGATTACCATGAAATAACACTACCGTATTTCCGTACCCAGACACATAGCGTGATTCAAAAACCGTTCCATCGGCAACCGCTTTAACTGGCGTTCCTCTATTGGCAGCCATATCGATACCTGTGTGTCTACCCCACGTGCCATTTGCTTTTTTTCGCGGTCCAAAGAGCGAACTAATCCAAAATTGATCCGTATCTAAAGGCCAAGAAAAAACCAGCGCATGAGGCATATCAATGCCATATCTTTTGCGTTTTACTATATCGAGATTGACCGATTTTTGTTTTACAGCGCGAAATACTCGTTTCCCCTGACGCACGGTGATCGGGGCTACGACAGTATTATTTTCATAACCTACGTATTCTTGCCAATCATGCATGTTGACGTGCGTAAGAACCTCGCCTAATTGAGACTTTTTGAAGTAATCAATCATCGAATTCTTTAGATACTCTGGATCACGATTAACTACAATAAAATCTTCCCCTCGCACGCCCCATTTGTCGGTCCGCTGTCTCACTATATCTACTTGATCATCACACGCATGAGCCTGCTGGTCGCCATTTTTTTTCTGTAAATCATGCATATACATCCGATACTGGGTTTGAAGCGCGAGCACTCTATATATTTCGGTGCAGAAAAAGCGATATTCAAAAAATAATGCACAAACCAAAGCGCTTAAAAAAAGTAGTATGCTGGTTATAACAGACTGCACAGAATATCCCATATATATCGTTTTTTTCTGCTGCATATCGTCTCAATCACTATCAATAACTCGTATCTTATTGTCCTCTATCCAACCACTTTTTGCTACTCGACATGATTCTACACGAGCCCAGCCAGGGATACGTTCGCGTACAACAAGCTCATCAATTAAAGGAAGCGCGCAAATCACGTGATATTGCGTATGAGGACCCGAGAGTAATAGTGCATTATCCATGCTTATAATCGCCCGCTTATTCCACACATATCTATTATACTTCGACAATAGTCCGCCACCTAGTAATAATACCATAATTGCCAGCATTATCAGTATTAAAAAAAATAGTTTCCCACGTCTTCTCCAATAGACAAATATACATAATGAACACCACGATATAAGAAACAGCAACTGCATGGCCAATAATGAAAAAGGAGAAAATGTACGATCAAAAAAACGCCCTATTATCCTCCCCCATTGTCTAGGTTTGTACTGATCTGGTAAATATTGCTGCTCAAGAGTACTAATCGCATGCGTAAGCGCATCATACTCCTGATAGGAAGCTCCTTTTTGCGCACCTGACCAGCAAGCCATTGCTTCTACTGGATCATCAATATGATAATAGCAATTTCCCATATTGTAATAGGTAGCACGCCCCTTCTGCTTCATTGCTTTATAGCAATCTAATGCCTTGGCACACTCGCCTGCTTCATAGTGTTGTCGCGCTTGCAAAAACAATTCTTCGTCTCTATATGCTTTTATTTCCGCACATGATATCGTATACCATATTAATACTACTATCAAATAACTCACAGCATATCCTCCAACCAAGAAACCCAATGCTCTATGTGCCCAAGCATCTCTTCAATAGTATTATCGTGATCACCAATGTTCGTGAAAGCCAACGCCGATAATCCATCTAAAAATCTATTCCACTCTTCTCTTTCTGTAGAATGGCAACCTTTTTTATCCAAAACATCGTTAATCCACGCACGAGATATAAGCGTATCAGGCACCATGCATCGATCCGCAATAAGACGCACTATTATACCATAAAATGCAGCGACGTTACGTGAAGCGCGGGTCGCTAGTATTTCTCTACGCGCACGTGTAAACGCACGACGTGATCGATACATTCGCTCATATCTTCTATACAACGCTATCCATTGTACACTAGTAGCATTACGCGTGATAAAACAAACAGGAGTCACACATAGCAACAAAAGTAGCCAGCAGGGCAATCGTTCTGGTTCTCTCACCGGGTACCACGGACCAGTCATATTTAACGCAAGCAATGACGGGTATTCTTTGGCTTGCTCTGTGATATCTTGGGTTATACCTTGTTGAATTATCTGGTTATTCGAATCACCATTGTGGTCTACATGCGGTACTGCAGTCACTATGCATGATACGGCATTTGACTCCAGCACTCGATATTGTTTATCACGCGTATCAAAATACACGAACTTCTGTGATGGTATACTATATTCCCCAGAAGATATCGCCTGAATGACAAATTCAAAGCACTTCTTGGGAGGACCATGCGGAGGCAATCCCGCTACTTCATATTGTTTCGATTCATAAAATTTAATCGATGAAGGCATATCGGTCAGACGAAACTGCTCAAGACATTCGCTATTACCCTCTCCCTCTATGACAACGGTAAGCACGCACGCTGTCCCTTCCTTCATAGTTTGCTGATCCAACGATAACACTACTTTACTGAACTCTCCCACCGCACCTACACAAGCATTATTACTCGTATCAATACTAGAGATAGTGCATGGTGGCAATGGATCTATGGTGACATGTACCACATTAGAGTATGCTCGTTTGATCTCTTCAAACATAAATGAAAATATGCCTCGTAATGGCATTGATTGTACCGCGTAATCAACGGAGTGGGCAGGAATCATTTTTTTCCCCGCCTCCTCTGGATAAATATACCGACGCCATTCAGTAAAATTATATTGACTGCCATTTACTTTTTCAGTCTTCTTTTCAACCCACTCGTCTTTTCCCATTTTAAAACCAGGAAGAGCCGGTATCCGAAGTCCCATTTGTCCAGTAACTCCAGAATTACAGGAATAATAAAAACGTACGGTACTCATAATTCTCTGACCGACAACTACCCGATCATTATCGACAAAAAAATCTACATATAGAGGAGCTGCTATCTTCTCTTTCCCCGCAAAAATCGAAGACGATGATGTTGTTGTTGTTGTAGCATCCTCTTGAGCATTCTCTTGCACCATGATAGTAAGCGAATTTGAAGTAATGTGCTTACCGTCTTCTTCTATGCTGACGGGTCCTATAGTATATGAACCGGGTACATCAATGCGGGCTGAATACGAAAAATCCATATGCGGGTTCATTCCCGTTCCGGAATAAAACCCTTGCCTAACACAAACACCGCCAATGGACTCCATATGAGGAACAACGAGCTTGTCCACGCGCTTTCTAAAACCTTCTAAAATAACTTTCACTAAAAATGGCTGGCTAATTCCTACTGAATTTATTGCATTTCCGACCCCGTCAAAGACCTCCAGCTTAATAGATGCAGCATATACATGCACGTACATTATTATCAGCAGCACTATCAACTTACCAACATTTTTGCCCATGCTTTATTGCTCCCTGTCTGCTGACCTGTGCCCTCGCGTAGTATCGAGATGCCTGTGCATCAGCATTATCTCGTGCACTTAATATGTGTTCTAGCCACTGCTCTTGCGCATTTTTCTGCTCTAAGCGCTCTTTTTTCGTATTAGCTGTACCGTGTTTTTTTTGTCCTGAACAAGAATTATCTTTATCTTTATCCAACTGTTTTTCAGGCTCAGCTTGTTGGTTTTGTTGGAAATGTTGTGTAGACTGTTGTTGTACCCGTTCCTCTTGTCCTGTATCAGGAGCTTTTTCATGATCAAAACTGTTTTTGCCTTGATCTGTTTCTTGTTTTTTGTTCGATTGTTCATTCGACTGTTGTTCACCATTCCCCTCCTGTTTCTCTTGGGAACGTTGCTCATTATCTTTCTGGCGTGCGCCATCCCTTTGCTTATCATCACCACCGGGAGCTTGATTATCCTGCTTTTCATGTTCTTTTGGTGATTCGCTCGTGGCTGCATTCTTCTTTTTTTCTTCTTGATCTTGATCCTTCATCATTTCCTGCAATCGGGCAAGATTGTGGCGAGCTCTCATGTTACCTGAATTATGCGCAATCACTTTTTGATAATATTCTGTCGCCTGGGTTAGATTATGCAACATATAATGAGCATTACCTGCATTAAATAGTGCACGTTCTTTGAGATCTCCGGGAATGTCATTACCATGAGCAGCATGCTCAAAATAGGCGGCGGCTGCTGTATATTCTTTCTTCTTAAATGAAGTAACGCCAGCATCATATAATACCTCACCAGAATCATACCTGCTTGTTACCAGCGATTGCATCACTTCGTGTGCCTTGTCCCATTCATCGCGCTGTGCATAAAATACACTTTGATCATGTCGATCAAAAAGATTAGGCGAAACGCTAAAACTAACGTTCCCAAAAAACGTCAGAATGCCATATACAATACATCGTTTCATACCGGTTATCATAACACCCATTCAATAATAAAACACATAAAACTAACCACGACAAAATAAGGAAAATACTCATTATATTGTTTTATAATGGCATCCCCCAATTCCTCTTTTTCAAATGAACGCACCTTACGTACCAACATATCCACATCACTATCGTCATTCGTCATTCGAATATAATCGCCCCCTATATCTTTTACGAGCTCTTTCAAAATAATCTCATTTAACTGAGTGATAACCACATTCCCTTGATCGTCACGCTGATGTCCTGCTGGATTTCCTTGTTGATCGAATAATGGAATAGGAGCCCCCGCTCCAGAGCCGATACCCAAAGCAAATATATACAATCTTTGCTCGCGCGCTCGCTCTTTAACATCGGTAAGTCCGGTCGAAAAATCTTCTCCGTCTGTTACTACGATCACCAATTTATTTTTCCTGTCTGGCGTGCGTCCCAATGCATCAAGTGCCTTGGTAAGTGCGCCATCAAGAGCTGTCGTTCCCGATGCAATCATTTCTACATCGACCGAATCCAGAAAAAGCAAAAAAGTGGTAATATCAGTCGTCAATGGACATTGTATAAATGCAGACCCGGAAAATAAAATAAGACCAACGCGCTCACAATCGAGCAAAGAAATGGTCTTTTTTATCTTTTCTTTTGCACACGCTAGTCTATTCGGTTTTACATCACCAGCTAACATACTGCGCGATATATCTAATATAAAATATACATCTCGTCCATGTTGCGCTATCTTTTGTTCGTACGCTTGGCCATGAGGCCTCAACAACGCAATGCACAGAAATAACAATCCGGTGGCTATCAATCCCGCCTTGCACCATAGGCGCACCCGAGAAAAATTAAGGATCGATAGCGACGTCCATGTGCCGGTTAATGTACGCACCACATGCTCTGTTTTATTCACCCGGTACCACAATACACACGCCATCGCCAAAAACACCATAACTAACACACCATAATAGTGCGCATAGCCCCACACAATAATACTCATTATGAATTACCTATAATAGCCATATTATTTACGATTTCACGCATAATTGTATGTTTTTTCATAACACTCCTCATAGACCGAACCACACATAAGTCGAGATCAATATCTCGCAACACACTATAATAATCGCAAATACTATCCCCACAAAACCTAGTTCGTATTTATGGCTGAAAATAGGTTTCGTACTATGTGATTTTTCTAACTCATCAATGGTTGCATATATTTTTTTCATGTCTTGTGCATTGTGCGCTAAAAAGAATGCACCATTCGTATCTGTGGCTATTTTTCGCAACAAAGCTCCATCAATCGTTTCTGGCACGGTCACTGTACCATATAATGGATGCGTGATGGTGCGTGGCTCGTCATAGCCCACTCCAATAGTGTATATCTTGATATGTAAGGCACGAGCAACTTCTATAGCCATTTGTGCGCTCATATCTCCTTCACTAGGATGGCCATCAGTCAGTAAAATTATAATTTTGCTCTTCGCTCTAGACTGCTTTAATCTATTTGCTGCGGCAATAAGAGCGGTAGCCAGGTGCGTCTCGCGAGGATCCACTATATCTCCAACAAATGTTTCATCAATAATAGTAATGAGCATTTTTTTGTCATGGGTTATAGGACAACGAGTTACTGCATCACCACCAAAAACAACTAATCCGATGGCATCGTCAGTACGCGCCTGAACAAAGCGCTTTACTTCCTCTTTGGCTACGTCAATACGAGAACGAGGATCACCTACGGTATCTTGAGAAATCATACTTCCAGAAAAATCAAGTGCAAGCATTATATCTAGGCCCTCAACCGTTATGGGCGACTGAGAATCTACCAGCTGCGGTCGAGCACTAGTAAGTGCTAGTAAAAACAATAATGCACAGCGTAATATATAAAAAAATTGTATATATCGTGCACCAGAATTACCTTTTTTTGCCGACAAAAATGAGCTCAGAGGATAGCGATACTGAATACACTTTTTAACTTTTGCTACTACTATTGCTGCCGTAATTAGCAATGGCAACATACCCAGCAACCAGAGAGGATTTGCCAATTCAATAAAATAATGCATCATACCTCTTTCTGCTCAATAAACCACTGATGCACACGGCGCTTAAACGACTCATCTGTCTCGTCGTCCCCCATAATAAGTGGCTTGCCCACTACAATGGTAATGGGATACCAATACGCCCACCACGCATCACGCGGGTATACTTTGTTTGCGTTAAAAATACGTACCGGTACCACTGGGCGCTTCATCGCTTTGGCAAGAGTGACAAACCCTCCGAAAAACTCTTGCACCTGCTCGCCATAATGTCGTTCTCCCTCCGGAAAAATAATTAGGTGAGATCCCTGTCCCTTGGCCACATTCTTTATTTTCAGTAAAGAACGCATCGCTTTCATAGGTGCATAAACATCTACGATGACCGCAAAATAGGGTAAAACAAAACGTAACAACCATGATTGCATTAATTCGCTACGCGCAAGCCACACATGAGGGTGACAATCTACTAAACAACCAACTAACGGTATATCGAGTGATGACTGATGATTCGCCGCTATAATAACTGGTGTATTTGGAATATTTTCTTTACCGCGCACCACGACCGGTATCAAGGCACATTTCAACGAAACAACATAGAAAACATGCATCATGTAATACTTAAATCGGTTCGTATATCTCCATCGCTTTGGCATAAGAATAATAAGTAATAAAGGAATCGCCAAAACTACCAACAAAAGTGCAATAAGCAAGCGCGAACATATATTACGAATTATCGTCGATAACGAGAGACTCATGTAATACCACACTTATATATATAGATTTTTATTATCATATAATTTTTTTATATAAAGTGTATTTATAATGCACACAAAAACAAGTACGCACACACACACAAAACTCATAAGTACAAAAGACGTATAAAAATTTGGGGGGTGTATCTTAACAATCATGCGTAAAACAGAGTCAAGCATAACGCCAAAACCCATTAAAATAGTGATAAGTCCCATTGTTACGAATAATACTACCGGTATATTATACACAGCCATTTTTATGGGATTTATCAAAACTTTAATCAACCCAACACTATTTAAGCGCGTATCAAATAAAAAAAATAGTGTAAGTGGGGGCAATACGTAAAACATACTTAACGCCATAAAAAAATTCAAAAACTCTAGAACACCAAACAACGCACTCACATAACTGTGCCATCCCGGGCCATATTTAAGCCATGTAATTAATGAACCCACAATACGCCAGAATAATAGATTATAGAACACAAAAATAAACCACCCAATAACAAATCTTGACACATGCTTAAGCGAAAAAAAATAATAAAAATCTTTACGCTCAACTGATGGGTGTATAGCCAAACACCACATAAATAAGCTCGTGTATATCACAAAGAGATAACGCATGTAATACGCGTCAATACCATGTAGTCTAGACCAGCGAGTAAGTATATCGAGCGGGTAACATACATAATTCACAGCTACCGCACCTAACTCAAACATATTTACGCAATAATAGAGAGCAACGCCCACTGGGATAAGCCACCATAATATAACTCGTAATAAGACACTCCATCCCTTCATAAAAGAATTAAGCGACACGAGTAATAATAGCTTACCACTCCGTGGCATCAATAGATATAAAGACTCTTTCCAAGCAGTTAATAGCGACATCGATTTCCCTTGTATTATGCAAAAGACGTCTATCTCCTACAAGAATAAACAAAAAACATATTATCTCAATATCAAATATCGCGCTATTATCTGTGGGGTATCCTCGCTATAAGTAGCTGTTGCTAGAGAACAAGCTTTCTATATACTAAAAATAGTAGCTTTTTATGATAGATAGAGAAGGGATTAGAGCATGCGTTATAGCTTAATTCAGATATTGTTAGTAGGTATATATACCCTTTTTTCCCGGCAATGTCTTGGAATACCAACTGATCGTGTATCTTCAAAAAATAACACGCTAACAGTCTTTGTGCATGGATTGGGAGGAGGTCCTTACGATCTCCATCCTTATCAGCAATACCAGATAATACTGGGGGATACTCACGTATTTAATCTCTATGACTCTTATAATGCTATTTCACTTGGTCAGCATCATGAGATAGGTAACCTGCATAAAGCTCTAGAGGCTTGTACAGCCTGCACGCCGACAAGTCAACAACCACACGATGGTATTGTAATCAGAGGTCTTTCTTTGGGAGCCGTAACTACCATCAATTACTTAGGATCACATCGTCCTCTCAATAGTCATATTAAGGGTGCCATTGTAGAATCTCCATTCGGCCATGTACAAGACGTTCTCGACGTTAAAATAAAAAATAGTTATCTATTATCAATCGGCAACGCTATTTGCCCTCAATTTAATAAAATAGGCCTACACTTCACCTATAAACAGCATAATCTTGATGGCATACAGCCGGTCAAAGCAGCGAGTACCATTCCCAAAGAGATACCGATATTACTTATAGCTTCAGAAGAAGATACGCTCACAACTGCGCCAAGCACCACGAAAATTTATAACGCATTAATCGCCTCTGGACACAAGAAAGCTCATTTATTGGTAGTAAAACACGGAAAACATGCGCATATATGCTGGGATGCTCACTGTGGTGTTATTGCGCGCAATGTGGAACATGCGTTTCGTAAAAAATATAACTTGGGAAATTACAACGATACCTATGCTCTAGCTGGACAAGAGGCATTTGCGCTCACTCAACCAGGCATTGCAGAACAAAACGCTAACTAATCGCTCGTTTCAATAAAAAACTCACCATGTTCATGCTTGATAATTACTTCTTTTGGTTTTTTTTGTACCACTTTCTTTTGCCAGTCATCACAAAGCTGTACAAACTGCTTTACTGCTATTTTTAACTTTGTAGGTACTCGTTCCATGGAAAATTCGTCAGAAAAAAGTATGTACTTAGTTTTATTTTTTAATAGTATCTCAAGAAACGTGCAGTTTCCACTTGCTGTATCTCCATCAGTCCCTACTAAAGCCCATTCTCTAAAGAAATTGTTACCGTCAGTACCAACATCGCTGAAAAAAAACAGCCCAATAAAGCCATTTTCATATCAGAGGCATTTTGATACAAATAGTTTTCAGAGTATGGTTTGTACAGGTGTTTTAACATAATCAGCAGTTTCTGCAACCCAAGAAATGTGCGTATTGCATAGCGAAAATACTATACTTGTAAGCGATAGTCTTTTTAAGAGATATAGGATGGGATCATGCGTCTGACTACGTCTCTCCGTAAATACAAAACAAGACCTAGCATAACGTGAACCCAGCAATAAAGTATCCAACACAGAACATCTTTCGAATCTCTTTTTATGACTAAAATGTGCTCTGAATTTCTCCCTGAACGTCATTTTCGCTACAGGGCGAAGATCCAAATTAATCTAGCAGATGGTCTCACCGATATACAGAAGGCCAGATTAATCGCTTGTCTCGATTAAAAACTCGCCAAGTGCATGCTTGATAATTACTTCTTTAGGTTTTCTTTTTACCACTTTCTCTTGCCAGTCATCACATAACTGAATAAATTGTTTTACGGTCATTTTTAATTTTGTAGGTACCAGGTCCTCCGAAAATTGATCGGAGGGAAGTACGTATTTAGTGTTGTCTCTTAAAAATATTTCTAGGAACGTGCAATTTCCACTTGCTGTATCTCCATAAACACTTACTAAAGCCCATTCTCTAAAGGGGTTATTACTATCAGTGCCGACATCGCTGAAAAAAAAACAGCCCAATATAGCCATTCTCATATTAGAAGCATTTTTATATGAATAGTTTTCAGAGTTGGGGCTTAGTATAGACGTGGCAAAATTCATTTAATTCCAGATTTTAAGATTGGATAAGCAGATTTAATAACTCCATTTTTAGTCAAGTGTATTTGTAATTCAACTCCATTATGTATTGGAGTCAAATCATATATTTACCATCCGGTTTTGGAGTTAATGTTATCCCACTTTTCTTGACATTATCGTACGCTTTCAGTATACAATCAGCAACCTGTTCCTGGGTCCAATTAGCAGGAAAAAGGGTAACATTTTTTAGAAAATGCCCGTTATGCCATAGATCTGCCTTATAAAACCCACTTGGGTGCATTATTTTTTCGGCAAATTCGAGTATTCCGCTTTTCTCCACCAGATTTGCTATATCATGGTGAAGACCCCCTATCTCTGCCAACCCTTTGCGGCTAAAATTTAAATCAAACCCAAAAATATGCTTATAATCAAGTTTAATAAATTTGTTTGAAAATTCACCAAGTCCTGTGCGAGTAAGATTGTACTTTTCTTCTAACAATCTAATCTGGACAGCAAGATCTCTCATATGTCCCTCATGAAAGCTCTTTAGCAATTCATTGGCACCACTCAACACTTCTTTAGCGCCGCCGATTATTTTATCTTTCTCGACACTTGCCCTCAAAACTAAGCCGTCTGCAGTAACCACGTACGGATTTTCTTTGAGCCCATTAGTAACGGCACGCTTTAATTTTTTGGCTATTTCGGCAGCTTTTTTCTGCGCTTTCGCTACTGCCTGTATCTCTTTGAGGTATCGCGCTGTTTTGGTAATACCCATGCCCAGCACCATATCGCCAGCAATACTTGCTCCAACTTCTACCCATTGTTCCATAGAAAGCTGTGCAAGGTTTTCAAGAGATAGGGCATTGAATGTGTCCCAATAATCATTAATGCGCCGTTGATATTCGACCTGGGGCAAATACCATCTGCCCACTGTAACTGTCGAGACAAAACGCGCTGTACCTGCAAAAAAATTTATCGTTTCTTTAACTCGTGTGACGGGATTAAAACGTCCAGCAAAAGCGCTTGCTGCATGAGATAACAAAGATCGCGAGCGTTCTAAAAAAGAAGGTGTACTATCGTATGCGTTGCCAGCCGACTGATTCTGAATATCACATAAAAGATTATCAGCCATGGCAATAGTAAACATAAGTCGAGTGTCATCAGTGTTTGTTTTGATATCGTCTATGAGATAGTACG